>Ga0208125_100018_pt1 | contig 321798 bp, 290 predicted proteins | sample LakWasM128_HOW14_2_FD_183938 | JGI IMG/M metagenome (GOLD analysis project Ga0208125, IMG submission 183938) | Freshwater sediment methanotrophic microbial communities from Lake Washington under simulated oxygen tension - Sediment Metagenome... | ecosystem: Environmental > Aquatic > Freshwater...
TTTTCTGCCCCTTAGCTACGGGGTCACCAACAGCACGTACTGACAGTCGTTCGACAAATCCTGGGATGCGCGTTTGCACAGCGTAAAAACGGCGTTCGTCAGGTTCGATACGGCCTACGGCAGAAAATGACTCACCAAAACTCTTGCTAGCTACTTTCTCTAGCCTGATACCCAAGTTCTGTGCTGTTTGCGATGAAATAGCTACGCCGCTATCTTCTCCAACGCCTTCACCACCATTACTTGTATTGGCGTATTTAGGTTCTAGCTGCATGTCCATGAATGGCGACTTGCCAGGCTTATCAAACTTTTGATCAGGCACCATAGGGTCGTACCAATATTTAACAGTTTTACCGCTGCTATCTTGGACAACGCCATTAACAGCTTCCATTGACCGCTTGCCAGACACAGCTTTACTTGCGTTTTCTGACTTAGGGTCTGAATGTTTTTGTCCAAGAAACCAGCCTAATGCAAGAGCTAAGATTAATGACGCAGCAATAATGACGATATGAAGGCGTTTCATGGGGTGCTACCTTTATTAGCATCTACTGCATATTGTGGGGCTAATTTCATGTCCATAAAAGGCGACTGCCCAGATTTACTGAAATGTCTGTCTGGCAACATTGGGTCATACCAAAACATAACTTTTTTGCCACTATCATTTTGTTCAATCACTGTCGTTGTATCATCTGCTTTAATTTCATTGGGTAGCATCGAGCTAGGTTTTACCTCAGTACCTGATGGCATTGTTTCCATCATCTTTTCTGACGCGGGTGTATTGCCTGCTTGAGTATTAGTGGCTTCCTGATTTTCTTTTTTAGTGCAGCCAATTAGAGCGGCTAAAAATAGTGAGATAGCTATAAAGTGTGTAGTTTTCATGATGTATTCCTTTTTAATTTGTTTTGAACAGTCGATTGTCATTTAACAAATAGCCAATTTTGACTGCGGCACGTTGCCTGTCGGTCAAAATAGTCCAATGGTCTAGCTCAATATCAATGACGTCTCTACGTGCTTGCCAAACGTCACTAAGGGGTTGTTTTCCAGTCTGATAAGCCGCTTGGGCAATACTTAACTTAGCTTCAGCATTGGGGATAAGTTTTGTGAGGTGTTCATTTTCACGGGCTTCAGCTGCGTCAGCATCTGCCATGGCACTTTCTAGTTCAGAGGAGAGTTCGCGGCGTCTATCCTCAGTCTGCTTACGTGCTTTTTCGATTAATACGAGCTTTTCTGATGTACGTCTATCTTGTCGATTTGCCCGATCTAGTTGCAAATCCATAGACACTTGAAAGCTCAGCATATCGCTACGTCCAGCAAAGCGTTTGCCATAGCCAACTTCCCAACCCCAGTTACGCTCCAAGTTGGCTTGTGCACTGTCTACATCGTATTGAGCGACTTTCTCAGATTGCAAAGCATTTTGTAGTAATGGATGCTTTTCAATTTCTGCTTGGGCTGCGTCGTGACTTAAACCATTAGTCATGATTGGCAGTTCTGCTGACATTGAACGAGATGCAGCCTTACCTATCCATCGTGCTAATGCAGCACGCGCTTTACGCTCATCTCGCTTTGCAAAAATCAACTTTTCATTGGTCGTGGATATTTGGGTATCCATACGCAGGACATCACTCGTTTTAGCGTTGCCTGAACTCAAACTAGCGGCCTGTACTTTGCGTTCGGCTGTCATGTTATCAATCATGCTTTGATAAAGTTCTGACTTCCTCTGCGCTTCAAACACATCCAGCCATGCCAAAGCAACATCTCGTTCAATGGTTCTGGCGGTCGCAATTTGCTCTGTGTGGAATTGGTCGGCTTCAGCAAGCATTCGGTTTGCAGCCACCTCACGCTTCTTGAGAGGAATAACGTCTTGTGAAATGCCGACATTCACCATGGTTTGATCGTCGCGGTCATAGCGAAAAGCATTGCCCGTGGTAGCTGGCAGATTAATGACGCCAAACTTTACTTTGGGGTCTGGTAGCTGACCTTCTGCAATCGCAGCTTGACGTGACGAAGCTGCGGCATCATCAAGAGATTGCAGTAAGGGCTGATTTTGTGTGGCTAATTGAATGGTTTCTGCTAATGACAGCGGTTCTTCTGCTTTTACAGGAAATGTAAAAGCCAGCATCATGCCAAACCATACGCACATCACTATTGGTTTATAAGCCAATCTTTGGGTGTTCATGAGAGTTCTCCTAAAACTTAAATATGACGATTTAGGGCGTAATGACGCCCTATAACATCAATTCAAGCAGGAGGTTTTAGCGGTGGGGATAGATCTATGGATTTTTCTGATGGAACAAATCTTGGGAATGAAATTGCAGTTGAAATTGCAAAAACTTCCTTATTTGATAAATCAACTGGCGGTGTTACTTGTGTGAAATTACAACCTGCGCCCATCGCACATGACTTGTGCTCAGTATGGGTTTTGTTTTTATCTTTGTTCTTCGAGGCTTCATGGCAATTCTTCATACCAGACATATTGTCCGGATGCATGGAAGACATAATTGCTTGAGAAGCACATGAAGTCGCGCAAACAGCCGCTAGCGCAGGGCTTGTAGCCAGCGCTAGAATCAAAACCATAGCTATTGAACGAAAGAATTTCATATTCCAATGACTTTATCACTAGAAATTAGTTTCAACAAGTTGTTGTTGGATGACCGCATTGGATCCTGAGTGAAATTATTACTGTCTGCTAATAGGCCTATTAATCTCATTTCTTCAAAGCCGCCACTAAGTGCTGGAAATACAGACCCTTTGCAGACATTGAAAAGTGAAGTTATAACATCGGTTGGTAACCAGCATCTGTCAAGGCTTTGACAATTTCAACTTCAGAGATTGCAGTTTCAATTTTTACAATTCTTGTAGTTAAGTCAGCTTCAACATTAGCTTCATCATCAACTTTTTTAATGGCATTTTTGATGCTGTTGACACAACCACCACAGCTCATTTTAGGGATATGAAATGTAAACATAGTAAAGTTTCCTTTTAAATAATTGCGAAAGAAATTACATGTTAAAGTTTACAATCATTGGAAGGTCAAGCTGAAATAATAAATTAAATTAACACTTGACCTTCCAATGATGGGAATCTACAAGATGAGCATAATTATTGAAATATAAGGTAAAAAATGTCATCTACTAATCATTCTATTGATATTGCCATCACTGGTATGAGCTGTGCCTCTTGCGTCTCTAGCGTTGAAAATGCTTTGCGCAAAATACCAGCCGTTGAATCTGCAAGTGTTAACTTAGCCACCGAGCGTGCGCATATTAAATTAAACAAAGACTTTTCGCATGAAGCGATTGTAAAAGCTTTGTCTGATGCTGGTTATGGCGCTGAAGTTATTTCTCTAGAGCATGCCCATCATCACGCTGATGATGCCTCAACTGATGGCAGAAAAATCGTATTAGCGGCAATAATAAGCTTTCCATTAATAGTGCCAATGTTGCTCAACCTGATTGGTATTGATTGGAATCTGCCTGTGTGGATGCAATGGTTACTTGCTACCCCAGTACAGTTTTATTTGGGTGCGGGGTTTTATAAGTCGGCTTGGAAAGCGATTTTAAATAAATTAGGTAACATGGATTTACTGGTCGCTATCGGCACCACAGCAGCTTACGCATTGTCGGTGTATATGTTGCTCCAAGGGCATCAGCATCTTTATTTCGAAGCATCTAGTGTCGTGATCACGCTTGTGTTGCTGGGTAAGTGGCTAGAAAAACGTGCTAAACGGCAAACAACCGAAGCAATACGCGCATTACAACAACTACGTCCTGAAACGGCGCGAGTCAGACGGCAGGGTGAAGAGTCAGAGGTTCAACTGTCTCAAGTAGTGATTGACGATCTTGTGATTATACGTCCAGGAGAGCGCATTCCTGTGGATGCCATCATCCTCGAAGGTAGCAGCCATGTGGACGAGTCACTGATGACAGGCGAAAGTGAAGCTATCAATAAAACTGTTGGTGATAAAGTGATTGGTGGTGCTGTCAATATCGATGGTTTACTGTTGGTTAAGACTACTGCGATTGGAACCGAAACTACATTATCACGCATCATACGTTTAGTGGAGGATGCACAAACTGCAAAACCTGAAATTCAACGGCTAGTAGACAAAGTAAGTGCCGTGTTTGTACCAGTAGTGATTGTGATTGCATTAGTCACGTTGTTGGCTTGGGGGCTTTATTTGGCGAACTGGGAACAGGCGATTTTGAATGCAGTCGCTGTATTGGTGATTGCTTGTCCATGTGCGCTAGGACTGGCTACACCTACCGCAATTATGGCTGGCACTGGCGTAGCCGCTCGTCACGGCATTTTAATCAAAGACGCGAAGGCATTAGAGCTTGCGCATAGCATTACGCAAGTAGTGTTCGATAAAACTGGAACGCTCACTGAAGGTAAGCCTGTGCTATTAGCTTTTAAAGCAACAGATGGCGATGATCAAACATTGCTGGAGCTGGCTGCAAGCATCGAACAGAATAGTTTGCATCCACTTGCCAAAGCGGTTATTGAGCGATTTAAGCTAACAGGCAAAGTGCAAATACTAGCCACAGCCGTACAAGATTTAGCTGGGAGTGGCCTGAAAGGTCAAGTGGGCAACAAAACTGTTTATGTTGGTAATCAGCGCTGGATGGTGGAGTTAGGTGTTTCTGCAGATGCGTTAACCACTGTTGCGTTGGAGTTTATGAATAGTGGGAAGACTGTTTCATGGGTGGCGGTGAATGATGTGGCTGAGCAGCCGTCTTTACTGGGTATGCTGGCATTTGGCGATGAAATTAAAGCTACATCAAGAGCGTCAATATCGAATCTTCATAAACGCAACATCCAAACCTTGTTACTTACAGGCGATAACAGCAAGAGTGCAGCACGTGTTGCAGAAGCCTTGGGCATGGATAAAGTATTAGCTGAACAAACACCAGAATCTAAAGCTATAACTGTTGCATCATTACGTCAAAAAAATACCGTCATTGCCATGGTAGGTGACGGCATTAATGATGCTCCAGCACTTGCAGCAGCCGATGTAAGCTTTGCCATGTCAACAGGCACCGATGTGGCCATGCATACAGCAGACATTACCTTAATGCGCTCAGACCCTAGCTTGGTGGCAGATACCATCGATATTTCACGCAGGACTTACCGTAAAATCAAACAAAATCTATTTTGGGCTTTTATATACAATTTAGTGGGCATACCCTTAGCCGCATTAGGATTAATGAGCCCAGTCATTGCAGGTGCTGCCATGGCATTTAGCTCAGTGAGCGTGGTGACGAATGCATTAATGTTAAAACGTTGGAAACCTTTAGGTAGTCATGGAGAAGATAGCTAAATGAGTGCTGAAATATTGAATATTGGTCAGGCTGCAGAGGCTTCTGGAATCTCTGCCAAAATGATTCGTCATTATGAAGATGTCGGACTCGTTCCGCCCGCATCAAGAACATTCTCTGGGTATAGAACTTATAACCATCGTGACGTGCACATGCTGAGATTTATCAGGCATTCGCGTGACTTAGGGTTTTCGATTAAACAAATTGGTGATTTACTGAGCCTATGGCGTGATCAAAACCGTCCAAGTCGCAAAGTAAAATCGATGGCGATCGAACATATTACAATGCTAGACCGCAAAATACAGGAACTGAGTATGATGAAATCTGAACTGGCACGCTTAGTGAGTTGCTGTCATGGTGATGCACGTCCTGATTGTCCTATTCTGGATGGGTTAGCTCAAAATAAAATAGCATAAAAGGGTTAAATGGTCGTCCAATAAACGTTTACTAAAGCGTATTAAAGTCCACAGTCATGATTTTCTCAAACGTAATGCATTAGTAATCACTGACACCGAACTCAAACTCATCGCTAGGGCTGCAATCATTGGTGAAAGTAACCATCCAGTGAATGGATATAACAATCCAGCAGCCAACGGCACTCCGAGTGAGTTGTAAACGAAAGCAAAGCCTAGGTTTTGTTTCATATTCGCGATTGTCTGCTCTGAAATCTCTCTGGCTTGGGCAATGCCTCGCAAATCACCTTTAACGAGCGTTACCTGCGCACTATTCATGGCTACGTCAGTACCAGTACCCATAGCTACACCCACATTTGCTTTGGCTAATGCAGGCGCATCATTGATGCCGTCACCTGCCATAGCCACAATGCGGCCTTCTTTTTGTAACTTATCCACCAGCGCTAATTTGTCTGCGGGTTTAACTTCTCCATAAAACTCCTCGATTCCAAGTTTTTCTGCCACAGATTTTGCTGTCAGCAAGCCATCTCCAGTTGCCATAATCACGCGCATGCCTGATGCTTTTAAATTGTCTAAGGCTTCTGCTGTATTTTCTTTGATTGGGTCGGAAACAGACAGCAAACCCGCAAGCTGACTATCGACTGCTAGATACATCACGCTTGCGCCTGTTGCACGTAATTCATCCGCTTGTACTTTTAGTGATTCAATTTTGATATTTAGCTGTTCCATTAGCGCAGTATTACCTAGCGCCAATTCTTTGCTGTTCAAATTTCCTCGCACCCCAATACCTGTACTTGACTCAAAGTTTTCTACTTTATCAATAACCAAAGCCTTAGCGCGGGCAGCTTTCACAATAGCATCAGCTAATGGATGTTCACTGCCTTGGTCAAGGCTTGCTGCTAGGCGTAATACTTCATCTTCGGTATAGCCGGCAGAGGAGACGGCTTTATTAAAGCGTGGTTTACCTTCTGTCAACGTACCTGTCTTGTCTATGATTAAGGTGTCAACTTTACGGAAGTTTTCGATAGCAGCTGCATCACGGAATAGCACACCTTGTGTTGCAGCTTTACCAGTAGCGACCATGATAGACATTGGCGTTGCCAAACCAAGTGCACAAGGACAGGCAATGATGAGTACTGCTACAGCATTGATCAGACCAAATACCCAGCTAGGTTCTGGCCCAAAGAAGCCCCAAACAAAGAAAGTAATGAGCGCAATGCTAACAACCGTCACCACAAAATAGCCAGCTACTTGATCGGCCATACGTTGCATTGGTGCCCTTGATCGCTGGGCTTGGATGACCATTTGTACAATGCTGGCTAATACTGTTTGGGAACCTACTTTTTCTGAGCGCATGACTAATGCACCATTAGTATTAAGTGTAGCTCCAATCAGCTTGTCGCCAATGCCTTTAGTAACGGGCATCGGTTCTCCAGTTAGCATGGACTCATCTACTGCGCTACCACCCTCAGTTACGACACCATCGACGGGCACTTTTTCGCCTGGACGTATGCGTAGCAGGTCACCAACATGAACATGCGTGAGTGGAACGTCCTCTTCTTTACCGTCTGCATTGATTCGACGAGCCGTTTTAGGTGATAAACCAAGCAATGACTTAATCGCGGCAGAGGTTTGTGAACGTGCTTTTAGTTCTAATATTTGACCTAGTAGCGTTAATGAAATAATTACCGCTGCAGCTTCAAAATACACAGATACACGACCCATCGCCATAAACGAGGCAGGGAATACATTTGGTACAACTGTGGCGACAACGCTATAAATAAATGCGGCAGAAGTACCCAGCCCTATCAATGTCCACATATTCGGGCTGCGATTCACAACAGATTGAAAGCCACGCTCAAAGAATGGCCAACCTGCCCATAAAACTATAGGTAGTGAAAGCACAAGCTCAATCCAGCTTTGGGTTGCCATCTCAAACCATTGCAAACGGTGGCCAACCATGGCTAAGATGGTAACAACTATGGTCAGAGGCAACGTCCAAATAAAGCGCCGCTTAAAGTCTACTAATTCAGGACTCTCGCCATCTTCTAAACTAGGCATTTCTGGTTCTAATGCCATCCCGCATTTTGGACAAGCGCCAGCATGGTCTTGTCGAACCTCTGGGTGCATCGGGCAGGTGTAAATCGTACCGGTTGGCACAGGGTCGGTCATAGTGGGCTTTGTTTCTAAGACCTTGATATTCGAGCTTGAATCTTTAACCAAATATTTATTTGGATCAGCAGAGAACTTAGCCTTGCAACCAGCACTGCAAAAGTAAATTGAATGACCTTCGTGCTGCAACACATTCGGTGACTGAACTGTCACATTCATTCCACAAACAGGGTCTTTTAACATTTAAATCTCCTTCTTTGAATTGCACTGACTCACAATCAAACAATTCAAAGTATTTTCTACACCACGGGGTTCTTGTTTTTTCGTTCTGCTATATTACTTTCTGAAATTAACCGCAACCGCATCCAGATCCGCATCCTTTGCCCTCAGGTTTCTGAGGTGAATTGGCATCTGCTATACCATAACCAGCAGTAATTACAGCTGATTTCAATTGATCAAGTGTGGTTAATTTTTCGTCGAACTGCACCGTAGCTTCGTGAGCTGAAAGTGACACTTTTACATCTTTTACGCCATTAACGGCACTTAAGGCCTGTGTTACGTTGTTGGTGCAACCTCCACAGGTCATTCCAGTTATTTTTAAAAGTTCATTTTGCATGATGAAACTCCATTTCTGTCTGATTAAGAATTTGATTGTCCTAAATTTACTAACATTTTTACTATTTAAGTATTACCTTCTTGGAACCATCAGTCTGTTTGCTTGGACACATTGTTGTTTATAGATGATTACCCGTTGCAGTATGATTATTTCTATCCTATAAATCCGTCTTACATTTTTACTTTCACTTCGTAATTAACATTAATTAAGTCGGGGAAAGAATGCAGGTGTTTGCTCAGCATATTTTGAATACTCCTGCCCAAATTCAGCATAAGCCTCTTTCTCTTCAGTTCGCGCCAACCGAACATACATGTATACTAAAATTGGAAACATCACTATGGTCAATATGGTTGGCCATTGTAAAAGGAAGCCAAACATGATCATTATGAATCCCACATATTGAGGATGACGCATCCGAGCATAATAACCAGTGGTAGCAAGTGTGCCTCGTCTCTGATTTTTATACAAAACTGCCCATGCTTCTGACAGCAACCAGAATCCGCCTCCAATGAACAGGAAACTAAGCATATGGAAAGGTCCAAAATGTGGATTTGAACGCCAACCGAATATAACTTCAAGTAGATGCCCTGAATCGTGAGATAAGAAATCAATACCAGGGAACTGCTTTGACAACCATGGTAGCAAGAGATAAATTGTTAGTGGAAATCCATACATTTCTGTAAACAATGCGACAATGAAGGCAGAGAAGGCGCCAAACGAGCGCCAATCACGGTTGCTTTGCGGTTTAGCGAAACTAAAAGCAAAGATGATGAATACTACTGAATTGATGATAACTAGCGACCAAAGTCCGTAAGATGTGGATGGAGCATTCATTTTGTATTATCCTCGGACTTTTCATCTTTTGGATTATGGTTGCCATGACCATGGTGCATGAAAATATGCATCAAAGGGCATGCCAGCAAGATTAGAAATGGCAATAACCCAAGTACGTGAGCGCGGTGCTCGGTAAACAATAGTAGACCAGCAATTGCAAGAAACCCATAAAACACCCATTTACCTCTGGAAAGATGTTTTTCTTCGTGTTCAGTAGTCATAATAACCTCCTATTTAGTACGATAATTTTTATGTTTACTAGAGCTTTTTTACCAATAACTAATTAAGAACCGCTTGAAACGACGTTCAATTTACCTAGCATTCCCGCTTCAGAATGGCCTGGTTGCAAACAAGCAAAGTCGAAGTGACCTGACTTATTAAATGTCCATAAAATTTCACCAGAATTGCTTGGCTTAATGCGAACCATATTAGGATCATCATGCTGCATGTCAGGCATTTTTCTCATCATCTCAGCATGTTCTTGAAGGTCTTTTAGTGTTCCTATCACCATTTCATGCAATATTTTTCCTTGATTGGTAATGATAAATTTCACCGTTTCGCCTTGTTTGATGGTTAAATTATCTGGTGTAAATCGCATATTGTCTGTCATGCTAAGTTTAATGGTACGAGTCACTTTAGCAGGGTCGCCAGCCATACCATAGGCAGTTTGCTCTTTATCAGCATGACTATGTTGTTCATGCGCTTCAGGTTTAATTTCAAACCGTACATTACTAGCAGGCTTGCCTGCAAAGGTGACTATAGCAATCACTTTGGTTCCATTTTTAGCATCGAATTTACCTTTGGCTTCCAGCTTATTTTCGCCAGCAGGAGCAAGATTAGCCTCGGTTTTATTGCTGCCTGTCAGCATGGTGACTTTGGCTGTGACAGATTTAGTATCAACTGCTTTTCCGTGGTCTTCTACATAGATAGTGACAGTGTCAGGCTTTGCAACCAACTCATAATCAATGTCTTTGACTATGGCTACTACACCACCATGTTTAGGTTCTACATCACCATGTGCCAGCACTAATGCTGGTAGTCCTAAAATACTTATTAACACTAAAATACTTAATGCTTGTTTCATAATATTTCCTTTCAATAACGAACTAAAAAAGTGGCAATTAAATGTTCGCAATGCATAACAGCCAATTAAACTCAATTTACATCTGTTACTTAAAACAGTTCTTTCTCACCAGATTTAATCAGTGCTTCCAGCGGTTTTTTACCCACTAACCAAAACATCGCTGGCGTTAGATAAGTGTCCAGCAAAGTCGAGCTAATTAACCCTGAGAAAATCACCACAGCTACAGGATGCAATATCTCAGTGCCTGGCATCTCAGCTTCAAACAACAAAGGAGCAAGCGCAAATGCAGCTACCAATGCGGTCATGAGTACAGGTGTGAGTCGTTCTAATGATCCTCGAATAATCATTGTCTGATTAAAGGTTTCACCTTCAGACGCGCATAAGTTGATGTAATGGCTGACTTTCAAAATGCCATTACGAATACTGATGCCTGCCAGTGTGATAAAGCCGACAATCGCAGCCACAGAAAGTGGCTGACCTGATAACCATAAACCAATCACACTACCCACTAACGCCAATGGAATGTTGGCCATAATCATCAATGCCAATACAGAAGATTGATAACGGCTAAACAGAATCATAAAGATTAGTGCTAACGAACCAATAGACAGTAGACCTATAGTGCGGCTGGCTTCTTCCTGCGCCTCAAATTGGCCACCCATGGTGATGTAATAGCCTTGTGGTAATTTAGCCTCAGCCACTACTTTGCGAATGTCTTTGACGACATCAGACAGTGCGCGTCCTTGAGTATTAGCCGATAAAACGATACGGCGTTTACCGTCATCACGACTAATCTGATTAGGTCCGTCTGATTCATCAACGCTTGCCAGCAATGACAGTGGTACACGTCCTGTAGGCGTATCAATCATAATATTTCGTAAGCCATCTACTGTACGCGCTGTTTCAGGTAAACGTAACACTAGGTTAAAGCGTCGATTACCTTCAACAACCTGGGTGACTTGTTCACCATCTATCAAGCTTTGCAGTGTTTGCAACAACTCAGATGGCGACATGCCGTATTGAGCTGCTTTGTCGTAATCAATCCGAATCTTGACTTGTGGCGTGAGTACCTGTTTTTCAATATCAAGATCTGCCAAGCCAGGAATTGTGGCCAGGCTGGCTTTTAATATGGCGGCTTGACCACGTAGTGTATCTAAGTCATCACCAAATATCTTAATGGCGATTTGCGCTCTTACTCCAGAAAGAATGTGATCTATACGATGAGAGATTGGCTGGCCAATACTGAGAGAAACTGGCAAAGGCGCGAGTAATTTGCGCATATCAGCATAAATTTCAGAAGTCGCACGGTTTGAGCGTTTTAGCTTCACGTCTAGTTCACTGGCATGCACGCCTTCTGCATGTTCATCCAGTTCTGCACGACCAGAGCGTCTGCCAATATTTTCAACTTCTGGGATTTTGAGCAGCAACAATTCTGCCTGCTTCACTAATCGCACCGACTCTGCCAAGGTGGTACCAGGATTTAAACGCAACCCAACCACTGCACTACCTTCATTGAAGGGGGGCAAAAATGTTTTCGGAAAAAATGGCACAGAAGCAATTGCCAGTGCCACTGCCATCACACCTGCAGCCAAGAATGGTTTAGGATGATTTAGCACCCAACTTAGGCTGCGGCTGTAACCTGCTTTAATACGCTGTAACAACTTGGTATCGCCATGACCAAGTTGTTTCATATTAGGCAGTAAATAAAGCGCCATCACTGGGGTAAGCGTCACAGAAACAATCATACTAACCAGTAAGGCTACAATGTAACCTATCGCCAATGGCAACATCAGCCGACCTTCCATGCCTGGCAAGAAGAATATTGGTAATAAAACCAGCACCACAATCATGGTGGCGTAAAGAATGGCCGATCTGACTTCTAAAGTGGCTTTGGCAATCAAGGTAATTGGATTGATACGTGTACCTTCGCCGTGGTCTAATTTCAACCGCCTTAATACGTTCTCGACACCAACTACGGCATCGTCGACTAGTTCGCCAATAGCGATCGTAAGACCGCCTAGCGTCATGGTGTTGATGGACATACCAAAGTACTTAAATACTAGAATTGTCGTCAGCAGCGACACTGGAATAGCTGTGATAGAGATTAAAGTCGTACGCCAATTCGCAAGGAATAGATACAAAATCACCATAACAACTACTGATGCAGCCATCAACTTACCTTGTAGCGTGTTGATAGAAGATTCAATAAACGTTGCCTGACGCATGGTAATTTCCGGTTTCTGCATGCCTACTGGAAGCGATTTTTGTAAATCAATCAATGCGGATTCAATAGATTTTGTGAGCTTTACCGTATCGGCATCTGGCTGTTTTTGTATGCTTAAAATAACGGCTGGCCCACCGTTATAGCCCCCATCACCACGCTTTATCGCGGAAGCAAAGGTAACTTCTGCAACTTGTTTTAGCAAGATGGGCTGGCCATTTTTAGTGGCAATCGCCAATCCTTTTAAATCCTCTAATCTTGAAGTACGGCCAATATTACGGATAAGATATTCGCGGCCATTCAGCTCCATGAAACCGCCGCTCGTGTTAGATGAAAAGTTCTTTAATACCCTTTCTAACTGGTCTAACGTAATACCTAATTGCGCCATTTGTGCAGTATTCGGCTGCACTTGAAATTGCCTAACCTCACCACCGATAGGAATCACTTGTGCAATCCCTGGGATAGCTAATAGACGTGGGCGCAACACCCAATCTGCATACTCACGCACTTGCATCGGTGTGATTTTGGAAGCGTCTATTGGTAAAGCAAGTAACATTATCTCGCCCATAATCGAGGTTACTGGCCCCATAGTGGCAGAGGCATTGGGTGGCAATTGCTCTTTCACCAATACTAATCGCTCACTTACGACTTGACGGGCACGATAAATGTCGACATCCCAATCGAAGGTGACGTAAATAAACGACAGGCCTGCACTTGATACCGAACGCACATTTAAAACGCCTGGCACGCCATTCATGGTGGTTTCTAGCGGGTAGGTAATGAGTTGCTCAACTTCTTCAGGTGCCATGCCACCTGCCTCAGTAATGATGGTGACCGTGGGACGGTTGAGGTTAGGAAATACATCTACGGGTAATTTGGTGAGTGAGAACCCACCAATTACCATCATGACTACCGCAATCGACAGAATGATCAGGCGATTGCGTAAGCTAGCATTGACAAGGAAATTGAACATGTCTTATCTCACCTGATTCAACAAGGATGCGCCTTGCACCACGATGCGATCGCCAACTTTCAGGCCGTCAGTGACAGTAACATTGGCACCATCTAGCGCGACAAAATGCACCACTTTGGCAATAAAGTTTTCAGGTTCACCATGCACCCAAACAATATCCTGATTACTGGCATTTTTAACGACAGCTAAGGCTGGAATCGGTATTCCATTGATTTTAGTATTCGTTTGCACTAATACTTTGACTGGCTGACCTACGGATAAGAAGGTTGGCTTGTCACTGGGCTTTATCTTGAATTGGATAGGTATCGCTTGTTCACGCAATAAACCGCCCGCTCCGATGAATTCTAAGCTGATCGCATTACCAGCGTTGGTGCTGGCATTTGCTGATGCAATATTGCTGACCAATTGATTGTCATAGGCTAAGGCTTCAACTCGTAATTTACTTGTATCCACAATTTCAAATAACACTTCACGCGCGTCCACCACTTGACCAGGTATAGCATTAACACTTGCGATTACTCCAGAAGCAGGTGCGAAAAGCGATTCTGTCGAAGATAAACTCGCACCAACTGTCGAGAGTCGCTCCGTAAGGCTTTGCAATTCATATCGTGCAGATTCAATGTCTTTTTGTGGAATCGTACCTTCGAGCAGTTGTAAACGGGCTAGACGCTTCTCAGCCAAAGCCTTATTGGCACGCAACTCAGAAGCTTGAGCTGATTGATTGGCACGATCGATTGGGTTGGTGGCAGGCTTCACATATGCCAATAACTCACCTTTTTGTACCTTTTGACCTAATGATGGCAAGCCTTTTGGCCCAGCTTCTAAACGGCCTGACAGTGTAGGCTGTACACGGCCACTGGCGTTAGGGTCTGCAATCACTTTGCCTGATAACGCTACTGTTTGCGGTGAGTCATTTTGCTCAGCAACAATCGTACGAATTGCGAGTTGTCTTTGTGATGGTTTTGGTAGCAAAACACTGCCATTAGGTAATCGTTGTGGACTATTCCCGACAGCTACAGAAGGTTCTGCTGCATCATGGTTTTCGTCGCCATGTGCAAACGCTAGGCTAGGTAATACGGCTAAGTAAGCGCCAAGTAATAAGTGTTTAATATTTTGTTTCATTTGAACATTCCTACTTTTTGGCGGCGGCGTTGACGAATGGCGAATCTTGCTATCAGCACTAGAATGGCTGACAGGGTTAAACCACCAATCAGCCACTTGTTAGCCAATGGTGACGCAGCGTTATGGGAATCATCGGCATGTGCATCAGCGACGACTAAATCGCCTGCTAACAAATCATTATCGCTACCAGCAGTAATAGTAAAGGCGACAGGAATCTCAGATGGTTTAGCAAAGGCTTTAGCTACTACGCGGTAAGTACCATCTGGATTGGCGGTGGCGATAAGTTTTTCTGAACCAGTTTCTACTTCGATATTGGCATCAGCGACTGGAGCGTTATCTATATAACGATCAAGGTATAAGGTCATTGCACCATTTTCGACAATTCCGACTAATTCAAATAAGTCTGAATACACAGCAATGCGTGGCGCACCTCCAACTGCAACGGTGGCAGGGGCTGCACCATGATCTTCATCACCATGTGCTTGCGCTAGTATACTAAAAAGGTACAACGACATCACGGCTATTATGGTTGAAACTACCTTCATGGCAACACTCCTAATGCTTGATTAGCTTTTGAGATGGCGCGACCAGTTTCTAAGCGCGCTTTGATTAAATTACGTTCAGCCTCAAAACGAGTAGCTTCAGCCAATAGCCGTGTAGGCAGATCTGATTCACCTAGGTTGAATGAACGATCTAGTAACTGCTGGGTATCCAATGCAGTATTAAAGCGTAACTCAGCAATGGCTGCAGTAGCTTTTGCCTGTTCAAGCTCAAAGTTTGCGCTGGCAATTTCAGCCTCAATCCGTGCGGATTCCAAACCTTGTTCAGCGTCTGCTTCGGCCTGTTCAGCTTGAACTGCGGCTAATCGTTGCTGGTTGATTGCATCACTGGCAAATGGAATCTTGAATTTCAGTGACACACTATTGTTATAAGGGTCATTTGAAATGTCTTTTTGATGAGTAAGGCCAAGGGACAATTCAGGTGCATCTCTTGATGTTGAACGTATCAAATCCAAACGCTTCTGTGCCAGGACTAAAGATTGTGCTGCCAGTTTTTGCGGATGATTTTCGGATGGCTGCAGATTAACTGATTCAGTTTCTTGCGGTATAGTCGTTAAACCTGTTAGCGCTGTAAATTGTTGCATTGCTCTGAAAGCTTGCGCTTCAGCATCTTTTAAGGCGATGTTAGCCGTCTGTAACTCTACATTGACTCGATTAGCATCTACTCTGGCTAAGTCACCGGCTTTTACCCTTCGCTCGACATCGGAGAGTAATTTTTGAGCACTTGATACACGTTGGTTGGCGAGGTCTTTTTCAGATTGTGCGAGACGCGTTGCCCACCATAAATCACGCACTTCACCTGCAAGACGCCATTTGGTGAAGGTTTGTGTGGCACTAAAACGACTGGTTTCAGCCTCTACCAAGGCACGTTGGCTATCGCGCTGACCTGGTAACCATAATGGTGCAGAGAATTCAATGTCGGTTTGGCGTTGACCTACATTACTGCCAATTTGGTCGGTACGCTGTCCCAATGAGATAGAGCTAGGTAATGGCGTTAAATTGGTCGTGGCTTGTCGTTTGGCTTCAAGCTCACCTAGGCGTGCAGTTTCAGCACGTTGTGCTGGCTGTCTGTTCCAAGCAGACTCTAATGCTTCGTGAAGCGTTTCTGCCTGCACTATAATCGGAAATAGCACTGTTGCCATAACGGCAACGGCTATTAATCGTAAAAATGACATATTTCCCTCATATTTTTATACCAAACGTGCTAAAAGAGTGTCGCGCTATCTGCATGCGACTCATTATTAAACAAATTGTCATATTTACATTGCTTGCAAATTATTAGCCACATATTAAATATAGCTATAAGCTGGGCGAAAGTTAATCCGCCCTGTACTTAATTAATGCTTGTGCGCGTCACCCGAGTCCATAGGCATATCTTCCATCTTCTGCATCATTTGATTCTCTTGCATCATCTGATCCATAATCTCTTGCATAATCTTTTGATGCTCGATATACCACTCTTCACGCTCCTTCTCCGACAACCCTTCCTTCGGTTTCATTGTTCGGCATTTATCCATATCTTCCTTCATCATCTGCATATGCTCAGCCATAAGCTTTTTGTGTTCAGCACCCTTAGCCGCTTGAGCCTGCTGTAGTTTCAACTTACCTTGCTGAATACGTTGTGTCATGTCTAGTTGAAAACTATCTTGACCAGCAATGGCTGATGCAGAGATCAAGCCAATACAACTAAATGCGACAACGGCGATCATCTTTTGAATGGTGTGTTTGCTCATAATAAAAACTCCTAACGAAATTAAAAAACTAAAATTGACAGATGTCAGCCAAAAGGTAATGTTTGATTCTTGCTTACACCGTTTTGACGAATACCATTATCAAGGTAGACGTATTACTGATTGCTTACGGCAACATTACAATTTTGTAATGTTGGATAATTGGCTTCAATGCATGCAACAATTAGCATATTGATAAATTGCTAAAGAGAAAAAGATGAAAATCTTAATAGTCGAAGATGAACAGAAAACTGGCGATTACCTGAAGCAAGGCTTGACCGAAGCGGGATTTGTAGTAGACCTTGTGCGTGACGGCCTCGATGGCGTGCATCAAGCATTAACTGACGATTACGATCTTGTTGTACTTGATGTCATGCTACCTAAGTTAGACGGCTGGCAGGTTCTTCATCGGGTCAGGCAAGGGGGTAAGCATATGCCAGTGCTATTTCTTTCAGCTCGCGACCAGATTGAAGATAGAGTAAAGGGACTGGAGCTTGGTGCCGACGATTACCTCATCAAACCGTTTGCATTTTCTGAGCTGCTTGCAAGAGTACGTACGTTGTTGCGCCGTGGTAAAGGTAAGGAGCCGGAGCTTCTACATGTTGCTGACTTGGAATTGGACATTTTGCGACGCAGAGTCACACGAGCAGGTAAACGTATCGACCTTAGTGCCAAGGAATTTACCCTTCTTGAATTGCTAATTCGGCGCCAAGGTGAGGTACTACCTCGTTCTCTGATTGCATCACAAGTATGGGACATGAACTTCGACAGTGACACCAATGTGATTGAAGTTGCAATGCGTCGACTTCGTGCAAAAATTGATGATGAATTCGAGCCTAAGCTCATCCAGACTATCAGGGGCATGGGATACGTATTGGAAATCCCAGAATCATGATGAATCCTAAATCAATTACTTCACGTCTAACGCTATTTTTTTCAACAGCATCGACTTTAATATTGCTTGTAGTAGGACTGCTAGTTGGTTCTCTGGTGGAATCACACTTTGAGGAACAAGACCTGATGGAGCTTCATGGTAAGCTAGAACTTGTCCGTCATGCACTGGCTAAGGTCAAAACTTCATCCGAACTCACTAACGTTCCTCAGATTCTTTCTGACGCGCTAATTGGGCATCCAGACCTTTCAGTAGCAATCCTTGGGCCAGACCAGCGTATATTGTTCACTACGCCAAACGCAGCATTTGCCACCTTCCTTCTTGAGAAACCTAGAAGTAAAGATTTATCTGGTGAAAGTGAATCCAGTCCCGTGATGTGGGAACAAGAAGGAAAAATATATCGCGGTATTTCTGCATTTGCAGAAACTGGAATTACTGGGCAGTCCTCGACCAAAGTCGCACTGGCAATTAATATTGAGCATCATCAGACCTTCATGAAAGCATTTCATAATAATTTGTGGAAGGCAATCACCGCGGGTATTCTATTAACCATAGTGCTAGGTTGGGTTGCTGCTCGCCGAGGATTGGCTCCAGTGCGTCAAATGGCAGATGTAGCAAAAGGAATTTCGGCAAGTCACTTGAGTGATCGTTTATCATCAAACTCTGTCCCTCCCGAATTAGCTAATCTTGCGATTGCCTTTAATGAAATGCTGACGCGCCTTGAGGGTTCATTCCATCGCTTATCAGATTTCTCATCTGACCTAGCTCATGAGTTAAGAACACCAATCAGCAATTTGATGACTCAGACGCAGGTGGCTTTATCCAAGGGCAGGTCGGCAGAGGAATATCGAGAGGTACTATATTCAAACTTGGAAGAATACGAGCGACTGGCACGTATGATTGCCGATATGCTTTTTCTGGCAAAAGCTGATAATGGGTTAATCATACCAAGTAGCGAAATAGTAGACTTAGCTCAAGAAGTGCGAGAGCTATTTGGTTTCTACGAAGCGATTGCAGATGAACAAGGCGTAAGTCTGATTCTTACCGGACAAGGTACTGTTAGTGGTGACCGGCTAATGCTTCGCAGGGCTATAAGCAACTTACTTTCAAATGCCATTAGACACACCCCAAACGGCGGATCGATTAATGTATTCATCGATCATTCCAATCCTGAAGAAACGAATCTTGCCATTGAAAATTCTGGTGAAACTATAGCGATGGAGCATCTATCTAGGTTATTTGATCGCTTTTATAGAGTTGATCCTTCCCGTCATAAAACCAGTGATGGCGCTGGACTTGGGCTTGCCATAACAAAATCGATTATTGAAGCCCACCGAGGAAATATTCAGGTATTTTCATCAAAAGGTACTACTCGTTTTAAAATTACTTTTCCTAACTGCTAATCAACCTTTTATGTAGCTTTATCCGCCTTCATTGCACAAGCTCTGAAGTTGATATGCTAGACTTGAACGACAGGTTTTGGCCGATTTTTGCCCCATAACTTATCAATTAGATTGCCATAAAGCGGACTATTAGAAACTAAAATCGACATTATTTTACGAGATTTAACTACTTTGTAGCATTACCTTAAATTTTGTCAATACACAGAACTTTACGAATACCCAAAAATTCTATTGCGATGATTAAAAGATGGAATGTTACTCTACCATTTCAGAAGCACTTTTAATTATTGCTTCCAGCTAACTCTAGTAATCGAGCCACACCAACTGGCTCATCTTTAAGCATTGCTACAACGGCATATCGTTTTGAATAATCTTGCTCCACTGCATTAATCTCAACTAACTCGTTAAGCGCTCTTTGATGAAGTAATGGCGAGTTAGTAACAGTTGCTGCAACACTGTTGTTAATCACCCATGCCCAAGGCTCAATCCCAGCACGTCGTAAGTCAGATTGAAGGTTTGCCGCTTCCAATACAGGTGTTTTCTCTGCAAGCGTGACGATCAGAATTTTGGTTTGCTTAGGGTCTTGCAATTGCATCATGGGGGTTGTGAAATGCAGATTAGTTTTACCCATTTGACGCGTGACTTCACGGTGATAGGCACCTGTCGCATCTAATAATAGTAAGGTATGTCCAGTCGGCGCGGTGTCCATCACAACAAACTTCTTCCCAGCTTCACGAATAATGCGGGAGAACGCCTGAAACACGGCTATCTCCTCCGTACAGGGTGAACGCAAATCCTCTTCTAACAACGCTCGGCCGTGAGCGTCTAATTTTGAACCTTTGGTTTCCAATACATGCTGACGATAGCGTTCGGTTTCTTCATGTGGATCAATGCGGCTTACTGTCAAATTGTCTAGCGCACCATTGAGCGTGTCAGATAAATGTGCAGCTGGGTCAGAGGTTGTGAGAAGCACTGGTAATCCACGATGTGCTAATTCAACAGCCACAGCAGCAGCTATTGTAGTTTTACCTACTCCACCTTTACCCATGGTCATGACCAGTCCGTGACCATCCTCGGCAATTCCATCTACCAGTTTTGATAAGCTAGGTTTGTCTAATTCTATAGGTGAGCTTTTCTTCACTTGTGCATGATATGCCGTATCTACAAGCAATTGACGTAAGGCATCCAATCCGACCAAATCGAATGGTTTAAGGATGACATTATCTTGTGGGAGTGATTTTAAGACTTCTGGAATGGCATGAAGAGCAGCCTGCTCACGTTTATAAATTGCAGCCGCTAAGTCATCATTATCAGCCTCTACTTTTGGCAAAATGCCATTGATTACCAAATACTGTTGATTCAAACCAATGCCAGCAAGTTCTTCATGGGTACGTGCTACTTCACGTAATGTGGATTGCTGCGCACGTGCCACCAGTATTAATCGTGTACGTTTACCATCAGCAAGTGCCTCAACCGCAGCTTTATACTGCTCACGTTGCTTTTCTAGTCCAGCTAAAGGGCCTAAACAAGATGCATCGCCTTTACCTTCTTCTAAAAAGCCACTCCAAGCGCCTGGCAACTGGAGTAAGCGTATAGTATGTCCAGTAGGCGCAGTGTCAAAGATGATGTGGTCATAATCAGCGGTTAACGGCGAATCAATTAGCAATGAAGTAAATTCATCAAACGCTGCAATCTCGGTTGTACATGCACCTGATAGTTGCTCTTCAATACCTTTGACTACAGCTTCAGGCAGTATTCCGCGAACTGGCCCAACGATGCGGTCTCTATATAATTGCGCCGCTGCTTGCGGGTCGATTTCAAGAGCTGATAAGTTTTGAACTGCTGGTACTGGAGTGATATTGTTGCCGATAGTGACTCCAAAGACTTGCCCGACATTGGACGCAGGGTCTGTACTTACCAGCAATACGCATTTACCAGCTTCGGCTAATTGAATGGCTGTCGCACAGGCAATTGAAGTCTTACCAACACCGCCCTTGCCAGTAAAAAATAGAAAGCGTGGTGGTTGGTCAAGAAACTTCATTTGATTATCTTTATTTTGATTAACAACATTTACCGCCACTACAGCATCCGCCAGCGGGTGCAACTTCTGTTACGGCAACAATGCCAGCCCAACGTGATAACTCACTGCGATTTGGATAACGTCCCGCCAAAGCAAACTCTCCATCAACTAAAATCAGTGGTAATGCCTCTTGTCCTGATCGTTCTAGGAAATCTCTCACGACTTTGTTATTGGCAAAATCCATAGGCTGTTGTGCGAGATTGAAACGCTCAATCTTCGCCCCATTCTGCTTAGCCCAATCTACGTCCGCGCTAAAACCTACTAACTGTTGGTCTACATCCACACCACATACACCACTGCTACAGCACATGGCGGGGTCAAATACTTGTATCGTTTTCATCATCATGTCTCCTTATACAACTATGGTGGCAATCTTATCCATTGCAAGCTTGAGTGCGGGCTTGTCATGTTTTAATGTTTCTAATGGCAATGCTAAAAAGGCTTCGATGCGCGCACGTAATATGCTGTAAGCCTTCATGAATGCCGCGTCGACTTCTTCATCAGTACCCGTTGCATGTGCGGGATCTTCAACACCCCAATGGCTTCTTAAAACTGGACCAAGATAGGCTGGGCATGTTTCTCCAGCAGCACTTCCACATACAGTAATGACAATGTCGGGGGTCACTGGTAGATTCTCCCAAGATTTGCTGTGATAACCTTCGATTGATAGGCCTTCGCGTGCAAGTAATGCCAGTGAACGTGGATGCACATAGCCTGCTGGCTTGCTACCAGCACTCATTGCTTGCCAGCCTGTCGGTGCTAGATGATTGAAAGTCGCTTCAGCCAAAATAGAGCGGCATGAATTGCCAGTACATAAAAACAGAATGTTCATGATTTTTTATCGGTATTAAAGTTAAAAATTACGTTAAGACTTATGTTTTGGAATACCAGCTCTTACTATTGTTGACCACTTGAACGACCAGTAGCATCACTGGCACTTCAATAAGAACACCAACTACAGTAGCTAAAGCAGCCCCTGAGTTAAAACCAAAGATACTGATAGCAGCGGCCACGGCTAGCTCAAAGAAATTACTGGCGCCGATGAGTGCTGAAGGACAGGCGATATTGTGTTTCTCACCCACTTTACGATTGAGCCAGTAGGCAAGGCTAGAATTGAAAAATACCTGAATTAGAATAGGCACTGACAACATCACAATGACCATTGGCTGCTTCAGAATGGCTTCGCCTTGGAAAGCGAATAACAGTATTAAAGTCACTAATAATGCAGAAATTGACCATGGCGCTATCTTGTTCATTGCAGCATCAAAGCCGGATTTACCAGCTCTGAGTAGTGATTTGCGAAGCAATTGTGCCAAGATAACTGGAATAACAATGTAAAGAATCACTGAGGTTATTAAGGTAGCCCAAGGCACCGTAATAGATGAAATGCCTAGAAGCAGCCCGACAATCGGTGCAAATGCAAAAATCATAATCGTGTCATTAAGCGCGACTTGTGACAGCGTGAACAAAGGGTCTCCGTCAGTCAAGCGACTCCAGACAAAAACCATGGCAGTGCAAGGTGCAGCAGCTAATAATATTAAGCCTGCAATATAACTATCTAACTGGTCGGCTGGTAAATATCCTACAAACACATGACGAATGAATAACCAACCAAGAAATGCCATAGAGAATGGCTTAACTGCCCAGTTGATGAATAGCGTGACGCCAATTCCCTTCCAGTGCGCTTTGACTTCATGCAATGCTCTAAAGTCAACCTTAACCAGCATCGGAATAATCATTACCCAGATTAACAGTCCAACTGGAAGATTGACTTGAGCCACTTCCATCCGCCCAATCATTTGGAATATGTTAGGAAGTAATTGGCCAAGCGTAATACCAACTACAATACAAAGTGCCACCCAAAGCGATAAATAGCGCTCAAAAAAGCTCATGTTAGTCGTTTGCTTCTCACTAATATGACTCATTATTGATCCTTGATTTTACCAATGTTGTCTAATTCACTTTTAATAGTGAAATTGTCTAGATTTGCCAAAGGCAAATTAGTAAACAAATTGACTCGGTTTGACATAAATCGAAGAATTTTTTGGAATTCGTGACGCTTCTCTTCATCAGTTCCTTGAAATGCAGCAGGGTCTTCAAATCCCCAATGGGCTGTGATAGGCTTACCTAACCAAACGGGACATGCTTCACCAGCCGCCTTATCGCAAACAGTAAAGATAAAGTCCATTTTGGGTGCATCGGGTAACGCAAACTCATCCCAGCTCTTGCTTCTTAATTCATCGGTTGGATAACCCAATGATTTAACAACTTCAATAGCAAGTGGATGCACCTTCCCAGTGGGGTGACTACCTGCGCTATACGCTTTAAAACGACCTTTACCTAATTTGTTGAATAGCGCTTCAGCCATAATGCTACGTGCTGAGTTGCCCGTGCAAAGTACAAGGATGTTGTAAGTTTTGTCAGCCATATTATTTCCTTCTAGTTCTCTTCGAGCTTATTTAAATATTACTTAGTGGAATTTATGATTTCTGCCTTGAGCGATTTAAACCTGCTCTTTTGTCTGACAAATCTCAGGCGTTGTACATGCTGGCGTAGTGATTGGTGAACAGGGGTTACCTCCGCAGCAGTTCTCAGTCAAATATCCAAGTAACGAGTTCATGGTGTCGAAATTGGCTGAATAGATGACAAAACGACTTTCCTGACGTGAGTACACCATATCCGCATGTGACATCTCTTTAAGATGAAAAGACATGGTGGATGGCGGGATGCCCGTCATCTCGCTGATTTTACCTGCTGGCAGACCTTCTGGCCCCGCTTGTACGAGTATACGAAAAATATCCAAGCGCGATTCTTGGGCTAAAGATGCTAGGGCATTGACTACAGATTTCTTTTCCATATTTCTATATTAATGAAAATGTGGAATTTATGTCAAGACAAATATTATTTGTTACATGAATATATTTATTTTAAGGGAGGTTTACAGATAATTGCTCTGCGGGTGACTGGCTGCAAGGCCCAAAGAAGTCATTAAACAACTACATATCCGGGGTGGTTTTATCGCCCCGTGTCCCTGTTGAGGGGTGAGTTAGGTCGTAGCGAATAAGGCAACACAATCCAAACCTATTGAGCCATCGGCTACGGAAAACGAGAATCATCTCGCATTATCTCTTTTCCTAACTGATCAAAGACGACACCATCTCGCTGCTGCATCCATACTCCCCTGGCAATCAGCGTTTGGATCGCTTTAGTAACTCTGTACGGTTTGACCTGAAGCTGTTGTGCTAAATCCACGTGGATACCAGCCCTCCAGGGCTGCGGGGGAAGCGCATCGCTTACCACCTTTAAGAACTCTTCTGGTTCGGGAGACTTCGGGTTCTGTAATTGACTAGACGAGCTAGTAGGAAGCTCTCTTCGCCCATCCGTTGGCTGTCCACTAAGTGACCATAACGACGCAACCACCTCAGTAATTCGAGCCAGACGATTCTCGCTGAGTTTTTTGGCCCCTAAGCCACTTGCCGCATCGTCCATTGCGTCCCAGCACTCCGACATATACGTGTCTGTGAGTTGAGAAACATCGAGTGAAGCTAACTGACGGAGGGAATAGGAGAAAGTCCCCATCTTTCGAACAGCCACGAGATAAGCAAGAAGACCCCGCCATGGAGACAGGTACTGGCCGCGCCCAACATGTCGTCTGGGGTGAGTGCGAAGTATGGCGTTCTCTGCACCGCGGATTAGCCCTTTATGTTATTGTTATTGCCGAATTTCCTAAATCCCATCGTGAACTAGCTTCTGCGACCTAACGATCGATATAAAGGGTTGTGAAGCGCCACATCAGCAACCTCAGTCATTTCACGTCACAACGTTTGAATCAAGGGACACCATTAGGCATCCTGTTTGAATGATTGGTTAGAGCAATGCCAACCAACCTCATATAGCATTGCGAAAATGACAAAGGCCACAAACTTAACACGGCATTTGCCGACTCTACAGACCGGTTGCGGGACGTTAAGTTTATGACCTAAAATGAATTATAAAACAATTTTAAATAAACCTAAAGATTGATATATACAATTGAGTGTTGACTGGGAGCGCTTTGAAATTTAGTTAATTTAAACATTATTCCTGGCTTATTAGACATTAAATCACTGTGATATCCATATGCCCAACTGCGAGTAATTCTGTCATTTGTAAGTGACTTTGACTTTTTATAGATTTGTACACAATTGATAAGAGCGTTGTTTGACAAAGTTTCTGGGTGCGGGAAAATTCCAGACCACAACTCTTCCCAATACGCAGAGCACATGTTGCTTACTAAATATGGCAAGCCAGAAGAATTGATCACCATACTGTTTTTACCAATATTTTGATCTATCAACTCCCAAAAATAAAAAAACTGCATATAAATCAGATTGGCTTGCATTTCTATTGTTATATCAATATTAGGACGATAAAAATCATTGCTAACCAAGTCTTGTTTTGTTCCTAAGTCATATTTTAGGGCTTCGATATTGATGAAATTCTCAATTTTAAGTCGCCAAGTATTGTATGCTAAGGCCACACCGCACACTTTTTCCGTATCTAAACTTAGTGACTCGTCTCGCTTTAGATTCATAATGCTGTTATGACACATACGATGGGGTCTCACATACCGATTAAAAATATGCCTGCGTATGGATCCATAAACTTCCTCTAAAGATATTGTTGAATCTTTACTATCATTTGCACTTTGTTGCTCATGCTGATGGTTGTTATAGGTAATCCATTTAACGGAAGTTCTTTTTTGATTAATCGGCCACGGACATTTCCCTGCTATCTTTTCAGCCGCATTGAAGAGCTTTTCGAGCTTACTTGCCTCCATCTGTGTGTAGCAAAATAATTTTTCGGTTAAGTCTAGTCTAGTTTGAGCGGTTTTGATCCACCCATATAAAAGCCTGCATTTATGATCGATTTCAAGCTCTTGCTCTTGACTCATTTGATTTAACTTGCGGACAATATCAACTTCAAATACGAGATGGTTGCATATCGATTTCCATTCCCCCAATCCCTCTGTTAGATCGTCTGGATTATCCTTCTTTAGGTAATTTTGTCCTGGGATATATAGCAGGCCCTTGGAATAAGTTGCTCTAAGGCAGTCCGCACATGCTTGCTCAAGCGCTACATGATGCCAAGGACAAATATTAATGAAGCTGAACTCAAAGAAAAGACAGTGATACCCATTCGCCAAGCACTCAGGGCAAATTTTAATGCCATCACCTTTTAATTGACTGTAGGACTCTTCAATATGAATTTGTAATTGATCAAAAAAACAGACACGCAATCTATTGGAGTTGATTGATAGCATTGCTGCGAATTGTTCTACATCTATCCAATCACTACCCCTAAAGCGGAGTTGGTTCGTATTTCTCGCATCGGTCGACTTTATTAAACTTACCAGCTGATGAGGCTTCATGTGATTGAGCAAAAGCAGTTTAGCAAATACATTCCAGCCCGATTCAAAGGGGGCCGGGGCTGCTTGTTGCCATATCAGTTTTTTTATTAGCCTAGCCATTAGATAAGTAAAGTTAATCTTGCGGATCGAAAGTGCCTAATAAACCACTAAAGTATTTCAAAGTACTTCTTTCAACCGCTACAGTGATAGCTGCATTCTTAAGTTTAAACTGCTTGTCGTCTAGATTTCTGGCAGCCAATAGCAAATATGCAACTGTGCTCGTCAGATGTTGCATGGGAATGGCGCGGCTCTCCAGCTCTGATGCTGCTTTTTTCAACTCTTTCCATATTTGATTCGAATAGCCACTTAACCTAAAACCACCTTCAAAGGCAATGGGGAGGAAAAACTCCGTGAAGGAAATACCGCTATCTTCAGGATAATGCTTTTCTTCATCATAAGCCTGCAAGATTGCATGTAAATCTTCGCTGGTGCTACAGCCACTAAAAGGAATTGGCTCGCTTAAAAACCTAGCAATAAGGTGATGGCTTTTGCTTGCTAATAATGCCGTCCGAACCATCAATATTTCAGGCTGAGCGAATCCAATCGTCGTCATTCTGATTTTTTGTTTATCAAGTCTATTGTGGATTGCCAGCAGTAAATAAAAGTCTTTTTCTTCTAAATTCTGCATCTCATCAATAATTAGTACAAATTGAGTACTGTTTTTTTCCAGACATTGGGTGAGTATATAAGTCATGAGAGTGTTTTCGAGTCGCTCAAACCTTGGTGTATTTGGAACGTGCTGCCCTTCTGCTCTTAACATCTCTATGTACATCGCTGTTGTTCTACTCTCTCTTTTCGTAGCGGAAAAGCTCATGATCGCAGCATTCGGAAACTCCTCTTTAAGTAGAGCTTCAATCGTTTGTGCACATGTGGATTTACCAACTCTCTGCGATGCGTGCAAGAATGTCCCCGTGCTACGCATCCACACCCTTTCCCTTATCAATGAATAAGCTTGCTCGATTACTGGGGTAACAATAACAAAGTCCCTGGTGACTATGGGGTGTTCATTAATAAGTTTTTCACGTTCCGCAAGACTTAAAACAAAGACATCCATATATCCCTCAATCATTAATAAAAACATTATCTTTTATTAAGTAGTTTTTTTATGTCCGGCATGGGCGTTGGCATTAGGGAGGTACGATTGAAGCTAAAAAAAACGGGATCTTCAGAATGAGCTTTCTCAGACCTTGGGGTTATCTTTCTTGATAATCCGGTTTCCTTAGCCAGTCTCGTGGCTTCCGTGGCATTTTGTGGAGTTATATCTTTAGTTTTTTTGGTGATTTTTTTATTTCTTACCGTAAGTAGCTTCATGTAAGCATGTACAGGATTTTCAAATTTGGATATCACTAATTGGCGCTTAGTGATTAAGCTGTTAATGATTTTTCGTGTCTTAAGGCTATGCTTAGTTTGCTGCCATCTCCCCATCACTTTTAAATAACCAAGCTCAGCGCCGTTGAGCAAAAATGCTCTAACCTGTCTTAAATCGCGGTCATCAATTTCAATTCTGATTTTTTGCCCCACTAAACCTAACGTTCTCGAGAGGACATCATTGGTATAACGCTCCCGCTCAAGTCCAATATATGGTCTCCTGCCAGATGACTTGCCACCAATAACACTGACTACTTTACTAATAGGAATAGGATTGTTTTGCTGTCCAATATGTTGAGGTAAATATCTAGGTAGAAAATGTTGATTTTGCTCTTGAAAGAAATGTTGAAGTACATTTATTGGGGATAAAAAAGAGATTCCTTCACTTGGTGTGGCGTTATATTCCGCAACGTAAATTGCTAGGAGTTGCTCAGAATCATCGGCTCTAAATTTATATTTAACTGCTATCTTCTCAGCATTTTTTGCCCTGCCACTTTTGGGGTGTGATCCAGTAGTTGAAGGTAGCCGCTTAAAAATATCTGCAGCAACTTTTTCAAAAAATCTTTCTTGAATGCTACGTCTTTCGAAATGTGCTACTGGACCCCAATTTATTGACATTCCCAATCTGTCTCTGGCATCTTTTTGAATAATATTGGCTAAATGCGCTAAGGCCCCGTCAAGAAAAATAATATTCCATACCACACCTCTGCACTGTGGAATAACTTCATGTGGCAAACCACCACTTTCAGGATAATTTAAACCTGGTAGAGTAATTTCAATGCGTTCGGGTGGGTTAATCGCATTACGAAGAACATCTAATAGATCTGTGGCACTGATTTGACTGCGATATACAACAGAATAAGCAATAATTGCTCTTGAAACGCACTCTATAAGGGTGATTAGCCATAACCTGTCTAGCTGAATATCTGCTTTAAATCCTTCTGGCGTGTCAAACTCCGCACTAAAAATAGCATCAATACAGTACGCATCAAATTGAACGGCTTCATAAGGCTCTTCAAAGCTCAGAAATGCTGCTTTACCTGTCCCAACTGCTAAGTGTGCAATAGAGTCCTCCTCTTCGCGAACTCTTACACCTTTTACGAAGTTAGCATCCAACACTTCGTTTAAGTATTTCTTGATACTGGTGAGACCTTGGTGTTTTGTAGAAAATGGCCACTCACTTTCTTTTACGCCTTTTTTCGATAGCAGTTTTAGGAAAATTCTATGGGTATCTTTAGCTGCAATTCTTTTTTCGTGAATACTCAACTCTGAAGAATTTCTCTTTAATATAAGATCAGTGAGTATTTTTTCAACATCTGGAAATTTTTTTAGTGTCAGCTTAAATATCCCAGATAGACCACCTTGATCCTCCCTAAATTTAGGTTTGACCTCAGCTTTTCGTTCGTATTCCTTGAGCCTATAAAAAGGTATGAGTGCCGTGTATCCAAGAATATTTCCGTCCGGACCTGGCTGTAGACATCGTCTTAATAAATCCGTTATTGAAGTTCTAGAAACGCCAGTGTCAACTTGGATGGTATTAACAGCCTCACCTTCCAAATACATTTGTATAGCTCTACAACGATTATTAAAGGTTTCTTTTAATTCATCATCGACAGATTCCTGAGAAATGTCTGGCCATAAATTAAGTGGCGGTGCTAAAGCCAACAGTTGTGATCTACTTGAGCGCTGTTTATCCATGATAAATCCAGCGAGTTTGTAATCCAAAGCTAGATTTTTCTAAATTCAATTCCACAATACCAGCTATTACAACCCGAACTAATATACCTAGAACAATAGAAGAGTCAAAATCCTCAAGAGATTCTAATAGTTGTTTTATATTTCCATTATGTAGTTTTGTAAGAGTTTGCTCTAACGCGTTATGGCATGATGTATGTTGATGACTTTTTATTACATCTGCATATCCAAGTGGTTTTAACCATCTAAGTGCAACCTTAGTTTTTGGTTTCAAATAAGTATCATTAATTATTTTATATTCAACATGCTCTTTTGATGCAGCTGCTGCTTGAGCATTGAACTGAGACTGATTTGAAGGGTCTTTTTTATTGGTACCAGCTTTTACCTCGTGCCACTGAACCTGACGGTTCTTGAATACGACAATTGCATCGAGCTGTGTTGCCCTAGTTTCGGTGCCATCATGAGAAATTATTTGTTTAGGAGCTAAATCGAAGGATTTAACTTCAGGATCTGATTCAAGGCAGAGCCAGTGAATTAATTGTCTATCACTGGGTAATACCCAAGATGATTTAGTCTTTACGCTGTAAACAAGCCATAAGTTACCCTTACCCCTGCCGCGAGCATTATAGGCTTTTTTGATATTCGTTCTTTGATTAGACTGCGGTGTAACCCCAGGACTGGCCATAAACCTCTCCTAGAACACAAACAAACCAAAACAAAAATACAATCTTGTTTATAAGTATAACTTTTAGTTATTTATGTCGAAATGTCAAGGAATTAGTTATGAGAATAATAACTAATTCATATACTTAATCGAGTTGTATAAGTAAAAACAGCCCATAAAGGGCTATTTTTACTGGATAAAATAAATTTAGCAAAGTGTCTTAATTAGTTCCGAGGACTGCAACAAGCGATTTTGAAGCCCTTCACAGCTTCACACTTACCCATGAGCAAGTTAATCATATAGCGATATCACTGGCATCAGACATAGGTTCTGCCGAAGAATTGATGCCACGTGACTTTCTAGAATGTCATCATGGGTTGTTAGAAAAGTTTTTAGAACTGCTCACACATAAAGAAAAAATAAGGATTATGGGTTCTGTTACTGCGGTGAGGGTTTCACAATGATCACTCACTCAACAAAGACCCTAAAGCAATTAAGAACAACGAAATCAGGCGAGTTTAAATCACCTCAGATATACATTGACCCTAATGACTTCCACTTAATGCGTCGTAGAGCGTTTCTGACAACCCTAGAAGCTGCCAAGCTACTAGACGTTACCCATAAAACGTTACAGAACTGGGAAAAAGGGCGTTCACGTATCCCCTACACCGCTTATCGAGTTTTAAAAATCAAAGTAGGGTATTTATTTGATGATGAGCATTTCAAAGATTGGTTTGTAAGAGATGATACGTTATGGTCACCAGAAGGTCGTGGTTTTAAACCGCATGAGCTTCGTTACATTGCAAACTATTTCTGGATGGCTAGACGATGGCTGGCAGAGCGCCGTGCCGCTAAAGACCTAAACCAATTAAAGTTCACCATCGCACGTGGAGCGGCAAGCAACGGCTCCCCTACGCTGCGCGCAGGTACCCTGCCGTCGTGCGGCGCCGCCCCGCTCCAAAACATGCCGCAGAAGAATTTAACGCCGCTTAGCTTGCATGAAAAACCACCTGAGTTTGATAAGTTCCTACGCGAACTCGGAATTACGACTTAAATTGCAATGTGGCAAAAATCTTATTAGCTGCCCGTCCCCCGCGCTGACGCGCAGTCGGGCGGGCTGATAATTAGATTTTCAAATACCAAACCAAAAGCTTTAGAACGCTCGGTTATAGTTGTTCAGTTGGAAAAATTTTCCGATGATGCTAAAGTGAATGAAATTCAGTGTTTTACAGAATTCTTACTGTTTAGCAAAATTATCTTGTAAGTTGTTGTTTTATATTGATATTGATGTTTTTTCTAGCCTGTGGATAACTTTTTGTATTTTGCGCCCTACTTTACTGTTAAATTTTGGCGCATTAAATTGGCTATAAAGCAATACAGCATTGAGTTTCAGAGGTTTTTAATAGAGTTTTTAGTTGTACAAAAAAGGACGAAAATGTCCGATATTTTACGTGTAACTGGACACGTAAACCGCTACGCGGTTAGATGAAGAATTACTTAATCCTTGGAGGAAATATGCGCACAGAAAGTAGTTCAGGCTCCGAAGTGAAATCACAACACACTATCGAGACATACAAATCGATGATTCAGATTGCAATTGAAGGCTTCAAGCTAATAACACTGATTAATGGCGGTGCCGCTGTTGCAATACTTGCTTACTTAGGAAATATAGCGTCAAAAAGAGATGGTGCTATAAAGTTACCTGACATGACTTGTGCCATCTCCAGTTTTTCCTTGGGTGTTCTATGCTGTGCCATGGGGATAATTTGTGGTTACATGACCCAATTAGCTTTATTTAATGATGGAAGAAACGATAATCCGTGGTTTTTAAAAGACCACAGGTATTGGCTTTATATCGGTCTTTCAATGTTAATAATTGCTTCATTCGCTTTTGGTCTTGGGGCTTACTCAGCAGTTAGAAATTTTTAATAAGAATAAGGTTACTGAATCGGCAAAACAGTTTAATTTTTTATTGTATTTTATATCCCATAACTACAAGCGCATAAATCTTACTACCGCTTCTTATGTATTAAAAGAAATAATAAATATGAAAATAATACTTATCATCTGCGTGGTTTTATTTGGTCTTCATCATTTCAAGGAAACTTATAAGCGTGAGCAATTAGCCGCTCAAGAAGCACAGGCAGATGAACATTCTTATAGAAAAAATAATACTTTGTATGAATCACCTCAAACACCTACACCACCTACACCAGCGCAAGTAACTACTAGTAACTCTAATTACGCATGTGATGGTAGAACTCATTGCTCGCAAATGCATTCTTGTGAAGAAGCCACTTTTTTTATTAATAACTGCCCTGGTACCGAAATGGATGGTGATCATGATGGCGTGCCTTGCGAAAAGCAGTTTTGTTAAGGATTAATTAGGAGCGATTTATTCCGCATCGGCAAAGCGGCTAATTCATAATTTTTTTTACCAACTACATCACACATCAACTTATTTCCGCCTCTTATACATTATACGAAGTAAATATATAATAACTTGCGAATAGTCTTTATCGTGTTAGTTACTGTGCTCGTTGATACTTGCCAAGTATTAGGAAATTAATGGCGAACTCACAGAAACTTACTTATGGCTGACTTATTATAAATCAGCATAGACTTTCGCAATATGGCTAACATTTAAGCTGTATAAGCTAGCGCCTTGATGCGATAATATTTCATGGTCTCTGTTCACAATCCAACTTCTGTTTTGCTTGCTTCAAATGAGAGCGATGTTTTCTCATGGATTGACTCTTTATCAAAGCGTTTCTCCTCCGCCGATGTTGAGTTAATTCGTAACGCCTGCGATCTCGTTACCCCACTATATGCTGATCATACCGAACTGACTGGCACATCACTGTTGCAACATGCACTGGGGGCGGCAACTATCCTGTTTGATATGAACATGGATGTAGAAACCATTGCGGCAACAATATTGCATGCTGTGCCAGAACGGCTGGATGATTGGAGGGTAAAGCTAGATACTCGGTTTGGCACCAACATTGTAGGCTTGGTAGAAGGTATTTCACGTATGGAGCAAATCCAAGCGTTTAGCGAGATTGAAGGCCTTGATGACACAGACCTTAAAAATGGCGATCATTCTCAGCAGGTTGAGAGTTTGCGCAAAATGCTATTAGCTATGGTACAAGATATCCGCGTTGTACTAATCAAGCTGGCCGAGCGTACGCAGACATTGCGGTGCCTATCTGGAGCCAGTTCAAGCCAGCAAAGACGAATTGCACAGGAAAGTAAGGGAATCTTTGCGCCACTGGCCAACCGTCTTGGCGTGTGGCAGATCAAATGGGAGCTGGAAGACCTCTCATTGCGCTATCTAGAGCCGCAGCTTTACAAAGAAGTCGCAAAAATGTTGGATGAGCGCCGAGTTGATCGGGAGCAATACATCATTGACGTGGTGAACCAACTTAAAAATGAGTTGAGCAATGCCGAAATCAAAGGGGAAGTCACTGGGCGCCCTAAGCACATTTATAGCATCATCAAGAAGATGAAGAGTAAGCGCCTCGATTTCAGCGAGCTTTATGATGTGCGTGCGGTGCGGATTTTGGTGGACGACATTAAGGACTGCTACACCGTATTGGGTATGATTCACAACTTGTGGCGGCCTATTCCTGGTGAATTCGACGACTATATCGCGCGCCCTAAGAGTAACAATTACCGCTCGTTGCATACTGCCGTCAGTGGCCCACGCGGCTTAGCGCTGGAAGTTCAGATCCGTACTTTTGAGATGCATCAGCATTCTGAACTGGGCGTCGCAGCGCACTGGCGCTATAAGGAAGGCGGTAAATCAGACGCTAAGTTCGACGAGAAAGTCGCTTGGCTGCGCCAGATTTTGGCATGGAAGGACGAAGTTGCCGACAGTGGCGATTTGCTAGAACAATTCAAAAGCGAGCTATTTCAAGACAAGGTCTACGTGCTGACACCGCAAGGTAAGGTGATTGATCTGCCCACAGGCGCCACGCCTATAGATTTTGCTTATACATTGCATACCGATTTGGGGCATCGTACGCGCGGCGCCAAGGTGGATGGAAGCATAGTGCCACTCAACACCAAGCTACAAAACGGTCAGCGCGTGGAAATTCTAACGTCAAAACATGGTTCACCTAGCCGCGATTGGCTTAATGCTACGCTTGGTTTCCTGCAAAGTCCTGGCGCTCGCGCCAAGGTCAGGCACTGGTTCAAATATCAGCACTTCGAGGAAAATGTAGCACAAGGTCGTGCTAAGTTAGATCGCGAGCTGCATCGCGCTGGTGTCGGTGCCATTAATCAAGAAAAAATAGCGCAGAAACTGCAATTTCAGAAACTTGAAGATTTTCTGGCTGCTATTGGACGTGGAGATATTAGCGAGCACCAAATTGCGCTCGCTATTCAGGATGAGACAGCACCAAAACAGGAACAAGCGACTAAACCACCCTCTCCTAAGCGCACTACTGCTCTAAAACCTCAGACTGAGGTCGTCATTGAAGGTATCGGTAACTTGCAAACCAGCACAGCAAAGTGCTGCAAACCTATGCCGCAGGATGTGATTATTGGCTACCTTACGCGCGACCATGGCGTGACTATTCATCGCAAAGCATGTACATTCATCGCACGGTTACCAGAGGAACGTCGAGATCGCGTGCTCAACGCCCAGTGGGGTGACTACCAAAATATAAGTGCGGATGTCGATATCGAAGTAGAAGCACACGACCGCCAAGGCCTGTTAAGAGACATCAGTGACCTATTCGCACGTGAAAAAATCAATGCTACCAAGGCCAATACCATGAGCAGGAATCATCTAGCGTTGATGCAATTTTCGATCGAGATATCGGACTTGGAACAGCTCAGCCGCTTACTTGCGTTGATACAGCAGGTGCCAAATGTTATAGCGGCGCGACGAAGATAATTTACTTGCCAGATGTTGGTAAGACCCACCACTGACTGCTCGAATATTTACTACTCCGAGTAAAAACACAAAAATAAAGCCGAGAATTATCGGCTTTATTTATAACAAATACATGTAGTTAGCGTTATCTATTATTAAAGAATGCAATATTCATTACTTTGTCATTTACAAAAGTAATTTCAGTTTCTTTGTAGACATGTTTTGGATCATATTTAACTAAATTCTTGTAGTACCACATCTCTACGTTTACACGCTTGGAATCTTTTTCTTCAGCGCCTACTTTGCCTAAAAAGCCTGTCGCGCCAGCTGGCTTGACTGATAATTCTTTTTTAAATGGTGCGCCTAATTTTTCAGAAATCACCTTTTTAGTTTTACCACTAAATGAGCTAAGAAACTGATCTTCGGTATAGGTTTTGCCAGCAGATGCTGCATTAACTTGACTTAAGCTTACGGTGACTAACATTGCTGCAGTTAGTAATACTTTAACGGTTTTATTGATTGCAAATTGCATTGATTAAATCTCCTAAACGACTTGTAATTATCTCACTTAAAGCTTTTTTACGCACTAATAGAACGTTCAAGTTTAACGCACGTAAACAATTTTCGCTGACTCAAGCAGCAAATACTTTTAATCCATCATAACCAACATATACATTTTTCGGCAATTGTTCGCTTAAAGAGATGTATTCAAGCTCGTGCGTCATATGAATTAAATAGGTTGAATCAGCTTGAATGAGACTAGCATAGTGCAAGCTTTGTTCCAAATTGATGTGCGTATAGTGCGTGGTGTATCTAAGGCAGTCCAATAGTAAAACTTTTAAGCCTCGTAATAAAGTCAGTGAGGATTCTGGAATACTTGATACATCAGTCAGGTAAGCTATATCGCCAATTCTATAGCCATAAATATCACTATTTCCGTGCTTAAGTGGAATTGGTATGACGGTTTGTTCAAAAAGCTGAAATGGTGCACTAATTGGATATGTTTTTAGTACAGGTAAATCCCAGAAGTTACTAGGTTCACGTAATGTGTATCCAAATTTATCAGCAATATGCTGCATAGCTTCATCGCTACCATAGAGCGGGATTTGCGTACGCTGAATTTGGCAAAACGCCCGCAAATCATCAATCCCGTGTAAATGGTCAGCATGAGTGTGGGTGTACAGCACGGCATCTATGCTTATAAGTTTTTCTCTAAGCGCTTGCTGGCGTAAGTCAGGCCCAGTATCGATTAGGATTGATTTGCCATTTTCTAGATGGATAATGCTAGAACAGCGTGTACGATTGTTGCGAGGGTCGGCTGAAGCGCATGCGGGGCATTTACAGCCTATCATAGGCGTTCCGGCGCTTGATCCTACCCCTAACATCGTCAACTGCATAGAAATTTAACCGTAGCTAGTTAGCTACAGCATGCCTAAATAAATTAAAGAAATTTTTAGTGGTTGCTTGTGAGACTTCTTCCAGAGAAATGCCACGCAAACGAGCAATCTCTTCTGCCACATGCTTTACATAACTGGGTTGATTGGTTTTTCCACGATAAGGCATGGGCGCTAAGTATGGAGAGTCTGTCTCAACCAGCATTTTGTTTAATGGGATTTGCTTTGCTACTTCTTTAATCGTGAGTGCATTTTTAAAAGTCACAATGCCTGAAAATGAAATGTAAAAGCCCAATTCAATCGCTTGCAGTGCCACATCTAGATTTTCAGTAAAACAATGCATGACCCCACCCACTTGCTGAGCACCCTCTTCACGCATAATACGCAAAGTGTCTTCAGCTGAGCTACGGGTATGGATGACTAAGGGTTTGCCGCAAGCAATGGCCGCACGTATATGCGTGCGAAAGCGCGTGCGCTGCCATTCTAAATCGCCTGTTAATCTAAAATAATCCAGTCCTGTTTCGCCAATGGCAATAACTTTCGGATGATCTGCAAGCTTTAAAAGTTCATCAACGCTGGGCTCATCAATATCTTCATAATCAGGATGTACGCCTACTGACGCATAGAAGTTATCGTTAGTTTCAGCTAAAGCGAGTACCTGTGGAAAGTCAGGCAAGGTCACGGATATGCATAATGCATGCCCTACTTTATTTTCTTGCATTGCTTGCTTGATAGCAGGCAAGTTTTCTAAAAGTTCAGGGAAGTTGAGATGGCAGTGAGAATCAACAAGCATGTTTAGTTTTCGTAAATAACTTCACGTTAGTAAATTTATAAGTGGCGTCGAAATTACGATGCGAGTTGCACCGCAACCAATATTACATCGTATGCGTAGCACGAGATGATTTTAATGCGCTTCCAAGTAAACCTTCAATTTTATTTTTAGCTTCAATGCCGCCATCTTTATCACTAAACTGCACACCAACGCCTTGTGGTCTGCCAGCTTGGGCTGCTGGCGTAACCCACACCACGTGACCTACAACCTTCAATTTCATGGGGTCATCAATCAAACTTAATAGCATGAAAACTTCTTCGCCAATTTTAAAGGGCTTATTAGTCGGAATAAATAATCCACCACCTTTAACATATGGCATATAAGCCGCATAAAGCGCGACTTTTTCTTTAATTGCGAGCGATAAAACCCCTGGTTTTGGGGCGCTATTAGTATTTTCTGCTAGGTCTTCAGCCATTATTGATCTCTACAAATTCAAATACTAGTTATAAATATCGTATTCTGTGTTTAATTAAAAGCTTAATGAAAGTTTAACTAAAAAATTCGAGTGTATTCAAGAAGCAAGCTTTCCATTTGTAACTCATGATTCAACGGATGCAATGCTAATTTACGCAATGCTTCAATTTTCTTTTGTAACTGAAACAAGCTACTCAAGTTTACCTTGTCTGCCAACGCTTGCAAAGCTGTGGCATGCATTGCATGGTAGCGCACTTGGCGTGACAATCGCATCGCAACAATATCATATATCCACTTTTGCAAGGCAATAATACCCGACTCTACTGAACTAGCAATTAATGTAGGTGCAGCAATATGTGGCTGTAATTTGCTACCAAGTGCCAGTAATCGCCAAATTTCGGCAAGTTGCGAGAATTGCAGCTGTTCATTTAGCACTTTAATTGGTGAGCCATCTAAATATGCAAGCTGCTCTTTAGCATTCTGTACCCCTTGCTCGCTAAGCCAAGCTAGCGCTTGCGTATCAGTCGGCATAGGCATATTTATCTTTTGACAACGACTAATAATAGTTGGCAATAATCGCTGTAGTTGATGCGCCACTAGAATAAAAACAACGCCCTCCGCAGGCTCTTCAAGCATTTTAAGTAGCGCATTGGCTGAAGCTAAATTGAGTGCTTCTGCGGGGTGAATAAGTACGATACGTGCCCCATCACTACGGTGGCTAGACATACTTAAAAAGTCACTTAAATCACGAATCTGTGCGACAGAAATTTGTGTTTTCTTCTTGGTTTTCTTTGCGGTCGTACCCTCTTCATCCGCTTCAGATTCTTGCTCTGGACTCAAAAGGCGAAAATCTGGGTGACTTTCTTCCTTAAACCAATTGCAACTCGAGCAAGTGCCGCAAGCATGCCCTAAGTCATCTTGATGTGCACATAAAAGCGACTGACTAAGCTCTAGGGCGAAGTCAAATTTACCAATGCCAGCTCGACCATGTAATAGCAAAGCATGTGCTCTTCGCTTGTCATCCTGATTAACAAGCTGCCAAGCTTTAGTTTGCCATGGGTAAATTTTTACTTTTGAAGCCATATACTTTCTATATAAATCATAATATTAAAGTTAACTCTTCAATAGATTGTTTAACTTATTTTAAGGCTTATTAGTTTTACGCTATCGCTCACCTACTACAATGTCTTAGGGTGCTCAGGTAAAAACTCTAGCTTGCACACAAGCTTTCAGAACGTAAAATAAATAATAATTTGGTGAAAAAAGTTAGTAAAAAATGTAACCGTATTTTAACTTTTTTCAAGGTAAAAATAATTTTTATTCGATTAAATCGTCAACTAAGTTAAAAGTATTTAGCTTGCTAGACGCTATAAACGCTTATTTGCGCCACATATTTAATTGAATTGATATTTAGAGTAAGCATGCCAATTAATTTGGCGAACTTTCTCCTTAATTTTTTGACTAAAAGTTATAAGTAACAAGTATGCAGTGCAAACGCAAGGTTTGTTCAGTTTGCGTACGCCGCATTTGTATTCATGCAAGGAGATTTGTCATGAGCACAATTTCAGTCGAAACTACGACAGTACATTTAGAGTTGAATGCAACTGTACCCGACTTCGAAGCACAGACCACCGCTGGGGCTATTCGCCTTTCTGAGTGGGAACGAAGTAAATGGGTTATTTTGTTCTCGCACCCTGCAGATTTCACACCGGTTTGTACTACAGAACTTATTGAGTTTGCTAAGCGACAGAATGAGTTTAAGCAAAAAAATGTAGCTTTACTCGGTTGCTCAGTGGATAGTATTTATAGCCACATTGCTTGGTTGCGCAACATTGAAGATAAGTTTAACGTCAAAATCGACTTTCCTGTTATTGCTGATTTAGATCAAAAGATTTCTCGTCTATACGGCATGATTCACGAATCCACTAGTAATACCTCAACGGCTCGATGCGTGTTTTTCATAGATCCCAAACGTATCCTTCGTGCAATGATTTATTACCCTATGAATGTGGGCCGTAATTTCGATGAAATCATGCGCGTAGTTGATGCACTGCAAATGGCAGATACAAATAAAGTGGCATGCCCAGCCAACTGGACGTTTGGTAAAGATGTAATCATTCCTGCGCCAGTAACAATGAGCGATGCCCAGCTACGGGCGGATGGTAAGGATTATCAAGTAACAGATTGGTACTTTGCCATGAAGAAACTGCCTGAAACGCATTTAAGCAAAGGAGACTAAAATGTCCAAAGTACTGTGTGTACTCTACGATGACCCAGTCACAGGATACCCAAAATATTATGCACGTGACGATATTCCAGTCATCAATAAATATCCCGGCGGGCAGACTTTACCCAGCCCCAAAACAATCGACTTTAGACCAGGAGAGCTATTAGGTAGCGTGTCTGGCGAATTAGGATTACGCCAATTTATAGAATCACTAGACCACGAACTGGTTGTGACGTCAGATAAAGATGGTCCTAATTCAGTATTTGAAAAAGAGCTACCAGATGCAAGCATTGTTATTTCACAGCCTTTCTGGCCAGCCTACCTGACAGAGGAGCGTTTTAGGAAAGCTAAAAAACTTGAGCTTGCAATCACTGCTGGAATTGGTTCGGATCACATTGATCTTGAGGCTGCGATGCGGCATGGCGTGACTGTGGCTGAGGTGAGCTACAGCAACAGTATCAGCGTCTCAGAACATGTGGTAATGATGATATTAAGCCTGGTTCGCAACTATATACCTTCGTATCAATGGGTGGTTAAAGGTGGCTGGAACATTGCCGACTGCGTGGAGCGTTCCTATGACCTGGAAGGTATGAATGTTGGTACCGTTGCTGCTGGGCGCATCGGCTTGGCAGTTCTTAGGCGACTAAAAGCATTTGATGTGAAGTTGCACTATACAGATAGATACCGTCTATCTCCTGAAATTGAAGAAGAGCTAAACCTTACCTTTCACCACAATGTTGAATCTATGGTCAAGGTGTGTGATGTGGTAACGATTAACTGCCCACTACATCCAGAGACTGAACACATGTTCGATGATAAATTGATAGCCAAGATGAAACGTGGCGCTTATCTCATTAACACAGCACGTGGCAAAATTTGCGATAAAGATGCAATTGCACGAGCTCTGAAAAATGGCCATCTGGCAGGTTACGCAGGTGACGTATGGTTTCCACAACCAGCACCTCAAGATCACCCTTGGCGTACTATGCCCCACCATGGCATGACGCCGCATGTTTCTGGCACCAGCCTGAGTGCGCAAGCACGTTATGCCGCAGGCACTCGAGAAATTCTGGAGTGTTGGTTTGCAATGCGACCAATTCGTGAAGAATACTTAATTGTCGATGGTGGTCATCTAGCGGGCGCAGGTGCACACTCTTATAGTGCAGGTAATGCAACCAGTGGGTGGGAGGAAGCTGCAAAGTACCAAACAAGCACTAGGTAATAATTTTTGATAGTTGATTGAAGGTTGTACTCACAAAAGGAGCCAAAAATGAAACGTCGATTATATTTCCTGCTACCAGGAATAAACAGCGCAAATTTAATGATGAATGATTTACTGCTTGCTCGTGTAAATGCTGAGAGCATTCACTTTTTGGCTAGGCCTGGCACACCTTTAGGCGATTTGCCTGAAGCAACGATATCCGAGCGAACTGATTTAATTGAAGGCTGGGAAATCGGAATGGGGTTAGGCGCCGTACTTGGACTTGTTCTGGGTCTAATTGCATTATTAGTTCCTACATGGTGGTACACCATGCCGCTGCCTGCAACCACTACGTTACTGATATGCACGCTAGTTGGAATTCTAGTGGGAGGTTTAATGACAGCTTTAGTTGCTACTACTATTCCGAATGCACATCTCAAGCAATTTGAAGGTCCGATTGCTAAAGGACAGATACTGATGATAGTGTTAGCGCCATTTCATCGAGTTAATGAAATTCGACAAAAAATTGCAAATGTTCATCCAGAGGCGGCATATAGAGGCACGTGGCCAACGGACCATGTGATGTTTCCTTAATACCATTACCACACGACGGTTTTAAGTCATTCTGACCGTAAGTACGGGCACTGGGCTGGTGCGTATAACCGCTTCAGCATCACTACCCATCAGTAGGTGACTTAAACCTCGTCGTCCATGGGTTCCCATCAAAATTAAATCCGCATGCCAGTCCTTTGCATGCGTAACGATAATCGTTGATACTCTGTTAAGCTCATTCTCCAGTATCACTGTATCAGCTTCAACTCCTTGCGCTAGAGCTGATGCTTTCGTTTGCTCCAGCATGACTTTACCGTGCTCACGTAATCCATTAATGATTTCAGTCATATTGCCGACCTCCATGCCATCAAGCATGGGATAAAAAGTGTCTACTATATATAGAAAGCGAACTTTTGCTTGGGTAGCCTTTGCCAAATTAATAGCTTCAGTCATACCGCAGTTTGAAGTATCACTTCCGTCTACGGGACAAAGAATCTGCTTGTACATATAAGTCACTCCTATATTTAATACCGCTACATAGAAAGTATAAACTCAAAAATAGTCAATATAGTTACTATTTTCCGTAAGCTATTATTTCCAACACTAAATAGCCGTAAAGAACATCACATTTTCAAAATTTCTAAAACCCACCCTTTTTATAATCATGTGCGGCAAGAGGGTGATGTACCACTTGCTCTTGGGCAATCACTTCAGATGGCAGAGGCTCGCCTAGAACTGCTCGCTTCAGTGCAAGTTTAGTAGCTTCATAATTCCAATCCTGAATTTTGGCGTTATCTTCTGCATCCCAGTGTATGAAAACACCAACACAAATAAACAAATCATTGGCTTCTTCAATCGGAATAACGCCCTCCTTGACACTATCAGCTACGGCAGCAGCAACACCGCATTGCGCAGGACCGAACATCTGCACTGCCTGTTTCGCATTTTTAATATCAACTTTATTAAACATCACAGTCGGCGGCTTCGTCATGAGATTGGGAGCTACGACTGAAAGTAGTGAGTTATCACCACGTTTTTGATTAGTTAAGGCAATACAGAAGGCAGTTTCTGCGCCGCTACCACGGGGTCCAACGATAAGATCGACGTGGGCCACTTCATTACCACTTCCGACTAAAGCCTCACCTACACACACTTTATTAATTGTTAGTGTTTTCATGATTCTCTCTCCTTCAAGTACTCACGCATTGTGATCACTGGTTAAAGATATGTGCCTAAGAACCTTCATTCAAACCCTCCAGCACATAAAAGTTTGATGTTAAATACTATATAAAGTTCTTTTTAAGTAATTGTTAAATCAAGTATTTATGTTTGCGATTACTGCCGAATAAGTAGGTACGCTGATGGCAATAAACGTCTATGAAATAGAGGGAATTTAGTATTTAGCTAGGGTAAAAACAACTCATAACAAAACTTAATTTGAAACTAATACCTTAGGAAAGCGAGTTGAAATGTCTAAACGAGTGTTTAGACATTTATTGTAACGATTACAGATATTTTCTTAACTTAACTTCGCAATTAACTTAGTTGTCGACCAACGACGCGTTCAACAACCTCAATAGCATTAGAAATAACGACATCTAAGCTCTGTGAAGCATCAATGACTGCAAAGTGCTCAGGGGCAGCTTTTGCCTGTTCTAAGTAGCCATTTCTTGCTTTATGTAGAAACTCTATATTTGCCATTTCCATGCGATCTAAATCACTCCCACGTGCGATAACCCGCTCCAACCCTTTGACTGGATCAATATCAAGGATTATTGTGACATCAGCTTTAAAACCATCTAGCGCGATGTTGTTTAATTGCTGGATAAGCTCAAATGACAATCCCCTACCATAATGCTGAAAACTGTAAGTCGCCGAATCAAAGCGATCTGACACAACCACTTTCCCAGCATTGATTGAAGGGATAATTTTCTCTCTAACGTGTTGCGCTCTAGCTGCTGCAAATAACATCAATTCAGTGACATCGCACATCTCTGGCGTGTCTGAACACAAAAGCACTTCACGTATCTTTTCACCAATAATAGTACCGCCAGGTTCTCTAGTCATCACGTAATCATATTGCTTAGCTTTGAGATATTCTTCAATTGCTTTTAAAACTGTACTTTTACCAGCCCCATTTCCACCATCACAAACAATCATGCAGCCTTTGTTCATTTTGCCAATCCATTCAGAATGATGAATACTGATTTGCATTTTGAACTAAAGGAGGACAAGCCATAAGATTCGCGCAAATACAAAGCGCCACCTATACCTTCTAAACTGATAAATTTTGGTTTAATACGTTGATTAGTCATAAATGTTGGTTATTTTTTGAGTTGATACTTTACTACCGCTCGGTTATGTTCTTCCAAGCTGTTTGAAAACGCGTGACTGCCATCGCCCTTGCCCACAAAATACAAGGCCTTAGTATTGGCTGGATGCAAAGCAGCTTCAATAGACGCCAAGCCTGGCATGGCAATTGGCGTTGGAGGCAAGCCATTGCGTGTGTAGGTATTATAAGGGGTATCAGCAATTAAATCTTTCTTGCGGATATTACCGTTATATTGTGCGCCCATGCCATAGATAACGGTTGGGTCAGTTTGTAGTCGCATGCCAATACGTATTCTATTGATAAATACCCCTGCAATCATTGGGCGCTCACTTGCCTTCCCAGTCTCTTTTTCGACGATAGAAGCCATAATCAATGCTTGGTAACTATTTTTATATGGCAATCCTGCAGCCCGCTTACTCCATGCATCATCAAGCTTACTTTTCATTGCGTCATAGCTACGTTGTAGCACAATGATATCAGCCGTATTACGATCAAAATAATAGGTATCCGGAAAAAACAAGCCTTCTGCCACTTTATATTCAGATCCAACTATTCTTAATATTTCAGATTCAGATAGAACGCTAACTGTCTGTTTTAAAGCATCATTATGCTCTAGCTTACTACGCATCTGCGCAAACGTGCGGCCTTCAATAAACGTTACGCTACCTTGGGTTGCCTTGCCATGGTTAAGCGAAAGCAATAATTGATAAGGTGTTACATTCCTGTTTAAGGTGTAATCACCCGCTTGCAGATATGATTCTTTGTGTAATACTTTTGCAATAATGATGAATCGCCAAGGCTCTGCTAATACGCCCTGCTGCACTAACTGATTAGCAATACTTTTTAAACCACTTTTAGGCTGAATAGTAATTTCTTGGCTATTGGGCTGTAGCTTTAATGACGAAACTGCATAATAAGCCAGCCATCCCCCCAACACCAAACTCACCAGTAAGCTTAAAAACAACCACTTTTTTATTCGTTTGATCATGCTCTTAATGCATCTCTAATATTTTTAGCTAAATTTTGTACTGGGAATTTTTTATGATCAATTTTATTTACTGATAACGCGCCATATAAACTATTGCAGATAATGACTTCATCTGCCAGAGCCATTTTGGCAAACGATAATGGTTTAACCTCGACTTTTAAGCTGAGTGTACTGGCAAGCCAGATAATACGCTGCCTTGTGATACCGGCAACACCGCAAGCACTTAAGTCTGGGGTAATTAATACATCATCAAAACGTGCGAAAATATTGCTCATTGTGCACTCTATGACATTGCTTTGTTGGTCCAGCATTAAGCCATCGAATAAGCTTTCATCATTCCACTCCATGCGTGCTAATACATTTTCAAGTCGGTTAAGGTGTTTAATACCGGCAAGCTTACTCTGTTCAGGTAGTCGCGTTTCACATAGATGTAAACTCACACCTTTTACGAAAATATCCGGCGCGTATTTGGATATAGCCGATTTAATTACAACACGAGTTGGATTGGTAATCGCTGGTGGCGCATAACCACGCGCGCCCTCACCTCTGGTAATGATGATTTTAGCTACTTCTGGCTGATTTTCAGTCACTGAAAATAACTGTTGCATATCACTTATCAGCAGTTCTGCACTCGGGCAAACAATGCCGATCACAGCACAATCTGCCACCAATTTTTGATAATGTAATGGCCAATTGTCTGGTTGAGCATTGCGTATTAACATCGTACGAAAAACGCCATCGCCGTAAGCAAAACCACGATCTAACGGTGAAATTCCTTGGTTAAAGTCACCATTAATCAAATAAGTATTTTTATGATTCATAAGCCGTAATTAAACCATAGCAACAGCCAATTACATAGTAGAAGCTACCTTAGTACGAAGCTATAGGAATAAAAAAGCCTGCGAAAATAAAGTTCGCAGGCTTGCTATAGCTTTAAAGAATTATCTAAACAGTTAAAACTGTAGCTATACCTTCTTAAACACCAGGCTACCGTTAGTACCACCAAAACCAAAATTATTCTTTAACGCATAGGTGATTTGCATATCGCGCGCAGTGTTTGCACAATAATCTAAGTCACACTCAGGGTCTTGATTAAAGATATTGATAGTTGGTGGTGACACTTGATTGTAAATAGAGAGCACAGTAAATACTGACTCTAAACCACCAGCACCACCAAGCAAATGACCTGTCATGGATTTAGTCGAGTTAACCACTAGGTTTTTAGCATGGTCACCAAATGCCGCTTTAATCGCATTAGTTTCGTTAGCGTCGCCTAGTGGCGTAGAAGTACCGTGCGCATTGATGAATTGAACTTCACTAGGGTCAATACCAGCGTTGTTCATCGCATTACGCATCGACCTACGCGGCCCATCCATGTTTGGAGCGGTCATATGATAAGCATCAGCGCTCATGCCATAGCCACTTAGTTCAGCATAAATTTTTGCGCCACGTGCTTTGGCATGCTCATATTCTTCAAGCACCAGAACACCAGCACCTTCGCCGATGACAAAGCCATCACGGTCTTTATCCCAAGGACGGCTAGCCGTTGCAGGATCATCATTACGTGTAGATAAAGCACGTGAAGCCGCAAAGCCACCAACACTTAAACGCGTAATAGCGGCTTCTGCACCGCCAGCAATCATCACATCAGCATCACCATATTCAATCATGCGTGAAGCGTCACCAATCGAGTGCGTACCTGTGGTACAGGCCGTTACAATTGCAACATTAGGACCTTTCAAGCCGAACATGATCGATAAATTACCTGAGATCATGTTAATAATGGTGCCAGGAATAAAGAATGGGGAGATTTTACGCGGACCTGACTCTTGATAAAGAATATCGGTATCTTCAATAAATTGCATACCACCAATCCCAGAACCAATAGAAACGCCGATACGCTCAGCATTCTCCTCTGTCACTTCAAGACCTGAATCCTTAAACGCCTCAATTCCTGCGGCTAAACCGAATTGAATGAATGTATCCATGCGTCTAGCGTCTTTCGCTGAAATAAAATCTTCAGCATTAAAGTTTTTTACTTCACCGGCAATAGTTGAAGAAAAAGCGCTAGCATCAAATTTGGTAATTTGTGTAATGCCAGATTTACCAGCAATAATGTTATCCCAAGCAGTTTTAACACCAATACCTACCGGTGAAACCACACCAAGACCTGTAACAACGACGCGACGTTTATTTATAGCATTAGACATAAGAAGAGTCTCTTAGAAATGATTAACCCAGAAACCTTTTACAAAAAATTGTTAAATGATTTCTGGGTTTTGCAGCAATTGCAAGGCGTTAGCCACTAATAACAGTGCTCTCAACGCCTATGTGAATTTATTTTAAGTTCGTATTGATGTAATCAATCGCTAGTTGAACTGTAGTGATTTTTTCTGCTTCTTCATCAGGAATTTCACAATCAAACTCTTCTTCTAGTGCCATTACAAGCTCAACGGTATCGAGCGAATCAGCACCTAAATCATCTACAAATGATGATGAGTTTTTCACATCAGCTTCATTTGCACCAAGTTGCTCAGTAACAATTTTTTTAACACGTTGTTCGATGTCAGACATCTAAATACCCCTTTAAATTAAAAATAGCTTAATACAGCTAAGACGATATTCTACCAAAACTCAAGCAGAATATAAAAAAACTTTTACACCATTAACATGCCGCCATTCACATGAATTGTTTCACCAGTAATATAAGCTGCATTTGGTGAAGCAAGGAATGCCACGGTAGCCGCAATCTCTTTTACATTACCTAAGCGCCCCGCAGGAATACGTGCAAGCATTTTAGCAGTTACTTCTTCAGGCAATTCAGCCGTCATATCAGTATCAATAAAACCCGGTGCTACACAATTCACAGTAATGCCACGGCTACCGACTTCTGCGGCTAATGACTTGGTAAAGCCTGTCATGCCAGCTTTTGCGGCTGCATAATTTGTTTGTCCTGCATTGCCCATATGTCCTACTACAGATGAAATGCTGATAATACGACCTGTACGAGCCTTCATCATTGGGCGCAATACTGCTTGGCTCATGCGAAAAACAGAAGTTAGATTCGTGCTTAGGACGTCATCCCAGTCTTCATCTTTCATGCGCATCAATAGCGTATCACGGGTAATACCGGCATTATTCACCAAAATACTCACATCACCATATTTTTCACTGATTGTTTTTAGTGTTGCAGCTACCTGCGCAGCATCATTGACGTTTAAGGCCATGCCTTCGCCCTTGATATTTGCACTTGCAAAAGTGCTGCTGATTGAAGCAGCACCATTATCTGAAGTTGCTGTTCCAATAACAATCGCACCTTGTTCGCCAAGTGCTTGCGCAATGGCAGCACCTATGCCACGACTTGCACCAGTGACTAAAGCAGTTTGTCCAGTTAACATGTTTAAGCCCTTGTATAAATTATATTTTTATTAAATCAAACTATATTAAAGCTGGTTTTGAAACTCATTCAAAGTCTCAATATTAGTCAGCGCTACGCATGACACTTCAGCCACGATACGTTTAGTCAAACCTGCTAAAACCTTACCAGGACCACATTCTGCTGCCTGCGTTATGCCTTGTGCATGAATGGCTTGTACTGTTTCGACCCAACGCACGGGACTATATAACTGGCGCACCAGGGCATCTTTAATTTTTTCGGCATCTTGGTATGCTGCAACATCTGCATTTTGTATGACTGAGGTTTGTGGCGCATTTACCGTTACATTTTTCAAGTATTCTGCAAGCTTTACTGCAGCGGGCTTCATCAGCGCACAATGAGATGGCACACTAACGGGCAATGATAACGCACGTTTAGCGCCTTTTGCTTTTGCTAATTCCATACCGCGTTCTACAGCTGCTTTATTGCCAGCAATGACTACCTGTCCCGGTGAGTTAAAGTTTACCGCCTCAAGCACTTCATTTTGCGCGGCTTCTGCACACACTTCACGCACTAGAGCATCATCTAAACCCAATATTGCCGCCATCGCACCAACACCAGCAGGAACTGCACTTTGCATTACCTCAGCGCGGTAGCGAACTAATGGAAGCGCATCAGCAAATGATAAAGCGCCAGATGCAACCAAGGCCGTATATTCACCGAGACTGTGACCAGCTAAAACGCTTGGAAGCTTGTCAGTTGATGCTTGCCAAACGCGCCATGTAGCTACACCAGCTATCAACATAATAGGTTGAGTATTAGTTGTTTCATTGATAGCTTCATTAGGTTCGGTAGCCATAGCCCAGAAATCAAGCCCTAGAGTATCTGAGGCCTCGGTAAACGTATCACGGATAATGGCTGACTCGCCAAAACCAGTCATCATACCAACTGATTGAGAACCTTGACCAGGAAATAGAAATGCAAATTTATTCATAGATTTTTATTGCTAATTATATGGTTACTAATTACTTTATATAGCGACGATGTGAGCTGATAATGTCTGTCGTGAAGTTAATACTTAATTAAGGCAGAGCCCCAAGTAAAACCCCCACCAAAAGCTTCCATTAATATGGTTTCGCCACGTTTAATGCGGCCATCACGTACCGCCGTATCTAGTGCTAATGGTATAGAGGCAGCAGATGTATTACCATGTTTATCCACGGTGACCACTACATTATCCATGCTCATATCCAATTTTTTGGCAGTAGCTTGCAGAATACGAATGTTTGCTTGATGCGGCACTAACCAATCAATATCTGATTTTTGCATGCCATTGGCTTCCAGCGTTTCGTCCACAATCGCATCTAAAGTATTCACAGCCACTTTAAACACGCCATTACCTTCCATCACAACCGTATCACGACCATTTGGATCTTCGTTGCGAGGTACATGCAACATTTTTTCATAATTTCCATCAGCGTGCAAATGCGTAGAGATTATTCCCTGCTCTTCGCTTGCTTGCAGAATAACCGCACCTGCACCATCGCCCCACAGGATGCAATTACCGCGATTAGTCCAGTCAACAATTCGTGAGAATGTTTCAGCGCCAATCACTAAAGCACATTTAGCAGCACCAGCTTTTATAAAATTATCGGCTGTCGCGATTGCGTAAACAAAACCACTGCAAACAGCCTGAATATCAAATGCAGGGCAGCCGGCAATACCTAGTTTATTTTGCAATATCACCGCAGTGCTCGGAAAAATCTTATCTGGCGTTGTGGTAGCGACAATAATTAAATCAATATCACTAGCTTGAATACCCGCAGCCTCAATGGCATTACGTGAAGCATGCAGTGCTAAATCGCTTGTAAATTCATCGTCTGCAACAATATGGCGCTCACGAATACCTGTACGTGAAAAAATCCATTCATCCGTGGTATCAACCATGCTCTCCAAATCAGCATTGGTGAGTATTTTCTTTGGGAGATAGCTCCCTGTTCCTGCAATTCTGGAATTCGTCATTCGTTGTCCGAGCTATTTGTATTAGCGAAAGCAATCTGTTGAGATTGTATATGCTCAATTTCTAATTGTTCAGTAATGCGCTTGAGAACGCCACTGCGAGATTCTTCAACGGCAGTATGAATAGCATTTAAAAACGCGATGCTATCTGCCCCACCATGGCTTTTCACAACAATACCACGTAAACCTAAAAAACTCGCGCCATTATAATTGCGCGGGTCCATACGGTTTTTAAAAGCCTTTAATACAGGCATTGCAACCAAGCCCATTAGCTTAGTCAGCCAGTTACGTTTAAATTCCTGCGCAAGGAAACGACCCATCATTTGCGCCAAACCTTCAGATGCTTTTAACGTGATATTGCCAACAAAGCCGTCACAAACAACGACATCGGTCGTACCTTTGAAAATATCATTGCCTTCTACGTTACCGTAAAAATTAAGGTGGCTTTTGCGCAATAACTCGCCTGTTTGCTTAACAACCTCATTGCCTTTAATATCCTCAGACCCAATGTTTAGCAAGCCTACTGTTGGCTTTTCTTTATGCTCTACGCAAGAAACTAACATACTTCCCATGACAGAAAATTGTAATAATTGTTCCGGCGTGCAATCAGCATTTGCGCCTAAATCTAGTATATAGGTCTTACCTTTTTGGCTAGGAAATATACCTGCGATTGCTGGTCTATCAATCCCTGGCAAAGTTTTTAATACGAATCTTGCTGTTGCCATCAAGGCACCAGTATTACCGGCACTAACACAAGCAGATGCTTCACCGCTTTTAACCAAATTAATGGCAACGCGCATGGAAGAGTCTTTTTTATTCTTTAACGCGCTCTGCGGTTGTTCATCCATGGCAACCACTTCGCTAGCATGATGAATACGTAAGCGTGGGCTTGTCGTTGCTTTACGTGCTTTCAACTCAGCTTCTATAGCATCGCTTAAGCCAACCAATACGATATTAAGCTCATCGTCCTCTTTAAGCGCTTTAAGCACGGCTGGTATTGTTACATGCGGGCCGTGATCACCACCCATTGCGTCAATTGCGACAGTTATATCCATAGCTTTACTCGGTTTTTAAGGGGCTAATGCGTGTGAATTGAATTCAAAATTCATTTGCGCCACGCATACACCAACGCCGCACCAATTCTGGAGCGGCGTCAATGATATCAATGCACTATTTAACAAATTTATCTTTATATTTAATCTAGTAAACTTAATCGAACCGATTGAATTTAATTAGACTTAAAAGAAATTAAATAGGGTAATTATTCGCCTTTTGATGGCATAACTTTACGACCACGATAGTAGCCGTTTGGGCTAATGTGATGACGTAAATGAGCTTCACCTGTTGTAGGCTCCACTGCTAAAGCTGGATTAGTTAAAAAGTCATGTGAACGGTGCATACCGCGTTTAGATGGTGACTTTTTGTTTTGCTGAACTGCCATAATAAAACTCCAATAAAATGATTAAAACATCATCTCAATTACATACAAACTGATGCGCAAATAACAGCTTCGCATCACTAATTTAAGATTACGTAAAACTTCAAGCCCGCTACTATAATATAAAACCTAGCTTTTGTCAGCTTTTAATATGTGTTTATGCAGTCTAGGACTTAATTAAACCCTTAAGCACCGCAAATGGGTTTGGCTTCTCGCCACTTTGCGTTGCTAGCTCCGTACAACCTTCTTCATGCATAGGCGCAATTGGCATGGCCATGATGATTTCGTCTTCAATTAACGCGATTAAATCCATCGCTTTATTCGCCTGCTGCAGGTCGTAATCGTCACTATTATCAACATCAACCGCTTCCACATCAGTATCACTTATTTCGCCGATTAAATAGTTGAAATTTAAATTGATATTAAGTGGCATAGCATTCAAGCAACGCTGACACGCAGTAGTAATGCTAGATACAATCGTTAATTGTAAGATGTGTTGCCCAGCCTCGTCAGTTTTACCTTGCAAAACATAACTAATCAAGCCTGTGTGGTTTATTTTTGTTGGATTTGTTAAATTTGAAGATTGCATTAACTCCTCTAACCTAGGGCAGTCTTGAAGAGACAGTTCACCTTCTATACGATCATTTTTTTTCGAAAAAGCAATGTTGTCTATTAATAATGTGTTCTGACTCATTTTTTAGTACTCAAAATTTAGTGTTGGGGATTTAGCTATAGCGATACACATGTTACAATTGCTGGGTTTGAGTATCAAATTTAAGGGCTGTAACGTGTTCAAAAAAATTCTTGTAGCTAACCGTGGTGAAATCGCAGTACGTATTGTACGCGCTTGCTCAGAAATGGGCATTAAGTCTGTCGCGATTTATGCGGACGCAGATCGCCAAGCTTTGCATGTTAAAAAAGCAGATGAAGCCTACAACATAGGCGCAGATCCAGTTGCAGGCTATTTAAACGCTCATAATATTGTCAATCTTGCAGTTGCTTCCGGCTGTGATGCGCTGCATCCCGGCTATGGTTTTTTGTCAGAAAATCCTGAGCTGGCGGAAATATGCGCACGTCGCGGTATCAAATTTATCGGACCAAACGCCGCAGTAATTCGCCAAATGGGCGATAAAATTCAAGCTAGAAATGCCATGACAAGTGCAGGTATTCCATGTACTCCAGGCAGTGATGGAAATCTAGAAGACTTAAATGAAGCGATAGCTTTAGCAGCAAAAATCGGTTATCCAGTGATGTTGAAGGCTACGAATGGCGGTGGCGGTCGCGGTATTCGTCGTTGTGATAGTGAAAAAGAATTATTAGGTAATTACGATCGAGTAATTTCAGAGGCAAGTAAGGCTTTTGGTAAGCCTGAAGTGTTCTTGGAAAAATGCGTTGTGTCACCGCGCCATATTGAAGTACAGATTCTGGCTGACTCGCAGGGCAATGTGATTCACTTGTTTGAGCGTGACTGTTCGATTCAACGTCGCAATCAAAAACTGATTGAAATTGCACCTTCGCCACAACTCACTCAAGCGCAGCGCGACTATATTGGCGGCTTGGCAGTTAAAGCAGCTAAAGCTGTTGGTTACGAAAATGCGGGTACTGTAGAATTTTTATTAGACTCAGACAACACATTCTACTTCATGGAAATGAATACGCGCTTGCAAGTTGAGCACACGGTGACTGAAACCATCACTGGTATTGACATTGTGCAGGAGCAGATTCGTGTTGCTTTCGGTTTGCCGTTGCAATATGAGCAAAAAGAAGTGCAGTTCCGTGGTTACGCGATGGAATTCCGCATTAATGCGGAAGACCCCAAAAATGACTTCCTTCCTAGCTTTGGAAAAATTACGCGATACTATGCCCCAGGCGGCCCAGGCGTGCGTATGGACGCTGCGATTTACAGTGGTTACGTGATACCACCCTACTATGATTCTATGTGCGCCAAACTGACTGTCTGGGCGCTAGATTGGGAAAGCGTCATTGAACGCGGTCGTCGCGCGCTGGATGACATGTTGATTTATGGTGTAAAAACCACCATTCCATATTATCAAGAGATTTTAAAACATCAAGATTTTAGAGATGCTAACTTTAATACCAGCTTTGTTGAGTCACATCCTGAACTCACCAATTATGCGAATGAAATTCCGCCTGAAATGATTGCTGCAGCAATCTCAGCGGCAATTGCTGCGCATGAAGGCATTTAGCTGTAAAACTACCTACCTAAAATGCGGTAGCTTTCACCAAAAGTAATCAAAATAAAACATATAGTTAAACGTAATAATTAAAGTAAAGAGTTAAATATGAGCCAAACACCAAAAGTACACGTCACCGAGCTTGTTTTACGCGATGGGCATCAATGTCACATCGCAACGCGCATGCGCACCGAAGATATGTTGCCTATTTGCAGTAAGTTAGATGCGATTGGCTTTTGGTCGCTTGAAGCTTGGGGTGGCGCTACTTTTGATGCATGTGTACGCTATTTAAAAGAAGACCCTTGGGAGCGCTTACAAAAACTACGTAAAGCACTACCAAACTCACGCATTCAAATGCTTTTACGTGGTCAGAATTTGCTTGGTTATCGCCATTATTCTGATGATGTAGTACAAGCTTTCGTACAGAAATCTGCTGATAACGGTGTTGACGTGTTCCGTGTTTTTGATGCACTCAACGACACTCGCAATCTAGAAGTTTCTATTCAAGCTGTTAAAAAAGCTGGTAAGCATGCAGAAGGTACCATTAGCTATACAACAAGCCCAGTGCATGATGTAGCGCATTTTGTTGGTATTGCTCAAGAGCTTGAGGCGATGGGCTCAGATACCATTGCCATTAAAGATATGGCTGGCCTACTCACTCCACAAGCCACTGTTGATTTAGTGAAAGCTTTGCGTGCAAATGTGAACTTGCCTATACACATCCACAGTCACTCAACAAGCGGCTTAGCTAGCATGAACTTGCTGCGTGCGCTCGAAAATGGCGCAGTCATGATTGATACCTGTAGTGCAGCCTTCTCAGAAGGTGCAAGCCATCCAACGACTGAAAGTATGATTGCAGCGTTGCAAGGGACTGAGTTTGATACAGGTTTGGACATTGCAGCAGTGCAAGAAGTCACAGCCTATTTCCGCGAAGTGCGTAAAAAGTATTGGCAGTTTGAAAGTGAGTTCTCTGGTGTTGATACCCGTGTGCTATTGAATCAAGTGCCAGGTGGCATGATTTCAAACTTGAGCAATCAATTAAAAGAGCAAGGCGCGCTAGACCGCATGGATGCTGTATTGGCGGAAATTCCACTAGTACGCAAAGATCTTGGCTATATTCCACTTGTAACTCCAACCTCACAAATTGTTGGTACGCAAGCTGTACTTAATGTGATGACTGGTCAACGTTACAAGTCCATTACCAATGAAGTTAAAAACTACTTTTTAGGTCAGTACGGTAAAGCGCCAAGTGCAGTGGATGCAGAAGTTAGAAAACTAGCAATTGGCGATGCTGAACCTATTACTTGCCGACCTGCTGACTTATTAACACCAGAAATGGCTAAGCTCACTAGTGAATCTGAACGTTTTGCACAATCAGAAGAGGACGTGCTGACATTCGCGATGTTCCCTGACATTGGTAAAACTTTCTTGCAGGAACGCATTGCAGGCTCGCTACAACCTGAGGCATTATTAGATAAAGCGGCAGTGAATGCTTCGGCATCACGCTTTGCGCCAAGTGAATTTAAAGTCACCCTACATGGCGAAACTTTCCATATCAACCTCACGGGTAGCGGCCATGCTGGTGAAGAAAAACGTCCATTCTATGTTTCTATCGACGGCATAGCTGAAGAAGTGATTGTTGAAACCTTGAGTGAGATCGAGGTTTCAGGAGGCGTTAATAATGGTACCGGCAAGAAAAAAGCAGCCTCTGGTACAGCTAAAAGTGGCCGCCCGCGCCCTTCACACGCCGGTCATGTCACTACGTCTATGCCAGGTACCGTTGTTGCGGTTAAAGTAAAAGCTGGCGATAAAGTTACAGCAGGCGATGGCGTATTGGTCATTGAAGCCATGAAAATGGAGAATGAAATTCAAGCTGCAGCAACTGGCATAGTGGTTGCAGTACATGTGGTTAAAGGCGACACAGTGACGCCAGATGAATCACTACTTGAAATTCAGCCTGAATAAATGCTTTAAAATTTAACCTAAAAGCCGACAGAATAACCCTGTCGGCTTTTTATTTACCTAGTTATTTATAGAGTTAATCTTCCATAAAACACTCAGCAAACACTAATAAGCTATGAAAAAAACGATGAAACCAACGCTAATATTAGCCTCTTCCTCCGAATTCAGACGGGAACTTTTGCAGAAGCTACAAATTCCATTTAACAGCATTTCGCCACGCGTGGATGAAACTCCATTTGAAAACGAAAAGCCACATGAAACAGCTTTAAGGCTAGCGCAAGATAAGGCTAGGAAAATTGGGGCCGATTATCCGCATGCTTTAGTGATAGGCTGCGACCAAGTAGCCACATTGGATGGTGAGCAACTAGGCAAGCCTCTCAATCATGCCAATGCTACAAAACAGCTAAAATCGATGCGCGGGCGCGAGGTAACATTCCATAGTGCACTATGCTTATATAACGCTGCTACAGGCAATATGCAGGCCGAAGTTGTACCGTATATAGTACGTTTCAGACAATTAAGTGATCAACAAATCGAAAACTACCTAAATAAAGAGCAACCCTACCAGTGTGCTGGAAGTGCAAAATCTGAAGGTCTAGGCATCGCACTTATGGAACGCATGATAGGTGAAGATCCGAATGCGTTAATTGGCCTACCTCTTATCAAGCTAATTAATATGTTGGAAAATGAAAATATTTCGGTTTTATAAATAACTTAAAAATTATTTTAATAATTTAACCCCTTTTGCTACTTGCCACGTTTAATGAGTCATAGCGTGTTGAATTTGACACTCACCGCTCATCATTTAACCAATTTTGGAGATTGAATATGTCACTTAAACGCCAGCCACTGAAGCGCAAACTCATCTTGCTCGCTACACTTTCGACAATTTATACAGGAGGAGCATTTGCGATGGATTTGGATGAAACACGCAGCACATTAAACGATCAGCAAAATGTTGCCGTCACCATCTACAACGGTGATTTAGCATTAGTCAAAGACACACGACATGTGAAGCTTAAAACTGGCTTAAATGCTTTAGCATTGCGTGATGTCAGTGCACAAATTCGGCCAGAAACGGCGTTACTACGCAGCATCAACGCACCCGGCAGCCTGACTTTACTTGAGCAAAACTTTGATTTTGATTTACTGACGCCTCAAAAACTATTAGAGAAGTATGTAGGTCAATCTGTGAGTATTGTAAAAACTCACCCAACGACAGGAGCTGAAACTACCGAGAAAGCCACGGTGCTTTCAGCCAACAACGGCGTTGTACTAAAAATTGGCAATCGTATCGAAACAGGTATTCCTGGCAGAATTGTTTATGATGACGTACCAGAAAATCTACGTGATAGGCCAACACTAGTCACGCAAATCAATAACAAAGGTGCAACTGACCAAACAGTTGAGTTAAGCTATTTAACTGGCGGTCTTGGCTGGAAAGCCGACTATGTAGCTGAGTTAAGTCCAAAAGAAGACAGTATTGACTTGTCTGGCTGGGTAACGCTCACCAATACTAGCGGCGCAAGTTACAAAAACGCTAAGTTACAATTAGTAGCTGGTGATGTAAATAGAGTACAACCTCCACAAATATTTCCCATGACAAAAGCAATGCATGGTGATGTAATGATGGCAGAAGCTGCCGCACCGATGGCTGAAGAGTCCTTACTCGAATACCATCTCTACACATTGGATCGCCCAACCACTATTGCTGAGAATCAAACCAAGCAAGTTGCTCTACTCTCTGCGTCGAATGTACCTGCACGCAAAGAATTGGTCTTACGTGGTGCAGATTATTACTATCAAAGCAGCTATGGCGACCTTGGCACTAAAATGAAAGTTAATGTATTTGTTGAGTTTGATAACAAAGAAGCATCGAAGCTAGGAATGCCATTACCCAAAGGCATATTACGCGTCTATAAAAAAGATAACGCAGGTAATGCGCAATTCGTGGGTGAAGACAATATCGACCACACACCTAAAAATGAAGTAGTTCGTTTAAAATTGGGTGAATCTTTTGATGTGACAGCCGATAAAAAGCAAACTAACTTTAAAGTATTGCCTAACCCTCAAAAAGGTCACAATGCTTATGAAAGCGCGTATGAGATTGTCTTAAAAAATGCGAAGAAAGAAAAAATGACAGTTATAGTACAAGAGCCTATTTCTGGTGACTGGACCATTACTTCAGAAAGCCAACCTCATAAAAAGGTGAATAGTCATTTGGCAGTTTGGAAAGTGGAAGTTCCAGCTGAAAGCAATACGACATTAAGCTATAAAGCGGTTGTTAAATACTAATACACCTATAAACACTCCTTTCACATTAAAGTGTGGAAGGAGTTATAAATGACAAACTTAATACCAACCCTAAAGATCACTGAGAAATCAACAACATGCTAAAACCAGGAACACTTTACTTAATCCCAGTGACTCTTGGAGAAGATAACATCACAAAAGTGTTGCCAGCTGACGTTATTAGCATTGCACAGCAACTGGATACCTTTGTGGTGGAAAGTGAAAAATCAGCACGGCATTTCTTAAGTACGATTAAAACGGCTAAACCAGTCCGCGAACTCACGTTAAACTTACTCAATGAACATACTGAAGACAAAACCTTACCCGATTTATTAAAACCACTGTTAGCGGGTAAAGATGTAGGTTTAATGAGCGATGCAGGCTGCCCGGGGGTTGCAGACCCAGGCGCAAAACTAGTCGAACTAGCCCACCAAAAAGGGATACGCGTTGTGCCATTTGTGGGACCAAGCTCAATTTTATTAAGCATGATGGCCTCGGGCCTTAATGGTCAACAGTTTGCGTTTCTAGGTTATTTACCAGTGGATAAAACGCAACGTAACCAAAAGCTAAAAGAAATTGAAAAGCGCTCGCTATCACACAAAGAAACACAGCTATTTATAGAAACGCCCTATCGCAACCAGCATATGCTAGAAGCCATATTAAGCGTCTGCCAACCCAATACAAGGCTGTGTGTGGCGTGTGATATTAGTTTAGGGAGTGAAATGATCGTCACTAAAACGATAGCCGGCTGGAAAAAACTGCCACTGCCAGTTCTGCATAAACGACCCACAGTGTTTTTATTATTGGCTTAATCGTCTAACGGGCGCATAACTAAGTCTATGCACTGGCGTAATCCCATGTGTATTCAACATTTCTAAATGAAATGCCGTAGGATATCCCTTATGCTGTGCAAAACCATACTGCGGATAGATTTTATCTAGCTCATATAGCTCAGCATCTCGTGCCACTTTGGCGAGTATAGACGCAGCAGAAATAGCTTGTACTTTGCTATCACCTTTCACTATAGCTTCGCACGGCAGGCTGATTTTTGGGCATTTGTTGCCGTCGACTTGCACCAAGTCTGGCGTGACGCCGAACTGTGCTTGCATGGCTTCTATGGCGCGTTTCATGGCTAACAAGCTGGCTTGTAGGATATTGATTTCATCAATCTCTTGCGCGCTGCAACTGGCAATTGCCCAAGCCAGTGCGTATTGTTTGATTTCAACACTGAGTAAATCACGTTTCTTTTCAGAGAGTTTTTTAGAGTCAGCTAAACCTATGATTGGGCGGTCTGGATTTAATATGACAGCAGCCGCATAAACCGCACCAGCTAAAGGCCCTCGCCCTGCTTCATCCGCACCGCAAATTAATACTGCTGCTGACATTTAGGACAAGTAGGCAAGAATAGCATTTGCCGCTTTTTCTGCAGTATTCTGCTTTAAACTGTGGTGAATCTTAGTGAATTCAGCTTTAATATCCGCAACATTGTCTGTATCACTCAACAGCTTGATGGTTGCTTCTGCAAGTTTCTCAGGAGTTGACTCATCTTGCAACAATTCAGGCACTACAAACTTTTCAGCTAGTACATTAGGCAAACCTACATAGGGTTGCAAACGCATGCGCTTAAGGATTTGCCAGCTTAGCTTAGACATCCGATAAGTAATCACCATCGGTTTTTTTAATAGGGCTGCCTCTAATGTAGCTGTACCAGAAGCTACAATCACTACATCTGCGGCCTCCATGGCGTCATGCGCATGACCAAATAGTATTTGAATTGGTAGACTTTCATTTTCATGAAAAATGGCCAATTCAAAAATCTGTCTAGTTTCTCGCGTGATGAGCGGTACTAAAAACACAGCACTAGGAAAGTCTGCATAGATCAGTTTTGCTGTCTTAACAAACAACTCTGCATGCTGCTGCACTTCACTTTGACGGCTACCCGGTAACATGGCAATCACTAGAGCTGAAGGCTTTAACTTTAAGCCTTCACGTGCTGCAGCAGTATCAGGCTCAATCGGTAATATATCTGCTAACGGATGACCAACATAGGTGACTGGAATACCTTCATGCTGGTATAGTGCGGGTTCAAAAGGAAACAGAGCCAAGATATGAGATACAGCATGTTTGATTTTTTTGATTCTATTTTTACGCCAAGCCCAGACAGAGGGACTCACGTAATGAATAGCAGTAATACCTTTATTTTTTAATTTTTTTTCTAGCCAAAAATTAAAGTCTGGTGCATCAATGCCAATAAACAAATCAATACGATTGGTAAGCAAATGATTGAGGAGTTGACGGCGTAATCTAAGCAGTCCAAACAGATGTTTGATGACTTCTATATACCCACGCACGGATAATCGCTCGATAGGAAAAAGCGACTGAGCGCCCTCTCCCATCATTTTTGGCCCGGCTATACCTACAAACTCAATATCTGAACGCTTTAACTTCAATGCTTGGATAAGGTGACTGCCAAGCAAATCTCCTGAAGCTTCTCCAGCTACAATACCTATTCTGACCATGATGATAACTTAACGGACGATGCCGCGCGTTGAAACATTCAAGAAATCAGTGAGCAAGCCGATTTCGGGAGTTGTCGCTTGCATTGCTGCAAGTTTAATTTTCGCTTCTTCTAAAGTAAGACCATTGCGATATAAAGCTTTATACGCACGTTTGATTTGCAAGATGCTATCAGCACTAAAACCGCGACGCTTCAAGCCCTCAGCATTAATGCCATGTGGTTTGGCATCGTAGCCTGCTGCTGTTATGTAAGGAGGGATATCTTTGAATACTACTGAGCCTACAGCAGTAATCACATGTGATCCGACTTTACAAAACTGGTGAATCAGCGTGAAACCGCCTAAAATTGCATGGTCATCAATATCAACATGACCAGCAAGTGATGAGTTATTAGCGAGAATTGTGTGATTACCAACAGTACAGTCGTGTGCAATATGCACGTAGGCCATAATCCAATTGTCGTTACCGATTTTGGTCGTACCTTTATCTTGAATTGTGCCGCGATTAAACGTACAGAACTCGCGAATAGTATTGTTATCGCCTATCTCTAATAAGGTCGGCTCATCTCGATATTTCTTATCTTGAGGCGCTTCACCGAGTGATGAATATTGATATATATGGTTATTTTTACCAATGGTTGTAGGGCCATTAATAATCACGTGACCTGCAACGCGCGTACCAGCATCGATTTTGACATTCGCGCCAATAATGGAATATGGACCAATTTCTACACTAGAGTCAAGTTCTGCCTTGGCATCAATGATTGCCGTTGAATGGATTTTTGTTACTGACATCGCTTATTTTTCTTTTTTTTCTATCGTTTTTAAAATACACATCATTTCCGCCTCAGCAACTACCACGCCATCTACACGCGCCACGCCAGAGTATTTCCATATACCTTTTAGGATACGGTCAATTTTAACGTTAAGAATGATTTGATCACCTGGAGATACTGGTTTTTTGAAACGCGCACTATCAATACCAGCAAAATAATAAACAGAGTCATCACTCGGTTTTGCACCCATCGTTTTGAATGATAAAACTGCAGCAGCTTGCGCCATCGCCTCAACGATCAACACGCCAGGCATAACAGGATGGTGAGGAAAGTGGCCTGGGAAAAAAGGTTCGTTAATAGTCACATTCTTTAGGGCTGTGATTTCCTTACCTAGCTCCATTGAAACAATGCGGTCTATCAATACAAAAGGATAACGATGAGGTAGATGTTCAAGGATTTCATGGATGTCCATGCTGGTAGATTCGATATTATTGGTCATTATTGCCTCAACTTACTTCTGATAGATTATGCTTCTTATAGATGATGACTATATTTTCTATAGTACTTAATTGTTAGATTTTAACAGAGCTAGCGCTTTTTCAAGCTGTTTAATTTTATCTGACAGCTCATCTAAATGACGAATTTTTGCTGCTGTATTCAGCCATGCTTTATGTGTTTGAAATGGCATAAGCGCAGTATAGGTGTCAGCAGTGGGTAACGAGCGCGTAATCATACTACCTGGCGAGATAGTGACATGGTCTGCAACTTCTAAATGCCCTAATATCATCGCGGCACCACCAATTTTGCAATGCTTACCAATTTTTGCGCTCCCCGCAATTCCCGTACACCCTGCAATCACCGTATGCGCACCAATCACGCAGTTGTGGCCAATCTGAATGAGGTTATCCAACTTAACACCGTCTTCAATAATCGTGTCATCTAATGCGCCACGGTCTACCGTAGTATTAGCGCCGATGTCAACATCATCATGTATGACGACCCGCCCAACTTGTGGAATTTTTAACCATCTGCCAGCTTCTTCTGCGTAGCCAAAACCATCTGAACCAATCACGGCACCTGAAAATATATGGCAATTTTTCCCAACAACACAATGATGCTTAATCGTGACGTGTGGCTCTAAATGAGTGTTGTTGGCAATTATTACGTCATTTTCTATTATGCAGCCACTACCAATAATAACATTATCACCTAGCACTACATTGGCTCCTATTACGGCTAATGATGAAACACTGCATGATGGTGGAATGGTAGCACTTTCATCAACAACAGCAGTTGGAGCGATGCCTAATAAATGTTCTGCTGGTGGATTTAAAAATGCTGAAACCTTAGCAAAATACGCATAAGGATTTTCAACGATAATCCTTGGTAGTGAAGTTAGTTCAGCATCTTTTTCTCTTAAAACAATCGCACTGGCTCGGCTAGCTGACAATACCTTTAGATATTTTGCATCATTGATAAAGCAAAGGTCGCCAGAGTTGGCATTTTGTAGAGAGGAAACACGTGAAATAATGGTCGTATTATCACCAACAATACGACCACCTAATGCATCTACGATATCACTAAGCGCGTAATTTTTACTCATAACTAGTACCTTAAAAATTACTTATAGTGATTAAAAGCTGATTTTAAATTACTTTTTACCTAACAGTTTCAAAACCTTATCAGTAATATCGATTTTATCTGCAGCATAAGCAACGCCGCTGTACATCACTAAATCATAGTTCTCAGTCTTAGCAACTGATTGCACTGCCTTATTGATACGATCTTGTAAGCTACCTAACTCTTCGTTCTTACGTAGATTAATGTCTTCACGTAATTCACGTTGCTTACGTTGAAACTCTGTTTTAATGTTTTGCACATCGCGTTCTTTACTACGTCGATCAGCTTCTGTAATGGTTAAGCCATCTTTATCAAGCGCAGCTTCTAAATCTTTGATTTGCTTAGCCATGCGGTCTAATTCTTGTGAACGCGGGCTAAACTCTTTCTCCAGTTTTTTACCACTTTCAGCAGTTTGCGGTGCTTCTTGTAGAATTTTGTCTACTTGTACATAACCCACCTTCAACTCTGCAGCCTGAACGCTCATAGCAAAAACCATCAAACTTGCTATCACTATTTTTTTCAAAATACTGCTCACTTAAAATCTCCTAAAACGACTATTTTTTATTTATTTACAATATTATGCCATAAGGCTCTGCAACACAGCATCACGACTCTTTCGATTTACCGTAATAATTTCCGAACTTAGAATTGAGAGCCCAATTGGAATTGTATGCTTTGTGTGTTGTCGGTAGATTCACTATTCAATGGTTTAGCATAAATCAGTTTTAATGGGCCAAATGGTGAAAGCCAACTGATACCAAGGCCTGTTGAGTAGCGTAAGTCACTCAAATTATACGAAGAATCTGAACCCCACACATTACCACCATCGATGAAAGCACTTAATCTAAACTGTTTAGAGTCTTTTAAGCCAGGCACGGGTAAAAATAATTCTGCATTGCCTAACAGACGCTTTGTACCACCAAGTGCAAAATCATTTCCTGATGTATCTTTATCGTGGGGACCAAGAGAGCCATTGTCATAACCGCGAACTGAATTTACACCACCTAAGAAATAGTTCTTGAAAAATGGGTAGTTTTTATTACCGTATGAATCAGCATAACCGATTTCACCATTCAACATAAAAGTGAAATCTTTATATACATTTTTGTACCATGCTTGTTTATAGTCAAGTTTATAGTAATTTAAATCTAATACTGGGAATGAAACTTCCGCGCTTAGTTTTTGCAACACACCATTATTTGTAAACATAATGCTGTCACGTGTGTCGTGGGTCCATCCCCCAGAAGCTACGACGGAATTACTAGTACAGCCAGATGCTGTGCCACAAAAATCTATATATTGCTGTGGACTTTCTGATGTTAAATCAATTTTTGTGAAATCAGCAGCTAATCCGAAGTTGATACCATCACGCTCATTAAGGGGAATACCAAATCTAACGCCACCGCCATATGACGACGTATTATAAGTGGCTACACTTAACGAACTTGTATTAACATCTCGGCGATAAATATCAAAACCGCGACTAACACCATCTGGGGTGAAATAAGGATCTGTATAAGAAAGTGAATATGTAGTATTGACCTTACCAGTGTTAACTTGTGCACTTACGCGATTACCAGTACCAAGAAAGTTATTTTGGTTAACGGTAATACCAAATACAACACCCTCACTACTCGATAAGCCTGCACCAAACTGAACGCTACCTGTCGACTTCTCAGTGACACTAATATTTAGATCCACTTGGTCCGTAGTACCAGGTACAGCAGGTGTTTCCACATTCACATCAGAAAAGAAATCTGTGCGAACTAAACGCTCTTTTGAGCGATTAATTTTATCTGATGCATACCATGCAGACTCAAGTTGGCGTACTTCACGACGAAGCACTTCGTCACGTGTTCTAGTGTTACCTGCGATATTAATACGTCTGACATATACACGCTTACCTGGATCTACAAAGAAAGTAAATGCAGCAGTATGTTGTTCTTTATTAACTTCAGGCACAGGATTTACGTTTGAAAATGCATAGCCGTCATTACTTAATCGGTCACTAATTGCTTTGCTAGATTCTGTAATTTTTTCGCGGCTGAATGTATCGCCTTTTTTAACTGTAATCAGTTGCTGTATTTCAGCATCAGGCACAATAGTATCGCCAGCCAATTTCACTTCTGAAATCGTATATTTCTCACCCTCGGTCACATTTACCGTGATGTAAATATCTTTTTTATCTGGCGTAATGGAAACTTGTGTTGAGTCGATATTAAATTCGAGATAACCGCGATTCAAATAAAAGGAACGAAGCGCTTCAAGGTCTGCATTTAACTTTTGTTTAGAATATTGGTCATCTTTATTCCACCAACTCATCCAATTTGGTGTGGTGAGTAAAAATTCAGCGCGTAAATCATCCATGCTAAAAGCTTGGTTACCTACGATATTGATACTACGGATTTTTGAAACTGCGCCCTCTTCAATATCAAAACGTACCGCTACTCGATTACGCTCTAGCGGTGAAACAACAGCCTTAACAGTAGCGCCATATTTACCTTGGGATAAATATTGGCGCTTCACTTCTTGTTCAGCTCGGTCTAATTGTGATTTATCAAAAATCTGACCTTCAGCAATACCAATTTGCTTCAAGCCCTCTTTCATTTTGTCTGTTGGGAATGATTTATTACCACTAAAATCGATTTGTGCGATTGATGAGCGCTCTTGCACAGTCACCACTAAAACATCACCTTCAGCCTCTATACGTACATCTTTGAAAAAACCAGTGTTGTATAGGGATTTGATGGCCTGCGAAGCAAGATCATCATTCATAGTTTCGCCAACTTTAACTGGCAAATAAGTAAACACTGTACCAGCCTCAGTACGCTGTAAACCTTCTACACGAATGTCTTTTACAACAAAGGGTTCAAGCGCCAATGCTGAATTTGCAAACAATCCAGAAACTAGAATGAGAACAGACTTAAGTTTAAGGTTTTTGAAAATATGGTCTGTATTTTTTTTGTGTTTTAGTTTTTTTAATGCCATGCAATCAGCCTGTTATTAATCTATTTATGTCGTTATAAAACGCTAAGATCATCATACAACCCAGCAGAAAAAAGCCAATTCTTTGTCCAATATTCAAGGCAAAATCAGAAGTTGGCTTTCCAGTAAAAATTTCAACTATATAATACATCAAATGCCCGCCATCTAACACTGGTATAGGTAATAGATTAAGAACTCCGATACTGATGCTAATCAGCGCTAAAAAGCCGATAAATACATTTAGACCCATTTGAGCACTCTGCCCCGCATAGCTAGCAATTGTCAATGGCCCACTTACGCCTTTTAGTGACGTTTGCCCAGTGAGCATTTTTCCCAACATTTTTAGTGTAAATACTGAAATATCCCAAGTTTTTTCAGTAGCTTTAACGAGGGCAACAGGCGCACTGTAAAAAGTAGTCCCGAAAAATTTATCCTGTTCCGCTTCATCCATTTTAAATGCAACGCCAATACGACCAAACGTTTTGCCATTTTCAGTAAATGGTTCAGGCTTAATGGCGATATTTAATACATTAGAGTTTCTTAGAACCTCAATTTCTAATGTTTTATTTGGATTGTGTCTAACTTCTTGTACGAAGTCTTCCCATACGCTGACTTTGGTTTTATTGACAGTAAGCACCAAATCATTTGATTTCAAACCAGCCAAATCAGCGATGCCATTTTTAGTGACTTCACCTATTTTTGCCGGGATATCTGGTTTATCAATAGTTAAGCCTGACGTAGTTAAAATGTCTTTAGCCGCAGACTCTTGATCAATATTTGATAAATCAAGTTGATGGGTAAGAGCTTCATGACTGCTATTTATAGCTTCAATTTCGACACTATTATTTTTTAGTGACTCATTTAATAGTATCCAACTTACCTCTTGCCAAGATGTGACTTCTTTACCATTAATTTTTCGTATAGTTTCGCCATGCGTGAAGTTTGCAACGGCGGCTGGACTATGCTCTATTACTTTGCCTAGTATGGGCTTCATGCCTACGATGCCCATCATGAACAATAGCCAATACAAACCAATGGCGAGTAATAAATTAGCCACTGGCCCTGCTAACACAATGGCGATACGCTTAGCGACAGGTTGTCTATTGAATGCGCGCGTCAACTCCGCTTCAGAATATGTTGCTGATGGTGATTCTAATGTTGACTCTGCAGCTACTTCTCGCTCATCAAGCATTTTTACATAACCACCCAAGGGAATTGCGGCAATTACAAACTCAGTTTTATCTTTTCCAAACGGTTTAGTCCACAAAGGTTTACCAAAACCAATGGAGAACTTTAGTATTCTCACACCGCACCATTTAGCCACTTGATAATGCCCGTACTCATGCACGGTCACCAATATACTCATGGTTAACAAAAAGGTGAGCACCATGATCATAATGCGCTAATTTGCTTTCTAGCCGCCAGTCTCGCATGTGCATCGACAGCCACCAACTGCTCTATAGACTCTACTTGTTCAATACTAGAAGCCGTCAAAACAGCTTCAATGGTATTGGGAATATCCATAAAACCAATTTTCTCAGCTAGAAAAGCTTCAACGGCAATTTCATTGGCAGCATTCAAAATAGCAGGTGCTGTGCCCCCCATATTCAAAGCCTCATAGGCGATACGTAGACATGGGAAACGGATCAAATCTGGCGCACAGAAGTCTAATCTGGCAGTTGTTAGCAAGTCTAAACTACTCACTCCGCTAGCAAGCCTATCTGGATAACCTAGACCATAAGCAATTGGAGTACGCATATCAGGATTTCCAAGCTGCGCTAAAACACTGCCATCAATATACTCCACCATTGAATGAATCACGCTTTGCGGATGCACTACAACGTCTATTTGATTAGGTAATGCATTGAATAACCAATGCGCTTCAATGACCTCCAGACCTTTATTCATCATGGTGGCTGAATCCACGGTGATTTTAGGCCCCATCACCCAGTTTGGGTGATTTAAAGCTTGAGCGCGCGTAACAGTTTTAAGCTCTTCCAAACTTGAATTGCGGAAAGGTCCGCCAGACGCAGTTAACAACACACGTTTTACGCCTAAGCTGCTTAACGTTGCATTTGACAAGTTCTTTGTACGCTGTTGCGGCATCACCTGAAATATAGCGTTATGCTCACTATCAATAGGTAGCAAACTAGCACCGCCTTCAATCACTGCTTGCATAAACAGATTGCCAGCCATGACTAAGGTTTCTTTGTTTGCAAGCAAAATACGCTTACCCGCCTTTGCAGCCGCCATGGCTGGGTGTAAACCTGCCGCGCCAACAATGGCTGCCATAACAATATGGACTTGCTCATGCGCAGAGATGTCATTCAGGGCTGTTTCACCATGCTTCACGATGGTTTTTGAGCCAATACTCTTTAGTTCAGCACTTAACTCTAGAGCAGCTGCCTCTTGCAACATCACCGCATATTCTGGCGCATATATACTGCATAGCTCCAACATAGATTTGACGTTGCTATTAGCAGCTAATGCAAATACGTTAAATCGGTCTGGGTGTTGCGAAATAACATCTAAAGTTTGCAAGCCAATGGTGCCTGTCGCCCCTAGTATCGTTACGTTTTGCATTTGGTGACCTACAGATTTAGCGTGCATGTAGTTGTAGGCTTGAAAATAAAGGATAGTAAATATAAAACAGCACCAAAGGTAAGGTGGGAATTAAACCATCAATTCTATCTAAAACACCACCATGCCCTGGCAACAAATGACTACTGTCTTTCACGCCTGCTTGACGTTTTAATAATGATTCAAATAAATCGCCCATGACACTCAATACTACAATCAGCCATAAACCAACTATAAGCCAGCGACTATAATGCATGTAATAACACAGCACTAAGCCGTAAATAGTTGCGGCTAATACTGCACCGGCAACCCCTTCCCAAGTCTTTCCTGGGCTAATTTCAGGCGCAAGTTTATGACGTCCAAAACGCTTGCCTGAAAAGTAGGCGGCAATATCTGCCAACCACACGATGGCAAGCACACCAAGCAACAGCCATGGACTTATGTTCTGCAAGCCATTTAACGCTAACCAAGTCGCTGATAAAAGTACCAAACCTAGAAAAGCCATGAGTAGTTTTTGGTTGACCTTTTTTCGAGAGATCAGCCAAATAGGAGAAAACACAATCCAAAATAAAGCAGACAGGGTTAGTAGACCAAATACAATTTCATCGTGATATAAAGCGAATGGCGTATCGATTGTGAAAATCCACAATAAACCGATTACGAGAGCTGAAGCCACGTAAAGGTGCACTTGATGCTTATTGAGCTTAATGAGTTTAGCCCACTCCCAAACGCCAACTAGTGTTGCTGCTAGCATCAAACAACTCCAAACCATTTTAGAGGCTAAAAACAAGACCATTAAGAAACCAATGGTTAAAATGACAGCTGTAATGACTCTAGTTTTTAGCATAAAGGTAAGTTTGGGTTGTTGAAATTAGCGCTTTTAAGAATTCTTTTGAAGTTAAGACTAGCGCGACTAAGCTTTAGGCTCAACCAATTGCTCGCTAGTACGACCAAATCGACGTTCACGATTTTGATAAGATTGAATAGCCAAATTAAAAGCTGCTTCATTGAAGTCTGGCCACAGTGTATCCGTGAAATATAACTCGGTATAAGCCAGTTGCCATAAAAGAAAATTACTAATGCGCGTTTCGCCACCAGTACGTATAAACAAATCTGGCTCTGGCGCGTAACTCATGGAAAGATAAGGTGTCAGGTGATCTTCTCTATAAAAACCTGTGAGTTGCGGTGCTACTAATTGCATTTTGTTAACGGCCTGCAAAACATCCCAACGACCACCGTAATTAGCAGCAATCGTTAATACCAGCCCCGTATTTCCAGCGGTTAATTGTTCAGACGCCTCGATTTGAGCCACCAACTCCGCATCAAAGCGACTACGGTCACCAATCATAATAAGCTTGATATTATTTTGATGTAATTTTGCAACTTCGCGCTTGAGCGCGTGCATAAACAATCCCATTAGATATGAGACTTCTTCTGTTGGTCTACGCCAATTTTCACTACTAAAAGCGAATAGTGTTAAATACTCAACTTTTAAAGTTACGCAATATTTAACAAGATCACGTACCGTTTCCACTCCACGCTTATGACCTGCAACTCTAGGTAAAAAACGCTTACGCGCCCAGCGGCCATTACCATCCATAATAACGGCGATGTGCTTTGGAATTTCAGCCGCAGTTGGAATGGTTTGTGTCGCGCTAGTAAAAAAACCCACGTAGGCTCCAGTCGATTTGAGCTATTTTTTTAAATTGATGAATAATTTGCAAGTATATATTCGCTATTTTTCTTATACAGCCATCAATTCAACTTCTTTTGCTTGCAGCATTTTATCAATTTCTGCCACAGCTTTGTCTGTTGCTTTTTGAACATCATCTTGCGCACGACGCTCTTCATCTTCAGAAATTTCTTTGTCTTTCAGTAATTTCTTCAAAGTATCATTGGCATCACGGCGTGCATTACGTACAGAAACTTTAGCGCTTTCTGCTTCAGAGCGTACAATTTTGGTCATATCACGACGGCGCTCTTCAGTGAGCATAGGCATAGGTACGCGAATTAAATCTCCGTTAGTTGCAGGATTTAAACCTAAATCACAGTCACGAATGGCCTTTTCAACTTTACCTATCATGCTTTTTTCAAAAGGCTGCACGTGAATTGTACGCGCATCACCTAAATTAACATTGGCTACTTGATTGACCGCAACCATAGAACCGTAATACTCAACCATCACGTGATCTAGCAACCCTGTGTGAGCCCGCCCAGTACGTACCTTGGCTAAATCAGTCTTCAATGCCTCAAGAGCCCTTTGCATTTTCTGATCTACCGTTTTTTTTATATCGTCTAACATTTCTTTCTCCAACTTAATACTTATAATTTTTTATATATTCGCCACTATGTTGCAGCTTCAATCTTTAAAGTGAAACATTTATGCTGTAATGCTTTCAGGGTTATCACTAAGGAGTAACCATCGTACCTTCATCTTCGCCCATCACCACTTTTTTAAGCGCACCTTGCTTAAAAATACTAAAGACTGAAATGGGTAATTTTTGATCGCGGCATAAAGTAAGCGCTGTCGCATCCATCACTTTAAGATTTTTGTTAATAGCCTCATCAAACGTGATGGTTTTATAGCGCATCGCTTCTGGGTTGGTTTTTGGATCATCTGTGTAAATACCATCAACCTTCGTAGCTTTAATGACGATTTCTGCATTCATTTCCATACCGCGCAAAGCCGCTGCAGTATCTGTAGTGAAGAATGGATTGCCTGTTCCTGCACCAAATATTACGACACGACCTTCTTCCAAATAACGAATCGCTTTACCGCGAATGTATGGTTCAGCTACTTGTGCGATGTTTAGCGCACTTTGCACGCGTGCATTCAAGCCAATATTTTTCATGGCGTCTTGCAGCGCCATGGCGTTCATCACTGTTGCAAGCATGCCCATATAATCAGCTGTCGCTCTGTCCATACCTTCAGCGGCTGGTGCTACGCCGCGGAATATATTTCCACCACCAATAACCACCGCAACTTGAACACCTAAATCAACAACTTCTTTCACTTCGGTAACAATTCGAGTAATAGTAGCGCGATTGATACCGTATGCATCATCACCCATTAAAGCTTCGCCAGATAGTTTAAGTAAGATGCGTTTGTAGGCTGGTGTGGCCATAATATTCCTCTTTTTTAAGTTTGCTTATTTAAGCATAAAACCACTATTCATGGGCAAAAATAAGCGCAATTATTCTTAACTTTTTGCTAAAAAAAATGGACTAAGCCATTCGCTTAGTCCACTATTTTTGAATCTAGCAATCAATCAAACTGCATTTGCAGCTTGCTAATCACGCTTAGATTTACACTTTTGCTGCAGCAGCAACTTCCGCTGCGTAATCGACAACAACCTTCTCAATGCCTTCACCTACTGTGTACATTGTGAATGAAGCTACTGAAGCGCCTTTAGATTTAAGCAATTGCTCAATCGTCATTTTGTCATCTTTAACAAAAACTTGACTCAACAAAGTTACTTCTTTTAGGAATTTCTGTACTGTACCATCAGCAATTTTCTCTAACATAGCTTCTGGCTTGCCAGCTTCTTTTGCTTTTTCAATCGCTACACGACGTTCAGCTTCAATCAAACTAGCATCAATTCCTGAAGCATCCAATGATTTTGGTTTAGCTGCAGCAATATGCATTGCAATATCTTTAGCTAAGTTATCATCACCACCTACCAAATCAACTAACACACCGATTTTGCTGCCGTGTACATAGCTAGCTAATTTACCTTGCGCAACTGGGCGCGCAAAACGACGTGGTGTAATGTTTTCGCCAATTTTACCAACCAATTGAGCACGTGTTTCTTCAACAGTTGCGCCACTCATTGGTAGAGCTGCTACCGCTTCGATATCAGCCGCAGTGCTGTTGGCAATAATGCCAGCTAATTCGTTTACAAACTTCAGGAAGTCTTCATTTTTAGCACAGAAGTCTGTTTCAGAGTTAACTTCAACCATCGCACCAGTTTTACCATCAGCACTGATTGAAATTCCCACTGTACCTTCAGCAGCAACGCGACCTGCAGCTTTACTTGCTTTGTTACCAAAACGTACACGTAGAATTTCTTCTGCGCGTGTCATATCGCCTTCAGCTTCAGACAAAGCTTTTTTACAATCCATCATAGGCGCATCAGTGCGCTCACGTAATTCTTTTACCATACTTGCGGTAATTTCAGCCATTTTAAGCTCCTAAATTTCACAAGTCACATTAGATTTATGACTTAGTTTATTGATTTTAATGTTTAATTTTAAATTTAGAATATAAGTTTAATAAACAAGTTCTAAAATTAAAAAAGGGGCTCTTAAGCCCCTTTTAAGGTGTAGCTAATTACGCAGCTGCAACTTCAGCAACTTCTGCAGTCTCTTCACTTGCTGATTTAACAAGCTCAGTAATCACAGAGTTACGGCCTTCTAAAACAGCATCCGCAATACCACGAGCATACAAACGAATTGCACGGCTTGAGTCATCGTTACCTGGAATAACAAAAGCTACGCCATCTGGTGAGTTGTTTGTATCCACAATACCAATCACTGGAATACCTAGTTTAGCAGCTTCAGTAATCGCACCGCTTTCATGACCCACGTCAATGATGAAAATAGCGTCTGGCAAACCGCCCATTTCTTTAATACCACCGATTGAGCGCTCTAATTTTTCAATTTCACGCTTGTAGCCTAAAGCTTCTTTTTTACCGAATTTTTCCAAGCTGCCATCTTCTAACATAACTTCAAAGTCGTGAAGGCGCTTGATTGATTGTTTAACTGTTTTAAAGTTAGTTAGCATACCGCCCAACCAACGGTGATTTACGTAAGCACAACCAGCACGGCTAGCTTCTTCTTTAACGATATCACGCGCCTGACGCTTAGTACCAACGAATAATATACGACCTTTATTTGCAGCCAATGTACGCACGTGTTTAAGCGCGTCTTCAAACATTGGTAATGTTTTTTCAAGGTTTACAATATGGATTTTGTTACGATCACCGAAAATGAACGGTGCCATTTTTGGATTCCAGTAACGGGTTTGATGGCCGAAGTGAACGCCGGCTTCTAACATATCACGCATAGTGACTGACATAATAATTCTCTTTTCAAAAGGGTTATATATTCACACAACTCCAAAAACACCTTAATTAACAAGCGATTACATTGAAGTAATCGTCAAAATTTTAGGCACCCTTGATTGGGTTGTATGTAAATTTTAAAACTGCATTTAAACACTACATTTTTACAAATGCATTTCTGCCAAATTGCAGAGGCGAAATAATACCACTAAGCATATGAGTTTACTAGCTTATTCCTTCACTTTATTCAACTCATATTCAGACTTAACTTAATTAATCAGAGTTCTGTGGGTCAATATTCTAATTAAAAGGATTGCAATTGCAAGGTAAGCACTATTTTTTCAGCTCTTTTTATCGTATATAAGATTGCTTGACTAGCGTATGTTACGAAGTTACTGAAGGAGATTGTAAATGACATCAACACCCCAAGAGCTTGACTCAAAAGACATCAACACTTGGATTAACTTTATTCAGAACGCAGAAATACCCGTTCTTAAGCATACCGCACGAGAAATCGCACGCCTCAAAGAAGATGAGGATAACTTAAGTGCGCGTGCAATTTCTACCGCCGTTCTGAATGATCCTATGATGGTATTTAAAGTATTGAGCTTTTCCCAAAGTCACAGAGGTAAAAGACAGCTACAAGATTTAGCTCAAGCTGATCAAGCAATATTAATGATGGGAACCACGTCATTTTTTGCAAATCTATCGCCTAAAGTTTTGGTTGAGGATATGTTAAAAACCAACCTCCCAGCTTTAATGCATCTGCTTAAATTAGTACGTCGCGCACATCAAGCCGCTCACTTTGCTGCTGATTGGGCTACACATTTAGCCGATTTACATGCTGAAGAAGTACGTACCGCCGCATTACTACATGATTTATCTGAAATGTTGATGTGGTGTTTCGCGCCAGATAAAATGAATGCGATATACGCTATGCAACAAGCTGATAAATCACTACGCAGTGCAGTAGCACAAGAAGAAGTGCTAGGCTTTAAGTTGCTAGATTTACAAAAAGAATTAGTCGAGGCATTCCAACTACCACCACTTCTTTCCAAACTCATGCAAAATAGCGCTTCCAGTGAGCAACGTGTACGCAACGTCACTCTTGCCGTAAATCTTGCACGGCATTCTGCTAACGGTTGGGATGATGCAGCTTTGCCTGATGATTACACTGATATCGCCGAACTTTTACGCATGGACATTGCCAGAGTAATGAGGATTGTTGGCACCCCTGCTATTGCTGCCTCAAACAATCCGTAGACAATAGCTAGAAATTAAAATTATGAATAATTGCTATGCTAAAATAAGCTTAATATTCACAAGTTAGTAAGTTCATGGCAATCTCAATCAAAAATCAGCAAGATATAGAAAAAATGCGCATCGCGGGCAAGCTTGCCTCTGAAGTGCTTGATTTCATTACACCACACGTTGTACATGGCGTGACAACAGACCAATTAGATAAGCTTTGTCACGATTATATTGTTGATGTACAAAAAGCAATCCCAGCGCCGCTTAATTATGCGCCTGATGGACACAGACCTTACCCTAAATCGATTTGCACTTCAATTAACCAGCAAATCTGCCATGGCGTGCCTAGCGATAAAGCACTTAAGAATGGCGATATTGTCAATATCGACATTACTGTCATTAAAGACGGTTACCACGGTGACACAAGCCGTATGTTTTATGTGGGTGAAGTCACCAGCCAAGCCAAGCGCTTGTGTGAAATAACTTACCAAGCCATGTGGCTAGGTATCAGCAAAGTCAAGCCAGGTGCCACCTTAGGCGACATTGGTTTTGCCATTCAAACGTTTACCGAAAAAAGTGGCTACAGCGTCGTACGTGAGTTTTGTGGTCATGGAATCGGCAAAGTCTTTCATGAAGATCCACAGGTGTTGCATTACGGCAAACCCGGTATGGGGGTGGTGCTTAAAACTGGCATGATGTTTACCATTGAACCAATGATTAATGCAGGCAAGCGTGATATTAAACACATGCCAGACGGCTGGACCATCGTTACTAAAGACCGCAGTCTATCAGCACAATGGGAACATACGATTTTAGTTACCGAAACAGGCTATGAAGTGATGACCTTATCTAGCGGCTCACCAGCAACTCCAGAGTTTGTTCAAAAATTAGAGTCTACTCAAAAGCCAATCTAACAAAATGTTGTTGGATACTCAGAACAATCAAGTAATTACAGAAAAAGCGCCTGAAAAGAACAATATCGCCACGCTGCGGCAATATTTGAAAGACGGCTTTCTCGCGTTAAAAGCTGACTTCCTAAAAGCGCCAAATAACACTCGCCTTTTTAAACAGCACTGCAAGCTGATTGATCGCCTACTGGTCAACATCTGGGAGCAAGCAAACATCGACAATCGCTGCTGCTTAATTGCCGTTGGCGGCTACGGTCGTGGTGAGCTTTACCCCTACTCTGATATTGACTTACTAATCCTATTACCAGAGCCTGATTCACAAAAACCTGATGATTTACAGGCTAATAATGATATCAATGCCAAGCTTGAATCGCTGGTAGGTTTGTTGTGGGATATTGGTTTAAATGTGGGTCATAGCGTACGCAGTTTGAGCGAGTGCGTCCACGAAGCAGAAAAAGATATTACGGTACAAACTAACTTAATCGAATCTCGCTTAATTACCGGCGAAGCTAATTTCTATGAAGAGTTTTTAAGTGAAATTAATCGTACGCTCAGCAGTCCAACTGCAATAGCCAGCTTCTTTGCAGCCAAACTAAAAGAGCAAAATAATCGTCATGCGAAATTTAACGATACTGCCTATAACTTAGAACCCAATATTAAAGAAAGCCCTGGTGGTCTGCGCGATCTGCACATGATATTGTGGATTGCAAAAAGCTTGAACATGGCTACCGCAAGTGCCGCAAACAACAATATTTGGACTCTTCTCACCAAGCAAAATATTATTTCCGCACTCGAAGCTAGACAAATTCAGCAACATCAAAGCAATTTACAATTATTACGCATACGCTTGCATTTTATCAGTAAGCGTCGTGAAGATCGTTTACTGTTTGACTTTCAGAACGAATTAGCCGATTCACTCGGATACGTAAATACGCCACGCAAACGCGCCAGTGAACAGCTAATGCAAAGTTATTACCGCAGCGTAAAGTTCGTTAGTCTGATGAATGAGGTATTACTCAAATCATTTCAACAAATTATTTCAGTTAATCCACCCATCATAAAGTCAATCAATCCGCACTTTGAGTCGCATGACCAATTACTGGAAGCTAAAACAGCAGGATTGTTACAACAGCAACCTTCAGCAATTTTTGAAGCTTTTTTACTATTGCAACAACATCCAGAGCTCGATGGCATGGGCGCGACATTATTGCGCAACATGCAAAGAGTTAAGCGCTTAGTTAACCGCGATTTCAGACAAAATATTGTCAATAAAAAACTATTCATTGAAATTATCTCGCAACCAAGTGGCGTCAATCATGCACTTCGCGCTATGAATCGTTATGGTATTTTAGGTAGTTATATCCCCGCATTTGGCAAAATTATTGGTCAAATGCAGCATGATTTATTTCATGTGTACACCGTGGATGAACATATCCTCAATGTGTTAGCTAATCTGCGCCGTTTTGCAAAGCCAGAACTTAAACATGAGTTTCCACTGTGCAGTAGGCTATTTGCAGAGTTTGACGCACCGCATTTATTATATTTAGCGGCTCTATTCCACGACATAGCAAAAGGCCGTGGTGGTGACCACTCCACACTTGGCACGGTAGACGCCATTAAATTTTGCAAACTACACGGGCTATCTAAAGTTGATAGCGCATTTGTTGCATGGCTGGTGGCCGCACACTTGCAAATGTCTTCTACCGCACAAAAATCGGACTTATCAGACCCAAGCGTGATCGAAACATTCTCACGCTTTGTTCAAAATGAGCGTAGATTGGTAGCGCTGTACTTACTTACCGTTGCAGATATTCGAGGCACAAGTCCATTAGTATGGAATGCATGGAAAGCAAGGCTGCTGGAAAGCTTATTCAACGCCACCAAGCACGCATTAGCTAACCAATTGCTCTATGTTCAACAAGCCATTGCAACACGTAAGTCAGAAGCTGCAGAACGTCTCAATAAGTTTGGCTTAAGTAAACACTCTTATGAGCATTTATGGGAGAAATTCGGCTCCAATTACTTTATTCGCCATGAAAGTGATGAAATCGCTTGGCATAGTCGCCTTCTAACGCCGCACCTGAATACTACACAACCAATAGTTCGTGCTCGTTTAAGTCCTAGTGGTGATGGCATTCAAGTAATGATTTACAGCAAAGATCAAAACGATTTATTTGCAAGGATCTGTAACTTTTTTGATCGCATGGGCTATAACATTGTAGAAGCAAAGATTTACACCACCGACCACGCCTATGCATTAGATAGCTTTATTGTTTTAGATCAATCAGGTAAGTCTGTAAGTTACAGTGGTTTATTAAAGTTTATTGAAGTAGAGCTCACGCAAAAACTCGATAAAACTCAACCACTAGAGTCACCACTTAAAGGCCGTATCAGTCGCCAAGTAAAACATATGCCTATTTTGGCGCAAGTCACGATTACACAAGAAGCAGACAACAACAATCACAAGCTAGAAATCATCGCTAACGACCGCCCCGGCCTACTCGCCACTTTGGCGCATCAGTTCCTGATACTTGAAGTTGAACTGCATAATGCAAAAATTAACACTCTAGGTAATCGCGCTGAAGATACCTTTTTAATCTCGGCAAATAAAGGTCAAAAACTTGATGCTCTACGCATCATCGCGCTTAAAGAAGCCATTATTTCAGAAATTTAATTTTCAATAGCGTGTTACCAGCTTAACAAATTAAACATTTAAGCAATAAAAAAGCCTTGCATCATCAAGGCTTTTTTATTTAACGCTCAATCAATTACGATTATGAGTGCTTGTAGTGTTTTTTCAATTGTTTAGTTACTTCCCAGTTTGATTTCAAACCTTTTGGAAATACAACAAAGTCGCCTGCTTTAACAACAACAGTTTCGCCGCCAACTGGAGTAACGCGAATTTCGCCTTCAAGCAAGTAAGCACTTTCAGTTGCTGAATCAAAGTTCAATGGAAATTTAGATGGTGCGCAATCCCAGATAGACCAGCTAGAAACGCCTAGTTCTTTCAATTTTGCTTCAGATGGGTTATGGTCAATGATGATTTGAGTCATTTTTTAGTCCTATATAAAATGGTTTGATTTAAAAACAAATGCCGCATAAAGCGGCATTAAAAAATTTGGCGAAAACTACTATTCAACGCCTCCTAAATTGCAACAACAGTACATTTGTTACGACTTTATCAATCAATTATAACATCATCACAATAGTCGTCAAAACTAATAGAAATTAATTTGGCTTAATTTTTATGAAATATTGAATGTTCTATTACCAAAGATATTTCCTTGATTTTTTACGTAACAAGAGGATTTAAAAAGGTAATTTAACGCGATATTTTATTGAGATTATTCTTAAAGCTGTTGTAAAGGTAATGGCGACTAGCGTGCTAGGAAGCTCATCGACACCTAAGTATAGGCATATTAAGAATACCGCGCTTCCTAGCGCAGCACATGTTGCGTAAAGTTCGTTGCGTCGAAAGACATTAGGAATCTCATTGCAAATAATGTCGCGAATAATTCCGCCAAATACGCCTGTTACTACGCCCAGCAACATTGAGATATAAAAATCACAACCTACTTGGTGAGCCATACTGGCGCCTACTGTGCTAAATAGACCAAGACCAAGTGCGTCTAATATGACAAAAACTTTGGTAACGGTGGGGTTTTCGTAAAATACGGCAGAAAGCGGCGCGGCGGCTATAGCAAAACCAAGCAGCATTAGGGCGTAGCCTGAGTGTTGTACCCAATATAATGGGTAATGCCCAATCATAAGATCGCGGACGGTACCGCCACCAAAGGCGGTAATCATGCTCACGGTATAAACGCCGATAAGGTCCATGCCTTTTTTGCGAGCTTCTATAATGCCAGTAAATGCAAAGGCTAATACACCTAGCAGCTCGACTAAAGCTAGCGCATGGATTTGAGAGAAAATCACTTAGTATTTGTTAGGTGTTTAAAGCTTCATCAGCATTGTGATGGAGTGGATGAATATACACTGGTACAACTTTAGCTGAAAGTGCTTTGCGGCCACGAATATTGTCTGATATTTTTTCAGCCATCATAATGGTAGGCGCATTCAGGTTGCCTGTGACAATTTCAGGCATGATAGACGCATCAACCACGCGCAAGCCTTGTAGGCCATGCACTCGACCTTCTGTATCCACTACGGCCATTTCATCATAGCCCATCGCGCATGAGCAGGACGGGTGATACGCTGTTTCACCATGTTGACGGACGAATGCATCTATTTCAGCATCGGTTTGCACACCTTCGCCTGGTGAGATTTCTCGACCGACATAAGGTGCAAGCGCGGCTTGTTTCATGATATTTCGCGTGATACGCACGCCTGCACGAAACTCTCTTTTATCTTGTTCGGTAGACATGTAATTAAATAAGATGCTTGGGTACTCAAGCGGATCTTTCGAACGGATATGCACGCGCCCACGGCTAGGCGAGCGCATAGAGCCCATATGCGCCTGAAAACTATGAACTTTAATCGGATTACTTCCATCGTAATTAATCGCTACGGGCAGAAAATGATATTGAATATTGGGCCAAGTAAAACTATCGTCACTGCGAATAAAACCACCCGCTTCAAACTGATTGCTTGCGCCGATACCAGTGCCAAAAAATAGCCACTCAGCACCAATTAAGGGCTGATTGTAAAGCTTCAAGGCTGGTGCTAATGACACCGGCTGCTTGCATTCGTATTGCTGATAAATTTCCATGTGGTCTTGCAAATTTGCACCAACACCGGGCAAATCATGCACCAAAGGAATATCTAAATCACGCAACAAAGCGGCTGGGCCAACGCCCGAGCGCTGCAATATTGGCGGTGAAGCTATGGCACCTGCACATAACAATACTTCGCGTTTAGCATTGGCTTGCTGTGGTTTGCCGTTACGCAAGTAAGCCACCCCAGTTGCGCGCTTACCCGTAAATAAAATACGATCAGTAAGTGCATGCGTAATGATGGTAAGGTTTTTGCGATCGAGTGTTTGGTCTAAATAGCCACGTGCAGTGCTAGAACGTCTACCTTGTGGTGTGGTTGTGCGATCCATTGGGCCAAAACCTTCTTGCTGGTAACCATTTAAATCTTCAGTACGAGGATAACCAGCCTGCACGCCAGCCTCTACCATTGCCGCATAAAGCACATTGTTGCCACTTTTTGGCGTGGTGACACTGACGGGGCCACTACCGCCATGATAATCATTTGGGCCAATATCTCTTGTTTCAGCTTTTTTAAAGTATGGTAAACAATCAAAATAAGACCAGTTTTCCAAGCCCTTACGCTTTGCCCAGCCATTGTAATCTAAAGCATTACCACGGATATAACACATGCCATTAATCAAGGAGGATCCACCTAAGCCTTTGCCACGACCACATGAAATTCGCCGATTATCCATATGCGGTTCTGGTTCGGTTTCATAAGCCCAGTTATAACGACGACCTTGTAAGGGGTAAGCTAAGGCTGCAGGCATTTGCGTGCGAAAATCTAAGCGATAGTCAGGTCCGCCTGCTTCTAGCAAGAGTACCGTTACATCAGCATCTTCAGTTAAGCGCGTTGCCAAAACATTACCTGCAGAGCCTGCTCCGATAATGATGTAATCGAATTCTGAATTTTTACTCATGACGTTCCTTAAGGACCATTCTTTCGATAATTACTAAAACACAGACGTGTAGTTACCCAATTCCACTTGAATCGATTTGACTCGCGTGTAGTTTTGTAGCGTCATTAAGCCATTTTCGCGCCCTACTCCAGACTGTTTATAGCCACCAACAGGCATTTCAGCAGGCGACTCTCCCCAAGTATTAATCCAGCAAATACCTGCCTGAAGCTGATGAATTACACGGTGCGCACGACTGATATTTTCTGTAATCAAACCTGCTGCGAGACCGTATTCAGTATCGTTAGCGCGGCGAATTACTTCGTCTTCATCGTCATAAACGAGAATACTCATCACTGGGCCAAAAATTTCTTCGCGTACTATCGTCATATCATCCGTGCAATTGGTAAATACGGTTGGCTGTACATAAGCGCCATTGGCATAATCGCCAGTAAGTTCACGCTTTCCACCAGCTAATAGGCGCGCGCCTTCTTTGATGCCTGAATCAATATAACGCAGCACGTTTTGCATATGAGACTGGCTAACCAACGGTCCAAAATTAGTATTATCATCTTGCGGGTCACCAAGACGGATGCGTGATACACGCTCAACAATTTTTTGCTCGAACTCTTGGATATTACAGCGATGCACAAACACGCGAGTGCCATTGGTGCACACTTGGCCAGAGCTGTAGAAATTAGCCATCATCGCCACATCTGCGGCTTTATCCATATTGGCATCTGAGAAAATAATCAAAGGCGATTTTCCGCCAAGCTCCATCGTCACATCTTTCAATGTTGAGCTTGAAGCACTCGCCATCACTTTTTTACCTGTCACGGTACCGCCAGTGAATGATATCTTCTCAATACCTGCATGCGCCGTTAACCAAGCACCTACTTCACCTCCGCTGCCATTCAGCACATTAAAAACACCATCTGGCAAGCCAGCTTCGGTATAAATTTCAGCTAATTTCAAGGTGCTTAGTGGCGTGACTTCGCTGGGTTTAAAAATCATCGAATTGCCAGCGGCCAGAGCTGGCGCTGATTTCCATAATGCAATTTGAATGGGGTAATTCCATGCGCCAATGCCAGCAACCACGCCCAGCGGCTCTCTGCGGGTGTAAGCAAAAGCGCTTTCACGCAATGGAATTTGTTGGCCTTCAAGTGCGGGGACTAATCCAGCGTAATATTCAAGCACATCAGCGCCCGTAACGATATCAACATAACGCGTTTCAGAAACTGGTTTGCCAGTATCTAAAGTTTCCAACTCGGCAAGCTCATCATTACGCTCACGTAAAATCTCTACTGCGCGTCGTAAAATACGCGAACGCTGCATTGACGTCATCGCAGCCCAAACACGCTGACCTTGATTGGCACTGGCAACAGCTAAATCCACATCTGCTTCAGAGGCAACTTGCACATCAGCCAAAACCTCACCATTAGCAGGATTAATCGTCTGGAATGTTTTGCCGCTAGTGGCCTCTACAAAACGGCCGCCAATATATAGTTTTTGCAAGTTAAAACGTGGCAATTGCTTTCTCCAGAATTTATATTTTATTCAGTAATGATAGTAAAAGTTTAAATATTAACGACCACTTTAATTGCGACTCATATTTTTCGAAAACCGACTTAAAGTGATTAATAAAAAAATAGGGCACATAGAGCGCCCTATTTTAGTAAGACTGCGGCTTAATAAAAATTACCAGGCACGTTTAATGTAAAACGTTAACTGTCTTTCGTTAAGATCTCTATTGTCAGCTGACAAATAAAAGTTTTCATTATCAACAGCAAACGTATCTGTATAAGTTGCGTTTGCACTCCACCCTTCCGTTGGTTTACCAGAGCCAGGCATCGCAAAATTTCTGGTCAAACCTATTGCAAAGTCGCCCTCGCTACCCTGTAGACCAGGAGTATGTTGATAGCCGACTTTAGCTCCCAAAGTTAAAGCAGCAAATGGTAATGGGTATGCCACTTTTAACTCATGGTAATCAGCCCCTGAAGTGCCGCCGCTTTTTAATCGATTAAAGTTTTTATCAGTTTTATCAAGACCATAATAATCAGTTAACACATTAAAATAGGTGTAAGTAAAGTAACTGTATGACAAGGCAATTGAGGCTTCGAATGAGTCAATTTTATTTCTATGGTTAACACCAAATGAATCAACATTGTTAGCTTTGTGACCTTCTAGATACGCATAATAATTACCCAATACATTTACACCGATACCATTGGCAAAAGTATGTGCATAACCTGCATAAAAGTCGGTTTCCAAGTGATTACCTTCAGTGGACTTAGGCACCGTGGTCAACAAGAATCCTGTATCCGTTTTACCGTAACCGTATGGATCTAAATTAGATGCCCAAGTACCTAGGTAAAAACCACTGCTATGCGCCCAATCAATACCGCCTTGCAAGGCTGGGCCATCACTATATTCAACTCCCCGGAACATATAGTGGCTGTAAATCCCAAGATTATAAGTAAGCGTAGAAGCTGGCGCTGCTTCAGCTGGAGCAGCCGCTGCAACTTCTTCTGCTGAAGCAAAAGCACTGCTTAATAAAATTGGTGCTGCACATATTGCGCTTACCACGTGACGACTTGCAATCCAACTCAGTGTCTTCATTTGATTTCTCCCATAGTATTCATAAAGATAAAACTAAACTGACTATTTATAAAATTTATATTCAATTATGCAATTTCATTATCAAAGAATATTTCAGAAAAAAATTAGTAATTACGACATTAATCATAGCAAAAACGCCGAGCTGGTTTTTTTATATAAAGATTGGAAATATAATCAACTCGATACTGTAACTCTTTCAATGCAATCAAATCTTGGCTAACGTTGAGATTTAATCATGATGGCTTTCAGTAAAAAATAATATCTACAATTATTGTTTCAAAATATTATCTTCAGGATTATTATTGCCTTTACATAAGAAAAATGTGGCATTGAAATAATATACAAATTGTTAAACATTCATTGTGAGTCATCGTGATTGGGGTCGTATGTCTTGTAAAGAAATGTCACAGGTTAGGCATGTTGGGTTCTTAACCCTCAATAATTTTTCCATGATCGCATTTTCCAACGCGATTGAAATTCTTCGTATGGCAAATTACCTATTGGGCCAAGAAGTGTATCAATGGTCGGTCATTACCCCTGATGGCCTTCCCGTTGAGGCAAGCAATGGATTAGCTTTCGCCAAAACCACCATGCTAGACAACATCACTATGCCCGACATGTTACTTGTCTGTGGCGGCGTAGATGTGCAAACCTCTGTCAACTCAAGTGTTATCAAGTTAATCACCCAAGCTAGTAAACAAAATGTATGGCTAGGCAGTTTATGTACTGGCAGCTACGCGCTGGCAAAGGCTGGTGTGCTAGATGGCTACAAATGCACGATTCATTGGGAGAACATGGCAAGTCTGCGTGAAAAGTTTCCATATATCACATTTATGGAAGAGCTTTTCGTGATTGACCGTGACCGCTGCACATGCGCAGGTGGAACAGCCCCAATAGACTTAATGCTGGCATTTGTTTTTGCACGATTTGGCAAAAATCTAGTCGCTGAGATTTCAGATCAATTCATGGTAGTACGTGCAAGAGACAGTAAAGACCAGCAACATATTCCAGTCGCTGCGCGTGTTGGATATAGCCATAAAGCCTTGGTTGAAGTATCAGCATTAATGGAAGCGAATATTGAAGAACCTCTGCCACTTGATGAGCTTGCGCGATTAGCCGGGCTATCACAGCGCCATTTACAACGTATGTTTAACCACACGCTCAACATGAGCCCTATGCATTATTATTTAAATCTTAGGTTACGGCGTGCCAGATCTTTGCTTTTACAAACTGAAATGTCCATTATGAGCATTACTGTCGCCTGTGGATTCCAGTCCTCATGTCACTTCAGCAAATCATACCGTACATTGTTTGGCTACTCGCCAAGCAAAGAAAGACGCAAGAACCAACATACGCCAGCCATACACTCACTTACCAGCAACACCAATATGCAAATAAGCCATTCTTAAAATGACTTTCCACGCACCGTGATTCACATGTCGTGATTTAACAAGATTCTGTCGTAATTCTTTATTTAACTGTTGACTACTCGCTATATTTTACTACTTGTAACAAAACTTTCTTATTAATGAGGGTTTTAGTGCGATAACTAGTGTGGTTTCACCATGCTGTCTTCTTTGGGTACTATCAATATTACGTAGGAGTTAAAATGAATCACTTTGCAAAATCAGTTTTAATCGCCGCACTATTCCCTCTCGCCTTTACTGCCTGCGGCAAAAAGGAAAGTGAAGTTTCCGCTCCTGCGGCCACAGCAGAAGCGTCAAGTACTGGCGAAGCCGCTAGTTGTAGTGCAGTAAAATTTGCTGATATTGGCTGGACTGACATTACCGCAACCACCGCACTCTCCTCTGTTGTTTTAGAAGGTTTAGGTTACAAACCTGTTTCTACCATTGCTTCTGTACCCATTGCATTTGCAGGCATCAAAAAGAGTCAGATTGACGTTTTTCTTGGTTATTGGTCGCCTTCAATGACGCCTATTGTTGAACCATTTCTTAAAGACATTAAAGTACTTGAGAAACCTAACTTGGTTGGCGCTAAATACACTTTAGCAGTACCAACTTATGCCTATGAAGCTGGTTTAAAAAGCTTTACTGATATTGCAAAATTTAAAGATAACCTAGACGGAAAAATGTATGGCATCGAGCCAGGCAATGACGGTAATAAAATCATTGCAGATATGATTACTAAAAACGCATTTGGTCTTAAAGATTTCAAAATGGTTGAATCTAGCGAGGCTGGCATGTTGACTGAAGTGAGTCGTTCAGTGAAAAACAAAAAATGGATTGTATTCTTAGGTTGGGCACCTCACCCAATGAACGTTCAGCAAGATATTACTTACCTAAGTGGTGGTGATGATTTCTTTGGTGCTAATTATGGCGAAGCCAAAGTGTATACCGTGACAGCGACTGACTTAGGTACACGTTGCCCAAATGTGAATAAGCTCGTCACCAATTTAGAGTTCAATCTAGACATGGAAAACCAAGTGATGCTGCCAATCATGGATAAAACGGCACCTAATGTTGCGGCAAAAGAATGGTTAACTAAGAATCCTGCCGTGTTAGATAAATGGCTAGATGGCGTAAAAACACTAGACGGAAAACCAGGTTTAGAAGCTGTGAAAAAATATCTAGGCGTTTAATTTAAATACTTTTTTATAGTTATTTGCTAAAGCAGATATTCACACTACGAATAATCTGCTTTAGCAAACTTATTCAAAGCGCGAATACAAGCTCAAACGTATTATCGTCTCGCTACAGATTGTTAATCCCCCCAAATCGCTTAACTAACAACACATACCAACAATTAGCTGTGTTTTTATGCAAAAAAATAGATTATTTACCACTTCAGTGATAAGTGCATGCATATGCTTTTTAGGCTTTAGTTTGGCCTATACAAGTGCTTTTGCAGAAGATGACGGAAGTGTCGAGAGTGTCGAGAGTGTCGAGAGTGCAAATGTTGCGGCTAAATCTCCTTGGAAATATGGCGGTGCAATTCGTGGTGCATACCAATATGTCAATTACAACAAAGATCGCAAAGGTGAGTTCGAATTTGATACTTTGCGTGGCGAAATTGGTTACGATGATGGCTCTATTATTGGCTCTGGTCAATTGCGTTATTACCACTATTCTAAGCGACAAACAGGTGGTGATTCTGGCAATATGGTGCTCTTAAACCATTTATGGGCTGGTTACAGATTTAGTGACAAAAGCGAGTTAATTGTGGGTCTAAACTCACATCCGTTTGGACTTTACCCTTATGCGGGAAATAACTTTTTTGAATCTATGGCTTACTATGCAGGTTTTGAAGACACGCAAAGTTTAGGCATTAAATACTCACGGAAAGATGGCGCTTTTGACACACAATTGGCTTTTTACCCATCTGATGGTGGTCATGGTAGCGCATCAGATACAAAAGGCAACTTCTTAGAAGATGATTCAGCACGTTACAGCTTTCACCTTGTAAATGAACATCAGGAAAAAAATACCAGTATTGCCCGCGTGACATATTCTATGGAACACAGCAATGAAGCTAAGTCCGAGTTTGGATTATCTTACCTGCATGGTGAAGTCGGTAGCACTATCAATCAACCTGGACACAGATACGCTGTTGCTGCTCACTATGCAGGGGTGTTTGGCAAAGCAGCTGTGCGCTTAATGGCCATGCAATATGACTACAATCTATATGGCTCACCTACTACATTAACAGTCGGTGGATTTGGTTTTTCAAACAAATTGGCTACAGAAGGTGAGATTTACGTAGCCAATGTGAGCTACAACATAGGCGGCAGTATTGGACCATTTAGTGGCTTTACTGTTTACAACGAGTACAGTTCACTGATAAAACACGAAAGTGGTTTCACCGACTCTTCACAGAACGTCACAGGACTCTCTTTTGGTGCTGGCAAGGTGTGGATTTATGCTGACTATATGTTAGGTAAAAACTCGACATATATGTCTCCTGTATTTTATAACGGTATGGGTACAGGAAAAGCAACTGATAATAATGGGCAGCGCTTAAATGTGAGCGTCGGTTACTATTTCTAAATTCAAGTATTTTCAAGTCAAGACTCACTAAACATTTCAATACTTTGGTCGGTGAGCTTAATCTTATCTAAAGCCCTATATCACTAAATCATTACGCGTTAATGATTAGGCAAATATAACCAAAACGTCACATGTCGTAAAAAGCCAAGAAAGGGTCTGATGTAGCACATTAAACAACACGTTGAAACAGCAGAATGATGCTTAACAACTAATGTTTTAAACGATTGCCGGAGGCCGCTTGAAAAAAGATTATTCCATTTGGAAACTACTCTCACAAGGGTTAAAACATCACGAAGGATGGACGCCTGCTTGGCGCAGCCCTGACGTTAAACCTTCATATGACGTAGTGATTATTGGTGCAGGTGGTCATGGTTTAGCCACGGCTTACTACCTTGCTAAGGAGCATGGTATTAAAAATATTGCAGTGTTGGAAAAAGGCTATCTAGGTGGTGGCAATACTGCGCGCAACACCACGATTGTCCGCTCTAACTACCTTTGGGATGAAGCAGCCATGCTTTATGAGCACTCACTAAAACTGTGGGAAGGATTGACCGAAGACATTAACTACAACGTGATGTTTAGTCAGCGCGGTGTATTCAATCTAGGCCATACGTTGCAAGACATGCGCGATATTGAACGCCGCGTGAATGCAAATAATCTAAACGGAATTGATGCTTTGGCATTGAATGCACAAGAAGTGAAAGACCGCATTCCAATGATCAATATTTCTAAGGACACGCGATTCCCAATTATGGGCGCAAGCTTCCAACCACGTGCTGGCGTGGCTAGGCATGATGCAGTCGCTTGGGGCTTTGCCCGTGCGGCGAGTAATTATGGTGTTGATATTATCGAAAACTGTGAAGTAACGGCGATGGATATAGTTAACTCGCAGATTAAAGGCTTGCAAACTAGCAAAGGCTATATTTCAACATCAAAAGTTGGCTGTGTAACTGCGGGTCATTCATCAGTCATGGCAAAGGCTGCGGGCATCCGCATGCCGCTTGAAAGTCATCCGCTCCAAGCTTTTGTTTCAGAGTCACTCAAACCAATATTAGACACAGTGGTGATGTCTAACGCGGTGCATGGCTACGTCAGTCAATCAGATAAAGGTGAGCTTGTGATTGGCGCAGGGATTGACCATTACACCAGCTATGCTCAACGCGGTAGCCCACATGTGATTGAGCATACTGCAGCAGCGATCATCGAGCTATTTCCAATGTTTTCTCGCGTACGCATGAACCGTCAATGGGGCGGCATTGTAGATACCACACCTGATGCCTGCCCAATTATCAGCAAGACTAAAGTCAAAGGTTTGTACTTTAACTGCGGCTGGGGTACGGGCGGCTTTAAGGCAACGCCAGGGTCTGGCAACGTATTCGCTCACACGATTGCACATGATGAACCGCACCCATTAAACGCCGCTTTTACGCTTGACCGCTTTCATACAGGTCATTTGATTGATGAGCACGGTGCAGCCGGTGTTGCGCATTAAAGCTTAAGCTAAAAAGGAAAAATCATGTTTGTTATTAGATGCCCACATTGTTTTGAAGCAAGAGAAGAAGAAGAATTTAGCTATGGTGGCGAAGCCTTTGTTGCGCGCCCAGGATCACCAGAAACTGAAAGCGAAGAAAGCTGGGGTGATTATTTGTTTATGAAACGCAATCCAAAAGGCTGGCACTGGGAAATGTGGGGGCATAGCACGGGTTGCCGTAAGTTTTTTGTATTAAAACGCAATACCGCTAATCACACCATAGTAGGTGCTTGGACATTGGCAGAGGCTCGTAAAATTTATGATGCAGAAGAGGCAATAGCATGAGTAACAGAATCAATCATAAAAACAGTCGTGTTGATCTAAACCGCCCGCTTACCTTTACTTTTGATGGTCAAACTTATCAAGGTTTTGCAGGTGATACCCTTGCTTCAGCCCTGCTTGCTAATGGCGTTAAAGTCGTTGCTCGTAGCTTTAAATATGGGCGTCCTCGCGGCATTATTGGTTCAGGTGCAGAAGAACCTAATGCACTAGTGCAAATCGACATTGGTGCACGCACCACACCAGATTTAAAAGCTACTCAGGTAGAACTATATGATGGCTTAGTGGCTGGCCGCACCAGTGGTTGGCCGTCATTAGCATTCGACCTTAAAAGTGTAGGCGGTAAGTTTTCACGTTTTATGCCTGCAGGTTTTTACTATAAAACTTTTAAATGGCCAACTAAGCTTTGGCCGTTCTATGAAGATATTATTCGCCGCGCAGCTGGTTATGGTAAATCACCGGTTGAAGCGGATACTGAAACTTACGATCACCAACATCATCACGTAGATTTGCTTGTAGTTGGCGGTGGTGCGACTGGCTTGCTTGCCGCGCTGCTGGCTGGTCGTAGTGGCTTAAAAGTTTTACTAGTTGATGATCAATCTGAGCTTGGCGGCTATTTACTCTCTATGCCAAATGTATTGATTGGCGGCGTAAATGCTAGTACTTGGTCAGCTAACATCATCAATGAGTTGCAAAGCTTGCCTAACGTAAAAATTCTATCTCGCACCACGGCTTTTGCTTTGCATGACATGAACATGATTCAAGCCGTAGAATTGCTGCAAGATCATCTGCCTCATGCAGTAAGAAAAAATGCGCAACGCCGCGAACGTTTGCATCGTATTCGCGCGTCTAAAGTAGTGCTGGCAACTGGTGCTTTTGAGCGACCTCTAGTATTCGGCAATAATGACCTGCCAGGCATTATGACGGCATCGGCATTAACTACTTATTTAAACCGTTACGGTGTTGCTTGTGGCAAAAATGCAGTGATTATGACGAGCAATGATTCAGCCTATCAAGGCGCTGCTGACTTGGCTGCCGCTGGTGTTGCGGTGACCGTGGTTGATACCAGAGAACAGATCAACCCTGAATGGGCTGCTAAAACAAATCAATTAGGCATTAAAGTGTACATTAGTTACGGCATTAGCGAAGCAGTTGGCTCTAGTGCAGTACAAGGTGTACAACTGGTTAAATTAGGTAGCTTAAAAAATGTTGTCACAGCTAAAGGCCCTTATGTACCATGCGATATTTTAGCCAGTTCTGGCGGATTATCCCCTACCGTGCATTTGTTCTGCCACGACGGCGGACGCCCACAATGGGACGACTCACGTTTAGCCTTTGTAGTTTCTGCCAATGGCCGTGCAAAAGATGGTATTTTCTGCGTAGGTGCGATTACAGGTGTTTTTGCCTTACAAGAGGGTTTAGCCAACACACATAACACCTTAGCCGAACTTTTAACTGGCTTAGGTAAAACCATCAACAGTTCAGGTTTAGTATTAGAAACCGATGAAATTTCCGTCACTCCAGCACGCCGTATCTTCCATGTGCCTGATGGTAAAGATGGACACGGCGCAAAGGCGTTCGTTGATTTCCAGAATGATGTTGCAGTTACCGATATTCAATTGGCTGTGCGCGAAAACTACCGTTCAATTGAGCATATCAAACGCTACACCGCACTGGGCTTTGGTACAGATCAAGGGAAGTTATCTAACGTCAATGGCTTTGCCATTGCCGCTGAAGCTTTAGGAAAAACGATTCCAGAAGTTGGCACAACCACTTACCGCCCTGCTTACACTCCAGTGTCATTTGGCGCTTTAGCTGGCGCGCATGTTGGTGATACTTTCGAACCACGCCGTTATACCGCAATGCAAACAACGCATGAGCAATATGGTGCGGAGTTTGAGCCTGTAGGTCAATGGATGCGCCCTTGGTACTTTCCTAAGCCGGGTGAAGATATTCATGCTGCGGTCAATCGTGAATGTTTAGCGACACGCAATAGCGTGGGTATGTTAGATGCTTCAACCTTAGGCAAAATCGATATTCGCGGTAAAGATGTGCGTGAGTTTTTAAACCGTATCTATGCCAACGCATGGTCACAACTTGCGGTAGGCAAATGTCGTTATGGCTTGATGTTAGATGAAGCTGGCATGGTGATGGATGATGGCGTAACAGCTTGCATTTCAGACACTCACTTTTTAATGACTACCACCTCTGGCGGTGCAGCCCGCGTGATGACTTGGCTAGAAAAATGGCATCAAACTGAATGGCCAGAATTAGAAGTGTATATGACTTCTGTAACTGACCATTGGACAACTGCTGCTTTAGTTGGCCCAAAAAGCCGTGAAGTTTTAGCTAAACTTTGCACTGACATCGACCTATCAAAAGATGCATTCAAATTTATGGATTGGCGCGATGGCACAGTTGCTGGCGTTCCTGCTCGAGTGTTCCGTATCAGTTTCTCAGGCGAGTTAGCTTATGAAGTCAACGTTGATGCCAGTTATGGTGATTACATCTGGAATGAACTCATGAAAGCAGGTAAGGAGTTTGACATTACGCCATATGGTACTGAAACCATGCATGTATTGCGTGCAGAAAAAGGCTTCATTATCGTTGGGCAAGATACTGATGGCTCAGTCACACCGTTTGACTTAGACATGGCATGGGCAGTTGGTATGAAAAAACCTTATAGCTTCTTGGGTAAGCGTTCGCTTGCTCGGTCTGATACTAGCCGCACTGACCGTAAACAATTGGTAGGTTTGTTGCCAGAAGATCCAAACGTGGTACTGAAAGAAGGCGCACAGCTGATTAACTCATCAGACATTACGCCACCAGTCGCCATGTTGGGTCATGTAACGTCTAGCTACCACAGCGCATTTCTCGGTCGTTCTATCGCCATGGGCTTTGTGATTGATGGCATTAAACGCCGAGATGAAGAAGGCAACAATATTGTGTATGCATGGGCCGAAGGTAAAGCCGTCAAAGTGAAAATCGTATCGTACGTGTTTGTTGATGCAGAAGGAGCGCGACATAATGCTTAGTTCAACTACCAACACCTTAGAATTCAAGCCTGTTATGCAATCACCATTGCATCCATTTGGTTTAGCTGCAAAGCAAGAGAAAATCAATGACAACAAAGGCGCATGGGCGAATGAAATCCCACTATTAGGCTATATCAGCCTGCGTGGGAATTCGCAAAATGCGGCATTTGTAAATGCAGTTAACTCCGCATTAAACATCACGTTGCCAACACAAGCTTGCAGCATGATAAATGCTGCTTGTGGATCAATTCTCTGGCTTTCTCCAGACGAATGGCTAATCACTTGTAAACGCGACCAACGTGCGTCTTTGCAACAATCATTAGAAGCTGCATTGGCAGCTATTCATAGCCAAGTGGTTGATAACTCTGGTGGATTTACCACGGTTTTACTTAAAGGTAAAAATGCCAGCGACGTACTGCACCACTGCACAGTATATGACTTAAACATGCTTCAAGCAGGCAAGGTAGTGGGCACGACTTTTGGCAAACTGAGCTTATACATACATCAACATGAAGATGGTTATAGCCTAGTATTTCGCCGTAGTTTCGCCGATTACATCTGGCGTTATCTCGAACACAGCGCCCTGCCCTATGGCTTTGGCATTGCTCAACTAAACGACGGGCAGTAACAGCATGAACTACAGCGTATTCGAAGTTTTTCGTATCGGCATTGGCCCATCAAGCTCACACACCGTTGGGCCGATGATTGCGGTAAACCGTTTTCTTTTAGAGATTGAAAAACGTGGCCTCATTAAACAAGTCGCTGAAGTTCAAATTCACCTATTTGGCTCACTGGCACTCACAGGTAAAGGTCATGGAACAGACTATGCCGTCATCGCTGGCTTGGTTGGCGCATTACCAGATCAAGTTGACCCAGCAAGCATCATTCCGCTTGTTGAATCGATTAAACAAACTGGCCGTTTAATGTTAATGAATACCATTGAAATTCCATTTGATTTCAATAAGCATTTGGTTTTTCATAATCATCAATCATTACCGCAACATCCTAATGGCATGATATTGCAGGCATTTTATGATGATGGAGATTCATTACATCGTAACTCCTACTTTTCAATAGGCGGTGGCGCAGTGTTGGATGAACAAGAAATTCTCCGCACCACAAAAACCAGTGCCATCGTTAAAGAAACGCCAGCTTCTACGCCGTTCTGGTTTGATAACGCAGCAGATTTGCTGCGCATGGGGAATGAAAAGAACCTTTCAATTGCCGAGATAGTGTGGGGTAACGAATTAAGATACCAAAACGCACAAGAAACACGCAGCAAGCTGCTTCGCGTTTGGGATGTCATGAATGCTAGCATCGAACGTGGACTGGTAACAGAAGGCATGTTACCAGGTGGACTAAAAGTAAAACGCCGAGCGCACTTACTCTACAAACAAGCCAGCACAGTTGGCGGTAAACTGTCATCAGACTTCCAATCAATGGATATGGTGAGTGCCTTTGCCATTGCGGTGAATGAAGAAAACGCTTGTGGTGGGCGCGTAGTCACTGCGCCAACCAACGGCTCTGCTGGCGTGATACCGGCAGTGTTAAGTTACTTCACACGCTTTTGCCAACAGCAAAGAACCAAAACTGAAATTGAAGACAACATTATTAAGTTTTTACTCACCGCAGCGGGTATAGGCATGCTGTATAAAAAGAACGCCTCAATATCAGCAGCTGAAATGGGCTGCCAAGGTGAGATTGGTGTTTCCTGCTCAATGGCAGCAGCGGGTTTAGCAGCAGTACTTGGCGCCAATAATGAGCAAATTGAAAATGCCGCTGAAATCGCCATGGAACATAATTTAGGCATGAGTTGCGACCCGATTGGTGGCTTAGTGCAAATTCCATGTATTGAGCGTAACAGCATGGGCGCAGTTAAAGCCATTAATGCGGCACGCTTGGCGATGATGCATGAAGGCGGCCACATTGTTTCGTTAGATGCAGTGATTGAAACCATGCGCCAAACGGGTGTTGATATGCAATCAAAATACAAAGAAACCGCGCTTGGCGGATTAGCTATAAATGTCGTCGCTTGCTAGTCATTAACTAAGTCAATGTCCTGCCAAAATCATATCTCACTGTATTAGCAAATACACTTAGAAAGAGTCAAAATGAACCAGACTAAAGCACCGTTCTTTTCAGCATCACTTGCCGACGCTGACCCTGCAATACAATCTGCAGTCAATGAAGAGCTATATCGACAACAATCTCAAATTGAGTTGATTGCTTCTGAAAATATTGTCTCTCGCGCAGTGCTTGAAGCGCAAGGCACAGTGCTCACCAACAAATATGCAGAAGGCTATCCTGGTAAACGCTACTACGGCGGCTGCGAGTTTGTGGATAAAGTTGAAACATTGGCAATCGACAGATTAAAACAACTATTCGGTGCTAAGTTTGCCAATGTGCAGCCACATTCTGGCGCACAAGCCAACGGTGCAGTCATGTTAGCCATCGCAAAACCGGGCGATACTATTTTAGGCATGTCATTGGATGCTGGCGGTCACTTAACTCATGGTGCCAGACCTGCCCTTTCAGGTAAATGGTTTAATGCAGTGCAATATGGCGTGCGTCGCGAAGATTATCGTTTAGATTATGACCAAGTTGAAGCGCTAGCGAACGAACATAAACCTAAAGTCATTATTGCTGGTTACTCAGCCTATCCGCGTGCTGTGGATTTTGCGCGCTTCCGTCAAATTGCCGATAGTGTAGGCGCAACCTTGATGGTTGACATGGCACACTTTGCTGGCATTGTCGCAGCTGGTCGTCACCAAAACCCAATTGAACATGCGCATATCGTCACATCGACCACACACAAAACTCTACGCGGCCCACGCGGTGGTGTGATACTGACTAACGATGAAGACTTGATTAAAAAAGTGAATTCAGCAGTTTTCCCAGGTCTGCAAGGCGGCCCGCTCATGCATGTGATTGCCGGTAAAGCCGTTGCCTTTGGTGAAGCACTTCAACCTGAGTTCAAAACCTATATTGACCGAGTATTGGCTAATGCAAAAGCATTGGGTGAAGTGTTAGTTGCTGGCGGAGTTGACCTCGTAACAGGCGGCACAGACAATCACTTGGTCTTGGTCGATTTACGTCCTAAAGGGCTAAAAGGTAACCAAGTTGAACATGCTTTAGAGCGCGCGGGTATTACTTGTAACAAAAATGGTATTCCATTTGATGACGAAAAGCCAACCGTGACTTCTGGCGTTCGTTTAGGCACACCGGCTGGTACTACACGAGGCTTTGGCGAAGCTGAATTCCGTCAGGTTGGTGAGTTAATTTTACAAGTATTCGATGGCTTGAAAAACAATCCAGACGGTGACGAAGCGACAGAAAAACGTGTGCGCAGCAAAATATTAGCGCTTTGCGAACAGTTTCCAATTTATTGATTTCAGCGCAAACGTACAGTTAAAAAGTTTATAGTTAATTGATTGATGCACAGGGGAAATTAAATGAAACATTCCACTCCTATCAATAATGAGAATAACATGAGTGAAGCTAACGTAGCGCCCATGAATTATGTTCCGCGTGATTTTTTCACGAATAACCATCTAGGCATAGAAGATGCTATTGGTTTTAATGAGTATGCTGAAGTGCTTTACGAAGCAGGCTATAAATCTGCATATCACTGGTGTGAAAAAGAGGCCAAATTAAATAATCTATCTGGTATCGCTGTTTTTGAGCATTATTTAAATCGCTTGTCTCAACGTGGCTGGGGAGTGTTTAGTTTTGAATCCGTGAATGCCGATACTGGTAATGCTGAAGTAAAACTTGAATACTCTTCTTTTGTGCTATCACAACCAGAAAAACCTGGAAAACTCTGCAATATGTTTGCTGGTTGGTTTGCCGGCGCAATGGATTGGTGCACCACACGTAAAGGACATTACGCTTATACCAATTGTGAAGGTATTGATTGTGCAGCCCAATACTGCTCTCAATCAAAATGCGGCGACAGCTCAGAAAGCTTCTGCATTTTCACCATCAAACCATCAGTTACAAATCTAGCAGCTATAAATCTAGCTGTTACAAATCAAAAAGCCTGATTGGAACACTATGCGCTACCCGCATCTTTTTACACCGATTACCCTCAATAAATTAGTCTTGCCTAACCGCATTTACAGTACAGCACATGCCGAAGTATATGCAGAAGCTGGCGGCATGCCTGGCGAGCGTTATATTAAATACTACGAAGAAAAAGCCAAAGGTGGCTTAGGTTTAGCAATCTGTGGCGGCTCTAGCCCAGTGTCTATAGATGTTCCACAAGGGTCATGGAAACCCGTAAACCTCACCACTGACCGCGTCATTGAGCCGCTTTCTCGGCTGGCTGAAGCTATGCATCGTCATGGCAGTAAAATCATGATTCAAGCCACGCATATGGGCAGACGTTCAGCTTACGCAGGCGACCCTTGGCCGCACCTTGTTTCACCAAGCGGCGTACGCGAGCCTGTGCATCGCGGTAACGCAAAAGCCATCGAGATTGAAGATATTCACCGCATTATCGGCGACTTTGCAGCGGCGGCAAAACGAGTACAAGCAGCCGGCATGGATGGCATAGAAATTTCTGCAGCGCATCAACATTTAATTGACCAGTTCTGGAGTCCACGTACTAATCAACGCACTGACGAATATGGCGGCAGCTTAGAAAACCGCATGCGCTTTGGCATGCAAGTATTAAATGCTGTGCGCGATACTGTAGGTGCTGATTTTTGCGTAGGCTTACGCATGTGTGCAGACGAATTTCATGATGATGGCCTAGATCCGGAAACCCTTAAAAATATCGCGCAAATCATGTCTGAAAGTGGCTTGATTGATTTTATTAGCGTGATTGGTTCAGGCGCGGATACGCACAACAAAGTGGCTAACTGCATGCCTTCTATGGCGCTACCACCTGAGCCTTTTGTCCATCTGGCGGCTGGCATTAAATCTGTATCAAAAGTACCAATTTTGCATGCGCAAGGCATACGCGATGTGACGCAAGCTGAACGCATTATCGCTAATGGTTTAGTCGATATGGTGGGTATGACACGTGCACACATTGCCGACCCACACATGATAGTTAAAATACGCGATGGTCGTGAAGATCAAATAAGACAATGCGTAGGCGCTAACTATTGTATTGATAGACAATATTTAGGGCAAGATGTGTTGTGTGTGCAGAATGTAGCCACTTCGCGCGAGTCTACGATGCCGCAAGTGGTAACTAAAAGCAAAGGTGAAAAACGCCGCATCATAGTCGTTGGTGCGGGCCCTGCTGGATTAGAAGCGGCGCGAGTTTCTGCAGAGCGTGGTCATGAAGTGATTCTATTTGAGCGCAACCCAACCGTTGGCGGGCAGGTTAATCTAGCCGCAAAAGCACCGCAACGAGAACAAATGGCAGGCATTATTCGCTGGCTTGATATGGAAACAAAACGCCTAGGCGTAGACCGTAGAATAGGCGTTGCAGCAGATGCAGCGATGATACTTACAGAGAAACCCAGCATTGTTGTACTGGCTACAGGTGGTAGCAGCCATAGTGGACAAGTACCTGCTTGGGGCGTGGCAGAAGGTTTAGCAGTGAGTTCATGGGATATTTTGTCAGAACGTGTAGCGCCTGGCAAAAATGTACTGATTTACGATGGCATAGGCACACACGCTGGATTTGGCACAGCTGACTTTATGGCAAGTCGCGGTAGTCAAGTTGAAATCGTCACCCCAGACCCCAAAGTAGCTGACGATGTAGGCGGCACGACATTTCCAATTTTCTATCGTCGTTTATACTCTCAAGGCATCATCCCTACCCCAAACTTTTGGCTAGATAGTGTGTATGCCGAAGGGGATAAAAAGATTGCCGTCTTAAGAAATGAATACACTGAAACGCTGGAAGAGCGCGAGGTCGACCAAGTTGTCATTGAGAATGGCTCTACACCTAATACTGAACTCTATTGGGCATTAAAAGAGCTTTCAAAGAATCATGGTCAAACAGATATTAAAACTCTATTTGACGCCGAACCTCAACCTACACTTGGGCAAAAACTGAATGATGGCGAGTTTCTGCTTTTCCGCATTGGCGATTGCGTGTCCATGCACAATATTCACGGTGCTATTTACGATGCACTGCGCCTCTGTAAAGATTTCTAGCAAAGATTGTCATAGTGTCTATTCAACACCTCATTACCTTACTTTTTTGGCTTGCAACAGCAACACTGCTGGTTGGACTATGGCGGCGTTCGCAACTATGGCGCCAAGGTCAATCTGCGGATTTCTCGTGGATCAATTTACTTGCAATTCCTAAACGCTATTTTGTCGATTTGCATCATGTAGTATCTCGTGAACCTTTTATCGCACGCACTCATGTTGCTACGGCTGGAGGCGCTGTAGCCGCGTTAATTCTAGTAGCTATCAACTATGGCTTAATGCTGTATTGGAATGCGTTAAACTGGGCAATATTAATGGCTACAGCCATCATGCTGGTAGGCGTGTTTTTTGTATGGTTGCGTCGTCGCAATGCACCTAACCGACTATCTCGCGGCGCTTGGAGTCGTTTGCCCTACTCACTTGCGGCCTTTGCAATTGGCTTGTTGGTTCTAAGTTTACCCATTTCTGTGCTTGCTGGCAGTGTTGCAGTATTAGCATTGATATTATTAATGGCAGGTTCAGCAGAGTTGGCGTTAGGTATAGGTATGGGCGGGCCGATGAAGCACGCGATTGCTGGGCTGCTGCATTTTGCTTTTCATCCTCGTCAGCAACGTTTTAATGGTGAATTATCTACTGCGCTAAAACCAATAGCTTTAGATGCTATCACTTTAGAAAACCAAGAATTCGGCATCAGCAAACCTTCAGACTTCAAATGGAATCAATTATTAGGTTTTGATGCATGCGTACAATGCGGTAAATGCGAAGCCGCTTGCCCCGCCTTTGCTGCTGGGCAACCACTTAACCCTAAAAAACTGATTCAAGATTTGGTTGTCGGATTTTCTAATGATGAAAAATCCAACGGTTCAGACGCCAGATTTGCAGGCAGTCCTTATCCTGGCATGCCTATTGGCGAGCATTCTGGCAGCATTCACGCACCCATTGTGCCTTCATTAATTGAAGCAGAAACTTTATGGTCATGCACAACTTGTCGCGCTTGCGTGCAAGAGTGTCCGATGCTCATCGAGCATGTAGATGCAATCGTCGGTTTAAGACGCAACCTCACACTGACAAAAGGTGAACTTCCGGGTAGCGCACCACAAACACTGGAAAATTTACGACAAACAGCTACAGTGGGCGGGTTCGACCGTAAAGCTCGCTATTATTGGGCGGTCGATTTAAATGTTAAGACTATTGCACCCAACGTGCCTGTAGACATACTACTGGTTGCAGGTGAAGGTGCTTTTGACATGCGCTATCAGCGCACTTTACGAGCTTTAGTCAAACTACTCAAAGCCGCAAAAGTAGATTTTGCCTTAATGGGTGAATATGAGCGTGACACAGGCGATACCGCAAGGCGACTTGGCGATGAAGCAACGTTTCAGAAACTCGCGAAACTCAATATTGAAACATTGAATTCATTCTCGTTTAAACGCATCGTCACTGCAGACCCGCATGTTCTTCACAGTCTTAAGAATGAATATGCCGCATTTGGCGGAAATTACGAGGTATTACATCACTCAACACTTTTAGCGCAACTGGCTGCTAGCGGTCAGTTGAAACTAGGTAAGTCAGATGAAACACGCAAGCTGACGTACCATGACCCATGTTACTTAGGGCGCTACAACGGCGAAACAGAATCACCGCGTGCCTTACTGAAAAGTATCGGTATTCAAGTCAATGAAATGGAGCGTTCTGGCATGCGTGGTCGCTGTTGCGGCGGTGGCGGTGGCGCACCATTAACAGATATTCCTGGCAAGCAACGTATTCCTGATATTCGCATCGCTGATGCAAGAACCATAGGTGCGGAAGTTGTTGCTGTAGGATGCCCGCAATGTACGGCTATGCTAGAAGGTGTCGTTGGTAATCGCCCTGAAATATTAGATATTGCACAATTGCTTGCGTCTACCTTGGAAACGGCATCATGAGCGCCAGCAAAGCAAAGCGTATTAATCCAAATCGCATAATTAATACCACTCAAAGCGGTATTAAACGCATTGCTCTGTCAGCGCCTGAAGTTGCTGAAAACATCCCAGAAGTTAAAACGCTTCGCACACCCACTAAGCCCAAAAACTTCTACTTAACTGTGACCCATGCGGATAGAGGCATGCTTGATGATCATGCCCATCAAGTGATTGCCTCCGCGGCGATTTTGGCTGATAAAGAAACCGCCGTTGTGGCCTTAGTATTGGGTGAACTGCGTGAAGATATTGCCAGCCTCGGGGCAGATAAAGTGATTGTTATGCCTGAGTTTGATTATCAAATTTTTCAGCCGGATGCAGAGTTGTCCTGTGTATTGAAGGTGATTGACTCGCTAAAGCCTTCAAGAATTTTCATGCCTGATAATATGATTGGTGATGGCGAATTAGGTAGAAGGTTAATTGCCACTCAACCTTCCAAATCCGCTGCCACACATATCGTTGAGATTGATACAAAACATGTGGCGAGCTATCAAGCTGGCGGCAGTCTTTTAGCATTTGCTGATTTACCAGAAATTATATTACTAGCCGCTAATACCGCAGAAACCAACTTACCTTTTATTGCATCGGCGATAACTGACGAACAGTTAAAATCCACAAGCTACACATTTAAAGAGTCAAATAGCGATTATAAAAACTTGGGCATGCTACCTGTAGCCTCAGCAACGATCGCCTTAGAAGAAGCCGATTTTATTGTTTCTGCAGGTAATGGCGTGAGCAATGTGGCGACATTAGAAACTTTAGCACACTCGCTAGATGCTTCAATTGGCGCTAGCCGTGTAGCAGTGGATGACGGTAAGTTTCCGCGTGACAAGCAAATTGGCGCGACTGGGAAAACTGTCAGTGCAAGTGCTTATCTGGCGATTGGTATTTCTGGCGCAGTGCAGCACCTACAAGGCATAAAAGACTGTCGCCATGTGATTGCCATCAATCGTGACAACAGTGCCCCCATTGTAAAACGCGCAGACCTGACGATCATTGGTGATGCAGAAGAAATCATGCAAAGCCTTATTTTAGTTATCGCTGAGGCTAAACAAGCCACATCTAATCAAGTTATGTCTAATCCGGTGAATTAATCAATATGAGTTTTATTTAATGAATATTATTAAGCACATCACAACACTGGTTTCAGCTGGCCGACACCCAGTGAGCGGCGAGGCACGTCACTGCCATAACGATAGCATTGCTATGACCCTAGGATTAAACATGGCAGAATCAGTCTCAGCAGAACACCATGTACTGCATGCAGGCAACCCTGACAACAAAGCGTTAAGCGAATACTTAGCGCTTGGCGCTGTTCAAGTTGATGTAATTCCCATCTCAGACGATACCGATGTCGTAAATAGTTTAGCCGCGCAATTAAGCCATGTTGACTTAGTCTTAACAGGAAGCCGTGCGGAAAGTGGCGAGGATAGCGGCTTACTACCCTATTTATTAGCAGAAAAACTTGGCATACCACTTGTAGTGAATGCGCTAGCCATTAAATCTAATACGAATACGATTGAGGTGTTGCAGTTTTTGCCTAAAGGAAAACGGCGGAATGTCACAGTAAAATTGCCAGCAATTATTGCAGTTCACCCGCTAGCACCCGTTAGCTTAAAGTTTTCATATGCACGGCAGATTTCAGGTGAAATAAAATCTTTACCAGCCCCTCACTCACCAACGCCTTCAGAAAATTGGCATAAAACGCAATGGCAAACACAAGCTGTAATACGCAAACCAATCAAACTAAAAGCACCTGAAAATAAATCAGGACATGAACGCATGATGTCAGCCATTTCGAGTGAAAGCAAAGGTGGCGCTGTCGTAAATAATGGAAATTCTGTCGAAAAAGCACAAGTTATTCTGGGCTATTTGCGTGAACATCGTCTTATCAACTTTTAATGTAATTGAACGAAAATTAAGCTAGGAAATTTCATGACTATTTCATCAGACATCCAAAAAATGATTACAAATCGTCTCAAAGGACATTCACTCAATGCGCCGTTTTATTTGAACTCTGACATTTTTAATTTAGATGTCGCTGCGATTTTTTCCCAGCATTGGATCTATGTTGCAGTAGAGCCGGATATTCCAGAGCCAGGTGACTACATTACGGTTGATGTTGGCAGTAATTCAGTGATTATCGTGCGCGATGATGATATGAACATTAAGGCATTTCACAATGTATGTCGCCATCGTGGCTCACAATTATGTGACGATGCCAAAGGAAGCGTAGGCAATATCGTATGTCCGTATCACCAATGGACTTATGATCTAACTGGCAAACTTATTTATACCGAACACATGGGCGAAGCCTTTAACCCGAATGACCACAACCTAAAATCTGTGCATGTGGGTAACGTAGCTGGTTTGATTTTCATCTGCTTGGCTGATGAAGCTCCTGCAGATTTTGAAGAAATGCGCGCTGCGATGGAGCCATATATCGCACCTCACCGAGTTGCGGATTGCAAAGTGATTTGGCAAGAAGATATTGTAGAAAATGGTAACTGGAAGTTGACCATGGAAAACAATCGCGAATGTTATCACTGTGTGGCAAATCATCCTGAACTCACCATTTCACTTTATGAGTATGGCTTTGGATACCAGCCATCACCTGCTAACGCAGAAAAAGTACAAGAGTTTCGTGACCTGATAGAAACGGAAGGTAAACGTTGGGAATCATGCGGACTGCCTTCTGCTGAAATTGATTTACTAGATTCATGTGCAACAGCTTATCGTACGCAACGTCTGCCACTTGATAAAGCGGGTGAATCACAAACTATGGATGGTAACGTCGCCTGCCAAAAACTACTGGGTGATTTAACGCAGCGTAACTTGGGTGGATTGTCGTTTTGGACACAACCCAACTCATGGCACCACTTTATGAGTGACCATATTGTGACTTTTAGCGTATTGCCGATTGATGCTGAACACACCTTATTGCGCACCAAATGGCTAGTGCATAAAGATGCTGTGGAAGGCGTAGATTACGAAACGAAGAAAATCACTGAAGTTTGGCAAGCAACCAATAAACAAGATTCAACTTTGGTTGAGCGCACGCAACGCGGTGCAAATAGCGAGTGGTACGAACCAGGACCTTATTCACCTTATACAGAAGAATTAGTAGAAAAATTTACTAATTGGTATATACAACGCTTAGAAGCAACGCTAGAAAAACCTGAATTCATTAAGAAACAAGCCGCGGCTAACTCTAAAACCGTGCCGATTATGGTGTGTCGCTAATGAACTCAAGGAATACGCCTCAGCTTTGGGACGCTAACTTGCCACAATGGGATAGCGACAAGAACAATGTGCTTGTTTGCTGCCAGATAAGGCAAGAAACGCATGACGTTAAAAGTTTCTTCTTTACGCCGCAAGAAGCCAGCGTATTCAAATTTTTGCCTGGGCAATTTATCACTCTAGAGCTCAGCATTGATGGCGAAATTATCAATCGTAGTTATACCATTTCATCTTCCCCAAATCGCCCACACGTGATTTCGATTACCGTAAAACGTAAGCCTAACGGCATCGTATCCAATTGGTTACACGACAATATGAAAGTTGGCACGCTAATATCGGCATTAGGGCCAACGGGCGATTTTACTTGCGTGCTTCACCCTGCGCAGAAGTATCTATTTTTATCAGCCGGCTCTGGTATTACGCCGCTTATGTCGATGGCACGCTCTTTTCATGAGCTAGCCGAAGATGCTGATGTTGTATTTTTGCATAGTGCAAGATCGCCAATAGACATCATTTTCAAGCATGAGCTTGATTTAATGGCGTTCAATCAACCGCACTTCCAGCCTGCATATATTTGCGCAAAAGTTGATAAATCGCCGAATTGGCGCTTACAGCCTGAGCTTATCACTGAGGGAATGCTGACTACAGAGAACCTAAAACTTAGTGCCCCAGACTTTTTAGAGCGCGAAGTGTTTACCTGTGGTCCATCACCGTATATGGCTTCAGTGCGGAATTTACTTGCAACTGCGGGCTTCAACATGGCGCACTACCATGAAGAAAGCTTTACTTTTGACGAACTGCCAGCTGAAACCCAAGCAGCCGTTCAAGCTGAAGAAAACGCTCATAATAAAGAGGCAGAATTACATCACAATAATGCACAAACTTTTTCAGTTGAATTAAGCAAAAGCGGCACTACTATTCAGTGCGCCCCAGACCAGTTTGTTCTGGATGCTGCACGCGCAGCAGGCTTAAGGTTGCCATCGTCATGCAGCAAAGGCTTGTGCGGCACTTGTAAGAGTAAGTTAGTTTCTGGTCAGGTGGATATGAAACATGGCGGCGGGATTCGTCAGCGCGAGATAGATCAGGGCATGTTTTTACCTTGCTGCTCTAAACCTTTAAGTAATTTGGTGATAGAAAAGTAGCGTGATAGCCGAATAGATAATCGAGAATTAAATTTTAGGTTAAAACCATTATTTAGCATTTTAGGAATAGCTTCATTTTCGTAGTAAAGGGGAAATAAGATGGGGGTCATACAATCTGCAAATGCACCGACGACTGAAGCAAAAGTTGTCGTCAGAAATCTGCATAAAGTGTTTGGTAATAAACCTGAAGTTGCGTTACAGATGTTGAAAGAGGGATTGCATAAAGATGAAATCCTTAAAAGAACTGGACAAGTAGTTGGTGTACAGGACGCCTCTTTCGAAATTAACAAAGGTGAAATCTTTGTCATTATGGGGCTTTCCGGTTCAGGAAAATCCACCTTAATTCGACTACTGAATAGACTCATCGAACCAACTGCTGGCAACATTATTGTTGATGGTGAAGATGTCGCGGCAATGAGCAAAGATAAGCTGCTTAATTTACGACGCAAAGACATGAGCATGGTCTTTCAGTCTTTCGCCCTACTCCCACATCGCACTGTGGTCGAAAATGCAGCATTTGGGCTGGAAATAGCTGGTATCAATCTTGCAGAACGTGAGCGTCGTGCCATGGAAGTGCTGGAGCAAGTTGGTCTTCATACTTTTGCCAAACATTTACCCTCTCAACTCTCAGGCGGCATGCAACAACGTGTTGGTCTTGCGCGCGCTCTTACCGTAAACCCTTCACTTATGTTAATGGACGAAGCGTTCTCGGCATTAGACCCTTTACGCCGTACTGAAATGCAAGATGTGCTGATGAAGCTGCAACAAGAACAAAAACGTACCATTGTTTTTGTTTCGCACGATCTTGATGAAGCACTTCGCATCGGTAACCGTATTTGTATTATGGAAGGTGGCCGTGTGGTGCAAGTCGGCACTTCTGAAGACATTCTCCAAAGACCAGCAGATGACTACGTAAAAGCGTTCTTTACTGGCGTGGATGTTAACAAATACCTCACAGCCAAAGATGTGGCACAAAAAGAAGAAGTCACCATTTTTGATCGCCCTGATGATTTAGTAGCTGGGTTCAGTGCAGCGCTTGCACGCATGCGTTTGTTTAACCGCGACTATGCTTTTGTGCTAGATGAGCTGCAAAAAGTCGTAGGCGTAGTTTCTGCAGAATCGCTAACCAACTGTATGAATCAAAAAGGTAAAAAACTGCGTGATGCGCTATTGCCAGGAGACTTTGCTATTCCAGGGAAAACGCCTGTTAATGAAGTCCTGAATAAGGTAGTTGGCTGCGCCTGCCCGCTCCCAGTCATTGGTTACAGCGGCGAGTATCTGGGTGCAATCACTAAAACAGTCTTACTGCGCAAACTATATAAGGAGAAAAAAGCATGAGCTATAAAATCCCTCTAGGTGAATGGGTTGCGGGTGCGGTAGGCTGGCTAGAAGTCAATGATCATGGTCTGTTTAACGGCATGGGTGCCATTATCAATAGCTCCACTGCAGGTATTGAAAATGGCTTGCAAGCCATCCCTTTTTGGCTGTTTGCCATCCTATTTATAGCAATAGGCTATTGGCGGCTTGGCTGGAAGTTTGGCTTGTTTTGCGCTGCATCACTCTGGTTAATCGACAATATGGGCTTTACCGCTCAAACATTAGTCACACTTGCGCTCATCATATCCGCCACATTAATTAGCCTAACGGTAGGTATTCCACTCGGAATTTGGGCAGGCAGAAATGATAAAGCTGAAGCTACCATTCGACCTATATTAGACTTTATGCAAACCATGCCAGCATTCGTTTACCTAATTCCAGCGGCCATGTTCTTTGGCTTAGGTCGGGTACCAGGCGTCATTGCCACTGTTATTTTTGCGATGCCTCCAGTGGTTCGACTAACGTCACTAGGCATCCGCCAAGTGAATAAAGAGCAAGTTGAAGCAGGTATCGCTTTTGGTTGCACACCAACTCAACTACTTATGAAAGTGCAAATACCAAGTGCAATGGCAGCCTTGTTTGCCGGCATCAATCAAACCATTATGATGGCATTATCCATGGTGATTATTGCCTCAATGGTAGGCGCTGGAGGCTTGGGTAACGATGTGTTATCAAGTATTTCACGCTTAGATATAGGCTTGGGATTTGAAAGTGGCTTAGGCGTAGTTTTACTAGCCATTATGTTAGATAGAATTACTGAAAGCTTTGGGGTAAAACGAAAAGCGAATAATGGCTCGAAGTAACTCCCAAGCAGAAGTATTTGAGCTAATTAATAATTAAAAACTGCAGGAACTTGACCTTAACTTTTGCGTAAAGGCTCAAGTAATGGTGATAAGCCGTTATGGTCAATTTCTTGCATTAAAGCCAATAAACGACCTAATTCATTTTTAGGAAACCCTTCACGCGCAAACCAGTTAAGGTACTGGCCAGGTAAATCTGCAATCAGCCTACCTTTGTATTTGCCGTACGGCATATTTGTTGTGACTAAGCGTTGTAAGTCGTCGGGGTTCATGTTCACTTTTAAATTAGTTTTATTGACATTATAACCCGATGAAAACAGCTCATCGAGCTTTAGCTAAAACAACCTATGATGATGTGACCTATACAGTCAATTTATCAGCAGCCCAGATTTTAGCGCAGCAATAATTTACCATCACCAGTCTGCAACTCAGATTTCAAGGCAAAACCCCTCTTTATTCTCACAATTGAATTGCTATCAGCGCGTATATATTTGAGCCTGTACGAATATAAATGAGGTTTAAATGGCACGTCCTGAAAAGATTCGCCTTGGTGAGATTCTAGTTCAGCAAAATTTAATTACCGCTGATGATTTAGAAAAATCACTGGATGAGCAAAAACGCACTGGTCGCAAGCTGGGTCGTATTTTTGTGGATAAAGGCTACGTTACAGAAATGCAGATTTCTGAGGCTTTGGCGCGTCAATTAAAAGTACCATTTATCGACTTGCAGCAGTTCAGCACCAAACCCGAAGTCATTAACAAATTACCCGAAGCGCAAGCCCGTCGCTTACGCTGCGCAGTACTTACAGACAAAGGCAATAGCTATTTAGTCGGCATGGTAGACCCTACCGACCTGTTTGCTTATGACGAACTAGTGCGTTTGCTGCACAGAGATATTGAGCTAGCTGTTATTCAAGAAAGCGCGCTACTTCTACTGATTGACCGCAACTACCGTCGTACTGATGAAATTTCAAATCTCGCTTTAGAGTTAGGACAAGATTTAGGCGAATCTGCCATTGATTTTGCCGCGATGGGTATGGGTGGCAGCGCGGAAGAAGCACCTGTTGTTAAGTTACTGCAAACTATTTTTGAAGATGCCGTACAAGTGCGGGCTTCTGATATTCATATCGAGCCACAAGAACAACGATTACATATCCGCTTTAGGATTGATGGCGTAATGCATTTACAAACCGAGGCTGATTTAAAAATCGCTTCAGCATTAGCATTGCGCTTAAAACTCATGTCAGGCTTGGATATTTCAGAAAAACGCCTGCCACAAGATGGTCGCTTTGCAGTCAAAGTAAAAAATCAGCCAGTTGACGTGCGTATATCATCGATGCCAACACAATATGGCGAAGCGGTTGTAATGCGCTTATTAATACAAAATACCAGCGGATTCTCTTTAGAAAAACTAGGCATGCCTGCTGATATGCTGGCACGTTTCCGTAAACTGATTCATCGTCCTAGCGGTATGGTGCTAGTCACAGGGCCAACTGGTAGCGGAAAAACCACTACACTCTATGCCGCACTAAATGAGCTAAACTCCACTTCAAACAAAATCATCACCGTTGAAGACCCTGTGGAATATCGTCTATCTGGCATTAACCAAGTGCAAGTGAATGACAAGATTGATTTAACTTTTTCACGTGTGTTACGTTCAACCTTAAGGCAAGATCCTGACATTATTCTAGTCGGCGAAATGCGCGATCAAGAAACCGCACAAATTGGCCTAAGAGCCGCTATGACAGGTCACTTGGTGCTTTCTACCCTACACACCAATGATGCTATTAGCACGCCTATTCGTATGATAGATATGGGTGCGCCACGTTATATGGTGGCAATGTCTATACTAGCCGTGGTTGCTCAACGCCTATTACGACTAGTGTGTGAAGGCTGTGCTGAAACTTACGCACCAGAGCCATTCGAACATGCATGGTTAAAGCATGAGCTAGGTGATGCAGTAGAACAACATCGTTACGTGCATGGCAAAGGTTGCAGTATGTGCAATGGCACAGGCTACCAGGGTCGCGTAGGCGTTTACGAACTGCTAGAAATGAATAACCAACTGATTGATGCCGCTAACCATCACGACCCTAACCACTTTATTAAACTAGCCAGAGAGAATATGGCAGGTAAGTCATTACGTAAAAGTGCGGTAGATTTAGTGATTGCAAAGCGTACAACCATTGCTGAAGCCATGCGCATCAGCAATCAGTTTGAAGAATAGGCACAGGAAAAACCAGATGCCATTTTTCACATACAAAGGTCGCGATAAACAAGGCGCTTTAGTGCAAGGCGTATTGGAAAGTCCTGATAGCAATACGCTAGCAAGCCAGCTATTTGGACTGAATATTACGCCTATAGAAATACTGGCTAAAGAATCCATCTCAGACTCAAAGAGTATTTCGATTGAACTCTTTAAAGAGAAAATCGAAACCATTGATGTGATGTTGTTTAGTCGGCAAATGTATACCTTGCTGAAAGCTGGCATCCCAATTATGAATGCACTAAACGGCTTACAAGCCTCCACTAACAACCAAACTTTCGCTAGTGTCATCGGTAATATTCGCGAAAGTTTAGGCAGCGGACGCGAGCTTTCATCTGCCCTATCACAGCATCCAAAAGTATTTACTAGCTTCTATATCAACATGGTTCGCGTGGGTGAAACCACAGGTATGTTGGACACCGTTTTCTTACGTTTATTCGATCACCTTGAGTTCGAACGCTTTATGCACGACCAAATTAAATCTGCCTTGCGTTACCCTACTTTTGTAGTCATAGCGATGGGCATTGCTATCGTTGTGGTGAATCTATTTGTGATTCCAGCTTTTGCCAAAGTATTTCAAAGCTTTGGTGCTGAACTACCTTTAATGACTAGAATTTTATTAGCATTTTCAAACTTCATGGTCGCTGCTTGGCCTTATTTATTGGTAGGCATTATTGGCGCCGTATTTTTATTCCGCTCTTATATTGCAACCGCTGTCGGTAGATTCAAATGGGATAAATTCAAACTTAGCACGCCGCTTGCAGGCAAGATTATTCATAAAGCCACTATGTCACGCTTTGCCCGAAGCTTTGCATTAGCCAGCAAAAGTGGTGTGCCTATTACCAGCGGATTAAAGCTAGTGGCACAAACTGCCGATAACGATTATATCGCGAGCAAAATTGAGCAAATGCGAGAAGGAGTTGAGCGCGGCGAAAGTATATTACGCACTGCAACCAATAGCGGAGTATTCAACCCGATTGTATTGCAGATGATAGCCGTAGGCGAAGAATCTGGTGCGCTGGATGACTTGATGCAGGAAGTGGCGGACATGTATCAACGTGATGTTGAATATGAGATTAAAACACTGGGCGCGCAAATTGAACCAATTTTGATTGTGTTCTTAGGTGTGATGGTGCTGATATTAGCGCTGGGCATTTTCTTACCAATTTGGGATTTGGGTAATGTGGCATTACACAAAGGCTAAAGCTCAAATTGTAAAGGTTTAAGGTGAGTACGCATTTATCAAGGCATGCCCCAAGTACGCATCGTTTCGACTTTGCTGTCACGGTGACTGTAATTGCGATACTGGCGACCTTGTTACTAGGTTATTTAAACAAGGTGCAACAAGATATTGAAAGACTGATTGTTGAAACAGAGTTAAATAGTTTTCGCTTAAGTTTAGCTGAAGCTTGGGTGCATAAAGGAGTCAATAATCAGTCGATTGATAGCACTACATTACAAAACAGCAACCCGATGCTGCTAATGGCTGAAAAGCCCAAAAACTATATAGGTGAGTTTTCAGAGACGCCGAGTAACAAAAAAGAAATTTGGTATTTTGATACCACAAAGAAACAGCTGATTTATGTATTTAATGATGGCAGCCAGGCTAGATATAGCTTCAACAGAACAGCTGGGCAGGTTAAAGCCTCATTATTAACAGTGGGTGGTTTAGATTTAGTGAAAGACGTAGCAGAAGTAAATTGATAGATTTTAATTTTTAAAGGACACACCATGATGAATAACACTAGACACTTTAGCGCATTTAATCTAACAAAGATTAAGCATGCCAAAGGTTTCACCTTAATTGAATTAATTGTGGTGATTCTAATTCTGGCTATTTTGGCAGCTATCGCATTACCGCGATTTACTAATCTACAAAAAGATGCGCGCATTGCAAAACTTAATGCCGCCAGAGGCAGCGTTGCTGCAGCGTCAGCTTTAGTACATGCCACCATATTGGCGAGAAACAATTTAACTGATGCGGCTGCTTGCCCAGGCGGTGGTGGTACTGCAGACAACACCACCAATGTTTGTACAGAGGCAGGTTTAATTGGGGTTGTATTTAGCTATCCAGATGTAACCACTATTGGCACAGCTGGTTTGTTATCAGCAGCAGGTTTAACCACTTCATTTAACCCAACTTTGGCTGAGTTGAACGGCGATGGCTATAACTACACAGAAACTGGCACAGTTGCTACGTTCCAAATTCAAGGCGCACCAACACCAGCAAGCTGCCAGTTTACTTATACCGAACCTACAGCACCAAACACATCACCTGTGATTACGCCAGCAGATACAGGTGGTTGTTAGTGATACAGGTTTTTTTAGTTGATTTAGATTTAAAGCTTGAATGTAGTCTAATTTTTATATTTTTAAGGAGTAATTAAAATGAAACAGCAAAAATTTGGTTTTTCAAAAACAGGTGTAAGCCAATCAGGTTTTACATTGGTAGAGTTAGTCGTCGTAATTGTAATTTTGGGCATATTAGCGGCTACGGCTTTGCCGAGATTTATTAATTTAACTAATGACGCTCGCTCCGCTTCTGTAGATGGTTTGGGTGGCGGTATGCGTTCGGCTGTAGCAGTTGTGCAAGCACGTTACTTTGCAACGGGAAATACCACAGCTACAACAGTTGCTATGGCGGATGGTACTAGCGTGGTTGTTAATGCTGGGACAGGTATACCAACTGCAGCGGGTATCGCAACAGCAATGCAGTCAACTGATGGATTTACTGCAGTAATTGCCGCTGGCAAAGCGACTTACAATTTCTCATCAAGTGCGATTGCTAACTGCAATGTCACTTATGAGGGGAATCCAAGCGCTGTTGGCCCCCCAGTTGTTACTTCAGGTACAGTTGTTGTTACTAAAGGTGGCTGCTAATTGTTAACCCAGTACACTGTAGATGCTTACCGCAACTTCAGTATATTAGGAAGATAATACCTCTATGCTGCGAGAATGTGTTTTTAAGCGAGAGTCTGGATTCACAATAGTTGAACTTGTCGCTGTGATAGTGATTACGGGTATTATTGCTGCTATCGCAGCACCTCGTTTTATTGGCATGGATGCTTTCGATGCCCGTGGTAGTTACAGCACTTTGGTTTCTGCATTACGTTTTGCGCAAAAGACCGCCATCGCGCAGAGAGCGACAGTATGTGTAAATGTTGATCCAGCAACTAAAATTGTGACTTTAACTTATCGAAATTCAGCAGATTGCAGTTTAGCCTCAACTGGTTCGGTGGCAGATCCTGCTACCCAAGCAGCTTACTCAAAAACATTGTCGAACAATGTGACTATTACTGCATCTGCTGGCACAATTGGTTTTGATGGTTTGGGTAGACCCGTACCTAACGCTACGGCTACCTTTACTGTTAAAAATGCTGTTGTAGCAAGCGAATCTACACGTACTATTACAGTGGAAGCAGAAACTGGCTATGTACGTTAACCGAGAAAAACGGTTTAAACTTGGCATGACACAAGCCAAGATTCAACTTGGCGTGACACTTGTCGAACTAGTAGTGTTTATGGTGATTGTGAGCGTTGCTTTGGTTGGCGTACTTAAAGTGCTTGAAATCACCAATAAAGGTAGTGTCGATCCATTAGTACGCAAACAAGCTATTTCTATTGCAGAATCACTTTTACTTGAAATAGAACAACAACCTTTTACTTTATGCGACCCAGAAGACTCCAATGCCGCGACCGCCGTAACCACCGCTGACTGCACTGGTGGCGCAGCTTCATCACAAGATAAAGGCGGTGCAGCACTCACCAGCCCTACGCCTAACACAGAAAGCCGTTACAGTCCCACAGCGCCTTTTGATAACGTGGCGGACTATGGTGGATTTACCATGCCAGATACCAATGTTGGCGGTTGCACTGGCATCTGCAGCCCAGGTAACAGTACGCCATTAGCTGGATTAGGCGCTTACAGTGCAACCGTGACCATTACCCGCGTAGGCGGTACAGCCCCCTTTGCTGGTATTCCATTAGGTGCAGTTCTTCAAATTGCGGTACGGGTAACAGGGCCAGCTAATACCGATGTGACATTAACAGGCTTTAGGTTCAGATATGCGCCCAATATTTAAACCGAACTCAAAAAACCATACTGGCTTTACATTAGTCGAAATGGTCGTGGTCATCACTATCGTGGGAATTCTTGCTGCAGGTGCGGCTTTGTTTATTCGCAACCCTACCCAAGCATTTATTGATAGCGAAAATCGCGCTAATTTAACCGATCGCGCCGATACCGCTCTGCGCCGCATGGCACGTGATATTCGCAATGCTTTGCCAAACAGTGTACGTGTAAATGTTATTGGTACTGACAGCTTCATCGAATTCGTTCCTGTTAACTCAGCTGGTAGATATCGAGCATCAGTTGGCTCTTCTGCAAGCGATAATCCGCTGGACTTTTCACTACCCGCTGATACCTTTGACGTACTCGGACCAAGTGTTTCTGTAGCCGCAGGCGATAGACTCGTGATCTACAACTTAGGTATTCCTGACTCTGATGTGTATGAAGGCTCAAATAGTCGTGCATTACAAACTACAGGCAACCTTACCGTATTAAGTTTTAGTGGTGGCACATTTCCACTAGAGTCGCCTTCTAGTCGTTTTTTTGTAGTTTCAACGCCAGTTTCGTATGCTTGCGATATGACTAATAAAGTACTTTTGAGGTATAGCGGTTATGCCATTCAAGCTAATCAGCCATCAACTGTAGCAACGCTCAACGGCCTTGCAACAGCTAGAATACTGGCAAATGGCTTAACCACATGCCAAGTAAATTATGCTCCCGGCGTTTTACAAAGAAGTGGCGTTATCACGATATATTTAGGGTTTACACAAGATGTTGCAACGGTAACTTTGATGCATCAAGTCAATGTGGTGAACTCGCCATGAAGCCAATCAAACAACAAGGTTTTCTACTGCCTGCTGCAATATTTATATTAGTGATTTTAGCTGCCTTAGGCGCTTATGCACTTAATATTACCAGCGTACAACAGAATACATCTTTGCAAGACACGCAAGGCACTAGGGCATACCAAGCGGCTAGAGCTGGAGTTGAATGGGCTGCATATAGGGTATTGGATCCAGGCAATGTCGCCTTAGTAGCTTGCCCTGTTAGCCCTAGCGCACTTAATATCGACAACTTTGTGGTAAGCGTTACATGTAGTAGATCAGTAGATTACAACGAACAAGGCACAGACCATACCATTGCCATGTATGACATCAGCGCAACTGCAAGTTTCGGCACAGTTGGAACGATTAACTTCATTCAGCGACAAATACAACTCACCGTAAGCAAGTGCCTAGGCAAAGATGAAGTGTCTGATTACCAATGTAATTAGCTTTCAATAATCAAGAGGCAATGTTGCTAAATAAGGTCTAAAACTGCATTTGATTAGCCATTTAACGCACAAAGTTTAAATGCATAATGAACCAATCTGCCAAAAATGGCTTAGGGGTTCAGTTTGACTGCTGATAAAGTTAATATTAATACTGTACAAGTAAGGTTAAAAGCCTTGCTATGTACACGTTTAACTCCAAACTTCGTCACTCTTTTATTTTTCTCTCTGCTGTTATTGTGCAGCAACATTCATAGTGCTTATGCCACGGCAATTGAATTCAACAACGCAGGTGGCACTTCTAGTACCAATGGTCTACATTTTTATATTGAAGACACAACCCATATTCAAGTTAGAAGATTGGATAATTCTGGTCAAGTTTACTCACCATCAGCGGTACCCGCTAGCGCAAGTTTGGACAATGGGATATTTTTACGTGCTAATAACAAGGTTTATGGTCCAGATCATAATGTCACAACATTTACACCAAGTGGTGGCATGTATAACAGCTATTCAATTACGGCACCTTTGCCAGCAAATCCATCATCGAATGGCGATCAACAGATAGCCACTGGCAACTTCGGCATCACATCAGGACCCCAAGTAACCGTTATTTGGAAATATACGACGCCACTAGACTTTTTAACTGCAGAAGTCACGTTGGTAATACCTGCTACTTATACGGTGAGTGCTGCCAACCCAGTTCGTTATTATCATGCATTTGATACTTATCTAGGAGGAAGTGACAATGGGTGTGGCTTACGCTACACAGATAGTAATGGGAAACAAGTGATTGGCACTTATCCACCTACAGGGTCTACATGCCCTTCAACTACGGCTATTCCAGCAGGTGTTTCAGTTGTAGAGTCATTTCGTGAACGCAGTGGATTAACATTTTCTAACTATTGCGCTTCAGGATGGAGTGAGTTTTGGACGGGATCTAATTGCTCAGTTCTGCAAGCTGCAAATATGAACAACACAATATCTGCTACCTATCAAGATACTGGTATCGGTATTCAATATACGTTTATTGCACCCGGCACCTACACCTTCAGTTATGACTTTGTAGTAGGCTCACCTAATGTGCCTCCGTATGATCACCTTGAAATTCGTCACCCTGGTACAGCTAATTTGTGTCCAGTCGGTTTAATAGTATTGGCTTGCACATCTTCTACAGTGCCCTGCCCAGCGGCCAATATTGTTAATACTGGTACGCTCACAGGCAGCATTAAAAATACACCAGCCGCACCTGCACTTACTCAAACACCATCGGTTTTTACTTTAGGCTCAAGCGCCCCCACTGCAACAGTAACTTTGCAAGGCTCTGGTGCAGGAGCTTATACGCTGTCCACTACTGGACTTAGCACAACCCCCCTGAACGGTACCAAATGTTGGAATACCACAACCAGTACTGCAAGCTGTGCTTATGTAGTGACGAATACACCATGTGTTAAAGGGTTTGAATGCTTAGAAACAGGCCTCACTTATAACAACTTAACAAGCTCGCCTAGCGCACGTAACCCTTTATACACAAAACTTACCGCTACTGGCTTTAAGTTTGATGTAGTGGCATTACAAGATTTAGGTGTGACTGCCACAAGTTACACGGCCTCGTCTGGCGTAACAGTTGAGTTATTTGATGACAGTGCAAGCCCTCAACCAGCATGCAGCGCTTACACCTCCCCCATTGCAAGCCAAGCCATTACATTTGCAGCGACAGATTCTGGGCGCAAAACTGTGCCAGCCAATTTTACTGTTGCAAACGCCTATAAAAAACTACGCTGCCGCGTTAAAGATACCAATGTGTCCGTCTATGGTTGCTCATCAGATGACTTTTCAGTGCGTCCGCAAAGTTTTACGTTGTCGCAAACTGGTTTAGGTGGCTCACCAATAGTCGCAGGTACTAACTTTGCACTGACAGCGACATCTGGAGTAACGGGCTACAACGGTACACCAGAGCTATTACCTGCAAACACTAAAGCCGCAAATGCCGCTGCAGGCGCACAATCTGCAATTGCCGCAGGTATGCTGACCTTAACTGACGTTTCAAATACCATCGTGACAGATTCTACGAACAATGTATTTCCTGCCGCCAGCGGCTCTCCAGCGTCTGCCACGCTAAGTCTGCGCTACCATGATGTTGGTTATTTAAACTTTAACGCTGGTGCGGTGGTTGATGACTCTTATACTGGCATAGACCAAACGACAGACTGCATCACAGGTAGTGGCTCTAACTCACTCACTTCTGGCAAATATGGCTGCGAAATTTGGAATAGCGCCTTATCAGATATTGGTCGCTTCAAACCAGATCATTTCAGGCTCACCAGTAGTATGACTAGCGCTTGCAATGCAGGCACAACGGCCACTACTGCTGATGACTTTACCTATATGAGTGATCCACATCTTTCAATAAACGCGGTTGCAAAAGCCGAAAGCTCACAAAATATCACTTCAACCCGCTATGGCAATAGCTGCTCAACAGCAGGTTCTTGCAAGCTAACGTTAACAACGCAGAATAATGCTACACAAATTGATGCAAGCAGATTACAACCAGCTGCCAGCTTGCCTTCTGGTACCAGTCTTGTAGGTACGGGAGCAAGCTCTACCTACCAAAGCACCACTTGGGTGAATGGCACTTATACAATTAGCGGTACTACTTATCAATATAACCGCAGCACTTCTGCAGACGGCCCTTATGATAATTTTAATATTAACTTTTCTGTGACTGATCCTGATGGCGTTGTATTCAGTGGCGCATCAAAAACAGCTGACTCAAGAGTTCGTTACGGTAAGTTATTTATCCCTAATGTTTATGGTTCAGAATTATTGCCGCTAGCCGTGCCAGTAGAAGCTAAGTACTGGAATGGCAGTTCATATGTGAGGAATCAGCAAGATAGCTGTACTGTTCTTCCCGCCTCAAGTATTTCTATGAGTAATTACCGACCTAATCTGGCTGCTTGTGAAACACAGCTTGGTTATAGCGGCACTAGTAGCACATTAACCAACGGGGTTTCTAAAACACTAAGATTAACTAGACCAGGTTCTGGCAACAATGGCACGGTGGATTTAACCTTAAATCTTGGCAGTGTAGGCGCCCCACCAAATGATAAAACTTGTATAGGTGCTGCTGAAACTAGCGCCACCGCTAGCGGATTATCTTGGTTTGGCGGCAATACAACATCACGGGCAACATTCGGTATATATAAAACACCGATTATTTATCTCCGTGAGAATTTTTAATACTAATTTTAAGCAACGAATAGAGATACTCACTATGCGACTATTTTCCAAGAAAAAATCACCAGGCTGGTTTGCACTTCGTAGCTCTGAATACGGCACTTGCGTTGCGCACGTCATCAACTCAGAAGCTAAGCCCACTGTGGAATTTAGCGCTATTCAGCATGAAAGCTTAAAAGATGACAATGCTGTTAAGTCTATGGCTACAAATTTAAGCATGGCTAATCTGCAATGCTCATTATTGCTGCAGCAAAATGAATATCAGCTATTTCAAATTGAAAAGCCTAACGTACCCGCCGAAGAGCTAAAACAAGCCATTAGCTGGAAGCTTAAAGACATGATTGATTACCCTGTAGATCAAGCCACAGTCGATGTAATTGATATTCCAGCTGATCCCCATAATGCTAATCGGCAGTTATACGTGTATGCAGTTGCTGCAAAAAACAGTGTGATTGGCGGCTATATGACACGACTCATAGACCATGCTGGTACTGGTCTAGAGGTCATTGATATTCCAGAGCTGGCTCAGCGGAATGTCGCAGCTTATTTAGAGCAAGAAGGTCGTGGATTGGCCATGCTTTCCATCAACAACCATGGCGGGCTGCTCACCTTTACATCTGGTGGCGAGCTTTATCATTCCAGACGTATTGAAATAGATACTAAACAAATGCAAGACGATAATAATAGCGAACTTAAATCTAGCGTTTTTGAGCGTTTATCACTTGAAATTCAACGTTCACTCGATAACTTTGAACGCCAATTTCCTTACGTCACTATTAATCGCCTTGTACTAGCACCATTTATGGGTCGTGAAGACTTCTATGATTATTTAAAAGCTTATCTGTATATACAGATAGATCGATTCGATTTGTCTGACGTATTTGAATTTAAAGACCAAACTAGTCTTGGTGATTTATCTATGCAAGCCAGCATGCTTCCAGCGCTAGGGGCTGCATTGCGAGGAGGTTCCTCATCATGAGTCAGCAGATTAACCTACTAAACGCCTCTCTTATCAAACAAAAGGATTTTCTAAATCCGAATAATATAGTGATAACGCTTGGAATTTTATTGGCATGCATGTTGGGATATTACGGCTACGCGCAAAAACAATTATCCACGCTAACAACACAGCGCAGCCAGGCAGCACAAGAACTATTAGCAACACAAGCAGCATTGCAGCAAGCGACTTTGTTACATACGCCGCATACGATGAACAAAGCTTTGGTAGATCAAATTGTACAATTGGAACAAAAAGAAGCCATGCAACAGCACATTTTGCAGACTGTGAATCAAAGTTCAGCGACACCTGAAAAAGGTTACGCTGCCTTGATGCGTGCCTTTGCAAAACAAAGCTTGGATGGCTTATGGTTAACCAGCTTTAGCATTGATAGTACTTCTGAGCAGCTTAATATCAAAGGCCGCACGTTACAAAGCGACCTAGTACCAGAATACATTGCAAGGTTAGGCAATGAGCCTGCGTTGAGAGGTAAGTTATTCTCAGCTTTGAATATGAACTTGCTCAAAGCTACAACAACAAACGCGGCACCAGTTGCAGTTATACCCACAACGACTTCAGCTAACACCGCTGCTTCCATTATTAAAAATGGCGTATCAGCACTACCAGTTAACAATACAACTCCTACAGCGACAATCCAGAATAACGAGCCTAAATATATAGAATTTTCACTGCAATCTATTGACGATAAATCAGCAGCAAATAACGCTGATAGCAAATCTGAGAACAAGGCTGGAGGCAAGCTTTGAAAAAATCATGGCTAAGCTTGTGCAGTAAGTTTGAGGCGCTCAACAAACGTGAGCGTTGGATGGTGGCTTGTGCGCTATTCGCTGTAGTGTTTGTCGTGATTAATAGCTTGCTCATCAGCCCAGTAGTAGCTCGTCAAAAAATAATGAGTACCGAACTTGCAACGGACCAAGCGCAGATTCAAACTTTAAACCAACAAGTCAGCGCTTATACAAATCAAGCTGTGATTGATCCAGATGCTAGTAACAAACAACGTATCAATGAGTTAAATAGCCAACTTAATACCCTTGAAACACAATTAAGTGGTCTACAAAACACGCTTATTAGCCCAGATAAAATGCCTGAGTTACTTCGCAGCTTGTTGAAGAAAAACGGCAAACTACAGTTAGTTGAGCTAAAAACACTACCAACTAAAGGTTTGCTTGAAGCTGAGTCTGCAGATAAAAATACTACAGCATCGCCCACTGAGAATAACAACACAAACAAAGTAGATGCAAGCAAACCAGATTCACCTGTATTCAAACATGGTGTGGAAATTACTGTTGAAGGTCATTACTTAGATCTGCTCGAGTATGTCTCAGACTTAGAGAAAATGCCTTGGCATGTACTTTGGAGCAAAGCCGCATTAAACGAAGAACAACCAGTAAGCAATGTATGGCCGACCAACCGCTTAAAACTCACGGTTTACACTTTAAGTTTAGATAAAACATGGTTAAGCATATGACATTAAATACCGACAAACAATTAGCGCATCCAACGCACAACCCACTAAAGCTATTGCTTAGCGTTTCATGCGGTATGTTTTTGCTGATGATGGAAGGCGATGTAAATGCAGAGGTGTTAAAAGACCCTACTCAGCCACCTGCCTCATTATCTGGCGAACTCTCAAATGAAAATGGTCTAGCCGCAGGCCCTGTGTTGCAATCCGTGATGATAGGTTCGCAATATCGCGCAGCCATTATTAACGGTCAAAAAATCATGCTGGGCGGTAAGTACGAGAATGCCACCTTGATTAAAATCAACGAACGTGAGGCTGTATTACGTAACTCTGATATGTCAACACAGACTCTGGCAATGGATTATGCAACGGTAAAAAAGACTAAACCAGCACTTCTGACTAAACCAATAGCGCCGTCTAAAACAAAAAATTGAATGAAGTAATCGAGAACAACATCATGCAAAAATTACCAATACGATTATCAGCATTACTCACTTTAATACTGAGCCAGACAATGTTGCTAAGTGGCTGCGCGACCAATGAACCTCAACATAATGCCACGCTCGACAAAATTAAAAATGAGTTAAAACAAGCCGCAGAAGTTAAAGCACCAACAGCCACACCTAAAGCGATTAATGACGCCTTGTTACCTCCTTTAAAAATTGCTATGCCAAGGGCTTCAGCTAAACAACTTGAGCAACGTTTTGATTTAGTGATCAGCAATGCACCTGCTAGCCAGGTGTTGATGGGCATTGTGAGTGGTACGCGTTACAGCATGTTGGTTTCTCAAGATTTAACAGGCCTGATTTCAGTCAACCTAAAAGATGTCACCGTGTTTGAGGCGCTCGATTCGTTGCGTGAGTTGTATGGCTATGAATACAAAGTAGAAGGCACGCGTATTTTTATCGAACCACAAGCAATGCAAACTCGCGTATTTCAAGTGAATTATATTGTCGGTCAACGTAAAGGCTCATCTGACACTCGCGTCACTTCTGGCTCGGTGAGCGATGGGTCAAGCTCTGGTCAAAGCACTGGCTCAACCACAACGACTAATTCAAGCGGCTCTTCTAACCGTGCATCTATGATTAGCAGCAGCATTGCGACAACCACTAATAATGATTTTTGGAAAGATTTAACAGACTCACTCAATGGTATTGTGGGTAATGAAAATGGTCATCGCGTAGTCGTCAACGTTCAGTCTGGCGTCATCATGGTACGCGCCATGCCTGCTGAAGTGCGTAATGTGGAAGCGTTCTTACGATTGATGCAAGTCACCATAGAGCGCCAAGTCATATTAGAAGCTAAAATTATGAACGTGCAACTGAATGACCAATCGCAAAGTGGAGTGAACTGGTCTGTGTTCGGTAAAAGTGGCTCTAATACTGGCATTGTAGGTAATTTGAATGCAAACACAACGTTAGCCCGTGCGGGTAATGGTGATATTACTAGCGGTGATTTAGGTGCATCTGCTGGCAACGTGATTGCCAACGCAGCGACAACAGCACTTGGCGGCCCGTTATTTGCCGTAGCTCTACAAGGCGCTAATTTTGCCGCCCTACTCTCATTCTTAGAAACACAAGGCGATGTGCAAGTGCTTTCTAGCCCAAGAATTGCAACTATTAACAACCAAAAAGCAGTACTTAAAGTCGGTACAGATGAGTTCTTTGTAACAGGAATTTCATCCAACACTACCGCCTCAACTGGTGCAACAACGACATCACCCGAAGTAACGCTACAACCCTTCTTTTCAGGAATTGCTTTGGATGTCACACCGCAAATTGATAAAGACGACAATATCATCTTGCACATGCACCCTTCTATCAGCCAAGTGACTACTGTGAATAAACAGTTGAACCTTGGTGGCATTTCTGGTGCTATAAACCTTCCACTCGCCTCTAGCAACGTCAGCGAAACTGACAGTATTGTGCGCACCCATGATGGTCGAGTGATTGCGATTGGCGGATTGATGACTGAAAGCTCGATCAGCAATAAATCTAAAGTGCCTGGTTTAGGTGACATCAAAGGGGTAGGCAACGCTTTCCGCCAAAAAGGTTCAACGACTAGCAAAACCGAATTAGTGATCTTGCTTAAAGCCACTGTTGTACAGGGTCAAGATAGCTGGAGTAATGATGTTCTATCTAGCCAAAAGCGTATAGAAAACATGCAACGTAGTGACTATATGCAAAACACTGGCAACGTTGCACAAACGTCGACTGTGAGCGAATAAATGATGTATTTAAAACATTTTGGGTTAAGCGAAGCGCCTTTCAGCATTACGCCTGATACCAGCTTCTATTTTGCATCGCACAGCTACCAAGAGGGTTTGAATACACTGCTATTCGCCATTCTTTCTGGCGAAGGATTTATCAAAATTACGGGCGAAGTTGGCACAGGAAAAACGCTACTATGTCGCAAACTTATGTCTAGTTTGGATAGCAGCTTTAAGGTCGCTTATGTGCCAAACCCTTATTTAGAACCGCAATCACTATTAATGGTGTTAGCACAAGAGTTAGGCATCGACCTACCTAGTGCAGTTACCCAGCACGCAGTATTGACCGCATTGACACGAGCTTTGCTAGACTTTGCACGCAATGACATTAAAGTGGTGGTTTGCCTTGATGAAGTGCAAGCTATGCCTATCGAAACACTTGAAGCTTTGCGCTTACTCAGCAATCTTGAGACTGAAAAAAGAAAGCTACTGCAAGTGGTGATTTTTGGTCAGCCAGAGCTAGAAGTTAAGTTAAACCATGCGTCTATCAGACAGTTAAAACAACGTATTACCTTTGAATATCAATTAGATAGATTAAGTCGCGATGAGATGCAATATTACCTGAACCACAGGTTAATCATTGCAGGTTATCAAGGCAGCCGCATGTTTAGTAGTGCAGCACTAACACTCTTATACTTCAAGTCTAACGGCGTGCCTAGATTAGTGAATATATTAGCGCATAAAGCGCTACTAGCCGCTTATGGCAAAGGTAAGCAACAAGTAGGCTTAACCGAAGCGTTTGCAGCAATTTCAGATACTAAGTCGATAGAATCAACTTGGAGAAAGCTACGCTTACACGGCTTTAGCTTATCTCTATTTCTATGTATTTGCGGCAGTGCATTTTTGGTTTTACCAAAATTTAGTTAACAACTCTATTACTATTGAAGACTGAACATGAGCTTAATTAATCAAATGCTAAAAGATTTGGAACAGCGAGGCGCTGGGTCTGATGACGCGAAAGAAATGATTATATCCAGTCCAAGCGAAGCACTACAGCCAGCCATAATCATGCCTTATATGAGCCAGCATTATCAAGCTAAGCATGGCGTACCTTTTCTCAAAATTAGTGGGATGATGGTATTGTTGGCTGGTGGCGCTTATTTGTGGGTTCAAAGTGCACCTGCGCTATCTCACAGTCTTGATCATCTAAAACAGCAAGCAACGCCACAAGCCACAGTGATGCATACCGACTCTGTAGCAGTTACAAAATCCGTAGCAGAGATTCAAACTGTTGCTGCAGTTCAAACTGTTGATTCAGTATATCCTCCATTATTTGAAAGCACACTTAGATATACACCGATAGCCGCACAAACTAACAAGTTTGAAAAATATCCTCAAAAGGACAAAGTTATCGCAAATGTAATGCCTGCTGAGCAGTTAACTAACAATCTCAATAATACTAATCAAGCAATTAATCCAACTGAACCAGTAAAGTCCGTTGAAACGTTAGAGTCTGCAAAGAATGTAGTGGCTTCTGATAGTTCAGCCGCACCAGTGAAACTTGTTGTTGCAGCAAAGTCACCTGCCCACTCAAGCAATAGCAGTATAGTCAAACAAACCAGCCCTGAACAAAAATCAGGCAATTCATATCGCCAAGCCTTGGCCAACTTGCAACAAGGTCGTGTAGCCGAAGCACAAAGTAATTTAGCTCAAGCACTAGAAGCTAACCCAGCGAACCAAGAAGCTAGGCAAACACTTGCTGGCTTATTGCTAGACAATAATCGCAATGATGAAGCCAGAGCCACACTTGCTGCAGGCCTTGCAATTGCGCCAGAGCAAACGAATTTTCGTATGGCGCTTGCTCGATTGCAAATTGAGTTGGGTGACAAATCTACTGCGCTGACTACTATGGAACAAGGTCAGGCCTATGCAAGCAACAATGCTGACTACCAAAGCTTTTTGGCGACCTTACTTCAACGCGCTAACCGTCATGATGAAGCTATCAGTCATTACAAAACCGCGCTGAATACAGCATCTAATAACTCTAGTTCCGCAAACTCACTAGTAGGTCTTGGTATTTCACTGCAAGCTGTTGGCAAGTTAGAAGATGCACAAGAAGCTTTTACACGTGCCCAATCTGTTGCAACACTGAGCCCAGAACTTGCGCAATTTATAGATCAACAACTGAAGCAAATTAACCAACGTTTGCAAAATTCAGCAAGCAAGTAAAACTTATTACTAAGAGTTACCTAAATCTACTACAGCTTAGTCTTACATAAGACCGTGCAATTTCATTACAATTCAACCCTGCAACGCTCACTATTAGCTTATTAAGAATATCAATACCAATTTGATTGGCTTCCCTTTGTTGTAGCCACTTACCAGCCTATTAATATTCCACAAAAATCAACTTTTTACTGTAAAATTCATACTATGGTAATTAAGTTGTGCAGGTGCACGATTCATTAAAACCTACATTCAAAATGCTAAAGCCTGTCGATTACAGGCTTTTTTGTTGACTAAATCTTGAAGAAAATTAATTACAATTTGATGACTAATGAATGACTACGGCAACTAAAATTGATGTGCTATTAGTGGGTGGCGGCGTGATGAGCGCAACGCTAGGCGTTCTGCTTACTCAGCTTGACCCTACGCTCAAAATCAGGATGGTGGAGCAGCTATCAGAGGTGGCGTTAGAAAGCTCAGATGCACTCAATAATGCTGGTACGGGGCATGCTGGCTATTGCGAGCTTAATTACACGCCACAAGATGCTGACGGTAACATTGCCATTGGGCGTGCTTTAGAAATTAACGCAGCATTCGAGATTTCACTACAGTTTTGGTCGCATTTGGTTGAAACCTCAGCCCTACCCGACCCTAGTCAATTTATTAGCAAAACTCCGCATTTAAGCCTTGTTTGGGGTGTTAAGAATAGTGCGTTTTTAAAACAGCGCCACGCCCTACTTAAACAGCATCATTTATTTGAGCACATGCAATTTAGTGAGGACTTTGCTCAATTGCAACAATGGATGCCGCTTATCATGACAGGCAGAAATGCAGACGAAAAATTAGCTGCGACCTATGTTGAAAATGGCTCAGATGTAGATTTCGGCTCTCTCACACGCCATTTAGTTGACTACTTAAAAAAACAACCAAACTTTAGTTTGCACACCAATACGCAAGTTAAAAATCTTAGCAAAATAAAAGACCGCGCCAAAGATAACACCTGGCATGTCAAGCTGCATGATGTCACCACCAAGCATACACAAACCATTAGCGCAAAGTTTGTTTTTTTAGGTGCAGGCGGTGGCGCACTGCCATTGCTACAAAAGGCTAATATTGATGAAAGCAAAGGCTATGGCGGCTTCCCTGTGAGTGGCCAATGGCTTATTTGTAAGAACCCTGAAGTCATCAAGCAGCATTATGCCAAAGTGTATGGCAAAGCTGCACTTGGCGCACCACCAATGTCTGTACCGCACTTAGATACACGCGTAATTAACGGCAAGCGTGCTTTATTGTTCGGGCCATTTGCAGGCTTTACCACTAAATTTCTAAAAGCAGGCTCTAAGTTTGATTTAGCAAAATCAGTCAAAGCCAATAATCTTAAAGCCATGCTAGGCGTAGGTAGACACAATTTAGCACTCACTAAATATCTCTTGAAAGAGGCTACCCAAACGCATGAGCAACGGATGAATGCGCTACGCGACTTTTTGCCCAATGCGGTAAATAGTGATTGGACGCTTGAAAACGCAGGTCAACGTGTACAAATTATTAAACAATGCAACGAAAAATGGGGGAAATTAGAATTTGGCACTGAAATAGTAGCAGCCAAAGATGGTACTTTAGCGGCATTACTAGGCGCATCACCAGGGGCATCGGTCAGCGTTAAAGCCATGATTGACGTACTTGAACGTTGTTTTAGCCAACAAATGAAGAGTGATGCTTGGCAACAAAAAATGAAAGCTTTAGTGCCAAGCTATGGTGGGTCACTTATCAACGATGCCGCATTATTACAAAGCACTAGAAAAAGAACGCTAAGCACTTTAAAGCTTAGCGCTTAATCACTCTTAATTTATACCGCAAGCAGGCTGCGCTGGCGCCTAGCTTCATATAAGCAGATTCCGCTCGCAACGCTCACGTTTAAACTTTCAACTGAACCATACATTGGAATTGTCATTAGGGCGTCACAGGTTTCTGCGGTTAAACGTCTAATACCGTCACCTTCTGCACCTAACACAATCGCAATTGGGCCATCCAGCTTAGTATTTAGCAATGTACTTGGCGCGTCCATAGTAGTGCCAATCACGAATACGCCAGCCTCTTTCAACTCACGTATTGTTCTTGCCAAGTTTGTTACGGCAATAAAGGGTACGGTTTCTGCTGCACCACACGCAACTTTACGCACAGTGGCGTTTAAGCCTACTGCGCGGTCTTTAGGGGCAATGACAGCATGCACGCCCATTGCATCTGCTACGCGCAAGCAAGCACCCAGATTATGCGGATCTTCTACGCCATCCAAAATCAAGAAGAACGGTGGTTCTGTGAGGTCGGACTCTAAAATATCGTGAATATCTTTATATGGAATGGGTGTATCAACCACACGTGCAATCACGCCTTGGTGACGACCGTTCATACCTGCCATACCATCCAAGCGGCTGCGCTCCACTTCCATCGTACGTACGCCTGCTGCCTCTGCCATCTTCAGCAAATCTTTCATACGTGCGTCCATGCGGTCGCGATCAATCAAAATCTCTTGCACACTAGCGCCATGCTGACGCAAACGGCTTAATACGGCATGAAAGCCAAATAAAATACGGGCATCGCTCATTTCTCTACCTTATGGTTAATTCTTAACAGTTGATTCTTACTATTTGATTATTAACGTTAACTCATTAACGCTTGCTTGTCTTTTTACTGGCTTTTTTTGATTTAGTCGGTTTAGGTGGATTCTTTCCAGCCGTTTTACTCACCACTTTTGAACTGGATTTTGACTTAGGCTTAACACCCAAAGTTAATTTTCCACCTGTTTTTGATGCAGTTCTGGACGTGTTTTTAACAGCCGGCTTATCGCCAAACTTGTCGCCAAATTGCGTGCTGGATTTTACAGGTTTTCTATCACCACCGCGCAATTTATTACCTGCCCCCTCTTTTGCAGAACCGACTTCAACACCATCATCCAGTGTATTGTTTTTATTCACTAAAACAAAATCTATTTTAGTGGTTTCTAAATCTACACGTGCCACTTTAATGGTCAGTCTATCGCCTAAACGATACCGCACACCTGTCCGCTCGCCCGCCATTTCGTGTCGCGCTTTATCAAAATGAAAGTAATCATTACCTAGTTCAGTCACATGCAATAAACCTTCTACATACACACCATCCAACGCAACAAACAGACCGAAGCTGGTCACGCCAGCCACGGTACCTTCAAACACTTCACCAATCTTATCTTGCATGTAGAAACATTTAAGCCAATTGGTCACATCACGCGTTGCATCATCAGCACGACGCTCAGTCATAGAGCAATGCACGCCTAAATCAGCCCAACTACCAGCTTTGTATTTATCACCATTTAAAACAGCTTTAATAGCTCTGTGTATTAACAAATCTGGATAACGGCGTATTGGCGAAGTGAAATGAGCGTATGCCTCGTAAGCTAAACCGAAATGCCCGACGTTATCCGGACTATAAACTGCCTGCTGCATAGAGCGAAGCAATACCGTTTGCAATAGCTGTGCGTCAGGGCGCTCTCTGATTCGCTCCAAGAGCTTGCCGTAATCTTTCGCATGTGGCGTGTCACCACCACCTACCCCAAAGCCAAATTCGCCCATAAACGCACGTAACAGCTCTAGTTTTTCAGGTGTTGGTCCTTCATGAATACGATATAAAGCAGGATGCTCGTGCGCCTTCAAAAAATCCGCCGCACATACATTGGCTGCCAACATGCATTCTTCAATTAGCTTATGCGCCTCATTACGTGTGCTCGGCACAATACGCTCGATTTTGCCTTGCTCATTAAACTCCATAATTGTTTCTGATGTCTCAAATTCAATTGCGCCGCGTTTTTGACGCTGCACCAACATCAATTTGTAGACACTATTTAGATGCTGTAAATGTGGCATCAGCCATGCGTATTCTTGCGCTAACTCACCTTCTGGATTTTGCAAAATCTCATGCACTTTGGTGTAAGTCATACGCGCTTGTGAACGCATCACAGAAGGATAAAACTTGTATTGCTTCACAATGCCCGCGCCATCAACTTGCATGTCACAAATCATGCATAGACGTTCAACATCAGGATTAAGCGAGCACAGGCCATTAGAAAGCGCTTCTGGCAGCATTGGAATCACGCGTCGCGGAAAATATACAGAGTTTCCACGGTCATAGGCGCCTTTGTCCAAAGCATCGTTCGGCTTAACGTAAAAACTCACATCGGCAATCGCCACTACCAAACGCCAACCCTTACCTTGCGGCTCAGCATAAACCGCATCATCAAAGTCACGCGCTGTTTCACCATCAATAGTAATCAACGGCATTTCACGGCAATCGATACGGCCTTTATAATCTTCAGGCTGAACTAAGCGCGGATAAGCCTCAGCTTGATTCGTCGCCTCACGACTAAATTCATGTGGCAGATTGTGCTTACGTAATGCAATCTCAATTTCCATGCCGCTATCGGCATAATTACCTAAGATCTCAACCACTTTACCCATAGGCTGCGCTAGCGATGACGGCTGCCCAGTTAATTCGACCATTACCACTTGCCCAGCTTTAGCACCCATGTCTAAGTGATACGGAATCAAAATATCCAAGTTAATGCGCTTATCTTCAGCCGCAACAATTGTCACGCCACTAGTTTGCATCACACGTCCGACAAGCTTTTGCGTGCGGCGCTCAAGGACTTCAACGATCTTACCTTCAGGTCTACCTTTTCTATCTAGACCACTCATACGCACCATAGCGCGGTCGCCGTGCATTACTTGCGACATTTCTTTAGGGCTTAAGAATATATCTTCGCCACTTACTTTTGTTTTGTCATCAGGAATTAAAAAGCCGAAACCATCAGGGTGACCTTGAATCACGCCTGCAATCAAATCCAGCTTATCGGCGATACATAATGCGCCTTTTCTATTTTTAATTATCTGACCTTCACGCTCCATTGCGTTCAAGCGCTTATTAAAAATGATTCGCTCATCTTCACTAATATCTAACAATAGATAGAGCTGTTCCACACTGAGTGGAATGCCTTGATCGCTCATCGTAGTGAGAATAAGCTCACGACTAGGCAATGGTGTGTCGTATCGACCCGCTTCACGCTCTGCGTGCGGATCAGAACTTCTATTAGTTTTGTTTTTGTTACTATTTTTTGTCATTGACAAAGCTTACCTTTAATATAAAATTCACCGCAACTATTAGCCTAAGCCTGAATCTTAGCGGTGTAATGGCTAAACCATATAGTTGCCCAAATGGCGGAATTGGTAGACGCGCATGGTTCAGGTCCATGTGCCTTCGGGTGTGGAGGTTCGAGTCCTCTTTTGGGCACCAATTTCAGAAAACATCTTTACACTTCAATATGTTATAAAAATCTCTTGCTAGTATCGTATGGTGACACAAACATCTAACCCATTGTACTATGAATCAAGCAAGCCATCTATGGGAAAGCCGTCACGACATTTACTACATTAGGATGGCACACGGAGATTTAGAAATTAAACGCTAACTTAAAACTCGAGATCCGTTGATGGCAATGAAATTGCCTATATACGATACTTAAAAGTATGTGGGTGATTCTTGACCAACTTCAGTTTATTTTGAGATAGGTAAAGGAACATAAGCAAAATACCATTCTCCATAATATTTTTTATTTTCAAAATGGCGGTACATCAATCTAAAGCTCTTAGTTTTGTAGGGTTTTGCAGCGGATAAGCTATAAACACCCATTATGCCACCACTAGGCGCTTCAAGAATGCCCCATCCTTCCCTTTGAGTAACAGGGTCTAAATAAAGTTTACGTAGATAACGTTTCGGTTGAGGAAATCGCTCATCTTTTAGTAAAGCCTCCAAATTGGGCGGATATTGTTTTACTACGCTAGGGGTTTGATTGTAATAGTTGCCAATTGCTTTTCGGATAGTGTCTCCGACTTTAAGTAACTCTTGTTCTCTTTCACGCTTTCTAGCTTCGCTAAATTTTGTGCCAGCTGCGGCTAAAGCATAGCCTGCAACCATGATCAGAATAAGCAGGCCGACCAATATATAGCCAGACTGATACATGCTGAGTTGGCTAGGTTGATGTTTACCAATCAGCATAGTGGCTACCATCGGATGCAACATCTTGCGAACCGCTATGAATGTCGTAAATAGCGCCTTTCATTTCAATATCTAGCGGCGGAGAGAATAGCCAGGTAACAGCACTATCGGTAATCGGGTCTGTTGGTATCGCACGCAGATACTTGTATTGCACTAGGTCTTCTAGCGAATCAGGATAAGCATTTTTATCGCTGTAAAACTTATCAATCGCTTCACGCATCACGATTAAATCGTTCTTTAGGATTTTCTCTTTAGAGCGGCTCATAGAGTCAAAATAGCGTGGAGTGACTAAGCTAAGTAGCGTGGCAATAATGGCGAGCACTACTAGTATTTCTATTAAAGTGAATCCATTTTTTTTACCAGTATTTTTCATAACGTTTTTTTCATCACCACTCACTATAAGCTTGTTGATTGATACCAACTTCATGAGAAAGTGAATACACATCGTAAACATCTTCACCCTCTTCTGGCTTGTCATAAGAGCTGCTATAACTGCGTTTACCCCATGTTTCCTCTGCGTTAGCCGTGGGGTCTGTGGCAAAGGGGTCGCGTGGAATATTACGCATGAAAAAAATTCTGCGGTTTTTAGTATCTTGTATATTTTCCACGCCGATGACTAGTTGCTGCAAGGAGGCAGGATAGCCAGATTGATCAACAGATTTCTTAATTAAGCCGTCGTCAGAAGCTTGTTTATAGGAATCTATCGCGTCCCTAATCTGCCATAGCGCCCTTTTCAACTCTTGCTCTTTATTGCGCTGCGCAGTGAGTTGCACCAATGGCGAAGCGGCAGTCATCAGCAACGCCAATAAGACTAAGGCAACCAACAGTTCGATCAGCGTAAATCCTTTATGATTAGGCATAGCTCTCATCACGGTTGACTGAGTCTTACTGCGCTTTATAAACAGTGCCACCACTGTTCGTTTCGGTAGCTTTACCGGCATTTCCATTCGCGTTTGCATCTACGTCAGGCTGTAGCAACTGATTAGCGAAGTTTTGATCAACTTGTGCACGTTCAGTTTGAGTATTTTGCGGTGTCGCAACTTGCGCTTGCACAGGCTCGGCTACAGCAGACTGTTGCTCTAGTGCCTTAGTACTACGTCCACTGGCATGATTAACACCTGATGGAAACAGCGTATAAACTGCATTAGCTGGTGCAATATTGTGCAAAATGCGCGGCGTAATTAGCAACACAATTTCATTCTTACGCCTGTCATTATTTTTATCTGAAAACAGTCTGCCGATGAATGGCAGGCTAGATAATCCAGGTACTTTATTCGAGATATTTTGGCTATCATCTCTAAATAGACCCGCCAAAATTTGCGTCTCACCATCTTTTAGCTGCAGGATGGTGTTGGCATTGCGGCTACCTATGGTATAAGCCAGCACACCCGAGTCTGTTTTCACTTGATCTGTTACGTTGCTGACTTCTAAACCCACCTTAATGCTCACTCGATTCTGCAACAATATGGTTGGTTCTACATCCAGCTTAATACCAACATCTATATAGCTCACTGTTTGCGAAACAAACCCCGTGGAATTAGCAATGCTAGTGAGCACAGGTATTTTGTCGCCCACATGAATTTTTGCTTTTTCTCTATTTTTAACACGAATTTGTGGATTTGCCAGTAAGTTGGTATCTGTATTTTGTTGCAATAGATTCAGTGCGAGTACTGGGTCGCTCACACTAAACACACCAAGCCCAGAGTTAAAGCTTTTAAGCTCTGCAATGGTTAATCTGCCTGGTGTAGCAGTCACTACGCCATCCGTAGCAGTCGATTTACCCTGCACGCCAACACTCATTTGCGTTGGATATTTAATGCCAATTGCCTCAAGATTCTTACGATTTATTTCCATCACTTCAACTTCAAGCATGACTTCTGGCTCCAACATATCTTGTGAGGCGATAAGTTTTTCAGCAATCTGAATGGCCTCAGCGGTATCACGCATGATGAGCGTATTGAGCTTTTCATCGATGTAAATATCTTTAGATTTAACAACGGTTTTAATCATATTCATGGCGCGCTTGGCATCCATGCTATTGAGATAAAAACTGCGCACATACTGCTCTTGGTATTCTTGACTACGGCTTAATGGATAAATAAGCAATGTATTGTCATTCAGCACTTTTTTGCCCAGTTGATTAGAGGTCAAAATCACTTGAATAGCATCCTCTATGCTTGAATTGCGCACAAAAATACTGGTATTGAGATCAGCTCTTAATTCTTGATCGTAAATAAAATTAATATTGGCCGTTTTACCAATCAGTTCAAACACCGTTTTAATCGGCACATTTTTCAATTCCAAGGTGATTGGTTTTTTGTAAGCGGTTTTAATTTGCGGTATAGCTGTTATTTTTTTATTCTGCTTACTCTCTATCTGTTCAAATAAGCTGCGCGCGCCTAGGTCATTTGCATCTTCCGCTAATATTGATCTCAGTATATTCAAGGCAGAATCGTCATCATTTTTGTCAAATGCAGATTTTGCGTTCGTGAGCATCATGGCGTGATTCTGTAATAAGCTTAATTGACGCAAACCGTCTTGCGCGCGCTGATTATCTGGCGCCAAAACTAATACTTGCTGATATGCAACCTCTGCATCATTTAATAGATTAAGCCGACTCTTATCGTCTGCTGTTTTAAGCAAAGTGTTAATTTGCGAGGACTGTTGTATCTTGAGATTAGTGCGATATTGTGCATTTTCTGGATATGACTTCACCAACTGTTGCAACTTGGCTATACCTGCCGCTGTGTCACCTTTTAATATCAACTGGTTCGCTTCTTCGTAGGCCACGCTATCTTGCGCTTGCATATTACTACTGGCTGGTTCTTGTTTGGCATTTAAGCCTGCACAGCTAGTGAGCAACATCAAGAAGGCTAACAGAAGAATAAAATGAGCTGTCACTAAGCCTTGCATACTACTTTTATTCATACGATATAAATTCAACTATTTGCTCCAATTTCCATCTGTATTTCAAATTTTAGGGGGATGTATTTAAGTGTCATTGTGGGTGGCGTGATGGATTTAACTTTCCAAATATCTTCAATCACATCACCTGATTTAACAGCATGGCTTTTTTCACCATCAATCAGAAAAACCACTAATGCACCGTCTTCTATAATTTTTCCTGCATAAACAAATGGATTAGCTGGCAAGGTGATTACAGGCTCGGCATTCATATCTGGGTTATTTTGTATGGCCACAAAAGGAGTAAAGATGTTTTTGGGCACGTCATTATCTACCGATCTCTGGATACTAAAATAAGTAGGTTTGGTCACTGTCTGACCGCCCTGTTTGGTTTCTGTAGCGTCTGTATTATTTAACTCTAGTTGAGTGACTCTTACTTTTTTCTCACCATCCAAAGCTTCCGCACTTTTACCTACCACCACCACAAGCTCATCAGCTTCATCTTGTTGTGAGACCCACACAGTAATGGCCAAAGTGAATAGCAAAGCCAACCAAATGCCGTATTTTTTTATCAATGCCATAGTCGCTACTGCTGTGCTTTTTGCAGATATAAAGTAAATTGAATTTGCGCATCAACTAAGTCTGTCGCGATGTCTTCGCGTTTCAAACTAATGTCGTTCAATGCAATAGACGGCAAGGTATTTAGTACTTGATTAATAAATTGTCTAATTTGCATATAGCTACCCGTTAATGGAAATTTGATTTGGTACTGTATGAGTGGAGAGGCTGATAGTGGCTGCTCATACTCCACTTTATTGATGACTAGTCCATTGTCAGTAGCCACGCGAAGAATCGCGCTAATCTTGCTACTCGCTTCGGTTTGCGTAGGCAACACATCATAAAAAATTCTGGCAATGTCGGATGGATCATTATTGGTCCGATTGCTAACATTCTGTTTTGGGTTAGCCTTAACTGCATCCACTTTCATTTGTAACTGTTGCAATTGCTGTGCTTTAGGCGCTGCGACAATAAGTAGATAGCTCACACTTCCAATAATCAGTACAAGCCCGACAAAACCTTTCCAGCCTAATGTTTGCCAAAAAAGTTGCCTAACTTTGTATTTAAAAACCTGAAACAAGTGATTCGGTCGCAAAGCTAAACTTAGACTTTCCATGCTGCACCAACCACAAATCTAATCACTGCCTGCCCACTAATATCAGTCGTTTCTTGTGACTGTAATACCACCTCTTTAAGCACGCGTTGCTGCGTTAACTCTCTCACGTAACGCATCATGCTGCCTGTATCTAAGGCCACAGCCGTAATATGCAAAGTGCGCTGCTTTGGATTGGGCTCCAAGGCTAACAACTTAACGTCCGTGCTATCCACTGCTTCTAGGGACTTAAATAATGCGGGCCAAGGCAATACAATTTCTTTAATGGCCGCATTTACTCCACTGATTTCATCATGCTTTACTGCGTACTCCTTGGCATTTATTTGTGACAAAGTGCGATTCAAGCGCGGCTTATTCGTTGCATCTAACCGTTGACGTAAATCAAGTTGTAATAACTCAGTTTCACTTGATAGCTGCTGGCAATACAGAAAAAGTGCAATGCTCAACATGTTGCCTATCATCAATAATGAAATCGCAAGCACATCAATTTTATGTGTCCTTAACACATGGTTTAGGCCTATGTGATTCATACGCGTGCCCAATCTTGCGTAGTATTTTGAGTTTTGCGACTTTGCATATCAAATTGATGTGGCAGCACTTTAATGGCTTTATTATTGACCAGCGTTAGAAGCTGGTTTCTTTGATATTCAGGCCAATAGACCAGAACAGGCAGTTCATCCTGCACATTGCAGTTCACCATTTCGCGCTGAATTAAAGCCGACACTTGGCAGGAAACATCCGTTTCTATCGCTACGTTTTTAACTAAACGCCAGCCACCTTCTATCAATAAGGTGAGGCATATACGGTCACTTTGAATGGCAACCAGCCAGAAGCTAAGTGGTTTTTTCTGTTTTTTTACCTCGCCTACTGTTTGATTAATGGCCAGCATTAATTGCGGATAAACTGCGCTTAAGGTCATATCGGCCGCATTAAAGACATCATGTAAGACTTTTAATAAACCCTGATCAATCCCACTAGCGATGGCTGAGTGACCAAAGCTAGGCTCGCTCATACGCAAATCCCAAGTTTTGGCAGCGTCACCATAAACTAAATTAAAGCAATGTTGCATATAAGCTTTACGCTCAGTTTCAACAGCTAGCTCTGCATTCCAAGGAATCACCGCATATCGCGCAAATTCATTAGAAACGATAGCGATGGGTGTCGTACCTTGCCACTTTTTATTTGTTAACCCTTTTTTCAAGTGCTGCGTTAGCACGTCCCAACCTTGAGATTCATTGCTTTTATTGGCTATGCTCTGTGGCAGCACTATCACCTGCTTGTGCAAGATTTCTTGTTTTAGCCCATTGCGTAAGGGCCTAGTAATGCGCAGAAACACTATGCACCGCGGATAAATAAACACCCATAGCTCATCTTTGAATAATGATTTAAACCAATGAAGTAACACGGTTAATCTCCTGTAATGTGGTTTCACCACGTTTTACTAAATCTAGCGCGGCTTCTCGCATATGGCGTGTGCCATTGGCGCTAGCGGCTTCTTTTACTTTTCTGACGGGTTCACGCGTCACAATTAACTCGCGTATCACATCGTTAAAGCATAGCAACTCTGCAATGGCCTTACGACCTTTATAGCCAGTGCCATGACATTGGCCACAACCTTGACCTTTTTTGAAATTAAAACTCGCCGCCTGCTCTTGCGTCAGCCCAGACTTCGTTACAAGCGCAGCATCTGGCGTGTCTTCAACGGCGCAATGTGCACAATTGATACGCACTAAACGCTGCGCCATGATGCCGTTAATGGCGGATACGAAACTGTAGGGATCTACTTGCATATTGGTGAAACGACCGATTACATCAAACACGCTATTGGCATGCACGGTGGTGAGTACCAAATGCCCCGTTAGCGCTGATTGCACGGCAATTTGCGCGGTTTCAGCATCACGAATCTCACCGACCATGATTTTGTCCGGGTCGTGGCGCAAAATAGAGCGTAAACCACGCGCAAAGGTAAGACCTTTTTTCTCATTCACGGGAATTTGCAATATGCCTGGCAATTGATATTCCACGGGGTCTTCAATGGTGACTATTTTGTCTTCACCATTGTTAATTTCAGACAGAATGCCATACAGCGTGGTGGTTTTACCGCTACCCGTTGGCCCTGTAACCAGCAACATGCCATAGGGTTCTTCGGCAAGCAGACGGAAGCGCGCCATGATGTCCGGCTCAAAACCTAGCGTTTCTAGACTTAAACCTTTGGCTTCATCACTTAAGGCTTTACGGTCTAAAATACGTAAAACTGCATCTTCGCCAAATACGCTAGGCATAATAGATACACGCAAATCGACCTCGCGCACTTTACCCTCTCCGCCAGTTGCAAGCACTTTAAAGCGCCCATCCTGCGGAACTCGCCTTTCAGCAATATCAAGCTCAGACATGACTTTAATTCGCGAAATCGCTTGTTCAGCTTGTGCAATGCCTTGAATACCACCCTCAAAGCTCAACACGCCATCAATGCGGTATTTCACGGTAAGACCATGTGCATCAGTTTCCATGTGTATATCACTCGCACCAGCTTTAAGTGCGTCATAAAGTGTTGAGCGTACAAACTTAACCACTGGGCTGGTATCTTCGCTAATCGAGCGTAAAGAAATATCTTCGTTGCCGTTTTGAGTAGTTTGCGACTCTGCATGTTCTGTTGTTAATCCATCCATGGCACGCATGCTGGTTTCGTGATGTGCTAGAAAAGCGCTTAAATCCGTCGCATGCGCTAGCCCCCAAATCAATGGCTGATGAATCATCAAATCCACTTTACTTTGCAAATGACTATCAAACGGATTGGCATGTATTAGGTACAAACTATTCTCGTTGTTTCGCAATGCTACGCAGCCGTGTTTACTCGCCTCGGCAAAAGTTAATAGCTCAAAATCTGGCGTCATTTCATATAGCTGCAACATGCTAAAAGTTGGGAAATGCATCAACTGCCCAAGCGCAGTAAGGAAATCATCTGTACTTAATTCTAAGGTTTCTTCCAAAATCTCTAACAAAGGCTGCTTGGTTTGGCTGGCGATAGCTTTGGCGCGATTCACCTGCTCAATGCTGAGTGTATTGTTCGGATTAGTAGGAATTTTATGATGCGCGTTAATTGCTACAACATTTTCAAACTCAGATTTTTTAAGCATGCCTGTCACTGAATGCTCCCTGCTAGCTCAAAAATCGGCATATACATTAGCACCACCACTAAACCAACAACCAAACCGATGATGATCATCAAGGCAGGCTCCAGCAACTTAGTTAACCATTCCACCACACGAGAAATTTCCTCATCATAAAATGCACCTATACGCTCCATCATGTCGCCCATTTGGCCTGTACGCTCACCCACACGCAACATGCGGATTGAAATAGAAGTAGTCATGCCATATTGCTCCATCGCAGCAGACATCGGTTTGCCTTCGCGCACATCGACAATCACCTTTTCTAAACTACTGCGTAACAGCGGCTGCAATAATGAAGACACCATACCCATGGCTGTCACCAATGGAATACCACCGCGCAAAAGCATGCCCAAAGTGCGATAAAATCTTGCCAGCTGATAAATGCGCATAGCCTCACCTAGCGCTGGAATCTGCCAAACTTTACGCATAATGGCTGCACGCACGCTTGGCCTACTCAACGTGAAACCTAGCAAAGCCAGCATGGCAATAAACGTAGCAAAGACTTCTTTACCGTGTTCTTGCAGCAAACGTCCCCAGCTTAATAATAGTTGCGACATCCACGGTAAATCCGCACCCGTGCTTTCATAAATTGTGCTGAATTTAGGCACAACATAACCTAGCAAAAACAGCACTACCAAACCACCTACTACTAAAAGCAATACTGGGTAGATTGATGCGGTGACTATCTTTTTACGCACTGCATCTATCTGCGTTTGATAGGTAACATGTCGCGCTAAGGCTTGCACCATGTCACCCGTATGCTCGCTAGAGCGAATCAGCGCAACATAAAGCGGACTGAATACCTGAGGCTCTTTTTCTAGCGCGGCAGAAAAGGGCAAGCCTTCATACAAAGCCACCATCACCTGATTCAATACCGCTTTTGATTCCGCCTGCTGCTCTTTTTCAGCCAAAGCTTCTATCGCTTCTACCAAGCTCAAACCAGATTCCAACAGCGCCAATAACTCTTGGCTAAACAACATTAAGTTGAATTTAGTTTTAGCTGACTTGGTACTGAATCTATTGCCAAATGACAGCCCTGCCGCTTTAATACTCAGCACACTGAAACCTTGCGATTCAGCCACTGAGCGTGCTTGTGCAGCATTACTAGCCTCTAAAGCCAGCAAACTCACCGCATCACCTAAAGCAACTTTTAGCTCAAATTTCATACGACTAATCACCTCGTCTTTTAAGGGAGGGAGCTAGGATAAAAATAAAATGTTGGTAATCAAAAAATATCACTGGCGTCATTCCCAACTCACAATATCTGCCGCATCATCTTTACCACCGCTCTGACCATCACTACCAAAGGACCACAAGTCATAATCTCCATGCTCACCTGGCATTTTGTACTCATAAAATTTATCCCACGGGTCGATAGGCACTTTTTTTGCCAAATAAGGACCTCGCCACTTAGGCTCATTAGCGGGCTCTAAGTTAAGTGAAATTAGGCCATTTTCAGTACTTGGATAATGCCCAGTATCTAATTTGTATTGATCTAAGGCTTTGCCCAAAGAGTCAATCTGCGCCTTGGCAGTTTTAACTTTAGATTTATCAATTTGTGCAAAATACTTAGGGCCTACGTAACCAGCGAGTAAGCCGATAATAACCATGACTACTAATAATTCAAGCAAAGTAAATCCTCTGCAATCGACTAATGACTTATATGTTCCTGTATCACTCTTCATCGTTAACATCTTCCACTTCATCCTAAAATAATCATAAATTTACTCAAAACTAAGTTTTATTCCTGCGTTTATTTGTTTAATTCATCATAAAAAATTGACCAATTTTTTGTAGTTGAGCTTCGTTTAACATGCCCGCAGCATGCTTTATATTGAGAATGCTGTTAACTAGCACATAGTAAGATTTACTTAACTTCAGTTTATTTTCATAAAGTCGTTGTTGGGCATTGAGTACGTCAATATTCGTTCTAAGCCCCCCTATAAAGCTTTTAGAAGTACCATCGAGTGCTATTTCACTAGACTTAATCGCTTGTTGATAAGCGTGTATCGCAAATAACTCACTCTGCATCTGCTGAAAATATTTCTTAATATTGGTATTGGTATCTCTTGTTTTTAAATTAAGATCTTCTTTAGCAGCTTCAACTTTATCTAGCGATTGCCTTACGCCGGCATTCACGTAGCCACCTGCATAAAGCGGCATGCTAAATTGCAGCGCAACTGTTGTCGTTTCAAATTTAGCACCAAGGGTATTGTTGCTATCATTCTCACTGTATGAACGAGCGCCGACTAAATCTAAGGTTGGGTAATGCCCCGCTTGCTTCCTTTCGACTTCTTGCTGCGCCATTTCAAGCGCATATTGAGTCGCGATTATTTCAGGGTTATTTTCCATAGCTGTTTTAAGCCAATAATCTAACGGCTCAAAATCCACGTTGAGATTTGAGACTTTCTCGGGGTTTAGTTTTGCCAACTCCTCAATCTCATGCCCCGTCATATTACTTAGAATTAATCGATAGGCTTCTGTACTGTTCTTAGCCTCTACCAAATCTGCTTGCGCTATATCTAAACTGGCTTGTGCCTCACTGACTTCGGTCACCGTGCCCGATCCATGTTCATAGCGCTTACTTGCTTGATCTAGTTGCTGGCTGAGTGCAACGATTTGGTTTTGCATGACGATTGATTTCTCTTGCGCATACAGTAACTCGAAATACGCACTAGCAATTCTCGTCATCAAGCTTGACGTTTCACTTTGCAATAAGGACTCTTTACTTTTAACAAATGCGTGCGCGCTTTTATAACCAGCGACAGTTTCTTTATTAAATATTGGTTGCCTCACCGTAAGGGCTAAGTTCTGCGTGTTGTAGCTTAGGTGGGTGTCAATTGCACCTGATAAAGATTGCGTAGTACGGTCAGTATTACCACGACCAACACTTCCGGATAATTGCGCCTTTGGGTAAAACGATGCTCGCGCCTTTTCAATCTCTTCTCTATCAGCCTGAGTGTTAGCCACGACGCCTTTATATTGAGCATCATAATTTAATGCAGCTTGATACAAACTCAATAAACTCTCAGCCGCTTGCAACGACGTTGAAAGCAACAATAACGGTAAAAATAGGCCTAGTATTTTTAAATTGGCTTTAGTCATTTTTTCCGTTATTCCTCTTTCATTGAGGCGGCAATACGCTTGGTTAGTGGATGCAATAAGTAGGTTAACAAAGTCCGTTCACCTGTTTTAATCACCACTTGCACTGGCATACCTGGCTGCAATGTTCGGCTACCCAACACTTTCATACCACTTGGGGTAATTGAAATTTTCGCCAAATAATAGCTTTCGTTTGGACGACCAGTATTGGCCGCGTTTTCCACCACCAAGTCTTTAGAAATAGTGTTTACTTTGCCTTCTACCAATAACTGTGGAGAGTTAGCGAAGGTTGAAAAACGCACATCAGCATCTTGTCCTGCATGTACTTTATCGATAAGATTCGGAGGAACCTTGGCATCCAAAATAAGTGCTTCACCCATAGGAATGATGTCCATGATTTTTTGCCCAGGTTGTATCACCGCACCTACTGTATGCACCTGCAAACCAATGACTTGACCCGATGCTGGCGAGATAATTGAGACTCTGTTAAGCTCTTCAGCTAATGCTTTGAACCTCTCGGCTTCTGATTGAACGGCCAAATTCACCTGAGCCATTTCGGTATCAATGTCTTTCTTTTCTGTTTGCTGTCGAATCATCATGCGTTGATTCAACTCCAAAATTGCACGTTTGCTGTGCAATATACTGGCTTGTGTATTAGCTATTTGACCTATCGTCTGAGCGACTTTCTGCTCTAAATCATTTTGCTGATTTCTAGGTGCATAACCTTCTTGAACCAAAGGCTTAATACCGCTGAGCTGCTCTTTTAATAGTGAAAGTTGCGATTGGTAACTACTTAAAACGCCAAAATCACCTTCAATTAGCGCTTTTTGTCCTTGTATAGACTCTTGTATCGCCATGACATCAGCGTTTAATACATTCTGCCTCGCTTGCAATAATTGAGACTGATTGAGCATGTGCTTTTGCACATAAATATCACTCTGATGTTTAATTAAATCATCATGGAACTGTATGGTTTTAGCGCCTACTTTTTCAGTAAGGAGACGACTTTCCTGTGCCCTTAACCCCATATAGTGCTGCTTCACTTCTTCATATTTGGCCTTAATAACAGAATCATCAAGCGTAAGTAATACATCACCTGCTTTAACTTCCCTTCCCTCACTTACTGCAAGGCTTTTAACAATCCCACCACTTAAATGCTGCACTACTTTGTGGTTGTTTTCTATATTCACTATACCTTCAGTTGGAACACCTTCATCCAGTGGTGCAAAACCAGCCCATAGTAAAAACCCAGCAAGTCCAACCAATAAAAATAAAAGCCCCAAACGACTAGAGGATTTATTATTTGCGTAGTTATTTAAATCCGCTTTGTTTGAATCTATGCTGCTTATATCTGCAGCTGACTTCTTAGACTGTAAGTTAGCATTTCTAAGCAATTTTTTCTGAGCAATAAGTTCCATTTTCTAAGCTGCCTGTTGTTGCTGTTTAAGGTTGTCACTAATGTTTTCATCAAGAGCCTTATGGATCTGCATTAGCACCATATCTTTTGGGCCATGGTGCAAAATCTCGCCACTTTTCATCACCAGCAATTGGTCAGTTACTTTGAGAATATTAGTGCGATGCGAAATCACGATGACGGTGTTCCCTTGGTCCTTAAAAGCTAGCAGAGCCTTCAACAGATGCTCTTCACCCTGTTCATCTAAATGCGCATTGGGTTCATCTAACACCAACATTGAAGGCGATTTGTACAAAGCTCTAGCTAAGCCAATTAATTGACGCTGCCCGCCAGATAACGACAAGCCAGAATCGTCAACTTTAGTGTCATAACCCAAAGGCAAACGCAAAATGACGTCATGCATACCTACCATTTTTGCAGCGGCTATAATTTCTACTGAATCTAAATCACTAAAACGCGCGATATTTTCTGCAATAGTGCCTTCAAGCAGTTCAACATCCTGCGGCAAATATCCCAAAGCATTGGCTAACTGTTGCTGATTAATCCGCTCTATCGAAATATCATCAATAAGTAACTCACCATGAGTGACTGGGATTACGCCAACCAAACAACGTGCAAGCGTAGTTTTTCCTGACCCTGAAGGACCCATGATGGTAAGAATTTGTCCAGATTTAATATGCGCATTTAAATTTCGCAACACCGCCTTTTGAGTAGTATTTAAACTGACGCTCAAATTATTAAGGGTAATCTCGCCCTTAACGTTATGCATGTGGTCTTTGCGCAAAGTATCTTGTAGTGAGTCCTCTTGATAAGGGTTGTCTTGATTTCTTATTGCGTGTATTTGCAAAGCATTTGTACTTGTTTGCGATAAAAGTAATGTTGCATTCAAACGACTCATAGATGCTTTGGTTTGTATATATTGTTTCCAAGTGCTCACCACAACATCAAATGGCTGTAATGCCCGTGCAATCAGTACATTCGATGCAATCATCGAACCGATAGATATTTCACCTTTGATTGCCAGCAACGCTGCACCAGCCAGCATGAGTGATTGCATGGTGTAGCGCGTTAATTTGTTAATATGCTGGTTTCTGTTTTGCACGTGCATGGCACGGCTATTTAATGTGTTGGTTTCTTTTTGCATGTTTAGCCAGCGTTTGTAGAGCTGCGGCAAAATACCCATCACATGCAGGGTTTCTAAATTTCTAACCTTGCTTGATAAAAACTGTTGGTTTTCAAAATTGGCACTCATCGCGGCTTTTATCGGCGCATCCGTGCTGAATTGATTCCATACACCCAAACCAAATTGAATCAAGCAAAATACAATTGCCAGCCAACCCAATGACGGACTTAGAATAAACAACACGGCGATATAAATGAGCGTCCAAGGCATATCAAAAAATGCAAATAGGCCATTACTGGTCATAAACTGGCGAATATTGGTGAGGTCTTGCATAGACTCGTTCGTATTTGCAGTTTTTGAGGTAAACAAACGCTCGAATGCGATGCTAAATAAGGTGCCGTTAAGTGCTTGGTCAAACTTAATGCCAGCCTTAATGGTAACGATTGAGCGTAGCCACTCGGCAAATGCCATCGCCACAATAAACGCAGCAATTACCAAGGTGACTGTGAGCAAGGTCAGCTCATTTTTGCTCATCATCACACGATCATAAAGTTGTAGCATGTAAATCGTTGGCGCCAGCATCAATAAGTTAGCGATAAAGCTCAGTAAAGCAATACTAAGAATATCCATCTTTAATGGCGCTAAATAACGCCTAAGGGGCTGTTGGCTTAATTTGTTCATGCCGTACCTGCCTGCATTTTTTGTGTGGTGTGTAATGTTGGCGTTTGTAATGAAGCCATCACTTCACTAGGCTTGCCGTAGCGAACGACTTGCCCGTTCACCATAATCATCAGCTGATCGGCAATGTTCACAAGATTATGTAAATGGCTAATAATGACGAACGTGCTGCCTTGTGCTTTTAGGCTACTAATCATCGTCTGCAAAGCTTTGTCACCAACTTCATCCAGATTGGCATTAGGCTCATCAAGAATGATAATTTTAGGATTGCCATAAATAGCGCGTGCCAAGCCGATTAATTGTCGACGTCCACCAGACAAAAATGCACCATCAGATCCAATTTGCGTAAAAATACCTTCGGGCAAATCAGCGATTAACTCTTTGAGATTCAGCAACTCAATGACGTAATTTAACTTTACATGATCAATCTCATTGAATCTGGTGATGTTTTCCGCCAAGCTGCCGTTCATCAACTCAATGGATTGCGGCAAATAGCCAATATGTTGGCCTAGCTCTGTTTTATCCCACTTATATGCATCTACACCGTTAAAACGAACCTTGCCACTCGTTGCTTGGTGCAAGCCCACTAACAATTTACTCAATGTTGTTTTACCTGAAGCGGAAGGCCCGGCAATCACCAACACTTCACCAGGATTAAGCTTAAACTGTATATTTTTTAGAAATAACTCCGAGTTTTGCTTGCCCTCTAATGGCACTGCATAATTCAAACCCTCAACACTGATTTCGCCTGTTGGAGGAGGTAAAGTCATGCCTGTTTTATTTTCTGCATAGTTAGCCAGCAATCTATCCAACCGACCATATGCCTCTTGTGCATCAACAAGTACAAGCCATTGCGAAACTAATTGCACAAAAGGTGAGAACACGCGCGCAGCAAGAATTGAAGCAATTACCATCATTGCACCACCCTGCTGAAGGGCATTATTAATCACTAAATAACAACCCAACCCAAGCACTAATGAAGTTTGCATCACTTGTATAAATTTGGACCATGCTGCACTTTTACTGGCCACCTCAGAAGCCTGAGATTGATAATATAAAAAAGCTTGTTGCTTACCTAACCAGCGCTGTTGGATGGCTTGCAACATACCCATAGACTTAACAACCTCCGCTTTATTGATAATGGTTGTAAAGTAGGCCTGCGCTTCAAATGCAAATTGATTAGCCTGTTTCATTTGCTGGTAGATTTGGGTTTGATTCATCAAAATAAGGACGACTTGAATAGCTAAAACAATCACCGTAAATAAGCCCAACATAGGGTGAATAAGAAATAAGGCAATAATAAATACTAAACAGAATGGAATATCCATCAAGCCCACCAGTGCTGGGGAACTTAAACTTTCTTTAATGGTTTTAAAGTCTGCAAATACTTGCTGGATAGGAAAGTTAAACGTTTTTAATTTGGCTAAAAATGCGGCATTAAATATTGTGTAATTTAACTTAGCTTCAAAATTAGATGCAGCCTCAACAACGAGCTTTTTACGAGCCCATTCTAGGCATTCCATCACGATATAAATAAACACCACCAACAACGTCAACATAATAAGTGTTGTGGTGTTTCTACTATTAATCACCCGGTCGTAAACCTCAAGCATGTACCATGAAGGGGCTAACAACATCAAGTTTGTAAACAGCCCAAAGAACATGGCTTTACGATAAAAAGGCAATATCGTAAACAGCGTTTTCTTTAGCGATGGAGTCGGCACTTTATTCAAAATAGCTTCTTAATAAAATTGGAGATTGGGTATTAAAAATGGATTAGCAATAAAAAAGCGAGTGGGATCAAAATCCACTCGCTTTTCATTGACTAAACTACTACAACATCACTCGCTGTAAAGGTTGTAACACCTGTTAACGTAGCAATATTAATAGCGGCACCAGCACCGTTACCATCTGCATCGTAGCTCAACATTTTTGATGTTGTGTTGAATAGCAAATAGTCGTTCGCATCAGCCGCTGCACCAGATGCGCTACTGACCAAATTAGCCGCACTGAAACCGACTAAATTAGTATATTGGTCTAAATGCAACTCGATTTTGTCAGTACCATGCAAGAAGTCAGTAATGGTATCAACACCAGTTAAGTTAAATGCAGTATCTACATAGCTTTGTGGCGCAGTTGCAGCACCAGTCACTACCATTTCATGCACTTTACCAAACACAAACTTATCAGCACCTGCACCACCTGTTAACGTATCGTTACCACCATTACCAACAAACACGTCAGCTTTAGTAGTACCAATAAAGGTTTGTGTATTGCCATTACCTTCAAAACGTAAACCATTGATGGTTACACCAGAAGCATCCACCACTACGTTGTTAATCGTGCCGCCGTTATTGCCTAGTGTGTTTGATAAATCAGCCACCGTGCCATTGGCTTTAAAATAGTAATGATCATTCAGCAATTGCAGTGCAGAATCCTCAGTATTGATACGACCCACAGTACCGCCTACTTGCACTACCTCCATTGATTGGAAGTTGCTGTTATTCAAAACAATCGTGCCGTGCGCTTTTGTATCTGCACCAATACCTGTAGTAATGCGGAAGGTATCAGTACCCGAACCGCCCACTACTAAATCACCATTAGCACCATTGACCCACTCAGCATTACCATCATCCGCTTTGCTAGTTGTACCTTGCACACCACTGCCAAATCCACCAACAGTAAAGATGTCATTACCAGCATCGCCATACAGTTTATCTGCACCACCATGACCAACGATTAAATCGTTACCGCCATTGCCATGGTAAACATCATCCCCTAAACGCATTGTTGCGTTATCAACACCTTCGCTGCCGTAAACAGTTTCAGCATTATTCGCGCCATCAATACGTGTATAGCTACCAGCCTCACCTTCAGTCGCGTCGTAAATAACATCAACATTGTGGAATAAATCCGCAACGGTAAAGTCATCTAACTGGAAATCAGCACTTGAGTAAGTAACCTCTGTTGCACCTACCACCGTTGCTGCTGGGGTAAAGGTTACATCTTCGAACTCCAGCGCAACCGTCACACTTTCTTTAGCTCCGCCAGCCACACCATAAAAATGCACGCCAGGATTAACAAAGCCTAAGTCTAGTGATTCACCATTATTGCTAATTTGCTCTGCCGATAAAGTAATGTTTACACCACTTGCCAGCTCAATACGCTCAATACCAGTAAATGCAAGTGACTCAGAGAAATCGCCACTTTTTGTAAACTCAAGAGTATCAACTGCGTTATAGCCAGCTATTGTGGTAGCGAATGTACTAAGTGCAGTTGAACCTGGACGCGTGACTAAGTTGAGTTGGACATCTGTTGTTGATTGTAGTGCTTGTGCCAATGTTGTAATAGCAACAACATTGCCTGTTGTACTATCAACAGCTGAAAGGTCACCTGTTTCCTCATCATCTTCAAGATCAACATAACGTGCGTCATCGCCAACATTATCGGACTCTGAAACACCGCCTTGAATACTTGTTAACCCTGTGAATTCAGAGCCAATTCTAAACGTATCATTGCCTTCATCGCCAATCAAAGTATCATTCGATGTAACATAAAACAAATCACCAACCAAAGTTTCATCACCAGCGGTACTGCCTAACCCAAGTATGAGGTCAATTCCGTCTCCACCATTTAATACATCATCCCCACCCCCTGCTTCTATCTGATCATTCCCAGCCCCGCCATAAATTATGTCATTGCCGTCACCTGTAACTAAATAGTCATTTCCAGCGCCACCAGATAAAATGTTGTCGCCCTCGCCTCCAAACACTTGGTCATCTCCATTACCACCGTCAATAACATCATTACCATCGCCGGAACTGATGAAATCATTGCCATCGCCTCCACTCAAAACATTATTACCCGCGCCTGCGTCAATCAAATCATCACCGGCACCTCCTGAGATTATGTCGTTTCCACTGCCAGCTAAAAGAATATCGTTACCAGCACCGCCGGAGACTACATTATTCCCCTCTCCAGCATCAATAAAATTGCCTAGATCATTCCCGACAATATAATCTGCACCCGCTGTACCGGTATATTCCGTTTCAGTTGAATTAAAAATTTTAACTGCCATTTTTATTACTCCTCATTTAGATCTATAATAAGCAGGCATTTATGGCTGTCTGCTTCACCAACTCACCTTCATCACTTTTTAGCGCCTTTAAACCACTAAACTTGATGTTGGCAGAATGCTTATTTGGGGATATTAGGTGGCTGTAAATGCACCCTTCTAAAACACCCATTTACTTCACAACAATAAAACTGGTTTGTTAATACAAGTCAACAACAGCATCTATAGGCACTAAGCCAGGCACCGCTATGTCTAGTTGCTTCTGACCGTTTTGCATTGTTGTTCTCAGATGTATCGCATTGGGCTTACTAATTGGATCTCGTGCATCGCAGCCATATTTAATGTACAAAATCGATGAAACTCCCCGTGTAGAGACATCAGAGTCCTTAAAACTTACATCAGTAGTAAAGTTGACCCAGTTTTCACTTATGGCCGCTGTATTACTATTACTAAATGCTGTGTTTGCTGGCGGCGCACTTTGTGTAGTTGGCAATGCATCTTCAACTGCGTTAGCTATGCTCGTAAAAGTTCTACCTACTCTAAATAGCACCTCAGTATTACCCCCTTCATCTAGTGAGTGCGGCTTATAGAAGTAAGCAATCGCAACGTCACCGCCAGAAAAACCAGCGCGCGCAATATCATTTACCGCCCAATATGTTCCGTCAGACAGTGGCGAATCTTTCATTTGTAGATGTGTGCCTAAAATACATTCTGTATTTTCTTTGTTGCGCCAAATAGCATCGGTCAACACAGCCACTGCACTTTCTTTGCCTGAATATGGGGCTGGCATAGGCACATCGCTCACCATCACCCCAACTAATCTAAAACCTTCAATTGGCGCAGTCGTTGGGCTACGCACCAACGCCTTGCTAGTCACCGAACATGCGTCATTAGTTGCGTCTTGTGGTGTAATAGCATTTGCAACACCTAATTTACCAGTAGGGTTACATTGCACATACGCTGATTTAGCATCGCCACCTCTCGGCAATGTCACAAAACCTGTCTCTGCAAATACATTAATGCTAGCCGTGCAGCATAAAAAACCAATCAGACAGTAATCAATTAATCTCATTTCAATCCTTAACATCACCACATAATTTGGGGGAATATGCACAGCAAATATTTTGCTGTGCATAAACGAAGCATTTAAATCATGGCTTTAAAACTATGGTGTAATGGTTGTACTTGGTGCCAGTGAAGTTGCCGTAACAATTACCCAAGGTTGTGTTTCTTGGCCTGTTTGGCGAATTTTCAAGCTATTTGCCACTGACGTTGTCGTAGTAGCAGAACACGCTTGTTTGATGTACATATTAGAAGATCCTACATTAGGTGCACCATCTTCATCTGCAGTACCAGATACATCAGATGTAAAGTCAACCCAGTTTGCACTGAATGGAGCCTGTTGCTGTGCTGCTGAAGGTGAACCTGGCAACGTCAAGGTTTGACCAACACCGTTAATTTCCGTACCAGACGTACCACCTGCTGTTGGCAATACTACATAGCCAGAAGCTGGTGAGCCTGGTGAAGACGGATTTGCTTGCATTTGTACAGAAGTGAATGTGCGTCCAATACGATACACAGATGAGTTATTAGCACCAGACTTAGCGTAGGCTGCTGAAACTGCACCGGTATACCCACCAAAGGCGTAATCATTGACCTCCATTGCTTGAACTGCAGTAGGGTTTGCTGGTGGAAACTGAGGGTTATAGTCGTGTGTTGTAGTGGATGACATCACTAATTGTTTTGCATAAATACAAGCGGTAGGAGTAGCACCATTTTTAAATACACGCTCATTCAAAGTCGCTAAAGTTTCAGCAAAAGCAGTCACCGATGAGGTATTTGAGGTTGCTAGCGTAAAGCCACTTTCTGGCGTGGTATTCAAATTTAGCGTGGAGCCTACCCCTGGTGTAGCAGCACATGCACTGTCTGTAGTCGGTGGAACCGTAGTATCTGATTGCGAGCCAAAATTTCCTGTTACGCGGCATTGCACATACGGTGTGGTGCCAGAAGTCGGCAATGTCACAAACCCTGCAGCAGATGCTTGCACGGCGGTGAGGCTTAAAGCAGCTAAAACGGCTGCTTTTAACGTTAAACTTTTCATTTAATTCTCCAATGCTTTAAAATAAGCAGGCATTTATGGCTGCCTGCTTCACCAACTCACCTTAATCTTGCTTAGCGCCTTGTAAGTTCTAAATTAGATTTCGGTTGAATACTGAAAGGTGGCTATAAATGCACCTTTTATTTCCTATCTGGCTGAAACTCATAACTCAAGGTCACCCAACCTGCCCTTGGTGCGCCTATACCTAAAAAGCTGGTACCTTGCCAGTCGCTGCTGTTGTAATTAAAGCCATTTGAGCCAACCACCCCTTTTATCGAAGGTGAAAATGCATTCAAGCCTAAACGCCCGGCGCTGGCGTAAAGTTTGTCAAACACATTATTCACTTGCAGACCTAGCGTCCATTCAGGGTTAAATTTATAGCTGGTTTGAAAGTTAAATACGGTATAACCTGCAGTTTTGCCAGAGCCAAAATCTGCGCGTGAGATTTCGCACACTTGGTTATGAAAAATCCCACAATTACTCTCAATAAGCGGTAATGCTGGCCCTGCCTTATGTTGGTTGTTTTCATTGCCTCGCAAAAATGCGCTTGAGTGCATCACTGCGTTCATTCCTATGCGCCATTGGTCAGTTAGATCATAGCTAAAGTTAGCATTGAGATTATGTAAGGGAATGCCAGGCATACGGTTGCCAGAGTGAACTCTGATTTTGCCAAAGTTAGAACCAGGGGCTGGCTCCCCATCATTTGCAGCTCTATTGTCATTACCAGCAGTGCTGTTATGTGGACTAAGGAGATCAAACGCCGATTGAAATGTAGCGTCAGTCAATGAATAATTTAGGCCAAAATGCGCTTTACCTGCCGTGCCTTTTATGCCCATTTCCAAACCTTGACGTCTGGTATTACCAATGTTCTCAAAAAAGCTGCTTTGGGCGTTCACTGCCACAAAGTAAATATCATCTTTTAAGTCAGTGCGGTAAACACTGGCGTTCCACTCAATGTCGTCTGTCCAATTACCACGGGCTCCCATTTCCAATGTGGTAGAGCGCACTTGTTTTAAGTAGGGGTCGCCCCCCATGGAAGTGGGCAAATTACATACACGGCGTTCAAAAATAGAGCGTTCTCCATCAAATGCGCAGCCAAGCTCAATCACGGTAGGGGTTCTGGCGCCTTTACTCCAGTTGCCATATAAGTTAAGAGTCTCTGTGGCTTGCCAGGTGGCACCCAATGCCGGGTTAAACGAGCGGTAGGTAAAACTTTCTTTTTCTGGCCGGCGAAATGAAGCTAAATTTCCACCGTCGCCCGAACCAGATCCTGTCAAGGCGCCATATGTTGGGTCAAAAGGCACAATGTAACCCGCTAAGCCAAGCGGGCACTCTGTATTAGGGTCTATTGTGCCGTCATTATTGTTATCGGTACACAAAGTTGGCACATTTAGCAGATTCAGAAGATCGTTCACATCGCCCACCCGGCTAAGCTGGGTTGTAGATAACTGATTGTTCACAATGGTGTGGTTAAAGCGTGCGGCAGCAGTAATATTCAGCGTTTTAATGGGTGCCCAAGTCTCACTAGCGTAAATACTTTTTGTAGTAGAGTCGCCACTAAAATCATTTAGCGCAAATCCGCTTGCTGCATCCCGTGTTGAGTATTCCCAACCTAAAAAATCGGTATCTACGCGACCATGGCGTTGATCATCCAGTACACCCAAATATTGCTTACTGTTATAGCTACTATCAGCTTTGTCTACCGAAGCACCTACCATCAACTTGTGCTGGTTTAAATTCCAGTTAAGTTGCACAGCACCCCCTGTGCCAATTTGGTCAATCTGGGTATCAGTAAATAATGCGGTTGGTGTGCCATCAATATAGCCAGTTTCAGTACCGCCACCTGCACCATCTTTGCCATCACGTGTGACAACGAAACCATTCGCATCAACAACAACAGGGCTGCTAGTACCTTGGAGGGTAGCCCCACCAATTTGTGATATTTGATTAGTTAAGTTGGCAAGATTGATGGGGGTTAATAGCTCCCAGTAATCATGAAAGAATCCACCTTGATCCGTATAACCAGCTAAAACTCCAGAACCATCAGCACTGCCTGTAAGGCCATAAGAATAAGTACTACCTGCACTACCAGGATGTAGTACACCTGAAGCTAATTCAAACCTCTGCACGCCATTAATTGCGTTGTTAGTAGCATATATCACCGCTCTATTGGCAAAGAGATTCTTTACAAATTGATCATACGCTGCGGTGACGGGTGCATTAAACGCGCCTGGAATATTTGAAGGAAGATTTAAGTCATCCAGATTTCTGCGGGGGTCGTAAGTCCAATTAAACACCTGAGTTCCCGAACCATCTGCGGCAGCCACTTGCGCCTGATTAGCATTAGCTTGAACGCCAAAATTAGTGCCAATGGCTAAATCGTTCACGCATGCATCATTCGGGTCAGTACAAATAGCACCACTATTGGTGAGCGGGTTACCATTAATATCGGCCGCAATGTTCATGGCATAATTGTTATAGTCTGGTTTGCCATCTCGATTAATATCCGGTAGTCCCGGCAACAATTGTCGACTATTGTCCTTTACCGTGGCCGAATTAGGTCGATAGCTACCCCCAAAATTCTCATTCACATCCGAGGTGCTAGATTTGCGCTTACTCTTGCGGTGATATACTTGCCCAGTTATATTAAAGTTATCTGTGATATCCCAAATACCACTTAACTGAAACTGTAACAGGTCATTTTTACTTTCATCGGGAGACGTATACACCTGCTTTGGGTTTTGACTCACCATTTCAGTAGGCAACAGGCCATTACCAGTGAGTTTGTTGCCTGCGTAGAGCATAGATAAGCCAAGCTGCACTTTGTCATTGCGCCACTCACCTTTACCAAATACTTGATTTACACGGCTAGGTGAGTCATCACGCCAGCCATCTTCCAAAAAAAAGTTTCCTGAAACAAAACCTGCAATCACACCGTTATTATCGCCCGCTGAAATTTGTAATTGCTTTCGATTAAATGAACCTGTCAGCACTTCTGCATCTAGCGATGTACCATCAAAGCCGCTTTTGGTACGCATACTCAGTGCTCCGCCGAGTGTACCTAAGCCAAAAATAGGGTTTGATCCTGGAAACATATCCAAGCTTTTAAGTGCATTCATCGGCAACATGTCCCAATTCACTACATCGCCAAATGGCTCATTCACACGAATGCCATCTAAGAACACTGAAATACCTTGTGCAGTACCCACTTGCGGGCTAGCAGTAAATCCACGATAAGTGACATCCATTTGAAAAGGGTTACTTTGATAGTCATTTACATTGACTGATTGCAAATGGGTGTTCATCAAGTCGGCAATACTCAATGCATGCGAATCTTTAATCTCTTTAGCACTAATGCTTTGTACGTTGCCAGGGATTTCCTCTTTGGTTAAACCTAAGCCAGGCATTGGCCCAATTTCATGGAAGCGTTTGGCGCGAACGGTAACTTCTTTTAAGTCAATACCAACAGGTTTGTTGCCTATCGGCTTGCCTTGGCTATCTGTTTTTCCTGTACCTTGTGCTTTAGCATCGCTCACATCAGCTGTTTTTAGCATTTCTTTAGTTGCACCGTATTGTGTGGAAACTGATGGAATATCGATTGGTTTTACTGCATTTGATTTTTCACCAGTAATCGCATCTACCGAACTTGCATCTTGCGCATAAGTCTGCTGTGCACAAATCAAAAATACAATCAACGAGATTGGTTTAAGCTTGTAGTTAAAAAAATGTTGGGCTGATTGATGCTGATAATTCATTACGCAGTTATCTCCACTAAGGTAGCTTGGGGTAGCTTGAGCTTAAATTTCTAGTTAATTTTTGTAAGCTGGTGAATATAAGACTTAGTGAAAATTTGCGTAAGAGCGAGATTCCCGCGAGAATATAGGAGTTCTTCCCGATATAATTAGGATTATTTCATCATCAAAATTTATAAAAAAAATTCTATATTATTCAAATGTTTACATAGAAAACAAGTGCGGGAGAACGATAGTTTTTGAGTTAAATATTAAAAAAAAATTTATCAAATAATTATTATTTATTTGTGAACTTTCAATTTTCTAATTAATGCCGTTTTTACCCTGAAATAACACCGTGCCTAATAGCTAGTCGCACTAGTTCCACGGCATTGGAAATACCTAATTTTTGCTTAAGCGCAGTCTGATAGTTAGATGCTGTTTTTTGGCTAATCTGAAGATTATTTGCAATATCATCAATGCCTGCGCCTTCGGCTAGCAATCTAAATACTTCAAACTCTCTTGAGGATAGCCGCTCCATTGGATCAGGTGAGCCTGAGATAGATTGCATGACGATTTTTTGTGCAATGCTTGGGCTGATGTAAGTTTTTCCAGCAGCGGCTTCACGTACAGCTAATAGCAAGTCATCAGCAAGACTTGATTTGGCCACATAACCACGTGCGCCAGCAGAAAGCGCTTGCGTGGCAAAAGTCGAGTTCTCATGCATAGTAAAAATAACCACTTTCGCTTTTGGCGCAACGCATAATATTCTACGTAATGCTTCTAAGCCACCAATGCCTGGCATGGATAAATCCATGACCAATACATCGGATTGAAAGTCACTGTATATCTGGCACGCTTGCTCCCCACTATCAGCCTCTGCCACTACATCAATATCACCGCCAAGTTCTAATAAACGACGCAACCCTGAACGTACTACATTGTGATCATCTGCCAATATCACTCGAATTTTTCCTGCTATTAAATTATTGGTCATTTCGACACCTTGATATTGAGAGGTAAACTAGCTTCAATAAGCACGCCTATGTCTTGGTTTGAACTAAGATGAAATGAACCGCCAAGGCCTTCAACCCGCTCACGCATACCAGCCAAGCCAAAACCGTGTGAGGTCAGTTGCATATCAAAACCATGGCCATTATCCTGTACCAATATTTTTAGATAATCAGCTCTAGGCTCAATTTTAATGGTCACCAAGCGCGCGTTCGCATGCTTGGTAATGTTAGTTAAACACTCTTGAACAATGCGATAGGCCGTGATGGCGATGGTTTCATTGATACTGCCTAACTGCGTAGAAATATTAATGCTCAAGCTAATACTACGATTACGCTGCCGCCATGTTTCTATGAGCTCATGCAGGGAAGCGCATAAACCTAGCTCATCAAGCATGGCTGGCCTTAATCGCTGCAACATAGCGCGCACAATTTCCATCATCTGCATGGCAACCGCACTAATCGCCATAGCGCTCTCTTGGGCGGTCGAAATATTATCTGTTTTTAGAATTACCGAGGCATCAATATTGATTGCCGTTAAATGTTGGCCAATTTCATCATGCAAATCATGCGCAATATTCTTACGCTCATCTTCTTGCAATCGAATAATCTGCTGAGTCAATCGGTGGTTATTCAAAGTGCTGTTTTCTAGCGTTTGCGCCATTGCGTTAAATTTACTGCCGACACTTGACAGCTCAGGTAATGAAAATGCTGGTAAGCGCGCTTGTAAATGGCCATGCTCAATCTGGGTAAGGGCGTTAAGTATCTTTTTTATTGGGCGTAATGCACTATCAACCGCCCAATACACCATGCCATTGACCATTAAGAAAAATAAAAACCCCAAGCTCAATAAACCAATCGTGTCATGCCATATTTCGGCAATTTCATAAGAAGGGTCAGGCGTAATCACCATCTCGCCTAAAATACGATTATTGACAATAATCGGTCGATGCGTGGCTTTTAATGAAGTTGAGACTTTGCCCATCAAGCTCTCGAACCAATCAGGTGGTGAGTTTGTATCACTCCTTATTGGTGGGCGATTGCTATCGCGCAATCGCCCAAATGAATCAAAAAATTCTATGCGTAGATGGCGAACATTATCTAAACTTTGTAAACGAAAGATAGAGACTTTATCGTCAGCATTACTATTCGCCCATGCATAATCGGAGGTGTAATGTGACACTTCTGCATCAAGCAAATGTAAAGCTAGCACTGTTGTAGAATCGACTTCTGCACGAATGTCCTCTTGTGCATTATCAATCGTCATTACGGTACCAATTAGCATCACCAAAGCGAGCATTAAAGTGATAATTAAATTGATGCGTATTTTTAAATTCATATTTTGTGTTTTAATTTTTACGGCCTTAACTTGTAAGTTAAGTTTGAATTAGGCTAAATGTGAAAATTGAGACTTGAGTAAGGATCTATTCCAGTTTGAAGTCTACTGGGATGGTGAGCTTAAACTCTCTGCCTTTAAATTTAGCTGGCACCGGCAACTCACTCAGACTTTTTCTAACCATTTCTAAAGCTTGATCATCAAGCGACTTTTGCCCAGTTGATTTTTCCATGGTCATACTGGTTGTTTTGCCTTCAGCCGAAAAGCGTACTAACACCTTACCCGAGCCTTGGTAACCTCGTCGAATAGCGATTGCAGGATATTGCTTGTAGCGTTCGCACAGCTTTTGAAGATTGCTACCGTAGTCATCCCAAACGTCACTGTCATCCCATGTGCTAGTAGAAGCAGATGAACTAACTGCACTGCTAGGTGTACTGCTGGCTGTGGGTGCAGAAGTTTCTTTAGTTTGCGTTTCTGGTGAAGCTACTGGGCTTGGCTGAGTTGGCACAGTTGCAGGTTTAGGAATATCTGGAACGGTGTAATTATTAGTAATTTGTTCGGTATGCTTAGCAGCTAACACAGGCACCGCAACAGCTTGCGTTTTAGGCGTAGGTTTTGGTAGAGCATCTTTAACTACTTCTGGTTTAACCACTTCAGGTTTCATCACTTGTGCTGGCGGCGGAGGTGGCGGTGCTTCTTGAAACTCAGCCACAATAGTTATAGGTGGTTTAGTTTTGGCTACCTCTAGCCAAGGCAGCACGCGCATGATGGAAAAATGTATCAGCAATGAGAAAACTAAAGCCACGCCAAAGGCAAAGTGATTGGACTTTTGCTGCGCATCAAGCAGCTTATTACTCTTGGTTTGGTTATTCAATAACGGGCTTTTTAACGACGAGTTGTTTAATGTCAGATCGGTCAATTTTTACCCAATCTACAATTATTTAGTAGCGGATATTGCACTGTCTGGCAACATCAAAAAAGTGAATTTAGTCACGCCAGAACGCTGAATTTGCGCCATGGCTTTAGCTACTTCACCATAAACCACACCCTCATCCGCCATGATTTGCACTTGTAAATCACCGCTAGTATTACGTTTTTTTAACTCCGCTTCCAAAGCTGTGGCAGTAATTTTTGTTTCATCAACATAGACCTCTGATGCTTTAGTTATGCTGACTTTCACGTCATTCATTTTTTGTAAGGAAGTAGTCGCTGCCACCTTAGGTAACTTGACAGCGACTGAGTTCATTAATAATGGCGCAGTAACAATAAACACCGTGAGCAATACCAACATTACATCCACTAATGGCGTCACGTTAATTTCGCTCATCATGCCACCTTCTGATCCATAATTGTCCATGGACATGACTAATCTACCTTGTAATCAGAATGTTTAGCGAGTATTTGTAAACGTTCAGAAAAGTGATCCATATCTGCCGCAGCTAGGCGAGATTGGCGAAGAAAGTAGTTGTAAGCCAGCACCGCAGGAATGGCCGTAGCGATGCCCATGGCGGTTGCAATAAGTGCTTCACCAATCGGGCCAGCAACTACATCTAAACCTGCAGACCCTGATGCTGAAATACCTTTCAAGGCGTGCATAATCCCCCATACCGTGCCAAACAAACCGATGAATGGTGAAGTTGAGCCTATGCTTGCTAATACTGCCAAACCGCTTTCTAAATGAGTTTGCTGAGAGTGACGCTCCTGACGTAGCGATTGACGTAGCAAATCTTGGTATGCATTAGAATCTAATGACGCATCTTTATTCCATGACTTAAGATTCGCCATCACTTTGTCGCATAAGCTACTCAAAGAACCTTCAGCAAAATCTAACATATTAGGCAGTTTAGTTAGGCGTGTTACCCCATTGAAGTTAGCCAAAATATGACTATTAGCTTTCTTGGCTTGCCAAAATATATAACACTTTACAATTAAAATAGTCCAAGTCAGGATAGATAATCCCGCTAAAAAATAGAGTACGAAATCAACAATATCAGGCACGTTATCCATAAGTCATTTCTTCAAGTTGGTTAAGTTAATGTTTCAGCCTTTGGTAGTGATATTCATAAAATAAAGGCTAGTTCAAATATAAGCGACAAACATGCCAATCAACTTTAAAGTTACATAATCAATTGATTATTAATAATAATTTAAACTTAGATTCAGGTTTATTGAATTTTATAGGCTTAAAGTTGGCTGTAAGTAACCAATAGATGGTTACTACTGACCAGCAATTGGTTATAGGTAACCAATATGAATAAATGACTTAGAAATTTTATTCATATTATTTAGATAATTTATACAAAAAAATACCCCAACGAATTGGGGTATTTTTTAGTACTGATATTTAGCTACAATTAAATAACGCTAAATTATAGGCTAAACACGTTCAATGCACCGCCGCCAGGAGCCGCGTTGTATTTTGTTAACTCAGCATAACCACCAGCAGCGCCTAAAGCGTCTGTTGGGTTAGTCATACCAAGGTTCATTGCAACACCAGCCCAACCACCGATACCTGATAGCACGCCAACGTATTGTTTACCTTTGTTACCGTATGTAAACACGTTACCAATCACGCCAGAACCCACTTGGAATTTCCAAAGGTCCTTACCTGATTGAGCATCAACCGCTTTTAACCAACGGTCTAAAGTACCGTAGAACACTACGTTTGAAGCTGTTGTAAGTGCACCACTCCAAGCTGAGAATCTTTCCTTGTTGTACCAAACTTTTTTGTTAGTCATTGGATCATAAGCAGCAAAACCACCCATTACGCCATCTGGACCAGCAAACATAGTCAATGTAGCACCAACCCATGGTTGACCAGCCACATATTTAGACTCAACTGGCTCGTATGTCATACATACGTGGTTAAGTGGTGTGTACATTAAACCAGTTTTTGGTGAGTAAGCAGCTGGTTGTTGATCTTTAGTACCCAATGCAGCTGGGCAAATGCCTTTTGCATTGTAATCTTGGTGAGTTGAAGCGTTAGCTGTTTTAGCTGGCACGCCAGTTTTCAAATCAACACCAGTTGCCCAGTTAACGAATGGATGTACTTTTTGAGCGGCAATTAATGTACCTGTACCTGCATTCCAAGTGTAGGCAAAACCGTTACGATCATGATGCCATGCATATGTTTTATCACCTTTGTCGAACAAGATGACTTCGTTCACGCCATCGTAATCCCACTCATCGTGTGGCGTCATTTGCATAGCCCATTTAGCCATACCAGTGTCTAAATCACGTGCAGTCACTGTCATAGACCATTTGTTATCGCCTGGACGTACATCTGGGTTCCAAACTGAAGGGTTACCTGCACCGTAATAGACTAGATTGGTGCGTGCATCATACGGCCACCAGCCCCATACTGAACCACCACCATGTTGCCAACCATCTTTAACTGCTTGCGGTTTTAACCATGTACGTGTACCTAATTCTTGCTCACCAATTTTCATTTTTTCTAAAGGTAAAGCTTTGAAAGAACCGCCAATTTTATTACCGCCGTTTACATCTTCATAAACTGATAGCGCATTGTATTGCGGGTTATCTTTATTAGTGTTTTTGTCGTGTAGTGTTTCAGCATCTGGGCCTGTTGAGTAAGCTTTCCATGCTAATGAACCATCTTTGATGTTGTAAGCAGCAATAAAGCAACGCACACCGAATTCAGCACCTGAACAACCTGTTAACACTTTATCTTTGATCACGTGTGGAGCGTTAGTGTTTGTAGCACCGACTTTTGGATCGTTTACTAATACTGACCATATTTTAGCGCCTGTTTTAGCATCTAAAGCAACCAAGTTACCATCATTTTGTTGAAGGTAGATTTTACCGTCGCCGTAACCAAGACCGCGGTTTACGTTATCGCAACATAAAACAGCTTGTACTGATGGATCTTGTTTTGGGAAATATGACCATACGATTTTTTGATTGTCGTTTAAATCAAGTGCGTAGATATTATTTGGGAATGCTGTATGCACATACATCATGTTACCAAGAACAATAGGTGAACCTTCATGACCACGGTTTACACCGGTTGCAAATGTCCAAGCCATTTTAAGGTTTTTTACGTTACCTTTGTTTACTTGAGCCAAAGCGCTGTAGCCTTGGTTATTGTGTTGACCACGTGGGTGAACCCAGTTGTTTGAATCTTTCATTGCTGCTTCTTGGTCTGCTGCTGCAAATGCCGCTAATGGCATTGCGAAGGCTGCGCTAATCGCTAAACCTAATACGCGTTGTTTTGTAAACATAGTTATCTCCAAAGATAATAGTAAGAATAAAGTGAAAATCACCTCAACTTGCTTACGTAGAACTGGCACTAGGATGACAGCGTACTAAAACAAAAACACGTCGCACACATCATGTGCACGACATAACAATTGTTTCAATTTGTAAACAGATGTAACTGTATATATAAACTCCCTTAAACAGACCATCCAGAACATTAATTCGATATGGTCCAGATGATTTATTTATCAATAGTTAAATATTTTGGTAATATCCAACACTTGGGTTCTCCTAGTATCCATCAAACTAAATTTTCTAAATGTAGTTTAAGTTGTGTCTTTGATTTATAAAGTCGATTTATAAAATCACACAACCTAGAAAATCAATATCGTCGAAATAATGATCGAATTGGAGTTGGTGATGTTACGACCATGGGAACTCAACCTCACTATTGAGCGTGAATCAGGCACGGCTATTTATGTGCAAATCACACAAAAAATCATTGAAAGTATTCAGAATGGGCGTTTAACTTCTGGACTTGCTTTACCTGGCACACGTGAGTTTGCTAAAAAAATCAACGTCAATCGAAAAACCGTCATTCAAGCTTATGATGAACTCATTGCGCAGGGCTGGCTCACCAGTGAAAGTAAGCGCGGCACATTCGTGTCATCTAGGGTCATTACAGTCAAACAAAAATCTGCAAACTCAACACAACAGCGCAGCATTAATCCGTTACCAAGCAATGTCAAAACCCTTCATGGTGAACGTCATGCCCATGACTTTATCCACTTTAGCGAAGGCTTGCCAGATTCAAGACTAATACCATTCGAGATGCTTTCACGCGCGATGAGACATGCCCTTATTACCTCAGCAAGAAATGGCAAGTCTGCCTATGGCAATCCCAAGGGCACAATGATTCTGCGTGAGGCTATTCTACAAATGCTCAATATAGAAAGAGGTCTGCATGCAAGAGTTGAGAACATTTGTATCGTACGCGGTAGCCAAATGGGCATCTTCTTAACAGCAAGAGTTTTTGTTAAGACTGGTGACTACGTTGTAACAGAGCAACTTACCAATCCACTTGCTCGCGAAGCTTTTAAAAGCTGTGGTGCTAATATACTAAGCGTTGCGCATGATCATGAAGGCATTGATGTCAGTCACCTTGAAAGTTTATGCCATCAACATCGCATTCGCGTCGTATACGTCACACCTAACCATCAAATTCCCACCACAGCATGTATGTCACAAGTTCGTAGACAGCAACTGTTAGCACTTGCTGAGCGCTACGATTTTTTAATTATCGAAGATGATAGTGATTTTGAATTCAATTATACGCAAAGCACTTTGCCGCTAGCTAGCCTGCAACAATCAAAAAATGTCATTTATATAGGTTCTATTTCTAAAGTATTGGCACCAGGATTTCGTATTGGTTATCTCGTAGCCACAACGGATGTAATTGAACAATGTGCGACACAAATCACGTTAATAGATCGGCAAGGTGACTCCATTTCAGAGCTAGCGGTAGCAGAGTTACTACTCACAGGTGAAATAAAAAAACATAACTTACGCGCTCTAAAAATATATGAAGAACGCTGCAACTATATGTCGGGCTTGCTGAGTAAAGAACTTAATGATTTTGTAAGTTTTCAACAGCCTCAAAATGGCTTAGCAATTTGGCTAAATATAAGCCAAGCTATCGACATCAATTTACTCAGTGCGGATGCTAAAACAGAAAAAGTAAGTTTCATATCATCTGCAAGCTTTTCATATAGCAACAATCAGGATCAAGGCATCCGGCTAGGTTTTGCAAATTTGAATAACGATGAGATCTATTTAGGCATTAAACGTCTTAAATCTGCTTTTTCAAACCAAAACTCCAAATTACTAACAGCGTAATAAAAATACGTCAAATTGATAGGTTGTAATTAACCGCAATTTGGTTGCAACAACCATAAATCGGCTGCAGAAAACCAAATATTTTGAACGACTTTATTGCATTAAATGTAAGAGTAAATATTAAAATATCATTAAATTCATATGGTTAATCATACAATTTATTAAATTTTGAAAGTTGGCACGTTTATAGCTAATCTAATTACAGGGAGTATTATCACTAGGACTTTTTACTGCTACATAATTATAAGGGTTGTGTGTTCGGTAAACTGGGTAGGTTCCCGATTTAGTTTTGTTTTTTTGCATGAAGTAAAAAATAAGAAAGACGCCCTCGGGCGCCTTTCTTATTTCTGACATTTTTATGTCTAAGCTGTCATATTAAAACGACATAATAAAACTGATTACTCTTTACCAATTTGATATGTTTCTTCGTTTTCTTCAACAATCTTACCAGATGTAGCATCAACTTCAACTTTGATTTCTTTACCATCCGCTGTCGTAATATCAAACTCATAAGAAGCTTTGCCGTCAGCTTCTATCTCATATTCAGTTTCAGTCACTGTACCAGCGTGAGCCTTAAGTGCGGTGGCTTTTGCATCTGCTTCAGATACTTTAGCTACTGCCTTAAACTTTGCATCATCAGCTTTAACTTCTTGCTCAACTTCTATTACTTTACTTGTTTTAGCATCGCACTCAATATCCCATGCTGTACCATCCGCAGATTCAATATCAAACTCGTAAACGCCTGATTTACCTTCATTCTTAAATTCAACTTTCACGATTGTACCATCGTGTTTTACTAAAGCTGCTTGAACACATTTACCTAAACTGTCATGCGCTTTAGGCTTTAGATTTGCGTGCTCAGCCATTGCTGTATTCGCAAAAAATGCTGCTGCTATTAAGGTTGCACCTATAGATAAACGAAACATATTAAATCTCCAAATAGTGTTAATAAAAAAAGCCAAAAAATTGTGATGCAAATTTTCTACTATGATTATTTTATCAAACTAATATAGGTCATTGATTATTTTACATATTTATTACATTTATGGCTGAATACAACCAATTTTCAGCTTGTTAATAGATTGTACTTAGAAAATATAACAAATCAGTTACATTTGACTGCAATAGACCTTGTTTAAGCAATGGTAAATCGGCAACCGAGTTTGTATTTAAGTAACTCTATTGACGTACTTCAAACACACATAATTTCTTTTCAAAGTTGAAAGCAACCGTTAAATTTGCACGTGCTGCCCATAAATTTGCCACGTACATCAATTCAACAGTATCGTGAACACTCGGCGCAAAACTGGCGAAATCAATTGCATAAAACCCCAGCTGTCGCACTTCCTCCAATATCTGCATAAGCTCAGAAGATTGGTTTTTAGAATATACAGAAATTTTCTTCATTTTAGTTATGCTAGTTTTATTCTGTCATCGTTATGCCGTCCTCACTTGCTATTAGCCAACGCTCACCTTTTTTCACAAAATCAATACTCTTTAATACCGCTTGTTTTGACTGACCATCTTGCATGGCGAGCGTGAAATACGCACTTGCTTGATTGCCGTTTGGTTTGATATTTAAGTTAACAATACTGATTACTGGACGATCACTTTTCAGTATTTCTAATTTACGCTTACGTTCCCATTGCTGACGAGTACCGCCTTCTGATATGACAAAATCAGAAGCATATACATTAAAATAATTTTCTAAGTTTTTACTTGTTAATGCATTTATCCAATAGTTGAGTACTTTACTAATCGCTAATCGCTGCTGATTCTCTAAACTTAATGGCTCAACAATTTTTTGTGATGAAGCTTGCATTGCTTTAGTAATATCGGCTATATCTTGTTCAGTAGCAGTCACTAATTGGGTTGGTACGGAATTTCTCTTCATAGCCTCCTTACGTGTATTAGCACGCTCAATGTAGGCTGAAGCTTGGTCAAAATCGTAACGCAACTGCATAGATAGCGATTGTCCAAAATACTTTTCTCGAAACTCGGCATCGTAGCTAGCTAGTAAGGTGATTTGGTTTTTGTCATCATCGCCTGTTAATCGTGCTCGACTGCCTAACACAACTGTATTTCTTGCTAACTCAACACCTGGACTATAAAAACTCTCACCGCCTGCAACAAAGCGTGCAGTTGCATCTTGAGCTAAATCACCAAATTCATGCGTCAGCATTGCGCTCAGTTCGAGACCTGCGTTCCAGTCTTTTTCTTGAACATTAAATAAAGTTTTTGCACCCAGCCCTGAGCGAATTGAGTCAAAAGATCTGTTACCTATTTTTAGACGTGTAGCTGAACTTACACTAGGTATTGTTTGAACGCCTTGCGAATAAGGGCTAATTGCGCCTGTTGATTTAAGCGAAGAACCACTCTCGGTATAACCACTTTCACTCACATGCTGATAATTCAATGATGCAATAGGTATTAAAGTAAAGTTATCGGCTAACTGAATAGGCAAACCAGCATCCACTTTAGCACTATATTGCCAACTATCATGTGAACCATCTGATGCTTGCCCAAGTGCTACACGCTTCGAAGTGTAACGATTTAAGCTAGCGGCAGTTGCGCCGTTCAAATACCAATCACCAAACGATTGAGCTCCATACAATCCTGCGGTGTAAGCATTAATATCGACTCTACTATTATCAGTGTAGCCAAGATTGTCGACGTTACCTCTGGAGTAGGCAGCCAGAACACCTAATCTTAAATCTTGATTATTGCCCAGTAGCCGATCTGCCCCCACAGCAAACCCTGAGGACTTCAACGAATAACCATCGGTGTTATTCCGCAAATCTTGCCTACCACCACCGCCAAAACCTTGCGCCCAAATTCCAGCACCGCTCACTTTCTTGTCGCCAGGGGACACTATCAAAGTTTTGCTATCGCCGTTAATTTGATTTTCAAATAAATGGCTATCTACCATACCAAATATTTGATCTACATTACCCTGCACCAACCGCACACTCCCATCGTGGCTTTCAGGCCTCAATCGCTCAGCTGCACGCTTTAGTTCTAGTGCATCCAGCGTTTGCACTTCAAGTGCTAGCGCATTCAGCCCAATACTATCACCGCGGTAGTCCATTAATGCATTCACGGCATTGACGCCACCTTCAGTAGCATTGATATTTTTTGGCACGGCAATCTTAGCAATTAAACGCAAATCACCTGTAGAGTCGTCACTGGTAAATTGCACAACGCCCGTAGCGTTATTAATAATAGGGTTACCAGAGGTATTACTAGAAATTGTGAAGTTATCGCCATCACTAATGAACTTATTTTTAACGGTAGGCGTTACTGAGCTATTATTGCTGAAGCTGCCTACGCCGCTGACAGCCACTTGTCCGTTCCCCAACTCACTAATTCTTAAGCTTAAATTAGAGCCTGGATTGAAGTTGGCATTACCATTAATAGTCATGGTAGCCCCACGTACATCTACATTACCATTATTTTCTAAGTTACCTGTGATACTGCCAATCTCATCAGGCGGAATACTTTGCCCAGGGGGCGGGCCACTGAAATCTGGATAAAAGTTGCCAGAAAAAATTGAGCCCGCGGCAATAGTCACAGCAGGCGATAGTAAGTTACCTATAAAGCGGAACTGTTGCGCGCTAATGTTGATAGTTTCAGCACTATAAACCTTAGCAGGGTCTCCGTCACTGAATCGACTACCTGTAAACGTAAGGTTAGTTAATCCAGAGGTGCTTCCACTGAGACCACAATCCCCTCCGCCTCCCCCATTATAAGCAGCACAATTTATCGTAAAATTGTTGGTGCCTAATCCATTAAAAAACAAACTTGGTGTAAAGAATGCCCCTGGATTATTAACACCATCTGACGAACCCAATGTGATATTGATATTATTGACGGAGCCAACAACATCATTTACTCTAATTTCATTGCCAGAAAGCCCACCACGACTGTTTAATGTGAATTTTTTTGCGCCTGCAATACTGCCAATCTCATTACCTGCGGCATCAGTAATCACTGCATCTTTTTGATCTACATAAATATTGCCATTGATCTTGCCTGCAATCCCTACATCAATTAAGTGTTCACCTGCACCTAAATAGATATTACCATTCACCATTGCAGCACCTAGTGTGCCATCTTGCGCAAGCTTGATGGTGCTGTTGCGAATACCAACATTGGCAGTATCGTATTGCAGCACAAGTGCAGGGTTGAGTTTTTGCGCAGTTTCTAGCAATGGATTTCTATCGACGAACAATATATCGCCATTTACATAAGACTGGTCACCAGGGCTGACAAGGTTTAATACCGTATTCCCTGCACCATAATTGGCGATTGCCCAGTGGCCTTCTGTGATGGTGTCGCCTATCGTGCCAGAAAAACTATTATTTGAAATCAAGGCTTGGTTATTAATTACCACATTTGCTGCATTGCCAAATATAGCTGATGAGAAATCACCGCCTGTTGTTATAAATGCATAATAGTCAGGGGGAAAGTAATTATTTAACTTTGGCCCTAAAAGATTATTAATGACAACAGAACTGCCATTACCAGTATTAATTGCGGTTGCCAAGCCTGCTGGTGCACCGTTGTACAGTAACCTACCTGCACCATCATTAGTAAATGCAGTGGGATCTATCAAAAAGGCAGGCGCTTGCTCTATTGGCAAGCCTGTGCCATCCGTTTGTATAGATCCATCAGGGTTTAACCTATATACAACGACATCTTGAAATACTATATGTCCATTGACAAGAAATGGCGTGCCATCCAGATTAAATACCTGTTCAGGAACTAGATCGTACAACTGAGCACCAGTGCCATCGTATAAGGTATTACCGTCTGCATCAGTGGCATAAACTACGCCACGCCCAGCATCTAGTTTGCCACGGTTGTTAATTAGTACACTATTACTGCCATTAGTTTGTAGTAAGTTCATATCGCCGCCATTATCAAGGGTGCGATCATTTACAATTTTATTGTTTGCAGTATTGTTGAATGTTGTATCTCCAGCTGCATTATCTAAAGTAAAATTGCCTGTTAGCGGCACATTGACGGCTGACTCGCCTGAGCAGTTGAAGCTTGCTGGACCTGTAGCACTGCAATCAGCATGGCTTTGATTAGAAAAAATAGCAGCGATAAGTGCGGCGATAATCCGTTGATTGCCAAACAAATTAGTATTTAGCTTAAGCATTATTTAATCTCCTTTTTAGCACTTGCATTTAAAGCAAGCGACCTGTCTAGGGCCAAGCTGTTCGTCTTCAGTGTCGATTCGGCGGAATGAGATTTAATTAGCAATTCACTTGTCTCTGCATTTTTGTTTTTAGCATCTAAACTTTTAACGAGAGTTTTATTCAATACAAAACTTTGCTCTCGCACAATGCGCCACAGTCCTTTGCCTTGCTCTAGATAAAGCATTTTCTTCACAGCTTCTTCATGTTCATTTACTTGGTATTTTTGTATGAAGACCGCCAACATCCCTTTACTCTGTGCGGAAATTTCCAGATTAGAAATAGTGACACGTATATTTTCTTTCACATGCATTTTCTCTATTTGCCTTAGCTTCCATTGTTCGTCTGTCATGCCCTGAAATTTGTAGTCAGCCGCATAACTTTGCAGATAATTTTCAGTATTTTTGTTTTCCCAAGCTTTACGCCAATTCTCAATTGCAACTTTTACACTCTCTTCTGCAGGATTGTCAGGTTGTAAAAAAGCAAGCATTGCTAAACGTTCAGACTCACTTTTAGCTTTAAGTATAGGTAGTGCTTTTGTGCTATTTAAAGCTTGCTCCACCGCCAGTTCATGCTTAGTCGGAACAGGTGTACTTGGCAGCATGGTTCTATCAGGCTCTGTAACAAATTTACTTGCAGATTCAGGCAGGCTTTTTGCGCTGGAATCAAAATCATAAGCCAACGTAAACCAAGCGCCGCGTGGTGCACCGGCGGACATAAACTGTGTAGATAACCACTCAGAAGAGTTGTAGTTAAAGCCACCAGGTCCAATTGCCCCGTTAATACTAGGTGCAAAAGGCGTTAAACCAAGTCTGCCTGCGGTGAAGTATTCTTTATCCAGTAAATTATTGACCATAGCGCCTGCTGTCCAACCTTTACCAAGGTCGTAAGTGGTACGGAGATTAAGGACTGCATAACCGTTTGATTTGCCGTTATATCGTGCATCTGGCGTAGGAATTAATTGTTGTTGCGCAGTGCCAGTTGTTGGGTCATACACCATGGCTAACACGCCTTTACCAGGACCTGGTGTATGTTCGTTATTTTCGTTGCCTCTCAGAAATGCACCCGCATGTGCCACAGCCGTTAAACTTAATTTCCAGGCAGGTGTTAGTTTGTAACCCCAAGTAGCGTTCAAGTTATGTAACGGCACGCCAGGTAATTTATCACCTGGCTTTACTTGAATTAAATTATATAAAGCACTGCTGGGGTCATTTGATAACGTATTGCTGTTATTGGCGCTGAAAGTTCTAAATTTAGATTGGAACGTCGCGTCAGTTAACGAGTAATTCACACTAAAATTAGATTTACCATATTCTCCATTCATCCCAAACTCAATACCCTGCCTGCGCGTTGCCCCAACATCTTGAAAGAAGCTTAATTGCGGTGTCACAGAAACCAAGTAAATATCATCACGCACATTGGTTTGGTAAGCGCTGATATTCCACTCTAATAGATCTTTAAACTTGCCGCGCGCGCCCATTTCATAAGTTTGAGCAACCACTTGCGGTAGATATGGATCACCAGAAAGCGCACTGGGTAAGTTACAACCGCGCCCCTCCAAAAGACTACGTTCTCTATATCCAGCAATTTTAGCATTAGGATATTGCTGCTTAAACTCTGCCGTCAACTCAACTTTTCTGCCAAAGGGGTCACCAGTGTAGGGAACTACCGTGCTGTCATAAGCACACCCTAACTCAATCACCGATGCGACACGAGTGCCTTGATTCCAGTTACCATATAAATTCAAGCGGGACGTGGCTTGCCACGTAGCGCCAATCGACGGGTTAAACGAATGATAGGTAAATTCTTCAGTACGTTTTTTATCTAGCTCAAAGTAGTTATTCGTAGTACCTGTTGTATTGCTCGCTAAATGGTTAAATACATCAGGAAATGATGCATATTCAGTTAGTGAGTTTGGGCACTTACTTAAATCGCTGCCTGGGCAAACAATATAAAAAGGTGCTGAGTCAAGAAGCCCCGTTAATTCTCGACCTACGCGGTTTGGGGCAAGTGAGTTTTTAACATTAGTGGAGTTATATCTACCAGATACAGCAAAGTTAAAGGTTTCTGTTGGTGTCCAGGTTTCACTGAAGTAGGCACTGGTGGTTTTAAGCTTGCCATCAAAATCATTAATAGTGACATCATGCTTACCCGCATAATATTCATCACCCAGTTTAGTTTGGTCATTTGTTACATTTCTATTGTCATCAATCGTACCTAACCGTTGTTTACCAATATAGCTAGCAGTAGCCTGGTCAATAGAAGTACCGACCATAAATTTATGAGCATCTAAATTCCAATTAAGTTGTAATGCACCTCCAGTGGTTGCTTGCTCAATATCCGACTTAGTAATTATTCCTGTTGGTGTGCCATCAACGTAGCCCGTTCCACCTCCGCCAGATGCTTGAGTATTTGCGCCATCACGGCCAGGTAACTTATCGCCATTAGCATCAAACACGTATACGGCTTGATGCCCATTTGTTTTAGTAACATTTGTCATGGGATCGCCGTTTGGCATCGTAAATGTACATTTCTCCCAATTTGCTGGGGGTTTAATGTAAATTTGCGTAGGAATTCCCGCATTATCATATTGATAAACTGGAGAAAAACCAATGAACGAATCAAGTACTGCATCCGTACCTTGCAGAAACGGCTTGGAATTAATCGGTGCGTTTGCCAGCACATTTTGTATGGTTAACCCTCCTGGCAGCACTGGGTTTAAAGCACCTAAAAGATTGTAATTGGCAGTCTTATATTCATGAACTTGTAAGTCATCAGTAAATGCACTCTTAAAAGTTACAGGGTCGAGCGTATTCACATAATAATCAGGGAAGCCGTCGGCGTTTTCATCGGTTAAGGCGCATGTTTCTTCGCCATTACCTAGTTTTCTAGTTGGGCCACTTAGTGCTCTGAAGTTTTCAGTATCTATAATGTCGCCCGTGTTTGATTTACGTTTACTGGCGCGGTTATACACCATACCAGTCACATTAAATGTGTCGGATACCTCAAAGGCGCCAGACAATTGAAATTGCAATAATTTATTGCTCGTCACATCAGGAGAAGTAAATACTGCTGTTGAGTCTTGATTGTATAACTCGATGGGTACTGTGCCATTACCTACCAGTTTAGTTTTAACACCTAGACCAGCTAAGCTTAAAGAGGCGCTCTCACCCTGCCACTCTAACTTACCAAATGCCTGATTGACTTTTGAAGGTGAATTACTGCGCCATCCATCCTCCAAAAAGAAGTTTCCTGCACCAAACGCGGCAACAGAACCATTATTCCACCCGCCAGAAACTTGCAGTTGCTTACGGCCATATGAGCCAGCAAGCACTTCTGCAGAAGCACCAGGGTCTTTAAAGCCACTTTTAGATTTAATAGAAAGTGCGCCACCTAAGGTATTTAGACCAAATAGTGGATTAGAGCCTGGGAAAACATCTAAGCTAGAAATTGCGTTCATGGGAATTAAATCCCAGTTCACTACATCACCAAATGGCTCGTTTACACGTATACCATCAAAGAAGACGGATAAACCTTGTGGCGTACCTAACTGCGGGCTAGCAGTAAATCCTCTATAAGTAACATCCATCTGAAATGGATTCCCTTGGTAATCATTCACGTTAACAGACTGCAGTTTGGTATTGAGTAAATCGCTAATACTGAGTGAATGTAATTCTTTAATGTCTTCTGCAGTAATCGACTGAACGTTACCTGGAATTTGCTCTTTAGTAAGATTAAGGCCTGGCATAGGCCCAATCTCTTTATAGCGCTTCGCACGAACAGCAACTGGTTTAAGGTCAATCTCTACCAAAAATTTTTTTTGATTGACCGCTGGAGCAGATTTTTCTAAAAAATAGCTACCACTTTCATCAATGAAAATTTGTAACCCGCTGCCTTTCAACAACTCTCTAAATCCTTCATTTACGCTGTAGCCACCTTTTAGGCCAATTGTTTGTTTGCCTTCAGTAAGCTTTGGATCAAAAGAGAGATTAATGCCATTTTGCCCAGCAAATTTTGAAAGCCCATTGCCTAATGAACCGCCTTGTATGTTGTAATTTTTTTTATTTGAGCTATCTGAGCCTTCTGCAAAGGATAAATTTTGTTGGAGTAGACCAGAAATAACTAATAGACTGAGTGCTAACGAAATTGAACGGCGAACTTGTATTACAGCGTACGTGATTATTTGATTTCTCAACATGTTTATTATCCAGCCAAAATTTAGCGAAAATGAGTTCTTACTGGATATGTCAATTGAGATTTAAAAAGGGGACAGACTTTTTAGAATTTTTTTATATTCTTAGCTTGATTTATATAGCGTGCCCCAATAACGAGTTCTCCAATCAATACGGATTGGTCTAGTTTCTTGAAGTATTTCTATCACCTTGTCTGGGTGGCGGAGTTGGAACGCGCCTGAAATGCGAATTTCTGCGGTAGAAGCATCGCATCGCAACACACCTGAGCGATAACGGGAAAGTGTTGCAATAAAGTCTGTGAGTGGAAGGTTATCGGCATAAAACACGCCATCAAGCCAAGCCGTGGAATTATCGCTCAATGGCTGTTGAGTAGAGATGGCTATATTATTAAAAGTGGCTTCTTGACCGGCGTTGACAACCAAACGCTGCGTACCAGACATGCTCGGTAAAATCTCAACTGCATGTTCTATCACAGCTAAATAACTATTATATTCTTGCTTACGCACTACAAATTTTGTGCCTAGCGCGTGTAAGCGGCCATGCTCCGTTTCCACCAAGAACGGCCTATTAAGAGCGTCATGCGCTGTTTCAATATAGATCTCACCTTGATAGAGACGCACTAAACGCTCATGTTCCCCATACTCAACATCCACTGCGCTATCTGTGTTGGTGATAACTTTTCCGCCATCAGCCAACTGGATAGTTCTTTGTTCACCTTTTGCAGTATGATAATCAGCAGACCAGTTCTGCCAAGGCAATTCTTTGTAACCCAGTACAGCTGTAGGAGTAGCCACTAACAACATCGCCAGTGATTTGATAATAGTGCGCCTATCAGTTGATTGTGGCCTGCCCAGTACGGACATACCTAAATCAGCTGGGATGCGATGAAGTTTCTCAACAAGTTTTTCTGCACGCTGCCACGCTAACTCATGGTGTTTACTTTGCGAACGCCATTTTAATAAATCTTGATGTTCCGCTCTGCTTAACGGTTTATCTTGAATTCGACTAAGCCAAGTAGCAGCTTCTTTGATGACATTTACGGGCATTGTAGCGACCTGCCCATCATCACTTATCTTGCGATTTGTTAGATGCATAAACTCAATCAACTAGCATCAAGCATTGCTCAAACGCCAACGCCATATAACGCTTAACACTACGTTGGCTTATTTGAAGTTTTAATGCTATTTCAGCATAAGTTAGCCCTTCCAACTGTGAATACAAAAAAGCCTTTCGAACATTGTTTTGCAAACCATCAAGCATGGCATCGATTTGTTGCAAGGTTTCAAGCAGTATCAAACGGTCTTCGACAGATGGCATGATGTCATATGGCAAATATGAAAGTGCTTCTAGATAAGCGCGCTCTAACGATTGCCGCTTATAAAAGTTAAATAAAATACGCTGAGCAATGGTTGTAAGGTAGGCACGTGACTCGTATATATCATCTACAGGCTGTTTAGATTGGCCACTCAAAAGGCTAATAAAAGTATCTTGAGCTAAATCAGCAGCTCTTTGTGGACAATGTAACTTCTTACTAAGCAAGTTAACAAGCCAAGAATAATTAGACGCATACAACTGACTTATACATAAACTACTAGAAGTCGGACTGAGGACTCCTTGCATTGGCAATATATTGATTTGCATGATTTAAATGTAAACTTTAAAAATCTTAATGTTTATATTAATAGCAAATTCCATTCCAAAAGCCGAACTCAAGCAAGTCTTTGATTTAAATTATAATATTAATATATTTGAATTACTTTGTGGTTGCCTGCAACCAATAATTGGCTGCTACAACCAGAGATTAGATAATGAGCAGAGTCAATGTGCTTTTACAATTACCTTAACTAATGAAACTACGTTAGGTAGAGCTGGCATGTTAAACAGGAATGAGTTAATGCCTGAGGATATTGACGCAGTGAAAAAATAGCAAAAATGAAGGTTGGATTTATGTGACTTTTAATTGAAAAATTTCGCTATAATTCGGCTATATTAAATGAATAATTTAACTTTAAATGGAGTGATCCAGCTTGGCAATCCAAACCTGAAATAAATTATTATAAACAATTGATTTATTTAACTAAATTAAGATAAATTTCAACTTGGCGCCGAGCCATTTTTTGGACACCCAATCTTACTTTATTCACCCAATCAACGAGACTCAACATGTCACAAACCATACAGTTTGATTTAACTACAGAGTACATAGAGTTATGCAATTTACTAAAGTTAGTCGGGTTAGCTGACAGTGGAGGAAGAGGTAAAACAATGGTTGCAGAAGGCTTAGTAAAAGTTGATGGTTTAATCGAAACTAGAAAAACAGCTAAAATTCGTACTGGTCAAATAGTTGTGGTCGGCAATCAAATAATTAACATCAAGTAAGTTACTTTTAACTTAATTATTCATTAATATAGCAACCGCTTGTGCTCGCCTTGTTACATTCATTTTCTGGAAAATTCGCTTTAGGTGGCTTTTGACCGTATTCTGACTGATATCCAAAATAGTTGCGATTTCCTGGTTGGTTTTTCCCGACTTGATCCAATTAATTATTTCTAATTCACGTACACTCAATGCAGCGCCATCTAAAATAATGGCAGATTCAGTTGGTGTTTTTAATGGTTTAAGATGCTGAATTTTTCTTAGTAAATTATCTATGTGCGGCATGATTAAACCCATCACTGAATCAGGAACATCAAATATTTTTTCTTTACTGAAAAAGGCATATAAACAAACATTGCTCCCGCGTACATCACTTACGCCATAGACCATCAATGAGTTTAACTGTTCCAGATTTTTTGGCAAAATATCTTGAAGTTGATTTTCAATTTGTTGATGGTGAAAATCGTTAATAACAAACCAGCAACGATTATTGTGTAGCCACATTTGATGTAAATGCAGCATACATACATCATAGCCATTGTTAGAGTCGAATACGGTTTGTGTATTGATGTCGCTTAAATTAGAAGCCACATCGTAATTCAACTTACTTTTTACCAATTTCTTTTCAAAGTCACCCCAACAGGCGACTAACACGTCATGCGGTAAAAATTCATTAACGCTATCTTGTAACCAGTTGAAGAATTCGAGGTGATTTTCAATTACATAAGATTTTTGTATCACTGAGAATATTTTTTCCCAATGTTTATTCTGTATTTTCTTATCCATACTATCTAAATACGCGAATCATCATGATAGCTACATTACCTTGGAATTCGCATTAAATGAACTAAATACTGTAGTAAGTGCTAAAAATTTAACAACACTTAACATCCCTAGGAAAGGAATTGATTGAATCGTGCTGGGTACTTAAAGATTAGTTTATTGAAACTGAAGGCTAATTAAGTAACTAATCTAGACAAACTGATTGTCCGCAATAAAATTTGCCTGATGAGCCTTTACAGCAGAGTGTAGTTAAAACGTACTTAGTAAGTACGTTTTCTTGGTGTGAATGTCGCACCACCAGATTCGATATGCCTGAAAGTAATGCGACCATTATTGATATCGTATGGAGAAAGCTCAAGAGTTACTTTGTCACCAGCTAAAATTCGAATGTGATTTTTTTTCATTTTACCGCCAGTATAAGCAATTAATTTATGCCCGTTGTCCAGCGTTACACGATAGCGTGAGTCAGGCAAAATCTCCATCACCACACCATTCATTTCAATCAATTCTTCTTTAGCCAAATCTAGTTCTCCAGTAATATTTTGCAACGATCTTTAAATAAGCAACAATCTCTTAGAGTTTGAAGCTTAAAATTAAAGTCCTAGCAAAAATACCACTAACACTTAAACTACCCGCAACGCACCCATACAACGCTCGCGCGCATTATAGCGCTACACATCTAATTAATCAATCGCTTATTTATCTATATTTATGTGCTAAATACCAACAAACAAACAAATTTAATGAGTCTTTTTATTGTCAATCACGATTAATGCAAAATAATGCTTGACACAACAATTGTTTACAAGTAAAAAGTAATTTCGGCGTTTGGATGTTTAAAGTGGTTAAGTTCTCAAGACTGATTATTTGTTAAAAACCCAATCATTTAGGGTGCCTCCCTTTTTTAAAAGTATGGAATAAGATATGGCTACAGGTTTAGTTAAATGGTTTAATGATTCAAAAGGTTTTGGTTTCATTACTCCTGATGCAGGCGGCGACGATTTATTCGCTCATTTTTCAGCTATCGTAGATAGCGGCTACAAAAGCTTAAAAGAAAATGATCGCGTAAGTTTTGACGTTACAGACGGTCCAAAAGGTAAACAAGCTTCAAACATCCAAAAAGCTTAGTTAACTAGAATCCAGTTAATGGAATTCAAAAAAATAGCCCTTAATTGGGCTATTTTTTTATCTTAAAACTAACTATTCTGGTTCAGAATAAAAGAATTTATTAGTATATTAAATATAATGCCTACATGACATCTACAGATTTGATTGGCTACTCCGCAGCCTTTTTAACCACTTTTTCTTTTGTGCCACAAGCTCTGCACTCATGGAAGTCTCGTGATTTATCAGGCATTTCACTACCCATGTACAGCTTGTTTAGTTTTGGCGTGTTCGGCTGGTTCATATACGGTTTGATGATTACAAGCTGGCCCGTGATTCTGGCAAATGGCATCACCTTGGTTTTAGCATGTACTGTGCTTATTTTAAAGCTTAAGCACCGCTAAAGCTCTTTCAAACGCTACTTCCCTAGCGCGTAAACAACAATGTTATCACCAGCAGTATAGCCAAATATAGAGTTACCTCCTGCAGCGACTGCTACATATTGCACGCCATCAATTTCATAACTAATAGGCGGTGCATTAACACCTGCATCTACCTTGGTTTGCCATAATAGGTCACCTGTGTTGCTATTGTATGCATTGAAGTTACCGCTACCCTCACCCATAAATAATAAGCCGCTTTGTGTCGCAAGCAATCCACCCATCAAAGGCTGCTCAGTTTTCACTTGCCATCGCATTTTACCTGTAGCGAGGTTGATTGCTGATAGTACACCCCAGCGTGGGTCTTTGGTTGGTTCTGATGAGGCATATCGAACAGCAGGCTTACGATCTGCTGCAGCTTCTTCCACTAGGGTGTATTTAATAGGTGAATGTATACCAGCTACAAAACTGGTTTGATTATGCTCATCTAAAGCACTAGGGCTCCAATTTGATCCACCTAAAATACCCGGATAAAGCACAGTGCCTTCTTTGCTAGCTTTAGCGAATAGATTTTTTTGTGGGACAAATGCATCAGACTTCATCAGCAGCTTACCCGTTGCTCTATCGTTCACATAATACCAACCTGTTTTGCTGGCCTGACCAACAGCGGCGATCGTCTTGCCATCTTTCTTATAATCAAATAGCACTGGTGGACTTGCTAAGTCATAACCCCAAACATCATGTGGTACTTGTTGATAATGCCATTTAAGTTGACCAGTTTCAGTGTCTAGAGCAACCAAAGAAACGGTATACAGATTATCGCCAGGGCGAGAAATGTCATTCATTTGCGGAGAAGGATTACCTGTACCAAAGAAAAGTGTATTAGTTTTAGTGTCTATGGCTGGCGTACTCCAAGCGGAACCGCCACCAAAGCGCCAAGCTTCTTTATTATTGACCATATTAGCTTTTTCAGCGGCGATATCTCGGTTTAGCGAGATACCGTCTGAAGTCGTTTCAGCAAACACGCCCTCCCACCCTTGGGTTGGAATGGTATCAAACGTCCAAATACGCTTGCCACTTGCAATATCATACGCAGCCAAGAACCCAGGACGACCATAACGACCATCCACTCCAACAACAGCACCCAACGGGGCATTGACTGTTGGCTGGTCAATGTGTAGCCCATAGCCAACTCCTGTGATGCCAACAATCACCTTTCCATGATAAACGACGGGTGCCATCGCTATGCCAACTCCTGTGCCTCCATAGGCTTCTTTATGGCTCTTAGCATCTGCCTGACTTAATGAGCTGGTTTTTTCTGTTAATGCCGTGTCATCAGCTACATCAATATCCCAAACCTTAACTCCACTTTTAGCATCAAGTGCAATCAAGCGTGCATCAACTGTACCAATAAAGACCTTACCATCGCTCACCGCAACCCCTCTATTGGCGGGACCACAGCACATTTTCCAATTTGCCCTGCGCTCATGCTTATATCGCCAAAGTTCTTTACCCGTTTTGGCGTCTAAGGCAACTACATGATTAAAAGGTAAAGCCACATACATCACACCACCAGTAACGATAGGCGTGGCCTGAAAACTAGCAACAACGCCACTTTTGAACTGCCAAGCCAGCTTTAAATCTTTAACATTTTGTTGATTAATTTGCGTTAACGGAGAAAGTCGCTGATTAGTAAAATCACGGCCAATGCTAGGCCATTCTTTATTTGAAGCGCTTGATTGAACGTTCGATTGCTGGGTAGGCGAGCTACTACACGCTACTATTGCAAAACTGCTTAACAAAACTAAACCTAATAAACCAGCATTGCTTAACTGTCTGCATCTTAAAAGACTGCGCATAACAACTTTCCTTTGACTCATTAATGGCATTGAAAAATTAAAGTATACAGATGTGTATACCATTTGCAAATTTTTATGCCCGATTAAGTAAAGGTTGAGTTTTAGATAAGCGAAAAACAGCTAAGTTGTAGAGGATTAGAGCTCGAAAACGAGTCAAACCAATATGAAACCTGATTTAGGCTAAAACCTAAATTTAGGGTAATGCGTAAATGGCTGGCAGATTTCGCCACCAGCCATAAGCATCCATACCGCAACCAAACACATAGCGATTAGGCACTTCTAGGCCAACAAAGTCAGCTTGAATTGGTTTTGCATGTGCTAGCTTCTTGTCTATCAGTACGGCGGAGTAAACATCTTTAGCACCTAGTGCTAAGCATTTTTCTTTAATTGCTAATAATGTAATACCCTCGTCTAAAATATCATCCAACAGTAATACCGTTCGATTATTTAGATCCAACTTTGGTAAAGATTGCCAAATAAGGGCATTGCCTACCGTGTTGTTTTGGTAGCGGCTCGCATGTACATAGTCTAACTCGAGTGGAAATGTCAGTTGCGTGAGCAACTGCCCAGCAAAAACAATTCCACCGCCCATCACGCAAATCACTATTGGACATAAGTGCTCAAATTGCAAAGTAACTTCTTTGCCAAGCTGATTGATTGCGCCTTGAACAGCTTCCGCAGTATGAATAAGCTGCGCTTGATCGAGCAAAGTCTGTGGATTTTGTGTATTCAATTTAACTCAATTACATGTGATAAAAATTAATAAATGTTTATAAAGTTAATGCAAAGTCACTTGTTCAACATCTAATATAAAATGATTTTCTACACTCACTTGATGCTGCGGACTATACTCTTCCACCCAATGCTTCAATTCATTTTTTATCATCGCTTCATTCGCACTTTCTGTGCCCTCTATCCATTTCAATAGCTTATTGACCCATATAATATCTACCTCACGTGCTTGGGCTATACGCAGCTTTTCATGCGGAGTTGGCATGGTGTGCTCATCATCTGCGAGCAACTCTTCATAAAGCTTTTCACCTGGTCGTAGCCCTACGTATTCAATTTTAATTTCATCCGCTTGCAGACCAGAAAGCCTTATCATGTCAGCAGCTAATGCTGCGATTTTAACAGGCTCACCCATGTCTAAAACCAATATCTCGCCACCCTTACCCATTAACCCAGCCTGCAACACCAACTGCGCAGCTTCTGGTATCGACATGAAATACCGGGTGATTTCCGGGTGAGTAATAGTGACGGGGCCACCTTTAGCAATTTGCTCTCTAAACTTAGGAATGACACTACCACTACTACCCAGCACGTTACCAAAGCGTACGATTACAAATCGCGTCCCCATGACCTCACGTGCAAGCTTCTCTTGCAATCCTTGGCAGACCATTTCAGCAAGACGCTTGGTTGCCCCCATCACATTGGTTGGATTAACCGCTTTATCAGTAGAGATAAGTACAAATTTCTCAACGCCAGCTTCTTTACATGCATTAGCTATGGTGTGTGTACCAATTACGTTATTTGAAAGCGCCTCCCAAACATTCCCGTTTTCCATCATTGGCACGTGCTTATAAGCCGCGGCATGGAATACAACCCTAGGCTGAAACTGCTCAAGCAAACTTTTGACACGCTGTTTATTTTTGACATCACCCGTCATAAAAAGCAACGTGGCTGTAAGATTTAATGAGATAAGCTCTTGTTCCAATTGATAAAGAGAAAATTCTGAAACATCAAAACAAATCAACACGCTAGGATTAAATTTTAATATTTGGCGGCAAAGCTCAGAGCCGATAGAGCCCCCTGCCCCGCTTACCAATACAGCATGATCTGCAATCAGATGTTGCAAGCCTGAGTTATCTAGCAATACAGCATCACGCCCCAACAAATCCTCCACATCCACTTTGCGAATTTGCGAAACGCTCACTTTACCGCTCATCAAATCATCGATAGCGGGAACGGTCAGAACTTCCAAACCTAGACTGTTGGCTAAATCTATCGCGGAACGACGCTTTTGGTGATGCGCAGATGGCATAGCAACAATCACATGTTCAACGCCTACGCGTCGTCGCATATCTGCTAAAGTTGCAATTGAGCCTAGCACCTTAACGCCAAATATCTCGCGCCCTAACATGGATTTGTCGTCATCAAGCAAACCAACAACGCGCCATTCAGCACTACGAGATAAGTCTTTAAGCAGAGCCACAGCGGCATCACTTGCACCTAATATAAGTGTTGGCTTACCTAATGATCGTACCACTCCATAAAGCGAGTGCTCTTTCCATGCGCGATAGGCGAAACGACTACCGCCCATCATCAACATCAGCAAAAGTGGATCTAAAATCAATACCGAACGGGGAATAACAAGGGAAGTTCTCATCATAAAGAGTAAGGCTGCAACTAAAACGGCAGCTGAACTAACGGCAAATAAAATACGCTTTAAATCTGACACGCTAGCAAAGCGCCACATGCCGCGATATAAACCATAAATCACAAAAACAGCGCCTTGCAGTGGGGCAACCCAAACTATTGACTGCAACATGTACTGAAGATGTTCGGGAGGAATAGTAAAATTAAAACGCAATAAGTACGCAGCAAACCAAACAAAAGCCGCTACTGCAATATCATGCAATAGCGCCAAAAAAGTTAGTGGATTAACAAGTGATTTGGTCATTTAATATGGAAGCTAGGTTAGTTTTACATTGTAAGGTCAATTTGAATCGTATTGTATCAACATAACTGTAGACATTACATTAATGCATATAGGTAATGTCTACTTTAATGCTGAACACCATCTCTACGTAGTACTTTTAAAAACGTTAGAAAAATAATTTTCAAATCTAGTAAAAATGACTGTTTGTGCAAATACTCCACATCAAGCTTTACTTTAATTGGAATGGGCAGTTCATCTCGACCATTAATCTGCGCCCAACCTGTCAAGCCAGGTAGCAACTTGTCAACACCATATTCCGTTCTTAATGTCACTAAGTCATCCTGATTAAACAATGCTGGACGTGGTCCCACAAAACTCATATCTCCTCTGAAAATACTCCATAGTTGAGGTAACTCATCTAAGCTAGATTTACGCAAAAACGATCCTATAGGTGTTAAATATTGCTTTGGATCTGATAATAGATGCGTCGCAACTGCTGGCGTATTAATACGCATCGTGCGAAATTTTGGCATTTTGAATATATGATTATTACGCCCAATCCGGTCAGACCAATACAGAGCTGGGCCAGTTGAAGTCAACCGAACCATTATCGCAACAACTAAAATCGGAATGATTAAAAACAACGTCGCAGCTAATGCCAGTAAGAGATCAAAAATACGTTTATTCACTTATGTACCTTATTAAAGCCCATTGCTGTTGCTTTTAAACCCTCTTCGACCGTTATTGGTGGCGTCCAATCAAGCATTGTGCGTGCTTTAGCAATATTCACTTGCAAATTACCACACAACCGTTGGGCAACATTTTTTTTACCAACTAAAGCTGCAAAACTCTCTATCAATTTTTGTGGAATAGGTACGAGTCTTGATTTTACACCTAACGCATTAGCACAACCACGCAACAACTCACTCGTAGATAAATCATTCCCATCCGAAACTAAAAAGATTTGATTTGCAGCTGCAGGATGATCAATACACCTCACAATTAGGCTCACTAAATTATCAATATAAACAAAACTACGCTTATTATGAATGGCGCCTAACGGTAATGGGATAGCTCGCTTGACCATCCGCATCATACTTGCAAAATTTGCCTTTACACCAGCACCATAAACCAATGGTGGACGAATAACAACAACCTCCATACCCGTCTGCTGAGCGATCAACATAAGTCTCTGTTCAGCTTCCTGCTTTGAAATTCCATAAGCGTCTTGTGGATTGACAGGGTGCTCTTCGGTAAATGGTAAATCGAACTCAGTATGTTCACCATTGACCTTAACAGAACTCATGAAAATGAACCGTTTAACACCTGCTTTGGAGGCCTGCATTGCAAGGTTCAAAGTACCTTCAACATTGACCTTTCGAAACTCGGCAAGCGGATCAACAGCGTGATCACTCATGATATGTACCCGTGCCGCGAGATGGACTACAATATCGACATTGCGCAAGACGGCAGACCAATCGGTATTATTATCAATAGCGCAAATGCTTGTAGTTTGTATTGAAACCTCAAGTTCAGTGTTCTCTTTACGCAATACCGCCACCACCAGATGCTTCTGTCGAAAGAGTTCAGCACAGAGCGCCCGTCCGACAAAGCCGTTAGCGCCAGTGACAAGTATGTTCATTTTTGCCGAGCTCTATTTATAGCCTTATTCAAAGTCTTGCCTAGGTCTTCAGCAGGCATCATCGAAAAATTATCCTTGGGGTTTCTTTATTCATGAATATTTGTTGGATTACCAAAACATTGATATAGATATTATATCTTCTCAAAAAGCATATACAAACATCAACATTACAAACGAGCCCTATACTTCTATCAGTCTAGCTGATTCACATGCAAACCCAGACCTCTATGCAGCATGATAACGGGCATTAGCATCCATCTTCAATCCAAATGAGAATGAGTCCGTTCTGTTAAAACAACCCTACCCTCAACTATTCAGACGTGACGTCGATAATACCCATCTTCTGCCGCCATGACTGCTGCCGGCGCAGCTCTCCTAATGTGCGATAAAAAGCACGGCTAAGATCGTCGTGAGCACGCACGATGCCTTGGTCTTGCATCAGGTCAAGCAATCGCTTCTCTTTGACACTTGCGATTGCTGCTTTAATTTGAACCAGATGCTCAGCTACCCACTGTATCTGATTAAGCCATTGCCTTACTTCTGGCAAGGTCCACCCTTTTGCAAGCTGATCGTTATAAGCTTGATTATCAAGCTTATGACCTAAATACTCTCTGGTAATCTGATCAGGCTCATCAATTAAGTGTGCTTTTCTAAGCTCCTCTGAGAGCTCAGGATGCTTGGATAAAAGTAAAATCAACTTCTCGTTAAGCTCAATACCTTCGCTATTCGGCCTTAGAAATTCAAGCATCTCACTATAAGTCGCAATAAACTCTTCGGTCACTATACTAATGTCTCGAATCAACCAATCATGACACTCCTCTACGGGTACCATAAGACAAATATCTAAAGCTTTTACTGGTATTTTAAGTGCTCGCACAAATGCCGCCTGTTCCAACCGTTCAAGGCGTAGCTTTTTCCAGGTAAGTACAGCAAGCTCACGTACCATTGAGCTTTCAGCAACATCGCTGGGTTTAAAGCTGATCAAAAACTCTTCATGCAATCCCCGAAAATCCTCTTCGGATTCCCCGGGAATCACTGCCATAGAAGAGTAAATTCCAGTCTTTAAAGAGTTACGGGAAGAAGATATCTTACCTGCTTCAGACTTGGGCCCACCTGAGCGAGTTGATTTAGGAATGCCGACCATGACTTACTTCAATCGAACTCCAGGTCGATCATCCGGGGTACCTATGAATTCAACACCGGAGTTTTCAAGAGCTCGCTGAATAGATTCCAACAACCTAGCATTTCCTGATGGCACACCCTCCATCAATTCAAACCGTCTAATTGTTGCCAAGCCGACACCCGACGCCTTAGCCAGCTGATCTGCTGTAATACGTATAAGCTGTCTTGCCGCTCTAATTTGCTCAGATGTTATCACTATTGACTCTTATTGATATTTAAAGTATCATTAACACTTCTTAGTTAACTTAATTGAATATACCATGAAACCAATCCAAATTCTTTTAAATACAATTGAGATAATTGAAGGGGCTTACGCACCTGCAACCATTCGTGCTTATAAAGCTAATTTTGAAAAGTTTATCATCTTCTGCGATGAGACGGATGAATGTGCATTGCCGGCTAACTGTGATTTAGTAGCAAGATACGTTAAAAAACTCACTGGCAGCCACCTAAAGTCAAACAGCATTCGAATTGCTGTAGCCGCTATCGCCACCATACATAGACTGAATCAAGCAGCAGACCCTACTCAGCATCCTCAAGTGAAGCTAGAGGTACGGCGGATGAACAGAACACTTGGTCGTGAGTGTAAACAAGCCTACGGCATTACCAATATCACATTACAAAAGATGCTAAGCGCCACCGATAGCAATTTACGTGGCACACGTGATCGAGCGTTACTACTGATGGCTTATGACACATTATGTAGAAGAAGTGAACTGGTATCGCTTCAGGTAGAAGACCTCATCATCAACAACCTGCCCAACCCGTCATTTAAACTGAGGCTGCGTAGGAGCAAGACCGATCAAGATGCAAAAGGCCGCTGGCTACATCTTGGCGTTGAGACACAAAAAGCATTAAATGATTGGTTGAAAGCAACAGATATTCAAAATGGGAAAATTTTTAGGGGCATCAGGAAAAAAAACGAACTTTCAGACGGATTAAACTCCTCACACATCAACCGTATCTTCAAACGGCTTGCAAAAACCACAAACCTTGAACCTAGCGTCATTCAACAGATAAGTGGACACTCAATGCGCGTGGGAGCCGCTCAAGATTTACTACTATCCGGTGCAAGCCTACCAATGATTATGAACCGCGGACGATGGTCTAAAACGGATACGGTAATGCGATATATTGAGTCTGCAGGATTTAATATTAATATAAGTTAACGTTAAAATTTACGTATAACTTGCTTTCAATCAGCGCTCAGAACAACTTTCTAAGGTCTGTCAATACCATCAAATAAATCCTTATGCCACACCAACTTGATTTACAGCCAAATAGTGAGAGGATTTGCGTAGAAAAGGTTTTTCTATGAAATTCCAGAACAAAATCGCAATAGTCAAAATCAATAATCCTGCAACAGTAAGCATCAACCAAGGAGACTCTTTAAATAATCCGAATGAAATTAACAACTGCAATATTGGAAAATGAACAATATACACACCATAAGAGAAGTCACGATATTTACCAAAATTGACAATACTTGGGAAGATGCATGAAAAGTAAACTACCACAATAGCTAATGCTATAGGCTCAATCACTAACCATGGCAATCATGCCCGCAATATAAAAGCCACCAAATCCAAAACCAGTAACCAGACTCCATATTTAGCAAGATATTGGAAGTAGTAGTAACATATTGTGCCAGCAAGAAAAAATGTGAGTTGTACTGGTAATTGCCGTTGCAAGTCCATGTTTGAATCTACGCCCGTTCGCCTTACTAGCTCAATTATGATTGCTGAATATAAAACTGATGCGATATTAAGTACAATGATTACAGCAAGTCGACCAAACTTGCGGAATGCCATCACAGCAATCAGTACAAAAAGATAAAACATCACTTCAATCTTTAATGTCCATAAAGCACCATTCACAGCTTGAAGCGTATTATTTTCAAAAATACCTAGTAAGTTGGAATGTAGAAAATTAAGGAAAACCAAGTTTGCAGCAATATATTTCAACACTGGCAAAGACCAATACTCACTCCATGAGTACGTGCTAAAAATGGTGCCAAGAAGTGCACAGATCAACACGATAGAAAAGTAAGCAGGATAAATTCTTCGTGCTCTTTTAAAAAGCAACCCTTATTGTTGCTAGAATTTTAATAAATCATAAAAATCAAAACCCCGCTCAAACAAAAAAAGATTTCACTGCGATTGCAGATGAAAATAGTTTGCTCATTATTGAAAGAGAGTGCGCACCTGACAATACATACGCATGCACTAAAAAAACGATGAACGCGAATATAAAGAGTAATAAGTCAAAATTATTGATGCTTAATCGTACATCAGAGGTTGATAGTTTATTTAATGTGGGATTTAGATTTGATGTCATATTGGCATTCATTTTTTAAGGGCAATAATAAAAACAACACCAAAGCAATACGGTCGCGCAAGCGCCTGCGTAATTTATTCACATTCGCTATTAAAGCCAGTCGATCAATAATGTGATAGCGTTTTAGTCTTTGTATCGGCCAGGTATCGTTGTAACCTAAAACATCAGCGATCAATAGTGTTTGCTTGACCAGCCAACCTTCGCGGAGTTTTTCCCAACGAACTAATTTAGCTTTAACGCCTACATTAGCCCCCACAACGTTACTTTCATGCTGCCTATATAGCATGTGAGATTCATTATCAATAAACCACTTAAACCCGCGCGACCTTGCAAACGCATAAATATACCAATCATGCAACGCAATGGGCTGGCACTTTTGTTGGTTGGCAATTAAAAACTGCTGTAAATCTAAGGCGAATTTTTGAGTTAAAACAAAAGTGCAGCCAGGCCCAGCCGATTCAAACATATAATCCCATTGCCTTTGTGGCTGGGCTTTATTGATGAGTTTCTGCTTACCATCAGTCCAAAATGCCATCACGTTACTAGAATAGGCATCTAAGTTATTAGTAGCAATTACCTGAACTGCATGACTTAATTTATCAGCTAGCCAAATATCATCTTGATCAGACAATGCCACATAATCAACCTGCGTTAAGTCAGCATCACGCAATAATCTAAAAAAATTAGCCGCTGCACCACCCTGTTTTTGGCTGGGCAATAAAGTTATACGACGATCTACAGCAAGCGCCTCATTCAATAATTGTGGCGTGTGATCAGATGAACCGTCGTCTGAAGCTACAATTAAAACCTCAACATCCAACTGATTTTCAATGCTTTTCAGTTGCGCATTTAAATACGCTTCACCATTGAAAGTTGTAAGTAAAACGGCAATCTGCGGTTTAGTTCTTAACAAAAGCTGCTCGCCTTAAACGTACAATAATCAATCTGCGCAAATACTTTGCCAAAGAATATAAGCTCAGAAGTAAAACGGAAATAAAACCAATATTTTTATTATGGAAAAGTATCCAATAATTATCTAACTCTGATTTCTCCATTGCCCAAAGATGTGAACTTAAACCAGATGCACCGAACATAGGCTTGTATATAGAGACGAGTGGTAGGATTAATTTAGCTACTTTGTAATCATTAAATGCGATTTTAAGCCATAACAAATGATCATCCACATACCTTTTAGCGGGATCAAATCGAAGTGCGATGTCTTTTTTTATCATGACAGATGGGGTAACAAATGGATTGGAAATCAACAAGCTTGTTTTAGAAACAGTTTTAAAATCACAATCACCTAATGGCCAATTAGGCTGACTATCATCAGCCACTATTTTTGCATCATGCCCACTTAAAACAATTTCAGGATTTCCTTGCATGAACTTATATTGAATTTCAACTTTTTGCGGATGCCAAGCATCGTCAGCATCTAATAATGCAATATACGGCTGGCTGGCTGCATCCCATCCAACATTTCGCGCATTAGCTGCACCTTGATTAGGTTCAAGCGCAATGACTTTTACATCAAAAGTATCCACATATTTTCTAGCTTGCTCATTCAAAGCTTTTAGCGTTAAGCCATGATCAGGGCTTGCATCTTCTACCAAAATCACCTCTTTTGGCAGCATAGTTTGAGTTGCGACAGACGCAAGCGCACGACCAATAGTTTCGCTACAACGGTAACAGGGAATAATGACGCTAACGTGTGCACGAGCAATGCTGTTATCTACTGCGTATAAATTTGATTGCAAAGCGCCAGCCTGTAATTTAACCATTAATCACATTCCATAATTGCACAATATCAGGGTTAACGTGCCACGGTGCAAATGGCGAAGGGCCTTGACCTTGGGTTGAGATGAGATTTTTAACAAAGACCAATAAACCTAAATAGCCGATCATCAACATGCCCTTCATTCTTGTTTCATCCATCACTCCAGCAAGTCCCGGCTTAAACTGCATCATCAACAGCATGGCAAAAAGTACAACCGACTGCAACCTAAGCCCAGCATAACTAAACTTTGCCAATATAAACGTGAATAGTGTTAACGAAATTAATAAAAGAAGTTGCTGGTTGGTTAACAAAGCATTCTGCGTTTTGCCCCCATGTAAAACATATAAAAACAACCATGAAATACTTAATGTGGTCAAACCTGAGTACCAAGACGGGGAGCTAAAACTTTTATAAGCCATATACTTACCTTTAGCATCTAACCCACTATGCATATTAGCCTCTGTTAAATAGCCAAGAATATCAACTAAATAGTATTGAGCTAGCACAACCAACGATACTACCGTTATTAACTTCAGCCACCTAATAAACTTTAGTTTGTCGTCCGCAAGTAATCCAGCAATCAAAAACACAAACAACACACTTACATGAAATAAAACGGCAACCACACCTAAAACCACACTGAAAAATAAATGATGGTGATAAAACTTTGACATTGCAAACATTGCAAAAGCAAATGACAAACCGTATCGCAAGCCATTCATGGTCATATCTAAGTAAAAAAGTGGCACGATGCAAACGATTAACACAATCAATGCGCGATCATCAGATTTTGATGCAATTAACAACACGACTGTGGTAATAGCAGCAACTAATACACATACTTGCAACGGATCATTTGCAATATAGAGCAACGCCTTTACTAAATAAGTAAAACCAGGCTCAATACCTGCAAAATCACCTGTGGCAGCAATTTGAGAGATGATATTGATATAGCTTGCGGTATCAGTGCCAACCTCACCTCTTAAAACAACCAAAAGAATAAGAGGCAACATGCCAAGTAGAACTATGGGTAAATTTCTTGCATATTGAGTCCCATGGCTTGTACATCGATGATACAAAAAACCATAGTAAGTAGAATAAAGCAGCAACGCTACAACGTAATAAATCATCTTAACAAATTCACAACACGCTTTATGACTTCTAGATACTGTGTACCCCATTTTAAGTCTGGCTCTAAATAATTACCTTCCGCCCACTCATTCCAGGACTTTAAGAAAATAATTTTGTGTTCATAATCACGGCCACTTAATTTATCCACAGCATCTTGCAAATGCTTTTCAAAAAGATCAGGAGTTGAATTCGCAAGTACCACACCTTTTCGGCCTTTACGAGGGGTATTGTCCCAATTAGGATAAACGCAAGGATAAGCTCGACTGTCAGATTTAATAATATCTGGGACAAGATGTTTTATTGCTTCACAATATTCAACTATACGGGGCCCACCCAAAGATAATCTTCTTTTAACTCCCCAAAACAGTCTTTTTGCCTGATTAACTATAACATTATCTGTATTCACGATCCCAAGAGTTGACATTATTACGGCATCCAACCCTAGTGCGTCTGCATCATCAAATTCCATCATATTAATACCGACAATGTACAAGCCTTTTAACCCAGCTTGTAATGCTAACTCCCGCCAAAAATCGAAACGATTTTTGGCATCTGGCATATCAGTCGGCTTAAAAATGACTAATATTGGCTTACCGTCCACAGTCATATAGCGGTGATCGCGGAAGGCTGTCAGCAGATAGTCGAAGTGTGCCCTGTCGTCAGCTTCCCCTGAATAGGTCTGGTCGATTAACAAACGATGAGGTTCGTCCTTCCAAATCCCACTCCAGGAATGATTAGCCCATCCCAGACAAAATGGAAAATCCGGCGAGCCTGACTCAAGAACCTCATTAAATGGTCGCTCCAACATACGTCGTCCATCAAACCAGTAGTGCCAGTAGCAAAAGCCCTCTATCCCATAGGCTGCCGCCATTTCAGCTTGAACTACTCTTGTCTCGGGTAACCTTAGGTCATAAAAGCCCAAGTCTGCTGGAACAACCGGCTGTTCATGTCCTTTAAACAAAGGCTTTGCGCTGGCAACATTGGTCCACTCAGTAAACCCTTTTCCCCACCACTTATCATTTTCTGGAGTAGGATGGAATTGGGGCAGATAAAATGCAATGACGCGTGCAGCTTTTTTCTTGATTACTTTTTCAATCATATTTTTATCTTCAACAAATTCTATTAGATCTAACTGATGCTGTGCATCGTTACATTGATTAAAAAGTTTCTAATGCGTCCCACTTACCAGTACTAAAATTGAACCTCTTTAATATTTTAGCTGGAACCCCTCCCACAAGCATGTGGTCAGGTACATCGCGTGTGACAACCGAATTAGCCCCGACGACGACTCCGTCACCAATTTTCACTGGGCCAACAATGGTGACGTTGTCACCTACCCAAACATTAGAGCCAATAATAACTGCTCCATGTGAAACTAGCTCTCGCATAACTGGGGGTTGATTAGGATGACTATGTTTATCACCCTTATATGACCCATGATTATGGTCACTCACATACACACCGCTGCCAAACAGGCAGTTATCTCCAATCTCTATTCGATTGATAGCTGATATATGTAACCGTTCTGAAGCGTTAAAACTCTCACCAAATGAAATCACTGGCTGGAATTGTTCTTCACCACATTCAGCCACTGCTTCAATCCACGCATAACGTCCTACTGACAATCGCTCACCCACAGTAATGTAACGAGTGCCAATGACTCGTGAACTACGACCTAGGTATGCTTTTTTCCAACCGATAAAATAGGCTGAGACCTTACCTTCGATTATATAAGTGATCCAGCCAATAAATCGAAAAAATGCTACGCGTGGTCGTTCTTGTGCTATCACTTTTGTAATTTGCGACAGCCTTTTTGAAACACTAGCCATGATTGATTTCATTACTATCATAAATTAATCACAACAAAACCGAGCGAAAAAGGCGAAGAACCACTTTGAGAAACACGTGGTAATAATTTGCAACAAACAAAGGCAATTGAATCAACGGTGCTAGAAAAACGTAGTACCTCCAATTGTCGCCATACGCATCTTTCAAACCAATTGCCATATCGCCATCTAAAAATTGGCTATTGCCTTTACGAAAATCGAGAATGAAACCAGGGAAGAAGTTTACGATAGTGCCATTTTGAATTGCTCCAGCTATATCCGGCTTGTCTTTTAAAATTTCATTTGTAATTCTAACTAAATTACTTCCAAAAACCTTAACCAAACCATATCCACCTGAGTTTGATCCCTTAGCTGCAACCACCCAGTCTTCAATGATTGCAAAGCACTTGCCATCTCGCAATAAGGGAAGTACCCAACCCATCTGTGGGAGATTACAGCCATCCACAACACTTGAGTATTCTATCAAATTAACACTTCTTCTAATTATTAAACCAGAAATAAAAGTCAACATCACATTAGTTCTTCGAGCAAAATCTAACGCACTCTTATATATTACAATATCGTGCTTTACGTATCTGTTTGGCCTGGTCGTGTAGTCATCTTTAAACCAGTAATTGTTTAGGTATAGGACATCAACATTTCCATGAAAAAGAGCATTAAGCACTCTATCTAGCCCGCCAGGTAGAACCACATCATCGTCTCCCAATATCCAAACATAAGGAGTTGTCGCAGAAGAGTAACATTGTGCAACATTTAGCTCTCCACCAATATTTTCTGGATTAATAACAACTTCAAATTCTGCAACAGCAATTCGCTGGTAACGTGAAATCACTTCGCTTGTGTTGTCCGTTGACGCATTATTTGAAACATAAATTCTAACTAATTTACGATTATCGTCACTTAAGCAACCAATCTCTTCACAAAGTCTACTCAAACACAGGTTAAGATAAGCTGCTCGGTTATAAGTTGGGATTGCAATAGTTAATTGAGCCTGTATTGATTTTACAGATTGATGATCAGGTTGCATTTACTTTTAAACCTTAATAACCACATCGAGTGCACAACTATCTTGCCACTCACGACGCTTTGACACAAATATAGCGCTACCCCAGCCAAACCCAACTAAAGCGCATACAGCTAAATAACCAGACATTATTCCTAGGGCTCCGTACTCCCTTCCTAAAGTAATAGTTAATACGGCAATTAACCCAGCACTAATTAAACTGATTGCTAAAAATGGCTCCTGTTTATGTGCCCTTAAATATGCTGATTGAGCAAATGTAACATAATTTAATGTGGTAGCTAACATAAGAAGTGCGAACGGCAACGGATCAAGTAACCTGTTCGAATATTGAATATTTTTAAAATGTGCAAAATAATCCACTACACAGAATATCATCGCGAGCAAAGCCAAAACAGCAAGCGATCGAGTTAATGTCACAACAAATATATGGTCTAAGTTACAGTAGTCTCTCCTAGAAATAAGTGTTCCAAATTTTGGAGCTTGAGTGTTCATCCAAGCCATCGCGATACCCATTAAAGCATTTGCAATTGAAAAACTTACACCCATTTTTCCAGCCTCAGCAGCACCATGGTAAGCAAATAGAACTGGGGTGAAAAGTTGAAATATAAAATAACCACTTAACCAACTAAGCGCAACTTTCCATTGAAACGGCCAAATCTCAACTTTCCAATTTATGCCAAATCCAGCAACTGACTTGAAAGAAAATAAGTTCTTCAGAAAAGCTCTTTTTGTGCGCCACATCCATACCAAAACAGTGAGTACCAAACCAGTGTTCATAACTGGCATAGCCAATAAACCACCTCCACTAACTAGTACCGCCCAAGCAGTTGAACTTCCAATAATGTTTTGATACATTCTTAATCGTGCAATTTCAGCAACATGACCGCAGCCTTCCATTAGTGCTAGTAACGGTAAGAACAAGATATTAACAGCTGCTGCCAACACCAACCATATCCAAGCTAATTGCCAATTCACGGTCGATTGAGGATGGTTAACAGAAAAAAATATCCACCCTATTGGCATTATCACCAGAATGATTAGTATTGCAATTACACCATACAATTTTGTCACCTGGATCAACAATGAACGAAGGCGAGTTTTTGCTTTGGCGTCCCCGTCAACAACCCCACCATCAGACCAAAATAAATTTGCCATTTCATGACTAGCAAATTGCATCACCACATAACTCATACCCAGTTCAAAAAGAACCTGCATAGCTAATAAACTTGCAAAGGTGTAATAGTATCCTTGTTCATCAGGTGTCAAGAATCGTACAACTAACAACAAAGTTAAAACTCCAGAAAGCAAGCCCCAACCTCTGCCAAATAAAGTATACGCAACAGCACGATCAACACCCATATATGCCAAAAAATTTTTCATCGCAAGCCAACTATATAAAAAATGTAATTAAGTAACTAATGCATCGATTAACTGTAGGTGTTTTTCAGTGTGTAGGAAAAAGAAATTAGTCTCTACAGTTTCATCCGTCATTTCAGTCAACACCTTTAAAGCTATTCCTTCTGCATAGAAACACTGATACCCGAATGATGAAAATAGAGTAATGATTTCATTAGGATGGTAGTTAAACTTCGCAGCCCATTTTCTCAACATTTCTGTAAAAACAATAGGTTGATCTCGCTGCAAGGTCTCTGTTGCACCTTGGAATGCAAACAATTCGGCACCCTCAACATCGCATTTAATAAAATCAATATGTAAGGTATTGGCATCAACAAAATCATCTAACTTTTCTACATGGCAGGTCACTAATTCAGCATCAATGCGTCCACTCAAATTTTTCGAAGAGGCATTACCACTCCCTTCTGGATAAAAGTAAAATGTTAGGTCTTTGCGCTCATTGGACAAGCCGAAATGATGCGCTGTAATATTAGCTACCTGATTCAACTCGATATTTTTAGTAAGAAAAGAGTATGTTTTTGGTATTGGTTCAAACGCATGTATCTGGCAGTTCTTGGCATGGCGTGCTATTAGCAATGAGTACCATCCCATATTTGCCCCTACGTCCAACACAACACTTTGTTCTGGAACCAGTTTTAAAATCATGCTGGCATCTTTTTCTTCATAGTTTTGAAAATTGAGTGACTCAATTGGCGCCACACGATGATCACCTTCAGGACATTGCATTCTGATACCGTATTTTCTAGAGGTCATGACAACGGCCCCATCACGAATTTCTATCGACTCAACATCTGTTTGTGCCAGAAATTCTGCATACTCAAATAAGTGAGCATGACGATGTTGATACATACTCTGAATATACTCTGGCTTGCTCAACACCCCTGAAAGATGTTGATTACGAATTTCTTGTAATGTTGTCATGTTAAGTAACTTTCTATTGTTCGTTTAAAACCATCAGCCAAATTTGTTTTTGGCTGCCAACCTAATGCTTTTATCCGAGAGATATCCGGACAATTTCTTGAGATTGGACTTTGCAGATATCTATCATGTGTATGCAGGCCTTCTTTAATTACCTGAAGCCGTTTTTCCGGGAAAAGATTAACGAGTAGATTAGCTAAATCTATAATACTAATCTCGGCCTGACTATTCCCTATATTGTAAGGAACAGCATTTTCACCTTTTAGTAGCACTGTAAAAAAACCAGCTGTAGCATCTGCTAAATAGCAAAATGCTCTCAATGCCGTACCTTCACTTCTCATAACTATTGAACGACTCTCAGTAACATCCCGAACAAAATCGGCATAAACACGACCATCGTCCAATCTCATTCCTGGGCCATAAGTATGGAATGGGCGAACAATCTTAGTTGGCACTTGATACTGTGCATGCCAGGACACACACATATTCTCCCCCATACGTTTACTTTCTGCATAACACGAACGAACAGATGTAGGATCAACATATCCGTAGTCCGCTTCTTTTGTTGGTATCTTTTGCGTTTCACCATAGACTTCGCCACTACTAAAATACATAAACGAAATCACAGGGTGAGTACGTGCCACTTCCAGCAACTGCATTGTACCCAACACATTCGCCGAAAGCGTGCCTACAGGATCAACACCGTAGTATTTCGGACTGGCCTGACTTGCAGCATGAATGATAAAGTGGTGCGGCAACTTTAAATTAATTGGCTTTGAAACATCCTGTACCAACACTGTCAAATTTGGATTATTTAAATGTTGCGTAAAACGCTTTGTGTAATTTTCATGATTACGTACCAGCGCAGTAATGTGAATATCAAGGCCTCTCGTACGATTCAAAAAGAGGAGCGTTTCAACAAGGTATGCTGGCAAAAATCCTGATGCACCTGTAATCAACACACGTTTACTGGCAAAGACATCCCAATCAACTGGTGCCGACCTGACTACTTGTTCAATATCTTCAAGAATAATATGATTAGTCATTGCAGGTGCTTATCTTCCCTGGCCGGGACAATACGATCAAGTCTCTGGCAATTTTGCTGGTTGCGCCTAGAGTAACTATTCGATGAGTCTTGCTCATGAAAGCATCAATCTAAGTTACCTATCTCTAAATTATTAGACTTTTGATGCAGTCCGATTAGCATGTTCTTTCTCATTTCTTCCCTAGGCAACAAAGGCGATAAATCCTCAAGTGGAGGAGAAATAATTGAGCCATCTTTTTGTTGAACCAGCGACAGTTTAGGTACGAATGGTTGCTCAGGATGTGTGAACACCTCACATATAACGGGTCCATTGATTGATTGCACTTTTGGAATAATGGCTTCTACATCATCCCATGTCCTAATTTGGAATGAAGGAATGCCAAAAGCGTGTGCAACCTTTGAGAAGTCTGGGCATGTAACCCCTGACTTTTGATCTGATCCTGAGTACCTGCCGGCAAACAACGCCTTCTGCGTATGCTTAATCATTAAGTAGCCATCATTATTAAAAATAATAATTTTAATAGGAAGCTGGTGGTGCACGATGGTTTGAAGTTCTTGTAAGTTAAGCATCATGCCTCCATCACAATTCAAACACAGCACTTCTCGATTTGCACCGATTGCTGCTCCGATTGCCCCAGGCAAACCAAACCCCATTTCACCCAAACCTGTGGATGTCAGCATTCTCTGTCCTGCTTTAAATTTCAGAACCTGATGCCCTGATAGCAAAGCCGTTCCCATGTCTGTGGTCACGATCTGATCATCATGGAAATACTTCTCTAACACCTGCATAAAGCGATAGGAATTAATAAAGCTGGTACCTGATGCATCGTGCATATCACCATGTTCTGGCCCAACTACTGGATAATGCTCACGGTAACCTTCACATTGATTGATCCAATCTGGACGGCTAAAGCTGCCCTTCGTTTCGTTCAAGAGGCGATCAATAAACTTGCCAGCATCACTCAATATTGGCGCTTGAATTCGATCACCGAGCTTTAACAACTCTTGTGGATCTATATCCACCATCGCGACTTGGGCAGCACGCGCAAACTCAGTTAAGTCATAACCCACTTGAGGAATAGCCAAGCGCGTCCCGATGCAAATCAATGCGTCACTATTTTGCAATACAAAATTGGAAGCTCGCTGCCCGTAAACCCCAGCCCGACCAAAACATAATGGGTGGTTGGAGTCCAAAATATCACAGGCTTGCCAACTAACTAAGGTTGGAATACCGAGCCTCTCAACCAACTCCTTCACCCGATGTTCAGCACCTGCTGATCTAATGCCATGACCCAACCATAGTACTGGACGTTTAGATGATGCTAAAATGCTCAAAACAGTATTAACGCCTTCATTACAATCGACAATCCGGGCAGACTCTGTACACACGTTGCTTTGAACATTTACTGGAGAAATCTGAACAGGTGTTAAATTAACTGCTGATACTGGAGCCGCTTGAATATTCATTGGAACATCAATCCAAACTGGTCCTTGTCGTGATGTGCCTGCTATCGCATATGCCCGAGAAATAACGTCAACCACGCTCTCGGGTTGCATGATGCGTTCAGTCCACTTTGTAACACCTTCAACCATTTTTGTGCTGTCATATCCTTGCACACCCCAAATACGTAACGGATTCTCCGGTGAAGTGAAACGTGAATTCTCATTACCAGAAATAACAAGCACTGGCACTGAATCCATCCAAGCACTCACCACTCCAGTCACACCATTGGTTGATCCAGCACCTGTAGTGAGTAAGACAACGCTTACTTTACCTGTTATACGATAGTAGGTCGTAGCGGCCATCACCGCCGCTTGTTCGTGATGAACACAGATAATCTCAGTAAAACCAAGACGCGTAATAGCATCAAAGATTTGGGCATTTCCAGCGCCAACTATTCCAAAAACATGTCGAATTCCCTGTTCAAACAGAAACTCAGCAATATAATCACTTACTTTTTTTTCTACCACAATCAAATCCTTAATTTAGCTATTTTGCAAAAGATGCCATTGCACAGTTAATTTGATCGCCTCTTCTAACGGAGTGAAAACAGATAACCCATACTCATTTTGTGCACGTGTTGTATCTGGTAATAATTGCGAAGATCTACCAACACTACGAGGCGAAGTGTTCAGCATGATTTCTGGAGATGGTTCAAAGCTCTTTGCCACCTCCTTTGCTAAATCCTGCAATGTAATCCCTATAGGACTACCTACGTTTACCACGTCACCACTCTGGCCAGATGTCAAAATTCTTAAGAACCAATAGGCAGCATCACTGCCATATAGATAACTACGAACCACTTGCCCATCACCTAAAACACGGATATTCTTACCACGAAGCGCATCTGCTAAAAATGTAGTTTGAGCCCATGGAGTATCTAGCGACTGATACGGGCCAATAAATGAAAATGGGCGTACTATCAGTACTGGAATACGTGATTGCAAACGCGCCGCTGAACAGATTGTTTCCGCAAAGCGCTTAGCATTGGGATACATAAAACTTGCGTCGGGTCTTGGGGCACCCTGCGCGTTCTCAGGTAAGCCATTCACAGAATCTGGTTGAGCACCACATACTAATCCAGAGCTAAGATAGAGCAGTTTTTTTAAACGTCCTAATCTTTCAGCAGTTCGCATCACCGACATGGTGCCATCCACAATGACTGATGCTGTATCAAGAGGGTTAGAGGCATGCGTGCGTACATCAGGGTTAGCTGCGGCATGAATCACCCAATCAGCTTCCATGGGAAACTGTCCCAATTGCCGAACATCAGATTTAATTAACTGCACATCCTTTCGATTTGCCAAATGAGGTAATCGACTAGCGAATTGGTCTGTGCTGCGTGATATAAGGGAAAGTTTGATGCCGAATTGATAGTCATCATTGAGAGCCGCAACCATTTCGGCTATCCATGTACCGACAAATCCAGTTCCACCTATTACAACCAATTCAGATTGACGTAATGGCTCCAGTGCCTTTTCTCGACCATTTAAAACCTGTAAGCAGTCGTGACGTGTTCTCGCTTGGCATTCCGGTTTCATTGGGTTCCTTTCTTCGTGTGCTGTGCGAGTTCTTTGGCAACTTCAAGAATAATATCCTCTTGACCAGCCACAATTTTACGTCGTCCAAGTTCAAAAAATATATCTCTTGGGTCAATATTGAATTCCTTGGCAATCCGCGTAACTGGCTTCATGAACCCCGAAAATACACCCGCCATTCCACTTACAACACTCACAGATTTTATTGAGGGCATTTCTTCCATCAGAACTTCCTCAGCAAGATCTCCTGCATCTAACATTTTATAGAGATCAACAGCCGTGCTGTATCCCAGTCGATCTAGAACAGCGACTAGCACTTCCAATTGTGCATTGCCTGCCCCTGCACCAAAACCACGCGCACATCCATCCAACAAGGTAGCACCCGCATCGGCTGCAGCAATAGAGTTGGCAATAGCCAAGCCTAGATTGTTATGAGCATGGAAACCAACTGAAATGGACAGCTCACTGACCAGCAGTTCTACACGTTGCCTTACATCATCAGGCAGATAATGTCCTGCAGAATCCATAAAGACGACACCCTCTGCACCATATGACTCCATCTTTCTGGCTTGCTCTAAAAGGAGACTTGGGCTGATCATATGAGACATCATCAGGCAACCCCAAACTTCCACGCCCTGGTTCCTAGAAAAACCAATGTGACGTTCACATATGTCAGCCTCAGTGCAGTGCGAGGCAACACGTACTACATCTACCCCCAACGCTAAGGCTGGCTTGAGATCTCTTTCAATAGTTGCAAACCCAGGAATCACATGAATACCTAGTTTCGATTTAGTTAGGTTCTTTCGCGCAGTTGCCAGCGCTAAATGGTCTGGTGTGAGTGATTCACCTAATTGTAACGAAGATGCGCCAAGTCCATTCCCGTGCCCTACCTCAACAATGGACACCCCTGCCGCATTAGCAGCTTTACAATACGCAGCTATTTGGTCCACGCTTAACTCGTGCCTAACCGCATGATTTCCATCACGCAGTGTTGGGTCGCTTATTACAATTTTGCGGCCATTCATTTATGGTTCCCAGCTTTAGTAAAATCCAACGCGTATTCTTCAGCCATGGCAACTGCGGCGCAATTGATAATATCTAAATTTCCGGCATAAGCTGGTAAATAATCACCTAGACCACGCACTCTCACCATCACGACAATGCGGTCATTTTCAACAATCGGACCAAAAATAATCTCATAACCAGGAACATACTCCCGAACTTTTTCAACCAATCTCATTAGCATCACGGTCAATTTAGGAATATCCGGGTTTTTCACTTTTGCGAAAATGGTCGCCTGCATATCAACACATGGATCGGCTGGGTTAAGGTTAAGAATAGCCTTGGTGCGTGTAGCCCCAGAAAATTGTTTTAGCCCATCCTCGGTTGTTTTTATGTATTCATCAAGATTTTGTCGAGTGGCTGGTCCTGCGCTTCTTGAAGCAATGCTAGAAACAACCTCGATGTACTCAACATTGGTCTGCGTTTGACCGATGGCATAGGCTACCGGAATGGAGGCTTGTCCGCCACACGTTACCATGTTGACATTGGGCTCAGCAAGCGAGTCAGCCAAATTAACACTTGGAACGCTCATTAGCCCTATTTTCGCGGGTGTGAGATCAATGACTAGTTTGTTCAGGCTTTTCAGAATTGGCGCATGTTCAAAATGACTTTTGGCTGAAGTCGCATCAAACACCAAATCACAGCAATCCGGATGATTAATAATATAATCAATTCCTTCAGCGGAGACTTTCACGCCTAGTGAGGAAGCCTTTACCATCCCTGCTGATGATAAATTCCTTCCAATGAAAGCACCGCATTCGAGATAGGGTGATCGGAGTATCTTAATCAATAGATCCGTTCCAATATTCCCGCTACCTATGATAGCTACCTTAAGTTTTTTCTTGGATTGAAACGCCATAGCTATATGCATTTTTAAATTAGAAATTAACACCAAAAAATGCCTCGATCTTATCTGAGATAAAACTCAGCATTTCCTCATCTAAACCTGGATACACTCCAACCCAGAAGCTGTTATTCATGACTAAATCAGTATTAGTCAGATCGCCACTAATTCTGAAGTTGCGACCGAGCATGTAAGGCTGTCTAGTCAGGTTACCGGCAAATAATAAACGCGTACCGATTTTATTTTGGTCCAGGTAATTAATAAGGTCTACACGACGAACATCTGCCTCTGGACGAATAGTCATTAAAAAACCAAACCAGGAAGGATCGCTATTTGGGGTGGCTTCAGGCAGAATCAGGAATTCTTCACATGAAGAGAGCCTGTTTCTAAGGTAAGCAAAATTGTCCTTACGCGCTTGCACAAAGCTGTCGAGCTTATCCATCTGGGCTAGGCCACATGCAGCTTGCATATCGGTAATTTTAAGGTTGTAGCCTAAATGTGAATAGGTATATTTATGGTCATAGCCTTCTGGTAAACTACCAAGCTTCCAGCAAAAACGCTTACCGCATGTATTGTCTTTGCCTGGTGCGCAATAGCAGTCGCGGCCCCAATCACGAAAAGATTCAGTAATTTGCTTAAGTTCATAATTGTTAGTGAATACCGCTCCACCTTCACCCATCGTGATGTGGTGCGCAGGATAAAAGCTGAGTGTGCCGATATCACCGAAGGTACCCGTCAACTGGCCGTTATATCTAGAACCTAATGCATCGCAGTTATCCTCAATGAGCCATAGACCGTGCTTGCGACATATTTCCATGACGACTTTAATATTAAATGGGTTTCCTAAAGAATGTGCCAGCATAATGGCTTTGGTCCTAGGGCTAATGGCAGCTTCAATCTTACTCGCATCAATATTATGTGAAGCTAGCTCAATATCCACAAACACCGGCACTGCACCAAACTGCAAGATAGGGTTAACCGTGGTGGGGAAACCTGCGGCAACCCCAATCACTTCATCACCAGGTTTAATGGCACGATCGCCTAATCTAGGTGAAGTTAGGGCTGTAAATGCGAGTAAGTTTGCAGAGGAACCTGAGTTTGTGGTGAGTAGGAATTTAACACCGAGATATTCTGCTAAGCGTTTCTCAAATGCCTCGTTAAAACGTCCAGTTGTTAACCAGCCATCCAATGAAGCTTCAACCATATTCTTCAGCTCGGCTGCATCCAGCACCTTGCCAGATGGTGGAATGACCGTTGCACCTGGTTCAAAAGCCTTAGGGGTATATTTAATCGCAGCATATTCATCTACGAGCTGAGCAATCTGTTGGCGAAGTTGTTGAGATTTATCCAAAATGGTATTCCTTGTAATTTAAACGTAAAAATTAACACTGGCCTGATACATGATTGATTAGTGCGCAACCTGATATTGTTGTATTTGATAGTGACACATCGCTTGCATATCTGCGCCTGCAAGGTGCGCTTTATGCCAAGTGCAAATATGGTCAATAGCTGTCGCAAGCGTCCATCTAGGTTGCCAGAGCAAACGTACTTTAGCTTTTGAGCAATCTAACTTTAAGTAATGTGCTTCATGAGGATGGTTACCTCCATCCAGTTTCCAGCTGGCACCCTCACCCCAAGTATCAGTTAGCTTATCCAATATCCATTGCACTGGTTTAGCATCATCATCGTTCGGCCCAAAGTTCCAGGCTTCAGCGAAACTCGGTCCTTCTTCATATAGCTTTTGCGCTAATGACAAATAGCCAGATAATGGTTCAAGCACATGCTGCCATGGGCGAATGCTGTGCGGATTACGAATGCTCACCGATTGTCCTTGCACGATCGCACGCATTATATCAGGAATAAGTCTATCACCAGCCCAATCACCACCGCCGATGACATTCCCAGCTCGACCAGACCCAATAGCAACGCCGTGTGTTTGATATAATTCAGGATGAAAGTATGAGTTGCGGTAAGCCGCTGTGACTAACTCAGCGCAACCTTTACTATTACTGTATGGATCATAACCACCCATGGCTTCATTCTCACGATAACCCCAAACCCATTCGCGGTTCTCGTAACACTTATCACTTGTAACGTTAACGACTGCTTTAACACTATTAGTGCTTCGCACGGCTTCAAGCAGATTGACGGTTCCCATTACATTAGTAGAATAGGTTTCAACAGGTTCAAGGTATGAGTAACGCACTAAAGGTTGTGCGGCCATGTGGATCACGATTTCTGGCTGGTGTTCAGAAAATACTGAACGCAGATTCGCTAAGTCACGAATATCACTGATAACGCTGGTCATGCCTTGGCCGACGTTGGCAACCTCAAACAAGCTGGGGTTTGTAGGTGGAGCAAGTGCGTATCCTACAACCTGAGCTCCTAAGGATTGCAACCAGAGAGACAACCAACTGCCTTTAAATCCAGTATGACCAGTGAGTAAAACGCGTTTTCCTTGCCAAAAAATAGTATTCATGACCATATTTTCCATGGGGCTTTGCCAGATTGCCACAACTCTTCAAGCTGCTGCTTATCACGCAATGTATCCATCGGCTGCCAAAAACCATGATGCTGAAACGCCGCAAGATCACCCTCTTCAGCCAAACGCTCTAAAGGCTCTCGCTCCCATATTGTATTATCATCCACCAGATAATCTAGGACTGATGGCGACAAAACAAAGTAACCTCCATTGATCATCGCGCCGTCTCCCTTGGGTTTTTCGCGGAAACTATTGACTTTATTTCCCGTCAGATCCAATGCACCAAAGCGTCCTGGTGGAATTGTAGCCGTTAAGGTTGCTTTGACTTTCTGCACCTTATGAAATGCAATTAATTCTGTAATATTGACATCACTTACGCCATCACCGTAGGTTAAGCAAAAGGCCTCTTCATCCTGCACATGCTCTGCAACACGCTTCAAACGTCCACCTGTCATTGTATTCTCACCAGTATCAACTAAGGTAACCTTCCAGGGCTCGGCATAACGCTGATGTACTTCCATTTTATTGTTCACCATGTCGAATGTTACATCTGACATGTGCAAGAAATAATTAGCGAAATATTCTTTGATCATATAGCCTTTATAGCCACAGCAAATCACAAAATCATTGATGCCATGGGCTGAATAGGTTTTCATGATGTGCCACAAAATAGGCCTACCGCCAATTTCCACCATAGGTTTTGGCCTAGTGGAAGTTTCTTCGCTAATACGCGTTCCTAAACCACCTGCAAGAATGACCGCTTTCATTGATACTTTCCTTTTGGATATTCGGCATTAACTATCGCTAGCAAACAACATAAAATACTAAGTTGAATGATCATGTCTATTTTACTTCTTCTGAAGTAGGGAAGAAGACATTACTGCCTTTTGATTTGATGTCAATTCTGATTTTGTTTCATGCATCAACAATCTAATTTCTTCTTGAAGTAATTCATATTCTTGTATTTTTGACTTTAAGAAACGTAGCGTAATACCTGACTTAGCTTCTATACCGCTAGGTGTTAGCAAATACATATAAGCTAATTTGTTATGACTGTTGCGAAAGTTAGTCGCCTTGATCAAGCCAATTTCAATCAAACCTTTTAGACAAAAGTTTGCTTTACCAAGGCTAATGCCCAATTCCTTAGCGAGCTCGCGCTGACTAATTTCTGGCTGAACTTCTAGTAATTTTAAAATTTTGTATCGATATTCGTCAGTTAACATCTTATGAAATCGTTGCCTGGGTAATTATCTTTGCCATGTTCATGCTTTGAACGCAAGTTTACCAAGAAAGTTAATTAATATGCAACAACTTAGATTAAGAAGTGAATTAAAAAGTGGGCACGCTACAAAAAAATCGATACTTAAAAACTGGCTGTAATATGCAGGATTAGAAAAAAATATTAATTATAGAGATAAGGCACTTTTTAGTTGAAGTAGATTTAATTAAAGTGAAGCCAAGCAAAGTTAGCAAATATATTGCATTTTTGGTCGAAGTTTTGGAGCTTAGTTTAAACTTAGAAAGTATTAATCAGGCACGCTAATGCCGTTTATCGTACCCCCGCAAGAATTATACTATCACTTCACAGCAGACCATGAATCAGATTAGTTAAAAAGTGGTTACAGCAAGCACTAGCATATTAAGTATAGGCAGGTTATGACTCAAAACCCATGCCACCGGTAAATTTCTTGATATCACGCTGCTGCCTTTTAGTCGGGCGTCCCGCACCACGCTCTCGAATGGCATGCTCGCCTTCACCTGTTACCTTAGTATTCTCGCGTTTGGTAATACTTGCCTGAGTTTCAGTGTATAAAAGCGCAGCTTCTGGAGCGCCTCTACGGATATTTGATAGAGCGAGTACGTTGACTTCAATTTCAAAATCTCGGTTACGGATATGAACGATTTGACCTATGTGCATTTCTTTAGCGGGTTTAACTCGGTCGCCGTCAACATGAACCTTGCCAGCTTCAATGGCTGCCGTTGCTAAACTGCGAGTTTTAAAGAAACGGGCAGCCCATAACCATTTATCTATCCTGCATTTAGCATCATCATTTTCTATTGATTTTGACATGTTTGGATTCACGCATTTTACTTAGTCAATATTTTAGGTGAATTAGCTTCTAATATTTGTTTGAATGCTATTAGCTTTGTTTCGGCAAGTTTATTAATTTCTTGTAGAGAATGGCCAGTGATGTGCAAAATACCTTCAGCCACATTATTCATCGTGGTGATGTGAAATTGACCGTTGGCAACGGCATCAACAACTTCGTCACGTAGCATCAGATGTCGCATATTGCGTTGAGGTATTAATACACCTTGCGTACCATCTAGACCTATATCTTTACAGACTCTAAAGTAGCCTTCTATTTTTTCGTTTAAGCCACCTACTGGTAACACTTCACCATGTTGATTAAGCGCGCCAGTGACGGCGATGCCTTGTTTAATAGGCAATTGCGTTAATGCAGATAACAGTGCGAACAACTCCGCACAGGATGCTGAGTCACCATCTACGCCGTTATATTCTTGCTCAAACACCAATGATGCGGTGAGATTTAACGGGTTGAATTGTGCAAAGTTACTATGCAACCAACTTTGCAATATCATCACGCCTTTATCATGCGTAGGGCCGCTCATAGACACTTCTCGGTCTATGGTCAGCACATCCAACCGACCAGCATAACAGTTTGCAGAGATCCGCACAGGCGAACCAAAACTCGCATCAGCAAGGTTTATGTGAGTTAGGCCATTGATCTGCCCTATCGTCTCACCATGTACGTTAATCATCAGTTCATTATCGACGATAGAATCGCGCGCATGCGCTTCAATGTAACTATGGCGGGCGTATTTGCGGTTAATTGCAGCTTTTACGTCTTCCTGCTCTACTAACTTTGCTCCGCGCAACTCTGCCGCAGCTGCACTTTCGAGCATAAGTTTTTCTAAAACAGCAAATTTGGTACTAATACGCGTTTGATCCTCTTCTAGCCTGTGCATAGCCTGCAACAAGGACACGACTGCTTCTGCTGTAAAGTGACTGCAATTAAATTGCTGACACTTTTGCGCGATAAATGCGGCATAGGCTGAGTAGTTTTCTGCACTCGCTTTTACTTTTTCAGCGAATTCTATTTTGATAGGGAAATAGCTGAAAAAATCGTACTTTTCATCAATCAACTCATAGTAATCTTCACGCGTTGCCACTAAAACCAGCTTCACTGAAACTGGTATCGAATCTTGTGCACTGACAAAACTAGAACCTTGACTGCTACTGCTGGTCAGGTCTTCAATTTGCAAGGTACCATTGCGTAAAAAACGATGTAACTTTTCAAGTAGTTGAGAGCCACTTTGTTCATCAGCCAAAATATCACGCAGATGCAACAACAATGTACCGCCATCTGCACGTAAGAGATTACCTGCTCTTAGCCGCATAAAGTCTGGCGTAGTGCTTGAATCGCCAGCACTCTCAATGCCGCCGAATAATGATTGCAAGCTTGGGTCATTATCGTAAATAACTGGCGCATGTTGGTTTGCAGCATGCTCAACCAAAACATTGACGCGATAACGTCCAAAAAAACCTTCGCTCATCAGCGCATCTAAATTGTTATCAGAGTCAGCACTGGCGCTAGGTTGCCAAGCCTCTAAAGTATCTAAAATGTCTTTTTGCAATAACTCAAAATATTGGGTGAGCTGCTTGTCCGCTTGGATTTGTGGAACATTTGCTTTGATCGTACTAATCTGAGCATTCAGGAAATCTTGAATTAATGTTGTGGCGTTATCTTTAATTTTAGCTTCTAACAGATTCGCCAATTCTTTAGCTAATTGACGCACAAACTGATCTAAGCCTTGTTTCAATTGCGTACCAACGCCAGCAGGCAACTTTAAAAATAGCGGTTTAGTATTGCTATCAAACTGATGCAATGCAATCAGGTCGGAAGGCGCAACCTGCTTAGACGCGGCTTCATGCATGGCGCTCAACATCAACGTTGTACGTCCCGTGCCAGGCTCACCAAGCGCAAGCAGATTAAAACCGGCTTGTTGCAAATTTAAACCAAATTCAGCGGCTTTTTTCGCTTCTGATTGCGCCACCCAAGCTTGATGCTGCGCACTTTTGCTATCTGCCGCAATGAGCTCTGAGGTATCAGCAAAGCTAAATTGCTTAGCAGAAATGTTAAGCGTTAATTGCTGCGGTGATAACACAGTTGAACTTGTTGATTGAGAGCTAGTAAAGATAGACATAGAGATAGAGATAGTGCCTTGCTAATTATTTAAGTGTTAATTTCGTATAAATTTTGTTAATTTTTGAAACTGATTTTATTTCCAGCGCTCACGCGCATCATCGTCTGTCAGCTTGGCATCCACCCAACGCTCACCTTGATTTGTCACTTCCTTTTTCCAGAATGGTGCTTCAGTCTTTAAGTAATCCATGATGAATTCACAAGCCTTAAAAGCTTCACCTCGATGTGCGCTACTCACCGCCACCAATACAATTTGGTCAGTCGGCTGCAAAGTTCCAACACGGTGAATGATAAGAGCATCGAATATATCCCAACGGTTTTGGGCTTGACCCACAATCGCTTCAAGCGCTTTTTCTGTCATCCCTGGGTAATGCTCTAAAGTCAGTTGCGAGACATTATCGCCTTCATTTAAATCGCGCACTTGCCCAATAAAACTGACAACAGCACCAGTATCTTTACGGGCATTACGCAGCTTACTCAGTTCAAAGCCTGTATCAAAATCTTCTGTTTGTACGTGCACTGTCATGACTAAATCTTACAGTCTATCCACCAGTGACAGGAGGGAAAAAAGCCACCTCGTCGCCATCAGTAATTGGCGCATTGTCATCTACCAATTCGTGGTTAATCGCGCCTCTTACTTTTAACTTACCCATCAGCATTTGTTGCCAAGTGTCGTTGCGTTTTGCTAGGTAAGCTTTTAGTTTAAGTATAGTTAGCGTGTGCGCAAAATCATCCTCAGGCAACTCTAAATCCTCAGTAGAAAATTTGAGTGTTTCTTTCAGTCTAGCGAAATATAATATTTTAATTTTCATAGTGTTAATAATTAAACTTCATCTTCTTTATCATCAATAATATCCAGCACATCAAGTGGTTTATTTGCTAATTCTACGCGCTCAATTTGAGCAAAGCGATTAGATATTTTTTGACTGCTAATATGTACTTCTTGTGCATTTTCATGCGCTTGGCGAATGTTGTCGGCAAGCTTTTTCATGCGCTGGTCGAAGCGACCAAAATCCTTGCTGAGTTTGCCTAACTCTTCTTTAATCACATGTACTTGCTTACGCGTTTCAACGTCTTTCAGCACAGCTCGTGCAGTGTTAAGCACTGCCATCAGCGTAGTTGGCGAAACCACCCAGACGCGTTTATTCATGGCGTATTCAATCACATCGTTGTGATAAGCGTGCAGCTCAGCAAACACCGCTTCAGCGGGTATAAACATCACTGCGCCGTCTGACGTCACGTTTGAGATGATGTATTTATTAGCAATGTCATCTACATGTTTTCTAACATCTGACTTAAATTGCTTTTCTGCAGCTAACTGCTCAATATCACTCAATTTGCTATCAAACATGCGGTGATAGTTTTCAAGCGGAAACTTACTATCTACTGCTACCGTACCTGTAGGGTCAGGTAAAAACAAAGCACAATCTGCACGCGTACCATTTTCGAAAGTATGCTGCATGGCGAATGAGTTAATTGGCAATACATTGCGCACTAAAGCTTCCAGTTGCACTTCGCCAAACGCGCCACGGCTGCGCTTGTCGCCCAATAGCTCTTGCAAACTCACAACATTGGTCGTTAAGCCATCAATTTTCTTTTGCGCTTCATCGATGGTGGCAAGGCGTGCCATTACATCAACAAAGGTTTGATTGGTTTTCTTAAAGCCTTCATCCAAACGCTCTGAAACTTTGCCACCAATTTGTTCAAGACGTCCATCAACGGCTTTGGTTAGGCTTTCAATGCTTTGCGTCAGCGTCGTAGTTGCCTTTAACATCGTATCGTTGATAAGTGCTTGTTGCGACTTGCCCTGTTCACTCAAGGTAATGTGCAACTTCTCCAGCACTGTTTCACGGGTGAACGCCAAGCTATTATTTTGTGCCAATTGCAAGGCTTGCATGGCATCACGAGTGGCTTGCAACTCAGCAGCAACACTGGAGCGCAAACGCTCGCTGGTTTCGTTTGAGGAAGTACTTAAGCGGTCGCCAAGTTTATTTAAACCATCGTTAAAATCTAACAACATCGCGCGGTGTTTTTCTTCTAGCTGTTGCAAAATCACCGCATTTTTATCAAGCTGGTTGACGCGCAGAACCTGCCAAAGCATCAGCAATAAGATGGCAACCGCCACCACTAAAATTAATATTTGTATCATAAGGCGTGATTATACCTGATGCGGATTGCTACGTTTTTAGAATAAATATCGAAGAAAAACTTACTCAGAAATGAATTAAGAAAACTTGCTATTAATCGCAGTAATAAACGGGCCTAGCTTGGGAGGCTGCGGCTCAACATCGACTTTGATGCCAAATTTATTCAATGCAACGGTACACACTGGGCCAATAGAGGCCACCATGCTTTTGTTAAGCGCTGCAAGCAATGCTTGGTGACGACTAAGTGCTTCTGCTACGGTAAAGAAATTATACACTTGTGATGCGCTGGTAAAACACACAATATCAACTTTACCGGCATCTAACGCATCCATTAAGTCTACCAGCGGTTGCGTATCTGCGGGCAAGCTCCAGCGGTAGGTAGCAATCTCAGTGACTATAGCGCCTCTAGCGTCTAAGGCTTGCTGAAGCTCCAAGTTGACATCGCCATAACGTTGCACCGCTACTCGCTTGCCTTTAATAGTGTATTTATCTAACTCAGCCAGTACTTCAGTTGTTGTAAAAGGATCACCCGCAGTAGCATCTATCCTTACTTTATATGAGCGCAATGCTGAGGATGGTTTAATTCCTCTCACAATCACAATTGAGGATTCAAGAATCTGCTTAAGCTGTTCTGTAATGCCTAATGTGTCAGTGGTAGCAAATAAAGCTTTAACGCCAACGCCTGTTTGAAAAATAAAGATGTCAGGCGCATTTTTCTGCCAATCATTAATTAAACGAGTAATTAATTCAGGATCGATATCAGGAATTTCCGCCAATGCTGGCGCAGAAAGTGGCGTACCGCCATATTTCCTGACCAAGTCAGCAAGTTGCTCACCTGCGCGATTTTCTAAAATGGCAATGGTTTTATTTTTCAATGTACAATTCCTAGGTACTAGACAGAAAGGCGTTAACCAAAGAGCTTTGGCTAAAAAATTTAATGACTTTAATTAAATGACGCTGCAATTAATGCGTGTGTTTTTTTGAGTTTTAGTTTAAGTTTTCAGTATAACAAATCCCCGACACCTAAAAACCATTTATGATTTTAAGTAGACCAATTTCTCAAGCAAATATTAATGATTAAACTTAAATTAATTTTCACCCAATGGCTAGTTAGCATCACACGCAAGCTACAAAATAATTTTTATTTGTACTTGTGCGCTCTGCTCTCAGTGATGATATTGCTTGATGCCAGCGTATTTCACATCGGCGAAAACATGCGAAATCGCTCGTTTGATTTAATGGTAAAGAACCGCATCGTAAAAGCTAAAGTTGACCCAGACATTGTGATAGTTGATATTAACGAAGCTTCCCTCAACGCCATGGCGAAGGAATATGGTCGCTGGCCTTGGCCGCGCCAAGTATTTGGCGAATTTGTTGAGAATATTGAGAGTCAAAATCCAAAAGCAATTGTGTTTGATATTTTGTTTAGTGATGCGGACGTTTATAACCCTGATAGCGACACCTATTTCAATGACGTGATTGCTGGGACTAGCAATACGTTTTTCCCCATGCTGCGCTTATCGCCAGCCAGTGATAATTTAAGCAAAATCACGCCGGATATGATTCCTGGTCTCAAGCGTCAATTTAAAAACGTTAATGGTGAACCTGTTTCGGCAGTTAAGAAACCTATCGCCATAGTATTGCCACATTTTGAAGCCGCGCTTAACTCCAAGCGACTCGGCACACATAACATTTACGCAGATGCAGATGGTATCGCGCGGGAATACAGGCTTTGGCATAATGAAAACGGCTGGCTGCTGCCTTCATTGCCGCTGGCAGTTGCTAATTTTGCACAACAAAACTCACTTCCGACGCCACAAGATATGTTGATTAATTGGCGCGGCAAAGCGTTCACTTACCCTTATGTGAGCTTTAGCGATGTATATGCTGACATGGCAAGTAAAGTCAAAAAACGCGCGCCAAATGAATTTACTAACAAAATTGTCATTATTGGTTCAACTGCACCTTCACTGTTTGACATTAAAGCCACAGCTATGGCAAAAGAATTTCCAGGTGTAGAGATATTAGCCACGGCGATTGATAACGTAAAACACGTCGACTACTTGCATGTATGGCGCGGAAAAACGCCGTATGTGCTAATGAGCTTGATACTCATATGGCTCACTGCTTTGGCTTTTTACCACAATGTAGATCGCGACAAAGTAACCAAAGTTTTCGGTAGCAGTCAGATTACTTTGCTAGGTCTCTCTTACATCGCACTTAACTTTACCAATACTTACTTGGACATTACTGGCCCTATTACATGGGCAATTATGTATTTCAGTGTGGCCAAAATATACGCATTGGCTAACGACCGCGCCATGCAAAGACTGTTAGCTAACGATATTGAGTCAGGTAAAAAAGGTGCAGCAATATTATTGATGCCAATTGTGATTGATAGTGAAGTGCCATTTAGCGATAGTATGCTAAAAATGCTGCAAAACAACATCACGCAACGCTGTACCCTGCCAGCCACAGTGGAAAGATTAAAAGGCACGCAAAGTGGCATATGGGGTCTGTTTACCGACATGATTACGGTCAGCTGGGCATACCCGCATGACAATGTGATAGAAGCTGAAAAAGCTAATGCTGACGCCACTCAGTTAGGCTTGCAATTAAAAACCATACTGCAAAACACAGGTATGCCAAACGACACCACCGTGCGTTATACGCAACATACAGGCGTACTGAATGCCGAAAAAGCAATGGATAGCCAATGGCGTGGCTTATTCGCACAGGCCATTATTAAACTGGATATTTTAGAAAACTAGCTAGAAAAGAGAGCAACACAGATGAGAAAATTAACCCAATTACTAATCGTAGCAAGCCTGCCTGCTCTGCTATTAGCGAACATCAGCATGGCAGCAGAAACTGGCAGCGCGCTTAAAAACGATAGCATTCGCTTCGAGCCATTTGCCGACGCCAAAGTCACAGGCACATTAAACCGTGGTGATAGCCTTGAAATTATCAGCAAAAAAGGCGCTTGGCTACAAGTAAAGTCAAAGAAAAGCGCAGGTTGGGTGCGTTTACTCTCAGTCAAACGTGGCGCCACGAGCTCAAGTAACCAAACAAGTGGCATATTGGCAGCAGCCAGTGGCCGTGCTGGTACTGGGCAAGTAGTTTCTACCACTGGAATACGTGGCTTAAGTGCAGAAGAACTTAAAGCCGCCAAGTTTAATGAATCTGAAGTGAAAACTTTAGAAGGCTACACACAAAGTGCTGCACAAGGTCATCAATTTGCTAACGCAGGCAACTTAAAGACCGTCTCTTTTCCTAATTTAAAAGCAGCTACTGGGGGCACAAAATGAGTCTAACGCGAACAATAAATCTCAGAAAAAACATTCTCATTTCAACGCTTGTTGCAAGTATGTTTGCTGGCTTGAGCATGAATAGTGCAGCATTTGATTTAAATGATGCCTTAAAAGATGCGGTAAAAAAACAGATTGAGCAACAAACGGGACAAACCGAGCCACAGCAAACGCCTGCAACTGACAATCAAAGCACAACAGCCACAACAAATAACGCGACTACCGACGCTGCTGACAAAGCTCAACCAACTATTAACTGGAAAAGCCCAAGTAAAGCCGAAGAGATTGCGCTAGGTCGTGAAATTACAGGTAACTTGCTAGGCGCTGCACCATTAGTCAAAGATGAAGCTTTACAGAAATACGTCAATTCTGTAGGCCGGTGGGTGGCATCACAGTCAGAAAGACCTGACTTACCTTGGCACTTCGGTGTCATTGAAAGTGACGATTTAAATGCATTTTCAGCACCTGGTGGCTATGTGATGGTGACTAAAGGTTTGTACCGAAAAATGAGTAATGAAGCGCAACTAGCGGGTGTGCTAGGCCATGAAATTGGTCACGTAGTCGCAAAACATCAACTCAAGGTTTTGCAAAAGCAACAGTTGCTTAATATAGGTGCTAGCTTCCTAAGTAAAAAACTAGCTAAAGACAACAAAATTATTAGCAAAGCAATTGGCAGCGGCGCTGAGATCAGTGCACGAAGTTTAGATAAAGATGCGGAGTTCGAAGCCGACAGATTAGGGCTAAGCTACGCAACGCGCGCTGGTTACGAGCCATTTGGCTTAACTGAGGTGCTGCAAATATTAGGGCAGACGAATCCGAATGATAATAGCGTTGCTTTGCTATTTAAAACCCACCCTCTGCCTGATGAAAGATTGGCGTCATTGGGAGATTCTGTGGGTAACAGACTTGATAATATTACCAACGGGAAAACACTGGAAAATAGGTTTTATAAACTTAAGAACTAGCTGATTTAAACTCTACTCTAAATACTAGAATACTTCCATTTACTAACATATCCAGCCATCAACTCTCTGTAGTTGATGGCTGGATATACACAAACCACCCTGCCCAACTAGACGATCCTGCTAAACTGGCAGGTTAATCAGCCATTGCGACACACCATCAATTAAGCGATAATCTACATCACTATTCTTCGAGCTAATCTAAATTAGCCGTTATTGGGGCAACACCCTTTTCAGCGTTATAGATTCAACTAAAAAAATCTATCGAGGAGCACTATATGCAATATCAAATTGATACTTTTCTTTTCTCTCTCAATCAATTCTGGCAGCAAGTTGCCATGTTTTTCCCTAAACTCTTAGCGGTGATTGTGATTTTATTTTGTGGCTGGCTAGTTGCACAGGTAGCGCGATTAGCAGTTAAACGACTTTTGAAATTTGTTAAATTTGATCAATATGCCGGCAAATCAGGTTTAGAAGCATTTTTAAAGAATGATGATTTTGATGTTTCACTGAGTGGCATTGTTAGCCAAGTCGTCTACTGGCTGGTGATTTTGCTATTTGTAATTACTGGTGCCAATGCGTTAGGCATGACAGAAGTCGCGCTTATGCTTAATCAACTTGCTAACTACCTACCAAAAATAATCGTAGCTATTGTTGTGTTGATATTTGGTACCTTATTGAGTCGCTTTATTAACCGTCTGGTTTTTGCTTGGCTCCACAGCATTAAATTTGATGGTGCACTGGCAATCAGTACTTCTGCAGAATATTTAGTGCAAATATTTGCAATTTTTGTGGCGCTAGAACAATTGGACATTGGTACTCAGCTCATTACCGCGTTATTTGTCATTATGTTTGGTGCAGTATTTTTGGCGCTAGCAATCGCGTTTGGCCTTGGTGGCAGAGAGTGGGCAGCTAAAATTATCAATGACAGACAAAAACGTTAAGTTAAGAATGTCTAAATTAAAGCTAGAAACTTACTTAAACTAAGTTTCTAGCGCGTAGCTCAGACTTAATATAGGCATAGTAAATGGGCGCCGCAACTATACCTGCTAGACCAAATGCGGCCTCCATACACAACATCGCAATCAATAACTCCCACGCATTTGCGCGAATTTGGCTACCAACGATACGCGCATTCAAAAAATATTCAAACTTATGGATGATCACCAAATAAGCTAACGATGCAATCGCCACCCCTAATGTGTGACTTAAACTCACAACTACAATCATAGTGTTAGAGATTAAATTACCTATCACCGGTATCAAACCAATCACGAATGTAATGGCAATCATCGTTTTCACCAAAGGCAGATGTACACCCATTAGTGGTAACACTATGACTAAATAAACCCCAGTAAATGTGGTGTTTATGGCGGCTATGCGCAATTGCGCAAAGACTACACGCCTAAAGGAATCGCTGAACAAATCGCCACGCCCAGCTAATGCACGAGCGAATGGTTTAAAGTTATCCATTGCTACCGCCTCGCGCACAGCTAAAATGCCACCAATAATCATACCAATAATGACATGTGCGGTGATTCGTCCAGCTTCTTTTCCAACGCCTTGCAATTCGTCAGCATGAGCGCGCAACCATATTGCGGCTTGCTCTTTAAAGGCTATCGCGTCCGCCGGTAAATGCTCGACTATCCAACTAGGAAGAGTTCTGCGTGAATCTTCAATAATCTGTGCCATTTTAGCGAGCAACACTGTTAGGCTGCCTGCATCTGATCTGAAAAACGCCACCAAACCAGCACCAGCAAGGGCGAGCAGGCTTACAACAATTACAACTAAAATGCCTACTGCCCAAAGTTTAGAACGATTACTAGGTTTTTTAGTTGGAAATCTGCGTGCGATAAACGGAGTAATGATATGTACCAATTCATACACCAATAAGCCTGACAGCAAAGCTGGCAGCAAGCTAAATTTAAGTACAAAAATTAAAGTGCATGCGGCAATCACCCAAGCCGCTTTTTCGCATATTGTTGCTGGCAATAATTGTGAAGTTTTAGTCATGCAGCTAAGTTTCCTTAAACGATAAGATTAACAATAGCACACATACATTCATGCTAAATCTGTAAAAGTTAATTTTTTACCCGCCATGCGGCTTAAAACGATTCAAAAAGTTAGCCGCCTCATCCACCGGTAATAAAACCACCAACTCGACTTGATCGTTAAACGCCTTGCTCACGATACTGCCGTTACACTTTTGCAAGGCACTCGTCATCAAATCCATTTGCTTGTAAGTGATTGTCAAAGGATAAGGTTTCATTTCAACAAAAGTGCTAGTTTTAGCGGCGTCTAAAGCTAACTTAGCGGTGCCTCTGTAAGCACGTGCGAGTCCGCCTGTGCCTAAGTTAATGCCCCCATAGTAGCGAATCACAGCAACGCATACGTTAATTAAGTCTCGACCTTCAATTAGCTTTAATACAGGCATACCAGCTGTGCCTGAAGGTTCACCCGCATCTGAAAACCTAGGGATGATGCCCTGCTCTGTTTTGAGCCTAAACCCATAAGCCAAATGATGCGCACTTTGATGTTGCGCTGCAAACGCACGAAGCGCCTGCCCGACTTCACGTTCATCTGCGCAAGTCAACGCCATGGCAATAAAACGGGATTTATTAATGGTTTGCTCAGCAAAACCTGCTTGTGTAAGAACTAACAAAGTACCTTCTAACTAATTTAAGCCAACAATATTGCCTGCCTGATTTACACCAATACGCTCACTTGCCGGCTGCTTTGGTAAACCTGGCATGGTCATGATATCGCCGCAGATTGCCACAATGAACTCAGCACCACGAGAGAGTCTTAATTGACGTACTTTTAGCACATGCGCTGTTGGTGCACCACGCAGTTTTGGATCAGATGAAAATGAATACTGCGTTTTTGCAATACACACAGGGTAATGACTATAATTTTGCTCTAATTCAACAAGTGATTGTTGTGCATCTACAGACAATTCCACATGGCTCGCACCGTATACTTTCTGTGCTATGGTCTCGATTTTTTCCAGCAGAGGCATTTCATCTGGGTATAGCAATTTAAAGTTATTTTGAGGTTGCTCAGTCATACTGATGACTTCATGTGCCAAGTCTATAGCACCTACACCGCCACTCGCCCAATGCTTACACACTATGGCTTTAACACCAAAACTGGCAGTTTCATTCTGTAACAATACAATTTCAGCTTCGCTATCACTTAGAAAGTGATTGATAGCTACGACGACTTTTAAACCAAAATGTTGCTGAAGATTTTCTATATGTTTTTTTAAATTTGTCATGCCAGCTTGCAAAGCGGTCAGATTTTCTTGATTTAACGATGCAACATCAACCCCACCATGATATTTAAGCGCACGCACTGTTGCTACCAATACTACTGCTGCTGGTTGCAAGCCTGTTTTTCTACATTTAATATCAATGAATTTCTCTGCACCTAAATCTGCACCAAAACCAGCTTCAGTCACTACAAAATCAGCTAGCTTTAATGCTGCCTTTGTAGCAACTACAGAGTTACAGCCATGCGCAATGTTAGCGAATGGGCCGCCGTGCACTAAGGCAGCAGTATGCTCTAAAGTTTGTACTAGATTGGGTTGAAAAGCATTTTTTAACAACGCGGTCATTGCGCCTTCAGCTTGTAAATCACTGGCTAACACTGGCTTATTTGCGCTAGTTAAGCCAATTTGAATATTACCTAGACGCGTTTGCAAATCAGCTAACGAAGTCGCCAAGCAAAATATCGCCATCACTTCACTAGCTACGGTAATATCAAAGCCCGTTTGCTGCGCTAAAGATGAACCGTCTTTATTACGACCATTTAGCGTAATGTCGCGCAAAGCTCGGTCATTCATATCTAAGCAACGCCGCCAAGTAATGCTTGCAGGGTTAATATCTAGCGCATTGTCTTGATAGATATGATTGTCAATCAACGCAGCAAGTAAATTATTTGCGCTGCTGATGGCATGAAAGTCACCCGTGAAATGTAAATTAATATCTTCCATCGGTACTACTTGCGAATAACCTCCGCCTGTTGCGCCACCTTTTAGGCCAAACACAGGGCCTAGCGAAGGTTCACGCATACACACCATTGCGTGTTGATTTTTATTGGCAAGCACTTGATTCAATGCATCAGCCAACCCGATTGTGGTCGTCGTTTTACCCTCACCTGCTGGCGTTGGGCTGATAGCTGTAACAAGAATTAATTGACCATCAGTTTGAGCTTCTAACTTTTGAATGCAAGCTGCGCTAAGCTTTGCAATATGTTGTCCATAAGAAATTAAATCATCATGGTTTAGATCGAGCTTTGATGAAACTTGTAAAATCGGCTTGAGTATTGCTGCTTGTGCGATTTCAATATCAGACTTCATAAAGGCTGTCCTTTAGGCTGTAGGTCGAGATTATTATTTTCGTCCGCCAAGAATACTGCCTAACACACCACGAACAATTTGACGTCCTAGTTGAGAGCCTATCGCACGCGCTGCGCTTTTTGCTGCAGCTTCAAATACGCCATCTGAACGGCTTCCAGACTTTTTACTGCCGCCGAACATGCCGCCCCAGTCAAACCCTTCATCAGCTTTGGTTTCTGTTGCCGCTTGCTCTGTTCTTGCCTTGAGTATTTCATAAGCAGATTCACGGTCTACTGATTTCTCATAAAATCCTGCGACATTTGAGGTATTCACAACATTGGTGCGCTCAGTATCTGAAATAGGGCCAATGCGGCTGCCTGGTGGGCAAATAAAGGTGCGCTCTACAGGTGTAGGAATGCCTTTTTCATCTAAGAATGAAACTAATGCTTCGCCCACACCTAACTCAGTAATAGCCGTAGCCACATCTACTTTTGGGTTACTTCTGAAAGTATCCGCGGCAGATTTAACGGCTTTCTGGTCACGCGGTGTAAAGGCACGCAAGGCATGCTGTACACGGTTACCTAATTGGCCAAGTACCATATCTGGTATATCAAGCGGATTTTGGCTAACAAAATATACGCCCACGCCTTTAGAGCGAATCAAACGCACGACTTGTTCGATTTTTTGCAGTAATGCATCTGGCGCATCATTAAACAGCAAATGCGCCTCATCAAAGAAAAATACCAACTTTGGTTTATCTAAATCGCCTGCTTCTGGCATTTTTTCAAATAGCTCAGACAACAACCACAGCAACAATGTTGCGTAGATGCGCGGTGAGTTAAACAACTTATCGCTGGCTAAAATATTGACGATACCGCGACCTTGCGAGTCCGTCTGCATGATGTCATCTAAATTAAGCGCAGGCTCACCAAAGAATTGATCTGCACCCTGTGTTTCAAGTTCTAGCAAGGCACGCTGCACGGCGCCTACACTAGCCGCCGAAATATTGCCGTAATTAGTCTGGTACTCAGCAGCATTTTCTGCCGCATGCTGCATCATTGCGCGTAAATCTTTTAAATCCAGCAACAGCCAGCCTTTATCATCGGCGATTTTGAATACAGAGTTCAAAACGCCGCTTTGCACTTCGTTTAGATTAAGCAAACGCGCTAACAACAACGGCCCCATCTCTGCCATGGTAGTGCGAACTGGATGACCTTTTACACCGAATACATCCCAAAAGGTCACAGGGCATTTTTTATAACTAAATTCGTTTAACGCAAGCTGCTGAACGCGCGCTTCCACCTTAGGGTTACCGCCGCCCATTTGGCTCATACCCGCTAGATCGCCCTTCACATCCGCCATGAATACAGGCACGCCTATATTCGAAAATTGCTCAGCTAAACTTTGTAATGTGACTGTTTTACCTGTACCCGTTGCGCCAGCAATCAAGCCATGTCGATTAGCCATTTTAGGCAATACAAAACTGGAAGTTTCACTATTTTTTGCAATTAATAAGGGTTCTGACATGTTTTTATTGTCCTATCACTTGAGCATTAGCAGATGCCTCATTGTATCAAAACTAAGCTTAGCCAACATGAAAGTAATCAAGCATTAGAAATGCAAAAAAGGCTGAAGATATTTGATCATCTTCAGCCGATTTAAATTTTGAGCATTAATGTAAGACTTACAATTGAAACTAATGCGCGCTAGCCTTTAAAGAGGTTTCAAATTCACCAATTGTTATTGGCTTACCAAACAAATATCCTTGAAACTGCTTGCAGTGTATTTTTAAAAGTAGCTCTTGTTGATCTCTAGTCTCAACGCCTTCAGCAATCACTTCAAGCTCCATACTTTTCGCCATGGCAATAATTGTTCGCACAATCGCTTTATCGCTGCTATCACAGACAATATCCCGCACGAATGACTGGTCAATCTTTAATTGTGTCAGTGGTAGTCGTTTGAGGTACTGTAAAGACGAGTAGCCCGTACCGAAATCATCCAGTGAGAATCTAATACCAATTTCTTTCAATGCGGTCATGGTGACAATTGTATCTTCAATATTTTCTAGCAACATGCTCTCAGTCAACTCAAGCTTAAGTAGACTTGGATTAATTTCATGGTGATCTACCGATGCATAGACCTGACTCACAAAATTATTTTGATAAAACTGCTTAGCACTGACGTTGATTGAAATGGTTAGGTCGCGTGTCAGCTCATTGCTCTGCCAAGCTTTGATTTGAGCACATGCGGTATCAAGCACCCATTCCCCTATAGGTAAAATCAGCCCAGTTTCTTCGGCTAAACTGATAAAGTTAAAAGGTGGAATCATGCCGCGCTCTGGGTGTATCCAACGGATCAAAGCTTCCGCCCCTAAAGGCTTATTCAACTGATCAACCTGAATTTGGTAATACAGCTCAAACTGTTGCTTATCTATCGCTTTGCGCAACTCACGTTCTAAATCTGCCCGCGTGTCGATAGCTTCTTGCATCAATGGATCAAAAAACCGCATTGTATTTCTGCCAGCTCTTTTAGCTTGGTACATGGCAATATCTGCATGCTTGACTAAGTCATCCTGCGCATCAACATGATCGCCAAATAGCGCTACGCCGATACTAACGGTACTATGATACTCATGGGTGGCAAGTTGGTACGGCTGGTTAAGCGTTGCGAGAATTTTTTGCCCCACCACCTCAGCCTGTGCTGCAGCTTCGATTGGATGACTGCTTAAATCTTCAAGCATAACGACAAACTCATCACCACCTAAGCGGGCTACTCTTGCCACAGTATCACCGCCACGCAGGCACTCTGTTAATCGTGAAGCCACTTGCTGTAATAGTAAGTCCCCTATCGCATGTCCCAATGAGTCATTAAGCGTTTTGAAATGGTCAAGATCTAAAAATAGCAGTGCACCATCTTTACCAGTACGTTTACTTGAAAAGAATGCACGCTTTAATCTATCAACCAACATGCGGCGGTTGGCTAAGTGCGTCAAAGAATCATAAAAAGCTAAATGCTCAATTTCATCTGCCGCCTGCTTGCGCTCGGTAATGTCAGAAAATAAGCAAACGTAATTGGTAATCCTCTGCGTAGCATCTCGCACAGCAAAAATATCTATCCAAGCGTCATAAATGTCACCGTTACCGCTCAAGTTTTTCGCTTCGCCTCTCCACTCCCCCGCATACTCTGACTCTTGCTGTATTTTTTCAAAGAACTGAGGATCATTATTTACAAACCCGATATCTTTTGGCTGGATGCCAAGTACAGCATCACGGCTATAACCAGTAATTCTAGAAAAAGCAGGATTAGTTTCTAAAATCTTCATATTCACATCTGTAATTAATATGCCGTCATGCGCATGTTCAAATACACTGGCTGATAGCACCGTGCGCTCAGCACTTTCTCGCAAGGCAGCCATGCTCTCACGCAACTTATCGCGCATGCTGAGTACATTAGACATTAAGGTATTTGGCTTAGCCGCTAGGCCATCATTCTCAAGATCTCCAGCGGCGATACGCTTGACGACATCAATAGCTAAAGCTGGATCTCCGCCAATAGGATTGACAATCAGGTGCCGCAACTGCCATAAAATAATGATGAGCAGAATTGCCCCCATTAGCGCGCCTGTGATGATAACGAACCATGAGTGCGCTAAGCCCATTGCGCGAGCCTCACTCAATGGATAGGCGACAACTACTTTGAACCCCCAGTTTGGGATTTCTTCTGTGACAAATTTCCAGTCATCAGGTTGCTCGTGGAATAAACGCTGTGCTTGAGAAAATTGCACATGCGCAGAATGGAATCGAATTTTATTGTTGCCATCAAGTACCATAGCAAAACCACTTTTTAGCTGTCGCGTATTGCGCACAGCATCGCGTATCACTTTCATATCGACTTTGTAGCCCACATAATAAGCCCCTATCACAGAACCTTTAGCGTCATACATCGGGTCATAGCGGGTAATATAGGGCTCATCCAGAACATCGACTACACCATGAAATACCTTACCTTGACTTAATGCGGTAAAAGCTTTGCTAGTGGGGTTTAGTCTGGTGCCAGTTGCTCTGGAGTCATTAGTCTTTAAGACATTGGTAGTAATTCGTATGAAATCACTACCGTTTTTTACGAAAATAGTCGCTGTACCTCCGACTACGCTAGACAAGTCATCCACTAATTTAAAGAAATTAGTGACGGGTATTTTGCCAAAGATTAAGTTAGGAACAACTCTATCCTGAAAACCAATCTGACCTTCTATAGATGGCTCACCGAGAACTTTGCTTTGCTCTTTCAAAAGTCGCATGGATAAATCAGCTTTATCTGTGACAAGTTCATCAGTGACGCTGAGTAGGCGAACCAAAGTTTTGGCTTGTTCATCAGCATCAACTTGTATGCTATCTAGCTGTTGTGAGGTTTGTTGTGTAATTAATACGAATGGTGCCGCAGCCAAAAGAATCAGCACGGGCAGAATGAAGCGCCAAATCGTGGATATTTTATTAATCATATTAATTTACAACTCATTTACAATTGATAGCGAAATAATAAGCTAAGTTTAGTTTTTTTCAACAACTACAACTGTAAATTAGTTAATTAAAATATTTAAAACTCTTCCCACTCGTTATCATCAGTGCCTGTTTTAGTCGCTGCTTTCTTATTTTGATGAGTATTTGCAGCTTTAGCAGGTGACTTAGACTTCACCAAAGACACATGATTAAATTTATGTGCTGGTTTTGCAGCTGATCGTGCTGCACCCTCCAACTTAAATACACTTACCACGTCTGCAAGCTGTATCGCTTGTTCTACTAAGCTTTCAGCCGCAGCTGCTGCTTGCTCAACAAGTGCCGCATTTTGCTGTGTAGTTTCGTCCATACTCGTTATCGCTGTATTTACTTGATCAATACCTGCGCTTTGCTCGCTGGAGGCAGCCGTAATTTCACCCATGATGTCTGTGACTCGTTGTACTGAGGCGACAATCTCTTGCATCGTTTTACCTGCTTGCTCAACTTGCGTTGTACCTTCTGCTGTTTTGCTGACAGAGTCTGAAATCAACTCTTTAATTTCTTTGGCAGCACTGGCAGAGCGTTGCGCTAGATTACGCACCTCACCGGCCACTACCGCAAAGCCACGACCTTGCTCGCCTGCTCGAGCAGCTTCAACTGCGGCATTAAGCGCAAGAATGTTAGTTTGGAAGGCTATGCCATCAATGACTGAAATAATATCTTCAATCTTTTTAGCACTCCTGTTGATAGCGCTCATTGTACTCACTACTTGGCCAACGACCTCTCCGCCTTTAACAGCAACACCTGAAGCAGCAACGGCAAGCTGGTTGGCTTGTTTGGCATTTTCCGCATTGTTTTTAACTGTTGAGGCTAACTGTTCCATACTAGCCGCGGTTTCCTCCAAGCTAGAAGCTTGTTGTTCGGTACGTTGTGATAGGTCATTATTACCAGTGGCAATTTCATTGGCTGCAGTGGTAATCGTTTCTACGGCTTCTTTAACTGCCGCAATTGGTGCCACTATTGTTTCTAATGTTGCGTTTACACCTTCAACAACTTTACGGAAATCGCCTTGATGTTTTGTTGCGTCAGCCCTTACACTTACTCGACCATCTGTAGCGGCTTCTGCCAACATATCTGCATCAATCACCAAATTATTGATTGCATTAATACATGTATTTAAGTTGTCTTTAATATTGTTAAAGTCACCGTTGTAGTGCGCAGTAATATTGTCTGGAATATCACCTTTTGAAATTCGTTCTACGCAATCTGCAGCAACATTAAGTGGCCCCACCACAGAGTCTAGGGTTTTGTTTACACCTTCAATAATTTTGCGGAAGTCACCTTGGTGCTTGCTTGCATCTGCACGGGTTGATAACTTGCCTTGCTCTGCGGCTTGAGATAAAGCATTTGCATCACTCACGAGGCTATTCACTGCTGTAATACATTGATTGAGATTGTCTTTTAATTGATTAAAGTCACCGTTATATGTATCGGTGATTTTGGCTGGGATGTTGCCTTTAGAGATGTCGTCTACGTATTTTGCGGCGACGTTTAAAGGGACAATCACAGCATCTAAGGTGTCATTCACACCTTGTACAATTTTACGGAAATCACCCTGATGTTTACTTGCATCAGCACGGATGGATAAATTACCTTCTACTGCAGATTTAGAGAGTGAATTCACATCTGAAACTAGCGCATTAATATTGGCTCTGACTTGTTCAATCGCTTCGTTTACAAAGGCTTTTTTACCTGGGAATTTTTCTAAATGAGCGGCTAGATTACCTTCACCGAAAGATTTTACGCAAGCAAGTGCTTTTTTATTCATGTCAACATGACCAGCTACCATCTTGTTTACGCCAGCAGCCATGTCGGCATAACCACCTTTAAACCGGCTAACGTCTACATAAACATCGATGTCACCGGCATCGTGCTGCGCGCTGACGTGATTGAAAGATTGGGCTATTGAGTGAAGTGTGTTTTGTAAAGATTTAATAGAATAGGCAACGCTTGTTTTATCATTTTCTTGAACCACGATTTTCTGGTTCAAATCTCCCTGAGCGAAATTGCTTGATAATGCTGCTAAGTCACTAGGCTCTGCCCCTAACTGACGCATTAAAATACGCAAAGTCAAAGCCGCCATTCCTAGTACTGTAAGCAACACCAGCGCACCAAAAATCATAGCAACCTTTGATGCAGTAGCTTTAGATGAAATTGCATTAGCTGCATTTTGTTTTGCTAACTGCATTTTATAGTCAGCATGCTGATCCATTAATTTGGTCACATCCTTACCAATGGCATCTGCATTTTTTAAAGCTGCATTCAGATTGTTTTGCAATATTTCTGCATCTGCTGGCTCAACAGCGGATATATTTTGTGCATTGCGGCTCGAAAGATCAAGGACTGTGGCCATTGCCTGATAATAAAGAGCTAGTTGAGTAGACTCTGCGTCATACATAGACTTGTCTTTTTCATCGGAAATTAGCGTCTTGTAGCTACTAATAGCCTGATCAACTTTGTCTTTTTTTGAATTTATTGACTTCTCTTCGCTTTTCTTTTCATCGGCACCATCAAGTATGACGTGGCGCTGCAAACCAATCCGCAAGCGTAAAAAATACTCATTCGCTTCGGCTAATTTAGAAATGGAGGGTATGCTATTTAAATTGGCATAATTAACCTCTGTGAACACTCGATTAACCGTGTATTCAGACATCGCTATTAAAGAAACGATACCAATAGCTGCAATGGATGCGAGGATTTTTATACGTGTAGCTATTTTCATTTCGATTATTCCCAAGATTGATGTGCAGTATTTTCAATACACTGACTTAAATTAGCGCATATTCATTTAACTACATGTCAGCTGTATTTAATCTTAGGAATAAAAGGGATATATGGTAGTCAAATCAGGCGATTGCCTGATTTGCTAAACTAAATGAATGAAAGTGGAGTTGATGCGGTTATATAGAATACATAAGCAATTGCATTTAATAGAATTAATCAGTAAGTAAAATAGCCTAAACTATATTACTTACTGATTTTTGCTTTAACCATAAACACATTTGCAAGCACACCCACCGCCGCCAGACACCATACAATCACAGCCCCTGAAGGTAGGTCAAATATGGCTGAAAGCGCTAAACCTAGTACGTAAGCAATTGCGCCAATGAAATATGCACCTAGCATTTTTCGTGATTCTGACCAATTTCGTACGGCAAGTGCTGGAATAATTAAGCTGGAAAATACTAAATAGATGCCGACCATTTGCACTGAAGCGGTAACTGCTAGTGCAAATAAACCATAAAACCCTGCACGACCCATTTTATCTTTTAAGCCAAACCACACTGCCAAAATAAGCAGCGTAAGTAGCGAAACAGGTAGTAACTGGCTCATGCTAACCCAAAGAATTTGGCCTGCCAGCAAATCCTTTAAATGCTCGCCGCCGTGCGGATTGTTAGCCAGCAAAAGGATTCCCGCGCTGGCTGCCAACACAAAAAACACGCCAATTAACGCCTCTTGAACTTCTGACCACTTTTTTTCTGTCCAAGTGAGTAGTAATGCTCCTAGTAAAGCAGCGCTCACTGCCGCTATTTGAACCTTGATACCTTGCGGCTCCCAGCCCATGGCATCGGCAGCAATCACACCTAAAGCAGCAATTTGTGCCACCGCGAGGTCGATAAACACGATGCCTCGCTTAAGCACTTGCTGACCGAGTGGCACATGCGTCGCCAATACTAATAAGCCAGCTAAAAATGCTGGGCCAAGGATGTTTAGGTTTAAGGTATCAAGATTCATTAGTGCGCTCCGTAGGTCAATCTATTGCCAATCAAAATGGTTATCTAGCTTTACTTAGCCGCATCTAAAAGACGTTGCACGGTATCGTCAAATAAAGAAAACAGGTCTTTGGCACGATCTGACCCGCCTACCGTAAATGGCAACGCTACCGCTGGAATCTTAGCTTTCTCTGATAGCCATTGCGATGGACGCTCACTGTTGTATGCCGCTCGAATCACCATCTTCGCAGGCTGACGCTCCAACTGCGTAAGTACCTCGCTAAGATGGCTACTGGTTGGCTCAACGCCTGGTTTTGGCTCTAGCGTTGCTACTTCACGTAAGCCCAGCCAGTCTTCTAAATAGGGAAAGCCTTTGTGTTGTACGACGATAGCCATGCCTTTAAGAGGCGCTGCTTGGGCCTCCCAACGCTTGCTTGCATCTTGCCAGCGCTGCGCAAAATCTTTATGCCTAGCCTGATAAAATGTTGCATTAGGTGCATCAATTTCAGCTAATCGCTGAGACAAGGCATCGCTAACTTTAGCAATATTGCGCGGGTCGGTTTGAATATGCGGATTGCCACCTGGATGTACGTCGCCATCTGCACGGTCTAGACGGCTTGGAATTTCTAACATACGCACATAACGCGCAGCCTCAAAATTACCTGCTTTGCCTGCCAACACATTGGTATTACCCGCTTGACGTAGCAATACTGGCAACCAACCAATTTCAAGTTCAGAACCTGTGCATACTAGCAAATCTGCTTTGCGCAATTGTGCCACTAAGCTTGGTTTCGCTTCAATATGGTGAACGTCTTGCATAGCGTTGGTTGCGGTAAATACTGTGACTTTATCGCCACCAAGCTCTTGTGCAAGTGCGCCCCACTCCGGCTCACAGGCAAATACATTAAGTGCAGCTTGAGCAGATTGCGTTGTGACTAGTAATACAGATAGTGATAATGCTTTGAATATATGTTTCATCTAAATCTCCTTAATATTTGTGAGCGCCATGAGCGCCAAGGCTCATTTGGTACTGGATGAACACTTGATTGTCGGTGGCTTCTTGGCGAGATTTATCGCTCGATACTTGTAAACGGATACGCGAAAATTCGCTTGGGCTAAAGTCCAACATAGCGCTGATTCGTTTAGGGTCGTAGCTACTATTCGCTAGATTAGCCGCGTTATCGCCATAATTAACGCTACCGCTGCTCAATTGGTCATAACGTAAGCCTGCGCGCCAATAAGGTAAGAATTTATAAACCCCTTGTAAGTACCAGCCATCTTGCGATGCTGTGTAATTATTAATACCAGTGTCGTTTGTCAGATCACCATTCTCTTTGCGATGCAAATACTCACCCTGCAACTTAAAGCTGGTATTGGTAGCATTACCATTAGGCGCCCATTTCCACACAAAATCGGCTAGCCAAACTTTACTATTACCCGTGAAGCTATTGGTCACATCATTACCAACGGCATCAATGTCGTTTGACTCCCTATCTTTAGGTGAAACTTCCAGATAAGACAAGCCCGCGCGCCAACTGCTGCTAACGCCTAAATCGCCCCCGACATGGGCGAAGAGCGAGCCTGCGCCGCCGCCATTTTTATCTCGACCTTCCGTTTCGGCAATGCGTCCACGGCCATATTCCGCACCTAGCTCTAGAAACAAATCGGTCGGTGCTAACCATTTCAGTTGTATACCATCATCACCAAATTGATTACCAAGAAAAGCCTGATATGCCAATGGGTTATCTACAAAATCCCAAGTATGGGCATGTTGATCATTCAGATATCCAATACTGGAAAAGAATCGCCCAGCTTTCAGCGTGACACCATAAGGCAAGGTGGTTGTTTGCACAAAAGCCTCTTCCACGCCTATGGTATTGTCTGGCGCTAGGGCTAAGTTAAGACCGCCATAAAAGTTAGGGTCTACACTGGCATAAACACCTAATTCAGATTCGCCCAAATTAAAGCCCTTGGTGCCAGGCCCAATTTCACCACCTGCCTGAAAGCCGGTAATGTGGTAGTTGGAATCTTGAGATCGATTGGCATAAGTACCAGACAATATTAAAGAAATATCTGGATTAAGCGCATTGCTGGAAGTTGGTCTGCTACTAGCTTGCACAGATGCAGCTTCGGCCTTTTTATCAGCCTCGCCCGCGACCGTTTCAGTTGTTTGTAAGCGTGATTCTAAGGTTTGAATACGCGACTCATAACTCTGTTTCATTTGCTGAATTTCAGCGCGTAATGCTTCTAATTCGTTGCTATCGTTTGCTTTTGCTGCAGCAGGCAGCAGGAAGGTAAGCGCAATGGCGCGCACCAATACTTTTTGATTGAACATGTGAACCTCGTCGTTGCAAAAATAAATAAAGCCACGCCTTAACAGGAATGGATTAAGATTTAAGTACTAAGCGAGGATAGGTGGAGCGCGAGAACGATAAGAAGTGAAACGTGCTGAAATGACAGACTGGTTTAGTGCTGTCGATAGTTCAAATTGCCCTGAAGCGATATCGAGAATATGCGCTTGTGAACCAACAGCAGCGCCGAGATTGGCAAGTGCCACGCACTTTCCGCAGACTTCAGAATGATTCGTAGACTTATCTTCACTTGAAGACTTTGTACTGGAAGAGTTTTGGTTAGAAGACTGTTCATTTGAAGACTTCTGTTGCAAGTCTGCCGTGTGCACATAAGCATGCACCATCGCTTGTTGCTGCCCAAACACGAGCAGCACAGCAAAGAATAAGGTCAGAAATGAACGACGAATCATGAATTTATTATAGCAAACTAAATATTAAGTCATATGAATTTATTTAGACATTAACCAAAAGTCTATAAAAGTGCAAATGAACCAAGCTAAGAAATCAACTCTATTAATTTCAATTTTCGATACAACGTATTACGGCTAATCCCAAGCTGGCGCGCTACTGCTGATACATTACCAGCATGTTGCTGCATGGCAGAACGTATGGCGTCTTCGGCTAGACCATCTAGCGCCAAAGTTTGTGGTGAGGCTATTTTAGGTCGTAGCAGACTGCCTAGATTTAAGCCTTTCAACTCATCTATAAAATCTTGTGTGAGGTGAGTTTCACTAATTTCCTCGCCATCAGCAAGTGCTAAAGCAGTTCTTAGCACATTGTGTAATTGACGAATATTACCTGGCCAAGGATGCGTTTTAAAAATCACCATCACTTCAGGAGAAATATTGATGTCAATGGTTTGCTCAACCTGAAGAATGACATCAACAAGCGCCTGTAAATCACTACGTTCTCGCAGCGCAGGCAAAGCTACACTCAGACCATTTAAACGATAGTACAAGTCACTTCTAAACTCGCCAGTTTCTACTTTCTCTTTCAACTTTTGGTTAGTGGCGCTCACCAGTGAAAAGTTCACTGGAATAGACTTTGTACTGCCTAAAGGCGTGACTTTACGCTCTTGAAGAACGCGCAATAAACGTGCTTGCAATGCGAGCGGCATATCGCCGATTTCATCCAAAAATAGCGTTCCGCCATCTGCTTGCTCTATCTTACCCGCACTACCCTTACGCTTAGCACCAGTAAATGCGCCTTCTTCATAGCCGAATAGTTCAGCCTCAATTAAGCCTTCTGGCAAGGCTGCGCAGTTGACCGCTATCCATGGGCCTTTATGTTGCGGGCTTGCATCGTGAATCGCGCGGGCGAATAGCTCTTTACCCACACCAGTTTCACCTTGAATCAAAATTGGAATATCACGGCTCAGCACTTTTTTAATTTGCTGAATAGCATGTGCAACCTTAGCGTCGCCGCTATTCAATAAATCTAAATTAGCCGCACTTGCTCTTTTCACCTCACGTGTAGCCACTGCAGATTGCTGCTGTTTATGTAAAGTTTCTACTTTCACATAAAGGCGCGCGCCGTTATTTAATCGTAATGGCACGATTAATTTATCCGCACCATTCATTTGTGTGAGTAAACTTACGAGCGGAATATCAAAAATATTTTCAAAATCAACTGGCTGGCTGTTTTGTGAATTTAAGCTGAGTTGAAATTGCCCACTACGATTAGTCGCCACCAATTGTCCCGCTTCAGTAAACATAGCAACACCTTCCCACAATGTGCCGATAAACTCAGGCCGTGCATGGAAATGTAAAACAATGTCGCTTTGATGACTGGCTAAGAAAAGCCTATTTTCAATCATTTGCGCAGACATTTTGACTAAAGCCAAGGTATGTTGCTGCGAAGTGTTCGAGTCGTTAGATACATCCAGTGTGGCAATGAGCTGATTTTTAGCGCCAAAGATAGGCACCGCAGAACAGCTAAGCGAATGGTGGTAAGCCATAAAGTGTTCAGCGCCCTGCACTGTCATGGCAGATTGCTCTATCAAAACTGTGCCGATGGCATTCGTCCCACGGTGGTCTTCTCGCCACGATGCGCCTGGTGACAAAGCAATGCGTTGCTCTTCTCTGAGCAAATGATGACCACCAAGGCTATTTAAAATCACCCCTTGGTCATCAGTCAAAATCACAATATTGCGCGTGTGTGCAATTTGCTCATTGAGGGTTTCCATCTCGGGCAACGCAAGTGAAAGCAATTGCCGATTTTGCTCACGCTTCAGCGCGAGTTCTTGAGCGGTAATGACTTCTAAATTAGATGGTGAGTTGGTATTGACGCCATTGGCAAGGCAACGCCTCCATGAGCGTTCTATGGCCTCAGCAATGCTGCCTTGCTCAACATTGCCCTTGGTTAAGAAGTCGTTTCTGGCTTGCAAAACGTTCTGTGGACGATCTATCGAAAAATGATTCATTGACCTAGGTAAAACTTCCAATTCAGGTGAACAACTTTACTGAACAACTGTCACGTGACACATTGTTCAATATTGACACAGTATTAAAAAATTAATGAATATCACATCAGCACACATGAACATTCAATAAAAATAGTTGATTGATTTTAAACCATTTTATTCTGCTAAAACCACTTTATATAACCAATTTTTTATGTTGGCACATCAATTGCAATACCTACATTGCAACAGTCACATTGCTACAAATATCGTTCAATGCGCGACATGAGCAACACACAACTTAAAAATATTATATTTGAGGATAAATATGAACCATCAATTTAAACGTAAATTTGCTGCCAGCCTAATGTTAAGCGCAGGACTTCTTGGCTTAATGAGCACACCCGCTTTTGCTGATGACGAACAATTAAAACTGATGAACGATGATAATCAGTGGACTCAACCGCGTAAAGATTACAGCAATACAGGTTACAGCCGTTTGTCACAAATCAACAAAAGTAATGTTAAAAAACTAAAACTGGCTTGGACATTCGCAACAGGTGTTAACCGTGGTCACGAAGGTGCGCCGTTAGTTGTTGGCGACATTATGTACGTACACACTGCATTTCCAAATAACGTATATGCTCTAGACTTAAACAATGACCAAAAAATCGTTTGGTCGTACTTTCCAAAACAAGATGCTAGCGTTCAAGCAGTACTGTGTTGCGACAACGTCAATAAAGGCTTAGGTTACGGCGATGGCAAGATTTTCTTGCAACAAAATGACGGTGTTTTAGTTGCATTAGATGCCAAAACTGGTAAAGCTATTTGGGATACCAAAGTTACTGATCCTAAGTCAGGCTCATCTAACACCAATGCCCCGCACGTATTTAAAGACAAAGTAATCACTGGCTGTTCAGGTGGTGAGTTTGGCGTACGTTGTTACATCTCAGCATACAACATTAAAGATGGTGCATTGGTTTGGCGTGCGTATAGTACAGGCCCAGACGATGAAATGCTGATTGGCAAAGACTTCAATAAAGAAAACCCTCACTACAGCGCATTATCAGTTTATGAAGATGTGAATGGTGGTAATAAGCTAGGCGGCTCATTCAAGGCAATTCCAAAAGAAAAATTAAAATACCCAGAAGCTAATCTAGGCGTAAGAACTTGGTTAAAACCACAGGCTAGAAAAGATGGTTGGCAAACAGGCGGCGGACCTACATGGGGTTGGTACTCATATGATCCAGCACTTAACTTGATGTATTACGGCACTGGTAACCCTGGCACTTGGAATCCGGATGTACGTCCAGGTGACAACAAATGGTCTATGACGATTTTTGCACGTGACTTAGACACTGGCGTGGCAAAATGGGGCTACCAAATGACACCACACGATGAGTGGGATTACGATGGTATGAATGAGGTTGTGTTGTGGGATGCTAATGGCAAGAAACTAGCTTCACATTTTGACCGTAACGGTTTTGGTTATACATTTGACCGCACTAACGGTACTTTGTTAGTTGCGCAAAAAATGAACCCATTCGTGAACTGGGCAACTTCTATCGACATGAAATCAGGTGTGCCGATTAAAGATCCAAAATACTCAACTCACCAAGACTATAACGCTAAAGGCATTTGTCCTTCAGCATTAGGTGTTAAAGATGAGCAACCTTCAGCGTTCTCACCTAAAACCAAAATGTTTTACGTGCCGCTTAACCACGTATGTATGACTTATGAGCCAGTGGAATCTAAATACGTAGCTGGTCAACCATGGGTAGGTTCAACACTGACCATGTTTGCAGGCCCTGATGGCGTAATGGGTGGCTTTATGGCATGGAATGGTTTAACAGGCAAATCTGCTTGGTATAACAAAGAGAAGTTCTCAGCTTGGGGTGGCGCTTTAGTTACAGCCTCAGATTTGGTGTTCTACGGTACATTAGATCGTTGGGTTAAAGCGCTTGATGCCAAAACAGGTAAAGAACTTTGGAAATTCCAAGTAGGTTCTGGCGTAGTTGGTAATGCCATTACATATGGCCACAAAGGTAAACAATACGTGGCTGTGCTATCAGGTATTGGTGGCTGGGCTGGCGTTGCAATGAACCTTGGCTTAACCAATGAAACTGATGGTCTTGGCGCTGCGGGTGGATATAAAGAGTTAACTAAATACAATGCAGCCCCTGGTGGCGGTGCTATGAACGTATTTAGCTTGTAATTGATTAAGTAAGATTAAAAAAGCCAACTTTGACAGTTGGCTTTTTTTATAAAACCTTGTAATCATTTTTAAAGTTTATTCAGAACGTTAATAGCTACTCGTCCCACCCGCCTCACTCACAAAGTAGGTCGATAGTTTCTCTAAGTCTGCAACCGATAGCACTCCTGCAGATTTTTTTAGATTCAGATATGAAACCATGTAGTTATATTTTGCTAAAGCCAAATCACGTTTAGCACCATAGAGTTGGCTACGCGCATCAAGAACATCTAGATTAGTACGAACACCGCCAACCAAGCTTTTCTTAGTCGCTGCAACGAGTAAATCTGAGGAGGCAACTGATTGCTTTAATGCTTCTATCTTAAGTAAACCAGTTTTTAAAGCTGTATGCTGCTTGCGCAACTCCAATAACACTTCATTTGTTTTAGACTCCAAATCATCCTGAGCTTTTTTATAGTTGGCCTCGGCTTGCAAGGTCGAAGCATTCACCGAGCCTCCAGAATACAATGGGATATTAAGCTGAAGCCCTATGCTGTTAGTGTTTATATCCTGATTAAAAGTTGATGTTGTATCGGATTCGGTTTTAGAAACACTTGCCAATACATCTAAACGCGGCATGTGGCCGGCACGATTTCGCTTTACTTCCTGTTTTGCAATTTCAACACCTTGTTGTTGTGTCAAAATCTCCGGGTTATTTTTTAATGCTATATTCGTCCAAGTCGAAAAATCTTCGGACTCTATTGGCAACACTTCGAACGTATCAACTAACCGATCAAGTGTAGTGACTTCTTTACCTATCATCACAGCCAGTGCATTTTGAGCATCTGCAAGACTTTGTTGAGCTTCTATAAGCTGCGCTTCCGTTAAGCTCAATTTTGCTTGTGATTCTATTAATGCTGTTTTGGTACCTTCACCGCGTTGCGACATTAACTTATTTGCTTCTTCTTGTTTTTTTATGGAGTCTTTTTCCACCTCAGAAAAAGCAACTACATCTTTGGCATAATTTGCGGATGAAAATAAAACAAAGAATCTCGAGATCAATTCCTGTCTTTGTCCTTCAAATTTCATTGCACTTAAATTGCTTTGAGCATTTCCCTGATTAAAACGCGCCCAGCCTTCCATGTTAATAATAGGTTGGCGTAATTGAATAATAGCGTTTTTACTGTTGTAGTTACGATTCTCACTACGTGTGGGGCCTGCACCAGAGATTTCAATTTCGGAGTTATTTCGGCTGTATGCATAACTAGCGGAGATATTTGGCAGCAAATTTGCGCGTCCAATTTCTTTATATTGCTGACCAGCTTCATTCTCATGTTGTGCAGAACGGTAGACACTATCATTAGCAAGCGCAGCCTCATAAGCTTCCATCAAAGTCATAGCAGACGCTTGCCAAGTATGTAAAAACAACACTAAGATAAAGCTAATTTTAAAAACTGATAGTGTTGTTTTTCTACTCATTCTTTATTCCTCAGTCATTGAAAGTTTAAGATGATCAATAATCGGTCGTAGCAAATAATTCATCATAGTACGTTCACCAGTTTTTACAAACATATCTACCGGCATGCCTGGGCGTATCTTTAAGTTATTTAGCAAAATAACGCCTTCAGGCAACACCTTAGTCACCAGCTTATAGTAGGGCTGCCCTGTTTTTTCATCCACAAATCGATCTGCAGAGACATTAACAAGTTCACCCGGTATATGCGGCGTCTCATTTCGGTTAAACGCGGTAAACATCAACTCAACTGGTAGTCCGGGGTGCACTTTATCAACCAAATGCACAGGGAGCTGCCCTTCTATCACCAGACCATCCTCTTTAGGCACAATATCCATTAATTTAAAACCGGGAGCAACCACAGCCCCTTTGGTAAATACAGCCAAACCTACCACTGTTCCACCTACAGGAGATTTTATTTCAATGTTATCGACGCGTCTATCCAAACCTAGCAGTTGATTTCCTAGCGTATCGGCTTGCTTTTGAGCTTCAGCAAGCTGAGTTCTTACCTCTTTTTGATTTTCTTCATTACGCTGCATTTTTTGTAATTTCAACTCTGATACTTGGGCCCTAGAGCGACCAATTGTTCCGGTATCAGATGCAATATCCGCATCAATTCGAGAAACTTCTTGTTTAAGCTCCAACACACGGTTAGTGGCCATGAAGCCCTCATCAGCTAATGCACTCACGCCTTTCATTTGCTCTAACAACAAACTCTTTTGTTGAAGTTTATTTTCAACCGAATCCTTTAGTCCCTCTATTTGAGAAACCAAGCCTGAAATGTTTTGATCTGTGGCTGATAGCTCGTTATATAAGGCCGCTCTGCGAGCGCTTAATATTGTTTTCTGATCAGCTAAACTCCCTAACACGCGCGGGTCCACCGTATTTTTGGCAAATTCTGCAGGCATTTGCAGATTAGCTTTGCCGTCACGTTCAGCTTCTAGCCTTGCTTGTGTAGTTCTTGCAACAATATACTGAACGCGGGCAGTTTCTGCATCAGAACCTGCTTGAACGTTATTCATGCGTATCAGCACATCGCCAGCTTTTACAATAGCGCCTTCTTTCACTAATATCTCTTCTACCGTGCCACCCGTTTCATGCTGAATTGCTTTTTTATTAGTGGCTACAGTCACTATCCCACTTAAAGGCACGCCTTTATCTAGTGGTGCTAATGAGGCCCATAATATAAAACTGCCTAAGCCACCAAAAATAATCCACCATCCAATTCTTGTGTATTTTCTGATATCAACATTCACCATTGGCGTGGCATCAATATCCATACCTTTTGAGGGAGGATTAATGTTTATTAGCTGATTCATCATGACCTAATCCTTTAATGCTGTAACTTGCCATTCATAAGCTGGGGATTTTTTCATTTATCTACTTATGGCAGCTTCCTTCTCTTAGCTGAACTTTCGCACCTTACAAGTTTGCAGCCTCAGCGCTTCCATTGGCTTTTTTACTTATCTTATCTGTATTTTTATTTTGTGAAGCTGACTGGTATGCAACTTGAGGCTCATCGTTTGCAGAAGTAGTTTTCATTCTATTAATTTGCTGCTGATTTTGATTGTTGATGCTAGCTAATACCTCTAAAGTTGGGCCGAACTTCTGCATCAAGCCATCTTTTAATACTAATAACTTATTGGTCACGGCCAAGGTACTTGCTCTGTGGGTAATGATAACAATCGTTTTTCCACAGTTGCATAAGTCTTGAATGGCTGTGATAAGGGCTAACTCACCTACTTCATCTAAATTTGAATTAGGTTCGTCTAACACAATAAACGAAGGGTCGTCATACATGGCTCTTGCAAGGCCAATACGCTGTTTTTGACCTCCAGAAAGGCCTGCACCACCATCATTAATTACGGTGTCATAACCATTAGGTAAACGTAGAATTAAGTCATGTACGCCTGCTCGCTTGGCTGCGGTGACCACTTTCTCAGGATCCATCTCACCAAAGCGGGCAATATTTTCACTGACCAAACCGCCAAACAATTCAATGTCTTGCGGCAGATAACCGATAGATGGACCTAATTCTTCTTTGTTCCACTTGTATATATCAGCGCCATCAATTCTTACCTTACCAGCAGCTGATGCCCAAATACCCACTAACACTCTCGCCAAACTAGATTTACCTGCACCGCTCGAGCCAATAACGCCCAAAATATCTCCAGGTGAAATTGAAAATGTAAGATTACTAAGAACAGCCATATTATTGCCTGGTGGAAAAGCTGTAACACCCTCTACAGATACTAAACCTATAGGCTTAGGCAAAGACATATTAGTCAAACGTTGTGGGTTGGCTTCTAACAAATTACTCAAACGACCATAAGCACTTTTTGTGCTATTCCAGCTTCTCCATACACCAAGCACTTGTTCTACTGGATTAAGCACTCTGCCCATTAAAATAGTACAGACAATCATCATCCCGCCGCTTATTTTTCCATCAAGCACCAATAATGCAGCAAACCCTAAAATCAATGACTGTAATGCTACACGCACAAATTTGGTAGTTGCCGAAATTAAGCTGGCCTTTTCGCTTGCATCTACTTGCAAATTTAAAAAACGCGCATGCAAAGCAAACCAGCGCTTAGTAAAGTTTGGCAACATCCCCATCGCCTCTATAACCTCTGCATTGCGCAAATTATTGGTCGCTAAGTTACTGGAACTAACAGCCATCGCATTGGCCTCAGACAGCGGCGATTTAGTAGCTTTTTCATTCCATATAGCCAAGCTCATATGAATGACGGTGCCACAGAGCGCAAATATTCCAAGGGTTGGGTGCACTAAAAAAATAATCAGCAGATAAATAGGAAACCAAGGCGCATCAAAAAATGCAAACAAAGCATTGCCACTTAGGAATTGACGTACGGTAGTTAAATCTTGTAGTGCTTGCCCCGCATTACCACCAGCTTGTTTTAAATTTTGCTCAAATGCTGCAGTGTAGATACGACGATTCAATTTCATATCTAATTGCGAGGCCGCACGAATTAAAACAAAACTCCTGACGAACTCTAATGCCGCCATAATAATGAATGCAATCACGATCATGATGGTAATCAACAGCAGGGTCATTTCATTATGACTTGCCAATACACGATCGTAGACTTGCAGCATGTATAGGGATGGGACTAGCATCAAAATATTAATGAAAGCACTAAAAACTGCAATAGTTTTAAATGTACCTTTAAAACCAATTAATATTTCTGCAATTTCACTATTTGAATTTTTTATTTTTGATTTCATTATGTTAGCCTATATTATTAAAGTAATACGTCACATAATTTTATTGAGAAAACACATATTAGATCTAATAAACTTTGAGTCTCCCCACCCCGCCAAATAACGCGGGGTGTCTATATCAAGATTTTTATATCGATCAAAAAGTCGCTAGTTACTTAGAGTACAAAGTCAGTAGCAGCCAGAGCCGTTGTAACACCTAACAATAAGATGGACGACTCAACGCCAGTGTCGCTATCTGTATCGATCTGAACAATGGTGTTGCCTGACCCATCTAGTTGATAGCGAAGCTCATTAGTACCATTGGCGGAAAATGCAGCGGTACCAATGAAACTGAATGTACCTGTGAATCCTTCTAAATCAATTAGGTCTCCACCTAGCACGCCGGCACCTTCAAAGTCGGTAATTTGGTCTCTTGTTGCTGCTGTGATACCCGAATCAGCAACAACATTCAAATCAAATATATCATTACCTAATCCACCAGTGAGTGTATCCATGCCTAGATTGCCTCTTAGCAAGTCATTACCTAAACCACCTGTTAAAATGTTGTTTAGGTTATCCCCAGAAATGGAGTCATTACCTGAGCCTCCTGTGAAGTTTTCAACATCTCTCATTACATCATTGTTTAATAGGCCATTGCCAGTGCCGAGTATTGTTACTTGGTTAGCGCGGTCTAGAGTTACAGTCAAATCAGCGATTAAGGCTGAGTAATTAACAGTATCAGACCCAACACCACCCCTTATATCATCAGATGCAGTATCGGCTGTTAGGATAAAGGTGTCGTTACCATTAAAGCCTTCAAGACGGTTTATACCTGCTCCATCCGTAATGGTGTCATTACCTGAACTACCTACTACGCTCTCAATTGCTGACAGTGTGTCACTACCAGTCTGAGCACTTGAGGATGTGCCTGTTGTAAGATTTACTATTGCTCCAGCAGAGGTTAATGTTAAGTTATAGGTATCTGTACCAATACCTCCTGTATAAGTATCATTACCATCATTTACAGTCGCAAAGAGTATATCGCTACCTCGTCCGCCATCTACAACATCATTTCCAGCGGCGCCAGTTAATCTATCACTACTCCCTAAACCTAACAAAATATCGTTTCCAGCACTTGCAACTATAGTATTAATTCCAGTGGCTGCAGTTATAAAGACTGATTGATCTGAAATATAACTACTTGTTCCAAACGGATCAGCATAGCTAGAAGTTACTCTTACTGTGGTGTTGGATTGATTTGCAAGAGTTGCGTTAGTCGCACCAGCAATATTAGACCAAGTTCCATCTGCTGCCTGACGTTGCCATTGATATTGAACAAAACTAGTCATGCCATCTGGGTCAGAAATTGTATTGCTTGCTTGCAGATTAGCGCTATTAGTGTTGTAGGTGTAGCCTGTAATATTTAGCGCCCCTGTTGCCGCTTCATTCACGTTAGTTACAGTGATTGCAAGTGCTTGATCATCGGCGAGAATACCATTCACGGCAGTCACTATCACATTGTAAACATTGTTTGCTCCAACATCTGCGGGAGCCTCAAAGTTAGGTGAATTAACAAAGCTAAGAACACCTGTAGTTGCATCAAGATTAAATTTAAGTGCATCCACACCACTGAGGAAGTAATTTACTCCTGTCCCAGCTGTCACTGTAGTAACAGGTGCTAAATTATTTTCTGCAAAATTGATAGCTGCGGCATCGCCGCCACCATTTGACGTAATAACGGGCGCAGTTAGAGAAACCGTACGATCGGTAAATTGCAACTTCTCAATATTATTAAGGCGATCAGATCCATCATGACCAAGCGTACCTGCTGCACGGTTATCTGTGACTTGAACACTGCCATCGGCATTATTAGTAATCGTGTAATCAGAAAAGACACTATTAAAAACAGCAGTATCAACATCCGTTGCATTATTTGTATGAAGAATTTCACGCACTATTTGAAGCTGCCCTGGATTAATTGTGCCTGCAAGCAAGCGCGCAGAAATCTCGTTCAAACTATCTACGTAGAATAAAACTGGGCCTGTAGCATCTTTGTTCGCGTGAACCGCGATTTTCACATTTAACCAAGCATCACCATCAATATAGTCATCGCCTAGGTTGCCTTTGATAGTATCGCTACCACCACCACCAATAATAATTTCTGCACCTTGTGTAATATCGATTACCGAACTTGATCTTGCTGCTGTTGGGGAAGTTGGCGCGATGGCCTCCTCCGCCAACTCTGCGGCTATCAGCACATCAAGCTGAGCTTGCGTAATACCTAAAAGATCAGCAAGTCCATTAATCAGGTTAACATTTTTGGCTTTTAAATCACTTTCATCTACTGGATTACCTGGACCTGCACCAAAGCCAGCAGCGCCGCCTCTTAAGAGAGCTGCACCTGTCAGCGTGTCATCAAGTTTCCAGCCTGACAATCCTTCAACTGAGTCAAAACGATCGCGTAATGTAAATGGTTGTTGTGTAGCAAAAATAGGGATGCCTAAATCAGAATTAGCAGCCACTAAATCACCTTTGTGTATACCCCAGTCAAAGCCAAACATCCCGTTATTACGTTGAATACCAGCACCTTCAAACATAATATCATCGCCAGACTCGCCATCGTAATCGGTGTCGTTACCTTGCCCATTTAGCACATCATGCCCAATAATCGTGCTGTTAAAGAACAATTGTGAGTTCTCACCAGACAGGCCGTCAAACCCTTCACCGCCTTCAATCCAGTCATCGCCTTCATTACCCATCAAGGCATCACTACCTAGACCACCAAGTAAGAAGTCATTGTCTTGCCCAGCGAATACTTCCGAAGCATCTTGACCAAGGGTAATAAAATCTTGACCTTGGTCGCCGAAGAGAATATCTGCACCACGTGAACTGCTAATCACGTCATTACCCTGATTACCGCGCAACATATCGTCACCAAATGGATCTTCGATAATGTCGTCACCTGCGCCACCAAACACGTTGTCAGACTCTGTACCAGCATTTAGATAGTCGTCACCGCCATCTCCCCATAATGTATCAATACCTCGGTCAGTCCAAATTTTATCGTTGCCTTCTGTGCCTCCAACCACAACGTGTTCACCACCGAAAAACTTGAGTGTACCGCCAACGTCATGAGTGATACCTGTTTCTGGATCAACCGTTGTCGTTGCTCCAGTGTAGCTTCGAGTAACTTTAAGAGGCGTTAACACTGAATGCGCCTCGCCAACACCCCAAAGCGGGTCGTTATGTAAATTGAGCCCCACCGCCGCATGAGCAAGATCATAATCCTCTTGCGCAATACCGCGATCTAACTCTAGGTAATGATCTGGCGTTACAAATAAAAAGCCATTCAAATGGGTTGAGTAAATATCGCCAAGCTCTGTATTACGCATGACCAAATCACTGAAAGTGTTAGGTTCAAGTTGATTAAGGAAGTTAAGCCCTTGCGTGCGACTGAGGTAATACATGCGATCGCCATTTTGTAGGCTTTCCATTTGATACTCAAATACGTAGTTGAACGTAGTACCTAGCATTCCACCAAACTCTGGATGTGCCTCAGCTAGGCCGCCGATCCACAAATCAATGTCATTCATACCGCCTAGATGGTGATTAGTAGGACTGTCCGCATAAGCACCAGTCGCACCCAAGAAGTCAAAACGATCATTATCAAAATCGATTGCTGCCTGCCCAGTGAGTGAACTATCACCAAACACAAGCTTCATCGCTGCGTCACGCATACCGGCAATCGTGGTTTCGGCAAGAATACTGGAATGTGTACCATATGCTGCGATAAAGTTTATGATAGACATCGGGTTAGTAATCGCACTTGCAAACTCAGCCCAGTTTGCGTAAGGCTTAACATCGGCTAAACCTGTGGCTGCGAAAAGCTGCGTACGAGTTTCATTCAGTGATGGAATACCTGTGTCACGACCACGGGCAATGTTGAGCGCCGCCAAGTCGAGCGGTAAACCTAATAAGTTACTGCGCACGTCAGTGACAATAAACTCATCCATAGCGTTACCAACATCACGAGACAAGCCACGAATAAGGTTAGCATTAATTGTTGCTGCATCTACACCGCTAGCGGTATAGGCTTGCGGATTAAGGAACACGGCTAACAGTGTGTCTTGATCTGCAGCCCCATTGATGGTGGTCAGATCATTTTCCAAACGATCGACCGTACCTGTCAACATAGAGTGACCGAAACGGTAAACAGTGTGCGCGAATTCTGCCACAATACTTGGGTTTAAATCTGCGCTATTAGTGAAAATGAATGGATCTACCGCTGGTTGAATGCGACGTGCGAACTCTTCAAACACCAAGTGCTGATATTGCATTTCTGTAGAGAAACGCCCTGCCTGAAACAAACGTTCACCATCCCATACCAGCGCATCAATCTCAGCTTGAGTAGTAGGAATCGTCGCAACATCTTTTAGCAGCCATTCATTGATAAAGGTTAAATCACCAGATTTCAAGATAGTCGCTTTATCAGCCTCCACTGCACGATTATGTTCTGAGTGGAAAATACTATGAACTGTGCTCAGTGCAATGTTTTCGTTACCTCGACCATCCCCAGTGATAAAGTGTGATTCAAGCATTTCGTTATCGTAAGTTGCGTCGTTACCATCATCGGCAAAAAAGTCAGCGGTGGTGACGTTTCCATCGTGATTCACATCAGTGAGCGTGTCTATGCCAGCGTCGTAAACACCATTATGATTAGCATCAATATCGGCATCGCCAATCTGTTGTGTTTCCTTAGACCCATTGTGGTCAAGGTCAGCAAAACCAGGTGCTGCATGGTGTGCAATATCGTTTAAGAACGCATGGTTAGTTAGCTCTGCACCCACAGTGGTAATACCTGCAGCAGTGCCCTCTTGAAGCCAAGCTGTAGGATGTGTTGCATCCGCTTTCATCACCAATTGCGCGTAGCCATGGGCACCTGGTATAAATTTTCCGTATTGATCTGTCAGCAATAGCGGTACATTATTCACATCAAAATCGCTCAGTTTAATGCCTAACATGTTAAGCGCCTGTGCTTTCACCTCGCCCCAGTTACCAATCGCACCAGCTGAAGAACCAGAGGCAGCGCTACCGTCAATTAAACGTCCAGTACTGACGGCTGTTGGACCTAAGCCATTACCTAAATCTACTTTGGCATACTCGCGCAAGAAAACTTGGTGAGATGCATTTGATGTATAAGTTTGGTTTTGGTCAATCCATGGTGTAGTGGTGTTCTCTGTTTGTGGCACACCATCCACTATGGTAGCTGTGGCGCGTGTCAACGCCATAAAATTAGGTCTGTCGTCGGCTGTTCCATAAATACCATCAGCGCCAAAGCCGTCATCACTAGCCAAAAATGCTCCGAAGCCTAAATCTACTGTAGAAGGAGGCGTTCCAGGAGGAGTACCTGGTGCATTGTTCCAGTATAGAACGCCGCCTGGACCCTTCAGCTGAGTCAGGTTATTAGCGATACCATCAGCGCCTTTGTCGTAAAGTAGGTCATCCACTGTTAGCGGAATATATACAGTGCCGTTAGCACCTTTAGTCACCAAATCTAAGCCGTGATCAAAGAACTGACCGAAAAATGTCATCCATGCGTTAAAACCAGGAGAAAGACCAATATCTGGCGATTGGTTAGGCATAGTTTGTAAATCTGTGTTGGTGATTGCAAGGTCATTCGAATTTACCTCGTCGCCTGGCGCAACTGGGTTCATGCCTGGATGGTCAGCTGCAAATTGGTCGAGAGATAAGGGATTGCTAAGATAAGCAGCGATAGCCGCTGGATTGTCAACCGACATATCAACGATTAAGTTAGAAATAATACGTGGATCAGCATCAACAACCGATTTAAGTGTATCACCGATGCCGTCACCGTTAGTGTCAATCAAGCCATAATTCCCTTGAACCAAAGGCGGCGCCCCTGGGCCAAATACAATAGAGTCGCCATCAGCGCTATTGATGAATATAGGATCCGTTAAGCGTGGGAATAAGGTATCTGCCGCGCCAAAAAGGCTGGTGCCCGGATTATAACCGGGCGTACCTGGCGTACCGGTAGGGGCAATTCTCAGGTTATTGAAACTACCATCGACTGTACGCAGACCTGCAGGGAGCAGTGCTGCCGATGTAGCATCACCGCCATACGCCGCAATAATTGCTTGCACCATTGATAACGGTGCCGCCGTATAGCCAATAGAAGTGGACTCAGCAATTTTAATTTGCTTCAGAATATACTGAAGGTCATCAACATTAATGTCAAAACTTGTAGTGTAATTAGTGGCCATGATATTCCCCGTTTAATTATTTTTTAAAATTAATGGATGAACCCTTTAAAGTTCGCTAAATATTTACAAATGTCCTTACTGCGTTAATAGCTAATATGTCAAAATAAACTCAGGCACTTCTATTCACGAAGCCCTTCAAAAGTGCTTGCAATATTATTGGGTGATGATCGAAGTGACACCATGCCCCAACGTTCTAATTTATCGCTACCATAGCGCGCCATGCTTGTGTGATTTTGCAAGTCCTGATCTTTCTGAGGATCTGAATCCATAAAACCTAGAGTTCGACGCAGATACTCCACATCTTCTGGCTTTCCTGTTAACAAATCCCAACCTGGCTTAGGTTTAAAAGTTTCTGCATATTTACTCAAAGATTGTGGCGTGTTAAATAAAGGCTGCAGAGTAATCGATAAGAAGAACACATCCTTGCCCATACGGTCGCCTAACATGTCTTGCACATGCCTTAAATTCGACATCGCTAATGGGCAGCGACCTTCTGAGCATTGCACTAAGAAAAAATTGATTAATACAGTCTTATTGCGTACTAAATCATCATAAAACATGACTTTTTTATTGTTATGCGTCACTAGTGGTAAATTAGGCAGCAGGCCATTTTTGGCAAGACGCGACATTGGCTCAACCGACTCAGTTGAGCCTGCCGATGCTGGCAACAATAGCGGAGCCAAACCTAAACTTAGAAAACCTCGCCTATCCATGATAAGTCTCCTTAGTTTCTAAAAATTAAAGCGGTACTCATGAAGGTCATACAATTCTCCACAACACCATCATGGCGTGATCCTCATGTACGGCATTGTGACAATGCATGGCGTAAAGCCCTTTATAGTCACGGAAACGGAAATAGACTTCACTAAAAGCATTTGTTTCTAAAGTAAGTACATCTCTACGTCCCGACCTTAGTCCAGTGACTGGTTTACCGTTATAAGTAATCACCTGATGCTCTTCATAATGGATATGCACAGGGTGGGTCCAACCGCCGCCGCCATTAATAATGCTCCATTTTTCCGCAGTGCCTTCTTGAATAGTTGCGCTGATGACATTGCGGTCAAATGACTCACCATTAACCACCCACTCGCCACCACTACGTTTAAAGGTCCAGCTACGGCTAGTAGAAACAGGTTGATTGGTATTTGGTAATGGGCGTAATGTAGATGGAATAATACTGTTGTCGGTAACACCACTAGAATCCACAATGAACTTAAGCACGGGCGTACCGGGCGTTAATAATTTACCTGTAGGCTTAGCACCACTAATTTGCTCTGCGCGGTTATATAGAATAATTTCTGTACCAGCCGTATATTTTGAAAAATCCAAAATAACATCAAAGCGCTCTGCTGGGGCTTGTTGGAAAGTTTTCACTGTCACAGGCGCAGTAAATAAGTTTCCATCTGCAGCTATAACCACAAAATTTGAGTTGTCACTTAGTGCCCATTGATATGTGCGTGATGGTCCAATATCAAGCATTCTGAAACGATATTTACGACGTTTAACTGGGAAGAATGGCTGTATTTTGCCATTGACTGTGACCTTGTCGCCAATAGCACCATCAAAGCAGGAAAGTGGAAAGAAATCCGCGCCTAAGGTATCAAATTGCCTATCATGGAATACCAAGCCCACGTCAAATTCAAAATTATGTCCGCAAGGTAAGCGCCAGCCTGTAGCCTCATCCGGGTCACCATAATCGCCCATAGCAGGATTAGCATAGATACCCGGTGCATCATAGATACTAGTCATACCAACCAAGCCAGCATAGATATTTTGCGAGGTGAAATCTAGCTTATGATCGTGATACCACAAGGTACCAAGCGCTTCATTAGGATCGCCTAAACCACCAAACTGGTTAACGCCAGCATATACATTAGGGTAATGATGATCCCAATAACAACCTGAATAGTTTGGCAATAATGGATTGCCGTCACTCTCAGCAGGTGTGTGCATATTGTGTAAATGAGTAGTGGTTTGATTGATACCAAAGCCCAAATTACGTGATGGCAAATCATTATGAATTCGCACAAAATGGGATTCGCCGTAGCGCACGCGGAACATTGGCCCTGGAAACACGCCATCAAACCCCCATGCTGGCTGACCTGAGCCTCCTGCAGGCAAGTCTTTATGCCACACGTGATTAAATTGCTTTTGTCTCAATTCATACCACTTTTGCGGTGGATAATTAAGCGGTCCGGAGCCAGTCCAGGCTTGGTGTCCCAATTTTTGAATTGGATAATATGAAGCCAGCTCTGGATGATCATATAAGCAGTGAATTTTAGAATCACCACCTCTACCTAGAACATCTCCCACTGGCATAGGCGCCGGAGCAGCGCCATATCCATAATACCCTGTATCAATATTACTAGGATTATTACCACCTACAGTTTGTTTCTCAACCAGACGAGGCATTTCCTCAAGCCAAGGGCGCGTTGGCGGACTTATCATGCCTAGTGGTGGAGCAACACCTGGGATCGGACAGATCGCAGGACCGGTTGTTGTTGTAGCGCCGTCTTTTGCTAAAGCTCGTAAACTTAAGCCAGAAATTGGTAAAAGCATACCAGTGGTGGCGCTTATCATTCCCATCTTAAGCAAATCACGGCGAGTTAACTTAGCTTGCGTTATTTCACGGTGCAAATCTATCGTTTTTTGCACCAATTTTTCGTATGAACTCATGACTAAATCCCCCGTTCAATAACTAAGGTCTAACTTGAATCATTTGCTCACAGTTCGACTAGTCAGCTAATGACACCAGTTAATAGTCTCTTCCCTTTAGGTTTTTATTATTCTTAGGTATACGTCGACCATTAGTCTATTTTTGCAACACTATTGAGCCTTCACCTATGTCGAAATGTGCTGTTATGAGTTAACTTTTTGTTTCAAGTTTTTAACTTTTCTTCACACTTTCTACATTAGATGCAACAGTATGCTTGTTCAAATTTGCTCACAATCCCCCAAATATGAGTACACATAAAAACTTAATAATGAAGTTATAAAATTGACTCGATAAACATTGTTGTGTTTATCGAAATTTGACTGATTACATGAGTGGCTCAACTGGATTAGTCGAGTGTAATTTGAAGAAAACTAGCTTACAAAACCGTTGAATAATGAAAACAATGAAGCTTGTCATTGAAGTGAAACTTGGGAGAAATTCCAGTCAATTTCACAGTGGGGATAATTACTTTGAAAGTTTCAAAGTAAAGGTAAATTGAAGAGCTTAATTAAATATCGCCTCTACTCGCTTTGTCTATAATTTCCAGCAAGGTATTTTCTAGCTCTTGGGCAGCTTTTTGGGCGCGTGGCGTTGGATTTTTGATGCTTTTCAAATCAAAAGTCGGCCTTGCTAACCCAATGAATAGTTTTAGCTTTTTATCCGCATCAGGTTTTTCATAAATAGCGATGCGACAAGGTGCGAACACTAAAAACTCAGGATGATCTAAGAAAATATCAGTCCCTAAACTCAAATTACAGAAGCTATGCACTTCCTTGATACCTTGCGGGTCTATGCCACGTTTTTTGATGTGTTCGCCGATAGGAAAGTTGGCAGGATTCACAAAGTTCTTGCCTTCAGAAAGACTTTTAAGGCTATCCACTACATCTTGATAGCTCACGCCATCACGCACAGCCAATTCATAAATTGCAGTCGTGTTATCAATTGCAGGCATACCTGCATGTAGCTGACCGGTCTGCACCACTTTCTCAGAGACCGCAGGCTTTACTACGCTACAGCCAACGACAGTTAGCAATAAAACTGGCAATAAAAAGTGATTGCGCATCTTGATATTCCAAATTTTAAAGTAAATCATGGCCACTTATTTTAAGCGCTTCGTTCACGGCTTTGCGATTAAATTTTGGTGCCATGAGTTCAATAAAGCCATACATATAGCCACGCAAGAATGCATCTTTGCGAACACCTAAATATGTCGTGCTATTGGGAAATAAATGACTGACATCGACCATCGCCAAATTCGAATCACGCTCTGGGTCATACGCCATATTTGCTAACAACCCTACGCCCAGCCCCAATGTCACATAGGTTTTAATCACGTCAGCATCAATTGCTGTCAGTACAACGTTTGGAGAAACGCCAGCTTCGCTAAAGGTTTTTGATACCAAGCTACCGCCTGTATAGCCGAAATCGTAGGTAATCAAAGGGTAAGCAGCTAACTTCTCAAGTGTCAGCACGCCATCCTGCAGTAATGGATGACCATGCGGCACTACAACGCAACGGTTCCACTCGTAGCAAGGTAAGCACAATAGATTTTCAAAGTCACTGATGTATTCAGTTGCAATACCAACGTCCGCATCCCCTTTCGCCACTTGTTCAGCCACTTGACTGGGGTTGCCTTGATGAATGTTTAACTTTACATGCGGGTAAGCCGTCATAAAAGCTTTAACCACTCCAGGTAATTTATAGCGAGCTTGAGTATGCGTAGTAGCAATGGTTAAGGTGCCTGTTTCGATATTACTAAACTCATCACCGACACGTTTAATATTATCAATTTGATGCATGACTTTGGCTGCCAAAGACAGTATCTGCTCACCTGGCTCAGTAATACCAGTGAGACGCTTACCGTTGCGTAAAAACACCTGCAAACCAATTTCTTCCTCAAACAACTGAATCTGCTTACTCACGCCAGGCTGCGAGGTATATAAAGCATCAGCAGCACTCGTGATGTTAAGGTCTTGACGAGCCACCTCATTGAGATAGCGTAATTGTTGTAGTTTCATAGCCTTATCATTTCACAGTCTTTTTATTTAAAGTCAAGCAATTCAATATAACTAGAAATTATACATATAGAATAACATATTCTAAAAATTCTATTTTATACCTGATATAGTGCGCATGCTTTAGAAGTTGTTTAATAAAATGCTTTAATTAACGGATACTCCATATGGAATTTAGTTATCTCAGTAACCATACCAAGCCAGCCCTTGCCCACAGAGGCATGAAAGTTTTAGGTATGTCTTTTTCTGCCGATACTTCGCTCAGTTTAGAGATACCGCATAATTTACAGGGTTTATAGGATTTAAAATATGGAATTTGGTTACATTATTGCTGGCTTTGTGGTCGGCATGTTGGTTGGTTTGACTGGTGTTGGTGGCGGTTCGCTCATGACGCCGATTCTCGTACTGTTTTTTCACATCAAACCCGCTTTAGCTGTAGGTACTGATTTGCTTTATGCCTCAGTCACAAAAAGTGTAGGTATTTTTGCACACGGCAAACTGGGCAACATAGACTGGAAAATAGTACGGCTGTTAGCCTTTGGTAGCGTACCTGCCTCTATACTAACGACGCTTTATTTGCGCAATCAAGATATCGCTTCAGATGCAGCAGTAAATACGATTAAATTTTGGCTTGGGATTGCATTATTAGTGACGTCACTTTCTGTGCTATTCCGCAATCAGTTGGTTAAATTCTCAAACAAAGAACATTTGGTGAATGAAAAATGGACACCTTATTTAACCGTGATATTAGGCGTAGTTTTAGGCGCATTAGTCACGCTAACTTCGGTGGGTGCAGGTGCATTGGGTGTAACGGCCTTATTAATTATTTATCCACGTAGGGAAATTCTCACTATTATTGGCTCAGATATCGCTCATGCAGTACCGCTTACACTGGTTGCTGGGCTTGGTCATGCAAGTATTGGCACTGTAGATTACAACTTACTTGGCACTTTATTAATCGGCTCTATACCGGGCATTTGGATTGGTAGCCACTTAAGCTCAAAAATGGCTGAGCACTGGGTACGAATTGCACTTGCATTAATATTGATTTTTGTGGGCTTAAAACTCGTTTTCCATTAAAATAGTGAGTTACCTAGCTCCATGCACCATAGAGATATAAAGTGCTGCAGAGATTATTAGTTAAGTTTTTGGGATTAAGAAAAGCACAACATGTATAAGTATGATGAAATAGACCAGACACTCGTCGATGAGCGCGTTGCGCAATATCGTGATCAAACACGTCGTTATTTAGCGGGCGAATTAAGCGAAGACGAATTCCGCCCACTACGCTTACAAAACGGCTTGTATATTCAACGCCAAGCGCCTATGTTGCGTATTGCCGTACCTTACGGCATGCTATCGAGCACGCAATTACGCAAATTGGGCGATATTGCAGGCAAGTACGACAAAGGCTATGGACATTTCAGCACACGTCAAAACTTACAATTAAATTGGCCTAAATTAGAAGATGTGCCAGAAATTTTAGCTGAGCTAGCTACCGTTGAAATGCACGCCATTCAAACATCAGGCAACTGTATCCGTAACATTACTACCGACCAATTCGCCGGCGTTGCGCCAGATGAAGTTGTTGATCCACGCGTCATGGCTGAAATCATGCGTCAGTGGAGTACATTCCACCCTGAGTTTGCGCTATTACCGCGCAAATTCAAAATCGCCGTTTCTGGCACGCGCGATGACCGTGCTGTGGTGCAAATGCACGATATTGGCATGGAATTTTACAAAGACAGCAATAACAAAGTAGCCATCAAAGTATGGGTGGGCGGTGGTTTAGGCCGTACACCTATTCTAGGCACAGTGATCCGTGAACATTTAGAGTGGCAACATGCCCTTACCTATTGCGAAGCGATTATTCGCGTTTATAACTTGCATGGTCGCCGCGACAACGCCTACAAAGCACGTATCAAAATTTTAGTAAAAGCACTTGGCATTGAAGAATTTAAACGCCAAGTCGAAGAAGAATGGTCACACCTAAAAGATGCACCTAACACAATTCCAGAAGGTGAGTTAGAGCGCGTCAGCAAGCATTTTGAAGCAATGCCTTATGAAACCCTACCAGCGCATGATGCAGGCTTTGATGCAGCCATTGCAAGCAACCCAGCGTTTGCTGCATGGGTTAAACGTAGCGTGCATGCCCACAAAGTTGCGGGTTATCGTGCCGTTACGCTTTCATTAAAACCACATGGTACCGCACCTGGCGATGCAACTAGTGAGCAAATGCATGTCGTTGCTGATCTTGCCGACCAATACAGCTTTGGTGAATTGCGCGTTTCACACGAACAAAATCTAATTTTGGCTGATATTAAGCTAAGTGACTTGTTTGCAGTGTGGGAAAAAGCGCGTGCAAACGGCTTAGCAACACCAAACATTGGGTTGTTGACTGACATTATCTGCTGCCCTGGTGGCGATTTCTGCTCCTTGGCTAATGCAAAGAGCATCCCAATTGCAACGGCTATACAAATGCAGTTTGATAATCTAGATTACTTACATGATATTGGCGATATCGAGCTTAATATCTCAGGTTGCATGAACGCCTGTGGTCATCACCATATTGGCCACATCGGCATTTTAGGTGTCGATAAAGATGGTTCTGAATGGTATCAAGTGAGCATTGGTGGTAGCCAAGGTAACGACGCAAGTTTGGGCTCTGTGATTGGACCATCATTCTCAGCAGATGAAATGCCAGCGGTAGTGCAAAAGCTGATTGATGTTTACATTCAAGAGCGTACGCCAGAAGAACGCTTTATTGATACCGTACGCCGCTTAGGAGTTGCACCATTCAAAGCACATGTGTACGCAGATAAAAACACAGTAAAACCAGAGGTGACAGCATGAGTAATCTAATCACGCTAAATAACGGCGTTGCCGCCATTTCAGAAAATGAATGGGTTCTCGTTAAGTTGCCAGCTAGCCAAGTTGAAGAACGTAAGCAAGCAGGCAAAGTTGTTTTATTCAAACTCACAGGTGAAAAAACTGTTTCAGCAGAACAAATTGCCAATACCGAGATTCCAAGCGCGGGCAAAATCATTGTGCCATTAAGTGTGTTTATTGCACGCAAAGCCGAGCTACAAGACCGCTTATCCAATAATAAAATCGGCGTGTGGGTTGATACACATGAAATTTTAGAAGATTTAGTGAATAGCGTAAGCGATTTAAACAGTTTACCTATTATCGCCGTGCATGTAGAACGCTTTGCTGATGGTCGTATTTTCTCACTAGGCACCCTATTGCGCACACGTTATGGCTTTAAAAATGAATTACGCGCTATCGGTGACGTATTACGCGACCAACTATACTTTTTGAAACGTAGCGGCTTTACCAGCTACCTCATTCGTGCCGATCGTTCTGCAACAGAAGCATTGGCAAGTTTGAATGACTTTACCAACCCATACCAAGGTGCAGTTGATGAACCTCGCCCTGTGTTTAAACGCTATAACCGAGTTGCATAATGAATAACTCTGTTTCTATGCTCAAACCAACAGCAAGCAACCCTGCCACAAAGCCAGAGTTGACTGATACGCTTGTTGCCAGCGTGAACGCAAAATCTGCTGCCGTATTAGCGTTACTTCGTGATGCTAGCGCTGAGTTAAAAGCCATTACCTTTGCTAATAGCTTTGGTGCGGAAGACATGGTCTTGACTGACATCATTCTCAAAAACCATGTGGCTATTGAGATTTTTTCACTTGATACAGGTCGCTTGCCTGTTGAAACTTATGACTTGATTGCAGAAACTGAAAAGCACTACAGCACTAAACTGAACGTGTATTTTCCGCAAGCTGTCACTGTTGAGTTTTACGTAAAAACCAATGGTATCAATGCTTTTTACGAGTCTATCGAGCTTCGTAAAAGCTGCTGTCACATGCGTAAAGTGGAGCCTTTGCAACGCGCCCTTAAAGGCAAAGATGCGTGGGTCACAGGCATGCGTGCGGCACAAGCCACAACAAGAACTAGTTTACCAGTGCGCGAATTTGATGAAGGTAACAAACTAGAAAAATTCAATCCACTAAGCGATTGGACTGAGCAAGAAGTTTGGGCATATATCCGCATGCACGAAGTACCATATAACCAACTTCACGATCAATTTTACCCAAGCATTGGCTGCGCGCCATGCACACGTGCAATTGCCATGGGTGAAGATGTTCGCGCTGGCAGATGGTGGTGGGAAGACCCACTTAACAAAGAATGTGGACTTCACGTTAAAAAGTAGTTCGTAAAAATAAAAACGTAAAGTTAAACCAGACGCAAAGTTAAACCAGACTTAAAGTTTTGAATTAATTATATAAAGTAACCCATTGAATATGTTAAATAAAGAAAAACAAACCCATCAACCTTTGTCGCATTTAGATTGGCTAGAGTCAGAAGCCATTTATATTCTGCGTGAGGTAGCTGGACAGTGCTCTAACCCAGTATTGCTGTTCTCAGGTGGTAAAGATTCGCTGTGTATTTTGCGTTTAGCTGAAAAAGCTTTTCGCCCAGGTCGCTTTCCGTTTCCATTAATGCACATTGATACTGGTCATAATTACCAAGAAGTAATTGATTTCCGTGATCAACGCGCTGCTGAATTGGGCGAACGATTAATTGTACGTTCAGTTGAAGATTCAATGAAACGCGGTACAGTTGTGCTGAAATCAGCTGACGAGTCACGCAACAAACATCAATCAGTGACATTGCTTGAAGCGATTGAAGAGTTTGGTTTCGATTGCTGTATCGGCGGCGCACGCCGTGATGAAGAAAAAGCGCGTGCTAAAGAACGTATCATGAGTTTCCGTGATGAGTTCGGTCAATGGGATCCAAAAAATCAGCGCCCAGAATTGTGGAGTTTGTACAACGCTCGTTCACACAAAGGCGAAAACATTCGTGCCTTCCCTATTTCCAACTGGACAGAAATGGACGTTTGGCAGTATATCGAACGTGAAAAACTACAATTACCAAGCATTTATTTCGCCCATCAACGCGATGTCGTGATGCGCGCTGGCTCGATTGTGCCAGTGAATGTGCCACTCGTGAATGGCGAAGTGACCAACCCAGTAAAAGCCGGCGAAGAAATCATCAATATGCAAGTACGTTTTAGAACCGTTGGCGATATTAGCTGCACAGCACCTGTGATTTCAGACGCAGACACCGTATCAAAAATTGTACTTGAAACAGCAACATCAACCATTACAGAACGTGGCGCGACAAGGCTTGATGACCAAACCTCTGATGCATCAATGGAACAGCGTAAAAAAGAAGGCTACTTTTAAATTGCAGGTCGGTGTTTAAACCGACTTATTGGGTTAGAGCCCAATCTACAATAAATCAATTATTTAAAATTAAAATATGACAACACAACACAACGATTCACTTTTGCGATTTATGACTTGCGGCTCTGTCGATGATGGCAAAAGTACGCTCATCGGCCGCTTGCTATTTGATACCAAAACCATTTTGGCAGATACATTAACGCAGATTTCGAATACCTCGAAAAAGCGCGGTATGGAAGCTGTCGACTTATCTCTACTTACCGATGGCTTGCAAGCTGAGCGTGAGCAAGGCATTACCATTGACGTAGCCTATCGCTACTTCAGCACAGGTACACGTAAATACATTATTGCCGATGCGCCAGGTCATGAACAATATACCCGTAACATGGTAACTGCAGCGTCTACCGCCAATTTGGCAATTATCTTAATTGATGCTCGCCGTGGCGTTTTAACGCAAACACGTCGTCACAGCTACTTAGCACATTTGGTTGGTATTCAACACATCGTTGTTGCTGTCAACAAAATGGACTTGGTGAATTATGATCAAGCAACCTATGAAAAGATATGTGCAGACTATCTAACTTTTGCAAATGAAATTGGCTTTGCACAAGCTAGAGATATTAAGTTCATCCCTATGTCAGCGTTGGCTGGCGACATGTTGGTTGACCGCCTAGAGAACATGCCTTGGTACACAGGTGAAACACTACTAGAGATGCTAGAAAAAGCACCGGCAGCGCATACTGAGGGCGATGAAGAATTCCGCTTCCCTGTGCAATTTGTATGCCGTCCACATGCAAGTGCTGATGCTGACTTGCATGACTTTAGAGGCTTTATGGGCAGAATCGAAAGCGGCAACATTGCCGTAGGCGACGCTGTTACTGTGTTACCAAATGGCTATCAATCTAAAGTAAAAGCGATTCAAATTGGCGACGAACTGTTACAAAGTGCTCAAACCGAGCAAAGCGTTACGTTATTGCTGGAAGACGAGATTGATACTTCACGCGGCGACATGATAGTAAAAACTGGCAGCGCGATTGAACCTGTTAAACAAATCGAAGCTTTTGTTTGCTGGCTGTCAGAAACACCGTTATCCCCTGCTCGTACTTATGTGATTCGTCACACTACACGTGAGTCTAAAGCGAAAGTTGGCACCATTTCGTACAAAGTGGACGTGAATACCCTTGAAGAACAAGCAACCACCGACCTTAAAATGAATGATATTGCACGCATTACATTTAAACTCGCGCAGCCACTGATGGTAGATTGCTATAACACTAACCGCGCAACTGGTGCGTTTATTGTCATCGATGAAAGCACAAACAATACCGTTGGCGCTGGGATGATTGTTTAAGTGTTGCTTAATATAGCGCAACAATTAAGCGGTGCAAAATAATTCAAATTCAAATAAAATAGCGTTTTACGCTTTATAGCTGTTAAGGATCTAAAAATGACCTATGTCGTCACTGAAAACTGTATTCAATGCAAATTTACTGATTGCGTTGATGTTTGCCCTGTAGATTGCTTTGTAGAAGGCCCTAACTTCTTAGCAATTAACCCCGATGAGTGTATCGATTGCACGCTATGCGTTGCAGAGTGCCCTGCTGAAGCAATTTTTGCCGAAGATGATGTACCAGCTGACCAACAAGAATTTATCGCCTTAAACGCGCGTCTAGCTGAACTATGGCCAGTGATTACTTCGCGCAAAGCTGCGTTAGAGGACGCAGAGGCAATGAACGGCGTGCCTGGTAAGCGTGAATTATTGATTGAATAAATGTTAGACTACTCATTAAATAAATTTGCTTAAAATAGCAGCAAAATAAAAAAGGAGACGAAAGTCTCCTTTTTGCATTTATTCTTACACGTAATAAATTAACAACTAAGCCGCATAAGCTAGGGTCGGCTGCGCCAAATCAGTTGCATGGACGCCACCTTTCCAAAAGTAATAAAACTCCCGTCCAACTTTTAAAGTCACCTTATAAGCTTCATTCGATGAGAATAAAGTCAAATTCGCATCCAATGCGTGGCGGTATGCCACTGGTTGCTTATGTGGCGCATTTCGCAATAGAATCAATAGAAGCTTGGCTAGCTTTTTACAAGCATTGACAACGAAATCTTCTACACCGTTGCCACGAAGCACTTTCTCATACTCGTCTAAAGGCAGCATTTCTAACTTTGTTAAAGTATGCTTATCTAATGAGTTCCACAAATCTTTTAAATCACTCTCGCCTGGTTTCCATTTGATTAAATTCGCACCAAAAGCATTGTCCTGATTCATAGCAACAACTGCTTTAATGTCGTCTATCCAAAATGAAAAAAACTCTCTAATAACTGGTAAATAACTAAACCAAATTGATTTATCCAAGTTTTTAAATAGCTGATCAACCGCATCCCTAAAAGCGTTGCCATCACAGTGAATGTTTTCAATCCATGGGATAAGCTTAAGTATAATAACTTCACGCTGCCGAAGCTCAATTTTGGTGAAGCCCTTACGCTCTAAAAGATTTAGGTAAGCACTCAATGCGACATGTTCACGACTATTAACCATCATCTGCTCTGCTTTCTGATACCGCTACTCGGCGTATCAATAAAATCCAAACTAACTAACTTATACTCAAGATATAATGTATTTTAAATTGATGGCAAGCATTTCAATTGAAAGAACAAAAATGGGTATCAGTAGCACTTTATTACTTGGATTGAGCTCGGATGACTAGATATGCGGCTTCAAATATTTCTAAAATTTAATTAAAATTTGTATAATAATTAACAACGTATGACAACACCCCCACTCAAATATCTGCAACACTACTCTGCTTCACTGCAGGATAAAATTCGACAGTTGCAAACTCAAAACATGCTCGGTGAGTACATCGCACAACGTTATCCAGAGTCGCATCAAATTCAAACTGACAAAGCGTTATATGTTTATAGTAACGAGCTCAAGCAAGCTTTCTTACGCAATGCGCCATTGTTGGACAAAGTGCATTATGACAACCGCTTAACTATCGATCATCATGCACTAGGACTGAATACGGCAATCACACGCGTACAAGGTGGTAAGCTTAAAGCTAAAAAAGAAATACGAATTTCTTCATTTTTTAAAGAAACGCCCGCTGATTTTTTAAAAATGATTGTTGTGCATGAACTTGCGCATCTGAAAGAACGCAACCATGACAAAGCATTCTACCAACTCTGCCAGCACATGGAGCCAAACTACCACCAACTAGAGTTTGACTGTCGGGTGTATTTGCTTTGGAAGACCGAGAGTTAGTAACATCAAGTGTAATGAACTCTTTGCTCTTAAATCAAAGTTAGCTTTTATTGATGGTTATAAAACTTGCTCTTACCTATCATCAACCAGCCAAATATCAAATATCCCGCCATCGCCAATGCCAAACCAGACGGCGCATACCAGACTAATGGCACAATCAAACCAGCAGATACTGTCGATAGCAACATTTGTATAAATGCTTGACCTGAAGCCGCCGTACCTCTAATTTTAGGATGTCGATCAAGGGCGACAAGTGAAAGTATGGGCATTGCCAATGCCATGCCTATATTAAATAGAGCAATCGGTAAGATGTTATAAAGTGGTCGCGTGGGTAATGTATAGCAAATTAGGACATTCAAGATGACCATTGCCGCCATCCAAAGATAGGCTACTTTAACTACCTTTTGCCTTGCATAACGCCCCGCTGCTCGCTTTGCTAGATATGAACCCAGTATCATGCCGCAAACGGTAGGAATAAACATGTAGCCAAATTGATGTTGCGTAAAACCTAGCTGCTTAACTAAAAATACAGGGCTGGCTAATACGTATAGAAAAAAACCTGCGAAATTTGCACTGAGTGCTAAAACAACATAATTAAATTCCTTATCGCCAAATATCACCTTGTAATCTTTAATCACTTGTTTTGCAGATAACGGCATGCGTTTCTCAGTAGGTACTGTTTCTGGCAAATAGCGAATAGCTGCCCATAGGCTAAGCGCGGCATACAGGGCTAAGAATATAAAAATAGCTTGCCAATAAATGCCAAGTAACATTCCACCAATAATGGGCGCTATTGCTGGTGCTATACCAAATAGCATCTGCACAGTAGCCATCACTCGCTGAGCTTGTGCGCCTTCAAACAAGTCGCGCACCATAGCGCGTGCCACCACATTACCAGCGCCACCTGAAATTCCTTGTAAGGCACGAAAGAACCATAAGGTCTCAATATTAGGCGCAAAGGCACAGCCTATAGATGCCAGCACAAACACACCTAAACCCCATTTAATAGTGGTAATACGACCTATTGAATCTGAAATTGCACCATGCCATAAAGTCATGAGCGCATAAGGCAACAGATAAAAGGTGAGGCTTTGCTGAACTTGCACATCAGTTGCGCCGAGTTGCGCACCCATCACATGGAACGCAGGCAAATAAGTATCTATAGCAAATGGAGCAAGCGCGGCAAGGCTAGCCAACACATAGACTAAAAGATTGGAATGTGAAGAGGTAGAATGCGCAAGGTTAGATTGAGTTTTCATATATTCTAAAAATAAAAAAGCGCGCTAACTTATATTGTTGCGCGCTTTCTATTATATCTGTTAAATCTTAGGCATATCTGCTAAAGCTTAAGGCAAAGCATGAAACTCCTCTACCCGCTCTTTATCGCCCGCCACATATTTTTTAGAGTTCTTATCAGTTCTAAAAATAATTGGTTGGTTGGCTATTACTGGGTTTTTGCTGTCTTCAATCGCTTTTTCAATTAAATGATGATGAGGTGAAAGTGAGCACACTGGGTCTGCAGCTTCTGCATCACCCGTCAATAAAAATGCTTGGCAACGGCAACCACCTAAATCATTCATTTTCTCTGGGCACGTCACGCACGGACCTTTCATCCAAGCAGTACCGCGATACTTGTTAAAAGCTGGGCTTTCTTTCCAAGCGTACTCCAAGCCTTTTTCACGCACATTTGGAAATGCCATATTCGGCAATACGCGCGCTGAGTGACATGGCAACACGTCACCATTGGCAGTGACGATCATAAACACCTCACCCCAACCATTCATACATTTTTTAGGACGGTCACCAAAATAATCTGGCACCACAAAAAATATTTTCATCTTATTGCCAACTTTTTCGCGGAACTCGTTAGTGATGCGTTCAGCTTCATCAATTTGCTCTTTAAGCGGCATTAACTGGCTGCGATTCACTAATGACCAGCCGTAATACTGTGTATTAGCAAGCTCGACATAATCAGCGCCTAGGGCCTCAGCCATCTCTAAAATTTCTTTGATATGACCAATGTTGTAGCGGTGTATCACCACGTTTAACACCATAGGGTAGCCATGATTTTTAATCATAGCTGCGACTTTTTTCTTCAGTTCAAATGTTTTTGTATTGGTGATGAAATTATTAATTTCTTCAGTAATATCATGCATTGAAAGCTGAATGTGGTCTAATCCGCCCTCTTTAAAGGCTTGAATACGCTTTTCAGTTAAACCAACACCAGAGGTAATAAGGTTGCTGTAGTAGCCCAACTTTCTGGCTTCAATCACAATGTCTTCAATATCGTCACGCAATAAAGGCTCACCGCCAGAAATACCAAGCTGTATGGCACCCATTTTGCGCGCGTCACGCAAGGCTTGTATCCATTGCTCTGTGGACAATTCATTTTGCGTATGCTTATCGTAATCAGTCGGGTTATAGCAAAAAGCGCAATGCAGAGGACAGCGATAAGTCACTTCAGCCAATAACCAAAGTGGCTGAGTTTGTGTAAGATTAGCCGCAACACCATTATTCTGTGCTTGCGCATGCAACTCTTTTTGTACTACTGACTCACCTAGTGAAGTTTGTGTCATTTACTGCTCCTTAATATTCAATTAGCCACAGACCAATTGAATTTTGATACTAAACTTTACGAATCCAAGCTTTTCCGTAAGCCATTTCAAACATGCCGATAATGTCAGCTTCTATTCCCACAGCATCGGGAAAAGCTGCTTTTAACTCGGTCACAATATCCCCTACGCTAGCTTTTCCGTCTACACGTTTAATCACTTCTCCTGCGCCACCATGCAGTTTGACCATACCTTCTGGAAAAAGTATCACATAACTTTGCTGCGCTTCTTCCCATTGAAAACGATGGTGAAATGCAAGTGCGTAAATATCAGAGTGTTGAATGTTTATTTCCATAGTGTTTGATCGAATATTTTTCTAAAAGTTGATGACTGGCTGATGAAAATAATCTTTTCCGTCAATTTTAATATCAAGCGTTGAGGCCAACATGATTGAATCAGCAATCACCCACAATACATTTAGCTTAAATTGCAAAATATCTAGCGCCTTCATTTGCATTTCACGTGAAGTACTAAAGTAATTAAGCGTTACATCCAAGCCTTGTTCTACATCTCGACGCGCTTCAGTGAGGCGTTTTTTAAAGTAAGTTAAACCTTCTTCTTTAATCCACGGGTACATAGTAGGCCATGAGCTAATACGCTGCTGGTGTATATGCGGCGCAAATAATTCGGTTAAGCTTGAGCATACTGACTCTTGCCAAGGACGTTGTTTAGCAAAGTTGATATAAGCATCCACAGCAAAACGTACACCTGGGCTTACCATTTTCAAACTCACAATATCTTCACGACTAAGACCAACTGCTGCACCGAGTTGAATCCATGCTTCAATACCACCCACAGTATCACCTACACCATCATGATCAGTAATACGCACTATCCATTGTTTACGCACGTCTACATCTGGGCAGTTTGAAAGGATTGCACCATCTTTCATCGGAATCGCAATTTGGTAGTAAAAACGATTGGCTACCCAGCATTGCAACTGTTCTTTGGTCAATTTACCTTCATACATCATCACGTGAAATGGATGATAGATATGGTAACCCTTACCTTTTTCGCGAAGTTTTTCTTCAAACTCTTCACGTGACCAAGGTAGATTATCGTTTGCAATTGCGTTCATTTTGTTCTCCTAAAGAATGATGTCCATGCCATCATAGGCAACCTCAATGCCTGCTTTATTCAATGTGGCACGTTGGGATGAATCTTCATTCAAAATTGGATTTGTATTGTTGATATGAATCAATATTTTGCGTGGTTTCTCCATCGCATTCAAAATACTCATAATGCCGCCATCACTTGATTGATCTAAATGACCCATTTCGCTTGCACGTTTATTGCTAATACCTTCTTTAGACATTTCATCATCAGTCCAAACAGTACCATCCACCAAGATACAATCTGCGTTACGCATATATTCCAGCACATGTGGCTCTGCCACACCCAAACCTGGTGCGTAGAATAAACTTTTACCAGTGCGTGTATCTTTGATGTGCATGCCAATATTGTCGCCTGGTACAGGCTTGTCTCTGCGCGGAGAGTAAGGCGGCGCATTACTTAATAATGGTACCGCGGTAAACTCTATTCCTGCTGCGGTTGGAATGGTGAATATGGATTGGTCGGTCGCGATTTCATGGTGATTAATACCACGGAAATAGCCTAAAATATTAAACACAGGAAAGCCTGTTGTTAAATCATCTTTTACCGCATCGGTACAATAAATTTCCCAAGGCTTGTTGTGCTCACGCAGTGTGAGTAAGCCAGTGACATGATCAATTTGCGCATCAGTAATGACAATCGCCGAAATGGCAGTATCGCGAACTAAGCGTGCGGGTTGAAACGGAGGGAAGTCATCTAATTGCTTTTTAATATCAGGTGATGCGTTAAATAGTATCCAGTTAACGCCATCAGCACTCACCGCTATTGAAGACTGTGTGCGCGCTGAAGCTTTAATGGTGCCAGCACGAACTCCTTTACAGTTTTCACAATTACAATTCCACTGTGGAAACCCACCACCAGCTCCTGATCCTAATACGTGTATATGCATGAGACTCTTTTTATTTAAATTAAAACAAAATTTTACTCTACTTTAAAAGCATTAAAATAAAAAAAGGCTGTCAAAAATGACAGCCTTTTATTTGAACAAATTACTTGTTCATTACGTACATTGTAACTTCAAAGCCAAAACGCATTTCTGTAGCTGCTGGTGTTGTCCACATGATAAATTTCCTTTTTTAGTCGTTAATTGAATTCGTTGCTGCTTGTTTATTTATCGCTACAACGTGAAACGAATAATGCGCTCTAATCAGTTACAGTAACACTGCAAAGTTACTGATTAAGGACTAAGTAAATTCATGATGCAACTCGCCTCAATATTTATGAGCTAAGCTTTAATTGCGACGTGCTCGCACAGCCGATGCTAATGTTTCTAACATTTGAACTGTATCATCCCAACCCAGACAGGCATCAGTGATTGATTTACCATACTCCAGCTCACATCCAGGTACGTGCTCCTGACGACCTTCATTCAAATGTGATTCCAACATTACACCGATGATGCGTTGGTCACCATTAGAGATTTGTGACGCAATATCTCGAGCAACGTCTTTTTGACGTAAATAATTTTTGCTGCTATTACCGTGGCTGCAATCAATCATCAGAATGGGCGCAAGGCCAGCAGCAGACAAGCTTTCGCAAGACTCATTGACACTTTTTGCGTCGTAATTAGGCGTTTTACCACCACGCAGAATCACGTGACAATCTTCATTACCCGATGTTGAAAATATGGCAGACTGCCCCTCTTTAGTCACGGATAAAAAGTGATGTGGGCTAGAAGCTGTTTTAATTGCATCTATTGCAACACGCACTCCACTATCAGTGCCATTCTTGAATCCTACAGGGCAAGATAACCCAGAGGTGAGTTCACGATGTACCTGTGATTCAGTTGTTCGTGCACCAATAGCGCCCCAACTCACTAAGTCGGCAACGTATTGCGGCGTAATCATATCTAGGAACTCGGCTCCAGCCGGCATGCCAAGCTCATTTACATCTAGTAGAAATTTACGCGCAATTTCTAAGCCTTCGTTGATTTTATAGCTGCCATCAAGATGTGGGTCATTGATCAAGCCCTTCCAACCCACAGTCGTACGAGGCTTTTCAAAATAAACGCGCATCACAATCAACAAGTCTTTTGCCAAATTTTTGCGAACTTCCATCAAGCGGTGTGCGTATTCCAAACCCGCTTTGGTATCGTGTATAGAACATGGCCCCACGACCACCAATAGACGGTCATCAGACTGATGTAATATATGATGGATTTCTTTACGCGTGGCTAAGATATTTTCTGTTGAATCAGCACTTTCTTTCAGACGATCCAATAGCTCTAATGGCGTAATTAGCTTTTTAATCTCGCGTATGCGTACATCGTCTGTGGCTAGCTTTTTATATTCGCTCATTTATTCATTACTTTTTAAAATTTGTTCTAACACTTCTAGAAAACGTGCATTTTCACTGAATAACCCGATACTTACGCGTAAGTAATCTGGCATTTCATAATTTGCAATTGGACGTACAATGACGCCGTTCTGTAATAATTTTTGATTCACTTGTGCCGCGTTTTTCACGGCAAAGCTTACAAAGTTTGCAAAAGACGGAATATATTCTAGTCCCAGCTTATTAAAACCTTGTGTCAATTGCGCCATGCCTGCTTGGTTAAGCGCATAAGAGCGCTCAACAAAATCATCATCACCTAATGAAGCAACCGCAGCAGTCTGCGCGATACTATTGACATTAAAAGGCTGACGTACACGGTTCATCAAGTCAGCAACATCAGCATGACACAAGCCAAAACCTACACGCAAGCCAGCTAAACCATAAGCTTTTGAGAAAGTACGCGAAATGATTAAATTATCAAACTCACTTAACCAAGCAATCGCTTCAGATTTGTTAGCTGCAGATAAATACTCATCATAAGCTTCATCTAACATCACCAACACAGTTTTTGGCACCTGCCTCAAGAATGCCAGTAACTCGTCTTTGCCTAACAATGTTCCCGTAGGATTATTCGGGTTAGCCACAAATATCATGCGAGTTTTTGGCGTAATTGCCGCAAGCATCGCGGTTAAGTCGTGACCATAATTCTTAGCTGGCACAACCACACCTGTCGCACCTGTCGCTTGTGTGACTAATGGATAAACTGCAAAGGCATGTTGTGAATAAATGGTTTCACAGCCCGCTGTTAAAAATGCTCGCGCAGCTAGCTCTAATATATCGTTAGAGCCATTACCAAATACCAATTGATTGGGTGCAATGCTAAATTTTTTACTGATGGCATCACGCAAAGCAAAACTGTTACCGTCAGGATAACGCGCAATATCAAGCAAAGCTTCTTGAATGGCGTAATCTGCTTTAGGACTAATGCCCAAGGGGTTTTCATTCGATGCAAGTTTCACAATATCTTCCACTTGCAAGCCCATTTCACGCGCAAGCTCAGAAATTGGTTTACCGCCCTGATACGGTGCAATCGCTTTAATATACTCAGGTGCTAATTTCGCCACAACACTGTGGGTTTGATTACTGCTAGACATGCTTATAACCTTAAAAACTTAATTTTGCTTAAATCACGGCGACTGGATAAGAACCCAGCACCTTTAGGAAAGATGCGCGTTCTAAGCATTCAGCTAATGCAGCTTTAACTTTCGCATCGTGTTGATGGCCTTCAATATCAACAAAAAACACGTAATCCCACAAACCTTGCTTCGATGGGCGAGATTCGAATTTAGTCATACTGACACCATGCCTTGATAATGGTTCTAATAGCTGAACCATTGCACCTGGGATGTTCTTGGATGTCATCACTATAGAGGTTCTGTCTTGGCCAGACGGGGCTACTTCGTGCGAACCTAGCACTAAAAAACGTGTGGTGTTTTTAGCATCATCTTCAATGTTCTCAGCGAGTATGTTCAAGTCAAAAAGCTCCGCTGCACGTTTACTTGCAATAGCGGCAGCAAAAGTACCATCAGTAGAAACTAAATCATGGATCATTTGTGCCGCGCGTGCATTACTGGTAACCGCCTCACGCGTTACTTTTGGCATGATGCGATTAAGCCACTCATGGCATTGCGCAAGAGATTGGGTATGGGAAAACACGTGACTGATATTAGCAATATCAGTTTGTTTTGATAACAAACAATGATGAATTGGTAGCGTGATTTCGCCACAAATTTTCAGTGGACTTGATAACAGTAAATCTAATGTGAGTCCAACGGCACCTTCGGTAGAGTTTTCAACTGGAACAACACCATAATCCGCTTGGCCAGCTTCTACAGTACGAAACACTTCATCAATTGAGCCACAAACGATTGCACTTCTACCCAAGCCAAATTGTTTGAGTGCAGCTTCTTCACTATAAGTACCTAATGGCCCTAAGAACGCAATAGACAGCTCTTTTTCAAGCGCACGACAATTAGACATCACCGCACGAAAGATATTACTCACAGCCTCGTTAGCTAGCGGCCCTTGATTATTGGCTTGCAGGCGTCGCAATACTTGCGCTTCACGTTCTGGGCGATAAATCACGCCATCATCTTTTAAGCTACCAATCGCACGTGCAAGCTTTGCCCGTTCATTGACGAGTTTCAGCACTTGCTCATCTATGGCGTCTATTTGATCGCGATGTTGTTTAAGTTGCTCGCTCATGCGGAATGTTTGCTTTCGAATGCTTTCATATAAGCGACGAGTACCTGCAAACCCTCAATTGGCATGGCATTGTAGATACTGGCGCGCATGCCGCCCACAGCACGGTGGCCTTTGAGTTGCAACAAGCCATTTTCTTGTGCACCCTTCAAGAATGCCTCATTCAGAGACTCATCTTTCAAAAAGAATGGAATATTCATGCGTGAGCGATTTTTCACTGCCACATGATTCACGTAAAAATCTGTTGAGTCTATATAGTCGTACAGCAATTTAGCTTTAGCTATATTTACTTTTTCAATGGCAGCCACGCCGCCCTGCGCAATTAACCACTCAAACACCAAGCCGGCAATATAGATACTATAAGTAGGTGGCGTATTAATCATAGACTGATTTTCAGTCTGTGTTTTCCAGTTGAATACTGCTGGCGTCAGCGGTGAAGCGCTATCGAGCAAGTCTTCACGCACAATCACTATACATAAACCTGCTGGGCCGATATTTTTTTGTGCGCCGCCATAAATCACGCCATATTGACTGACATCAATTTCACGTGAAAGTATATGTGAAGACATATCCGCCACAATAGGCACGCCATTTGTGTTGGGTAAATCAACAAACTCAACACCGCTCATAGTTTCATTGGTACAAATATGCAAGTAAGCTGCGTCTTTATTCAATGTCCATGTAGAAAAATCTGGAACGTATGTGTATTTATCAGTTTCCGTGCTGGCAACTACGTTAATCTTGCCATAAGCACTGGCGTCCTCAACACTGCGCTTACTCCAGCCACCAGTCACTGCATAATCTGCGGCTTTGCCATCTAGTAAGTTCAGCGGAATCATCGCATTCTCAGCAATAGCTCCACCTTGCAAAAACAATACTTTGTAATTGCTTGGGATATTCATGAGTGTACGTAAATCAGCCTCGGTTTTAGCCAAAATACTCATAAACTCTTTACCGCGATGAGACATTTCCATCACGCTCATACCTGAGCCATGCCAATCCAGCATTTCTGCTTGAGCACGCTCTAGCACAGGTCTAGGTAATACTGCAGGACCTGCAGAAAAATTAAAAATCTGAGTCATTCTGAATAATTCTTTACTAGAAGTTTTTTATTAAAGTTAAGCGTTATCGTCCGCTTCTGCGCTGTCATTTGTGTCAGATTCAACTTCTGAATCAGGTTCAATTGATGCATCTAACTCTACCGTTGCATCTGCATCAACTTCTGATTCAGGATCGTCAGACTCTACAATTTTCTCAAGTCCAGAAAGCTTCTCGCCTTCACCTAGATTAATCAGCGTTACGCCTTGTGTTGCGCGACCTAATTCGCGAATCTCTTTTACACGTGTACGAATCAATACGCCGCCAGTAGTAATCAGCATAATTTCATCGTCTTCATTGACCAATTTAGCAGCCACCACCAAGCCATTACGCTCGCTAATTGCGATAGCTTTCACGCCTTGTGTGCCACGGCCAGAATGACGGAAATCCGCTAGCACAGTACGTTTACCGTAGCCATTTTCAGTAGCAACCAATACAGATTGTTGATCGTTATCAGCAATCAACAATGACAATACTTGTTGATTGTCAGCCAATTTCATACCACGAACGCCGCGAGTAGCGCGACCCATCGAGCGTACATCATCTTCAGTGAACCAGACCGCTTTACCACCGTTTGAAACCAAAATCACATCATTCGCGCCGTTAGTAATTTCAGCACCAATGAGGAAGTCACCTTCATCTAAATTGATCGCAATAATGCCTGATTTACGTGGGTTAGCAAAATCTGACAATGGCGTTTTCTTAACCGTACCAAGTGATGTCGCCATAAATATGAAATGGTTTTCATCAAACTCTTTTACAGAAAGAATGGCGTTGATTTTCTCGCCTTCTTCAAGTGGGAATAAGTTCACAATTGGCTTGCCACGTCCAGTACGGCTTCCTTGCGGCACTTCGTAAACTTTCAACCAATAGACTTGACCGCGACTACTGAAACACAGGATGTAATCATGCGTATTTGCGACAAACATCTTGTCGATAAAATCATCTTCTTTAGTCTGCGCTGCCTGCTTACCACGGCCGCCGCGACGCTGAGCACGGTATTCGTCTAAAGGCTGGGATTTTACATAGCCAGTATGTGAAAGTGTCACAACCACATCTTGCGGCGTAATAAAGTCTTCTAATGATAAATCTTGTGCATTAGCTACAATTTCACTGCGACGTTTATCGCCAAATTGCTTACGGATTTCAGTTAGCTCATCATTAATAATGGCTGTTACGCGTGCAGGTGTTGCCAAAATATCAAGCAAGTCAGCAATGATATCCATCACTTCTTTATACTCACTAACAACTTTATCTTGCTCAAGGCCAGTCAAGCGTTGCAGACGCATTTGCAAGATTTCTTGCGCTTGAATATCACTTAATTTATAGCCATTTGGCAACAAGCCAAACTCAACGCTTAAGCCTTCTGGGCGCGAAGCTTCCATCGCCGCACGTTTAAGCATCTCTTCAACAACTGGTGATTTCCATGCCTTTGCCATCAAAGCAACTTTTGCCTCAGGTGGCGTTGGTGCAGCTTTAATAATGGCAATCATCTCGTCCACATTGGCAAGTGCAACCGCCAAACCTTCTAAGATATGACCGCGTGCACGTGCTTTTTTCAATTCAAATACAGTGCGACGTGTAATGACTTCACGCCTGTGGCGTAAGAATGCCTCTAGCATTTGCTTGAGGTTTAGCAAACGTGGTTGACCATCTAGCAAGGCCACCATATTCATACCAAATGTGTCTTGCAACTGCGTTTGTTTGTATAGATTATTCAATACAACTTCTGCAATCTCGCCACGTTTCAGCTCAATCACTACGCGCATACCAGATTTATCTGATTCATCGCGCAGATCAGAAATACCTTCGATTTTCTTCTCGTTGACTAATTCAGCGATTTTTTCAACGAAGGTCTTTTTATTTACTTGGTACGGCAGTTCATCAACAATCAACGCTTGGCGACCACCTCGCTCTAAATCTTCAACGTGAGTACGGCCACGCATCACCACACGACCACGGCCTGTGCGGTAACCTTCTTTAACACCTACAGTGCCGTAAATAATACCTGCAGTTGGAAAATCTGGCGCCGGGACTAGCTCAATCAGCTCTTCAATACCCATTTCCGGGTCTTTAAGCAACGCGAAACAAGCGTCTAACACTTCGTTGATATTGTGTGGTGGAATATTAGTTGCCATACCCACGGCAATACCAGAACTACCGTTAATCAGTAGATTTGGAATACGTGCTGGCATGATAAGCGGCTCATGCTCGCTACCATCATAGTTAGGACCAAAATCAACGGTTTCTTTGTCGATGTCGGCTAACAATTCATGGGCGATTTTAGACATACGGATTTCGGTATATCGCATCGCCGCAGCGTTATCACCATCGACCGAGCCGAAGTTACCTTGACCATCTACCAACATATACCGTAATGAGAAGTCCTGCGCCATACGAACGATAGTGTCGTATACAGCAGTGTCGCCATGCGGATGGTATTTACCAATCACATCGCCGACGATACGTGCAGATTTTTTGTAAGGCTTGTTGTAATCATTTGACAGCTCATGCATCGCAAATAAAACGCGGCGATGAACTGGCTTCAAACCATCACGAACATCCGGTAAAGCGCGCCCTACGATAACACTCATTGCGTAATCGAGATACGATCTACGCATCTCATCTTCTAAGCTTATGGGTAGGGTTTCTTTAGCGAATTGATCCATGTGCGAACTAACTTTTAATGGTTTTTATGTGCCATTATTTTAGCACAAAAAGTGTGCAAATTAGTAGCGCTAACAGCGATAAACAATCGGCTGCTTATCAATACGTGCTCTTGAGTTGAGCACGTATTTTAAACGTTATTTTGTAAGTAAAAATAAGTCCGCTTTTAAGTCTTCAACATGCTCTAAGCCAACAGCAATTCTCACCAAACCATCTTGAATTCCAGCCGCTGCGCGTGCCTCCGCTGATACACGGCTATGCGTAGTAGTGGCCGGATGCGTAATAGTACTTTTTGCATCACCTAAATTCGCCGTAATTGAAATCAACTTAGTAGCATCAATCAATGCCCAAGCAGCTTCCTGAGCTGTTTGACCAGCTTTTGGCTTAACCTCAAAACTGACTATACCGCCACCATTACTCTGCTGCTGCATGGCAAGTGCATGCTGCGGATGCGATTTCAAAGCCGGGTAATAGACACGCGCCACCTGCGGTTGCGCCTCTAACCAAGTTGCCAATGCAAGCGCATTCTTAGCATGTGCCTCCATACGAATGAATAAAGTCTCCAAACCTTTTAAAAACACCCAGGCATTGAATGCACTCATGGTGACGCCTGCAGTGCGCAAGAAGCCGTAAACTGGCTCCATCAAAGCCTTGCTGCCGAGAACAGCACCGCCTAAACATCTACCCTGCCCATCAATATACTTGGTAGCTGAGTGGATGATAATATCAGCGCCCAACTCAAGCGGCTTCTGCACAGCAGGCGTACAGAAACAGTTATCCACCACTAGATAGACACCAGATTGATGTGCAATGTCAGCCAAAACGCGAATATCGCCAACCTCTGTCATTGGGTTTGATGGTGTTTCCGCAAAAAAAAGCTTAGTTTTTGGTGTAACAGCCGCTTGCCATTCAGCAGGGTTAGTCAATGAAACATAAGTCACCTGCAACCCCCAGCGCGCCATGATGTTGCTAAACAGTTGAACGCTAGTACCGAAAATACTGCGTGAAGCCACAATGTGGTCGCCTGCATTACATAAACCCATCACACAAGCCAGAATTGCAGACATGCCACTGGAAGTTGCCACGCACTGCTCTGCGCCCTCTAATGCAGCTAGTTTATTTTGAAACATGGTAACGGTTGGATTGGTAAATCTTGAGTAAATATTACCTGGCTCAGTGCCACCAAAACGTGCGGCCGCTTGAGCTGCGCTGTTAAATCTAAAGCTAGAATTTAAAAACAGGGCTTCGGAGTTCTCACCGAACTCAGTCATCTCGTTACCTGCACGTACACTTAAAGTTTCTGGATGGTATTGGTTTGTCATTTCACTCTCATTTCTTTTGGGTATTAAAAAACCCGTTTAAGCTTTTAGCCAAAACGGGTTCTTTTTTAACTCGCTTTAGCTGTATTTATTATGCGCCCGCAAGCTGAGTAAGACCTTGATTAAGTTAAGTCACTCAAATCAGCGCAATTTCATCTTAGACCTATGAAACAGGATGGTCAAGATGCATTTGCATTTAAATCTAACTTACTTCCGTCGCCTCTTCAGCAGGCTCATTATCGAAACTATCAATCAGATTTAAATCCATCTGTGTACTTGAGTTTGCAGGCTTTTGCTTCTTGTTCATGTCGCCGCGTGCAGACTCAATATTATTTAAATAAGCTTCGTTAATGTCACCTGTCACATATTTACCGTCAAAACATGAGCAATCAAAGTTTTTAATATGTGGATTACTTAATTTAACGCCCTCTACCAGCGCATCTAAATCTTGATAAATCAATGCATCTGCACCAATTTCTTGGCAGATTTGCTCATCAGTGCGGCCCGTTGCCAACAACTCATCGCGACTAGGCATATCGATACCATAAACATTTGGGAATCTTACTGGAGGTGCTGCTGAAGCAAAATAGACTTTATTTGCACCTGCATCACGCGCCATCTGTACGATTTGTTGTGATGTTGTACCACGGACGATCGAGTCATCGACTAACAAGACATTTTTACCTTTGAATTCGATACCAATCGGATTCAATTTTTGGCGTACAGATTTTTTACGCAACGCCTGACCCGGCATAATAAATGTTCGGCCGATATAACGATTTTTAATGAAACCTTCACGATAATCTAAGCCTAAAGCAATACCTACTTGCAAGGCACTTGGGCGACTGGTATCTGGAATTGGGATCACTACATCTATTTTTTTATCAGACCATTCACGTTTGATTTTTTCAGCAAGACTTTTGCCCATATCTAAACGTGTTTGATAAACCGATACACCATCAATCACTGAGTCAGGACGTGCTAGATAAACATACTCAAAAATACAAGGATTGAGTTTCGCATTATCAGCGCATTGACGTGAGAAAAAGTTACCATCCATATCAATAAATACTGCTTCGCCAGGCTCCACATCTCGCACCATTTGGAAACCTAGTACATCCAGCGCAACACTTTCTGAAGCCACGATATATTCCGTACCAAGAGCAGTTTCAAGTTTACCAATCACCAATGGGCGAATACCATTTGGATCACGAAACGCTAACAAGCCAAAATTAGCAATCATCGCCACTACAGCATATGCACCTTTACAGCGTTTATGCACGCCTGATACCGCATCAAAAGCCATATCGGTATTAAGTACCGCATTGCGTGAAGTTTTTTCAATTTCATGCGCTAACACATTCAATAACACTTCAGAATCTGAATTGGTATTGATATGGCGTAAATCTTGGCGGAACATTTCCGATTTTAGTTGTTGTGAATTGGTTAAATTACCATTGTGACCAAGCACGATACCGAACGGAGAGTTCACATAAAACGGTTGAGCCTCAGCTGCACTAGAAGAGCCTGCTGTTGGATAGCGAACATGAGCGATACCCACGTTTCCTATCAGGCTACGCATATGACGTGTTTGAAACACATCTTTCACTAAGCCATTGTTTTTATGCATGAAGAACGTATTGCCATCGGTTGTCACAATGCCTGCAGCATCCTGACCGCGGTGTTGCAATACTAACAAACCGTCATATAACAACTGGTTAACTGGATTTTTACCTACAATGCCTATGATTCCGCACATGAAGAAAGCCTTAAGTGATTAATTCTAATTAAAAAATTTATAGTTCTAAGATGCAGGCCTTGATGCAACTATTCAAGTCTTAAGATGTAAATTAACTTTAGCTAATTTAATCGTATTTAACATGCTTAGCAATGCTTATCGGCACCCACGGCAACATACTGACGACCAGAGCCTCAAGGGGCGCACTAAACATGGCATTTTTCCAGCGTGCATCATTGGGTAACTCGGTAAGTCCCGCTAAAAATACAACAATACATACAATTAGAATACCGCGTGCCAAACCAAAAAAAGCACCCAATAAACGATTAAGCCAACCAAGCCCCATTTTCTTAAAAACGGATGAAAGTGCAATCGCCAATAAAGTAGCAACTAGCAAAGTGGCAAAAAATAATACTAAAAATGCCGCCAAAATTCGTAGCGATTCAGTGGGTATATCCTCAGGCATCATCGGTAAAATCTGATTAGCATAAGTTTTAGCCGTCACAAATGCGGCTACCCAACCTAAAATTGCCAATGCTTCCCTAAAAAAACCACGCATCACACTTAATATGATGGATAAACCAATGATAGCCAATGCTACATAATCAAAACTTGTCATGTATTTTTCAAATCAATTAATCGCACAATAAAAATATGCTTCATTAATTATTGCTAATGACCATTCCAGTCAGGTCCGCTGCTTGTAATTTCGTGAGCGCGTAGGCAGCCTCTTGACGTGAATTAAAGCGCCCTGCTCTTAAACGTATTTTTTCACCTTTTGGCGTTGTAATATTCTCAGTGTGAGAATCAAGTCCAGCTTGCTTTAATCTTGCTTGCAACTGTTTAACATTAGCCATATCCGAAAAAACACCCACTTGTATAGTGAAGGTTTCGCCATTTGTTGTTGCTGGTTTCACTTCTGTTTTTGCTTCAGGCTCTTTCACCTCAGGCTTCTTAACTTCAGGGGCTTTTGGTTCACTTAATTTAACGTCAGATTTTTTAGTATCTGTAGCTGTCACTTCTGCTTTTTTTACTGGCTTCTTGTCTTCGGCTTTTTTCTCGCCAGTTACTACTTTAGCGCTTTCAGATTGAACTGGTTTGTCGATTTCATTCACTGTAGCTGATTCTGATTTTATTGGCTCAGATATTGCAGACTCATTTGCCGTAGCAATTTCTACATGTGGTTCAACTGGAGTTACATTCGCTTCTACTTTTGGAGCTTGTTGACTAACAACATCATCAGGCATCGTGATTTTAATGGCTTCTTGCGGCGCTAAAGCAGCACGATCTTGCAGCACCATTGGTAAAACAATCACCATAAAAAGCACAAGAGCAATAGCACCTACCAAGCGACGGCGTGCACGCTTCTTTAAGGCTAATTCTAGATCGTTAGGTGACTCAGTTGCCATTGCTGCTTCCTTAAAGATTAATTCTGAAAGTTTAGTTTTCCGAGGGAATAAATTTTATAACTTAGTTTAGAGCTTGGACTAAAACGATTGCATCACACTTGCAACTGTATAAAAAGAACCGAATACGAGTATTTTATCATTTTCACCGACATCAATACAGGCTTGTTGGTAGGCAATATTGGCATTTTGAAAGATTTTAAACTTAGCTTCTGGGGCAATTTCAGAAACAATTGCAGCTAAATCCTCTGCTGATGCACCTCGCACATTATCTATTCCAGCGATATACCATAGATCGATTTCCTCTTTAACAGCCTGCACTACGCCTTGCATGTCTTTATCAGCTAGCATTGCGAACACTGCGATTGTTTTGCCCTCAGGAGTCCTTCTTGCACTTAGGTTTTCAGCAAGTGCACGTGCCGCGTGTGGATTATGAGCAACATCTAAAATAACATGCGGTGAAGTTGAAACCGTCTGAAAACGCCCTGCTAAGCTCACATGGCGCATCGCACTGGCTATATGGGCGGAGGTTACTGGTAAGCGCGATTGAAGTGAGTCAACCGCACAAACAGCACACGCAGCATTGTTGAGCTGGTAAGCGCCTTTTAAAGCAGGAATAGGTAATTGATAAGTAACCTCCCCCGCGGAATATTGCCAACTATCAGCACCATCTAAAGTAAAGTCAAAATCATGATGTACACGCAGAAAGTTGGCTTTAACATTATGAGCGAAATTTACCAAGCTCAACGGTGGATCAGTGTCGCCACATATCGCTGGCACGGATGCGCGGTAAACGCCAGCTTTCTCAAAACCGATGCTTTCGCGCGTATCGCCTAAAAACTCTTGATGATCTAAATCAACACTTGTCACGATAGAACAATTAGGTTCAAAGGCATTCACAGCATCTAACCTGCCTCCTAAACCTATCTCCAGAATCGCAACATCTACGCCAGTCTGGATAAAATGCCACACAGCCGCTAGCGTACCAACTTCAAAATAGGTCAGCGAAATCACTTCGCCATTGATATCCACCCTACCTGCCTCCACTGCTTCAAATGCTGCACAAAGCGCGTCGTCACTTACTTCTTGTTTATTAATTCGCACGCGTTCGTTGTAACGCAGCAAATGCGGTGAGGTATAACAACCCACTTGATAACCAGCATCTGTATAGATTTGCTCTAACATAGCACAGGTTGACCCCTTACCATTGGTACCAGCCACGGTGACAATAGTAAATTTAGGATACAACTTCAGACGATCAATCATCTGCTTAACCCTATCTAAACCCATTGCAATAGATTTAGGGTGCAAACTTTCAATGTAACTTAGCCATTCGGCTAAGGATTTCGTCGACTTAGAATTATGCATGTGGTGAGCCATTAGCTAAATTCAGCCTCGGGCATTGAAACAATTGAGAAAAAGCTATGCGCAAATAATTATGCCGCAACAGGTAGGCGCATTAAGCCAGCCAAAAGACCGGCTAATCGATTGCGCATTTCACGTCTATCTATAATCAAATCAATAGCGCCATGCTCTAGTAAGAACTCAGCGCGTTGAAAGCCGTGTGGCAAGGTTTCTCGCACGGTCTGCTCAATCACGCGCGGACCAGCAAAGCCGATTAAAGCTTGCGGTTCTGCCACAATAATATCGCCTAACATGGCAAAACTTGCTGATACACCACCCATAGTTGGGTCAGTTAATACAGAGATAAATGGTAATCCTGCTTTGCTCAACTGCGTTAAAGCCGCACTAGTTTTAGCCATTTGCATCAACGAGAGTAAACCCTCTTGCATACGCGCACCACCGCTAGCAGAAATACAAATGAATGCCATTTTGTTATCTATAGCCGTCTGTACACCGCGTGCAAAACGCTCACCTACAACCGAGCCCATAGAGCCGCCCATAAACTTGAACTCAAATGCAGCGACCACCACCGGCACGGTCTTGATGCTGCCTTGCATCACAATCAACGCATCTTTTTCACCAACAGATTTTTGAGATTCTCTAATGCGCTCTGCGTAACTTTTACTGTCTTTAAATTTCAGCGTATCAACAGCAACCACATTTGCACCAATTTCGAATTGGCCTTCTGCATCTAGTAGCTGCGCCAATCTTGCCCTAGCGCCAATACGATTATGGTAGGAACATTTAGGGCAAACTTCAGCATTGTCAGCCAGATCTTTCATGTACAAAACTGTTTGGCAAGCTGGACATTTGCTCCACAAACCTTCTGGTACAGTTTTTTTATCGCCGCCAACAACACGTTTAATTTTTTGTGGTAATTGATTTAACCAACCCATAGCACTATCCCCTTGGAACTCTTTGTACGATTTTATCGTTTAATTATTTTATAGCTAGTTATTTTGCAGCATCTACTGCGGTTTTAAGTTCGTCCATTAATGTCGCCACATTGCTTAACAAATTATCATCATTTGAAGCTTCAATGGTTTGCACCATACGGCTACCAACAACCACAGCATCTGCAATCGCCGCAGTCGCTTTTGCCGTAGCTGCGTCACGAATACCAAAACCTACACCTACTGGCAAATTAGTTTGCTTGCGGATTGATGCAACACGCTGTGAGACTTCTGCGATATCCAAATTAGCAGCCCCTGTAACGCCTTTTAGCGACACGTAGTAAACAAAGCCACTGGCTTGATTCACGATTAAATCCACGCGTTTTTGGTCAGTCGTTGGTGACAACAAAAACACAGGATCAATATCCCTAGAACGTAACTGCTGAACAAAATCACCGCACTCTTCTGGCGGATAGTCCACAGTAATCACACCATCTACATCAGCTGCCTTTGCACGGTCTGCAAATGCTGTAGCGCCGATAGCTTCAATAGGATTAGCATAGCCCATCAGTATAATCGGCGTTGTTTGATTGGTTTCACGAAATGTTTTAACCATATCTAGCACAGCAGTTAAGCCAACTTTATGAAGTAGAGCACGCTCGCTGGCACGCTGAATCACTGGACCATCAGCCATTGGATCAGAAAATGGCACGCCTAGCTCTATCATATCTGCACCATGTTTAACCAAAGTGTGCATAAGATTCACTGTGTGCTTAGGGTGAGGGTCACCCGCTGTGATGTATGGGATTAAAGCTGTTTTGCCTTGTTGCTTGAGCGCTGTAAAAACTGTTTGAATACGTGACATGAGTTATATTTTTTATAAATTTAAAGAGTAATGTTAGCTAGCTTGGCAACGGTATTAATATCTTTATCACCACGACCTGATAAATTAACTAGAACAATTTGGTCTTTGCTCATAGTTTTAGCAAGTTTTTCAGCGTAAGCCAACGCGTGGCTAGACTCTAATGCTGGAATAATGCCTTCTGTACGGCAAAGATTATGAAATGCTGCCATGGCTTCATCATCAGTAATAGCGACGTATTCAGCACGTTTGATGTCTTTTAACCAAGCATGCTCTGGACCCACACCAGGGTAATCCAAACCAGCAGATACTGAGTGCGTTTCAATGATATTGCCATCAGCATCTTGCATCAAATAAGTACGGTTGCCATGCAATACGCCTACAGGGCTATTTGCTGTTAACGGTGCGGCATGCTTACCTGTTTCCATACCCAATCCAGCAGCTTCCACGCCGATTAAGCGCACATTTGGCACATCAATATAAGGGTAGAAAATACCCATTGCATTTGAGCCACCACCTACACAAGCCACTACTGCATCAGGCTGACGACCCACCATTTCCATCATTTGCTCTTTGGCTTCAATGCCAATCACCGCCTGAAAGTCACGCACCATCATAGGATATGGATGTGGACCAGCTACTGTACCAATAATATAAAAAGTATTATGAACGTTAGTCACCCAATCACGCATCGCTTCATTCAAGGCATCTTTAAGCGTTTTAGAGCCACTTTCAACAGGCACAACAGTTGCACCTAACAACTTCATTCTGAATACGTTTGGCGCTTGACGTTTAACGTCTTCAGAACCCATATAGACAACGCATTCAAGCCCCAAACGCGCTGCAATAGTAGCCGTAGCTACACCATGTTGACCTGCGCCCGTTTCTGCAATCACGCGTGGCTTACCCATACGTTTAGCCAATAATGCTTGGCCGATTGTGTTGTTGATTTTGTGAGCGCCAGTATGATTAAGATCTTCACGTTTCAAGTAAATCTGCGCACCACCGACTTTATCTGACAAACGCTTTGCATGATAAATCGGGCTTGGGCGACCAACAAAGTGTTTTAAATCATAAGCATATTCCGCTAAAAATACTGGATCGTACCTGTATTTTTCATACATTACACGCAACTCTTCTAGGGCTTCTACTAAAGTTTCAGCAACGAAGGTACCGCCAAATTGTCCAAAGTGCCCGCGTGCATCTGGCATATCATAAAGCTGCATTTCTAGTTCTCCACATTCAATTTTTAGGCAATATTTTCAATGAATTAGTATTCAAAGAGAATTGGTATTGCTAAATCACTATTTTAATTGCTATATACTTGGCGCATAAATGCAGCAATTTTTGCTGCATCCTTAATGCCTTTTGAAACTTCCACGCCACCGCTCACATCCACGGCATAAGGTAATACTTGCTGTATCGCTTGAGCCACATTACCAGCTTTTAAACCACCAGCGAGTATGATTGGTTTTGCCAAATGCTTAGGGATTAAATTCCAATCAAATAAGTGGCCTGTTCCACCAGCAACACCCTCAGTAAAGGCATCTAACAATAAGGCTTTAGCGGCTGAATAATCTTTTGCATATTGTACCAAATTTGTATCCGACTTAACGCGAATTGCTTTGATAAAAGGTAAGGAATAACTTGCGCACTCTTCAGGACTTTCATCACCATGGAACTGCAAAAGATCAATCTTAACGTTGGATATGACTTCATTAATAAAGCTAGGTTCAGCATTTACGAACAAACCAACTACACTAACGAATGCGGGAATATGATCAGCAATCTCTATGGCTTGATTGATGCTGACATTGCGTGGACTTTGATCATAAAACACCAAGCCAATCGCATCCGCACCTTGTTCAACAGCACTTAAGGCGTCTTCAACACGTGTGATACCACAAATTTTGGCTCTAACTCTCAAGAGGAACTTTCACAATGACTTTTAAGTATTTAGGCAAAACGCCGAATGCGTTATTGTAACGCTTAAATGAATACTTGGATGTTACTTTGGCTTTCGGTTTTTATGTCTTGTTGACTGCCAACTTGATTAATGGGAAGCCCCCACTTTGGATCGTAGCCAACTCCAGTTAAATATAAACCGTTGGGGGAGAAAGTAGGTGGAGATAGCGTTCTATCACGCTTCTGCAGCAGCTCTTTCATATAAATTGGCTCGTAAGCGCCTTTGCCTATATATACCAACGCACCTATCATATTGCGTATTTGATGCTGTAAAAATGCATTAGCGGTGAACTCAAAAATAAAGTATTTACCAGCCATTTTCACTTCAGACTTAATCATATTCCTAGTGGCTGTTTTAGCCTGACACTCTGAAGCCCTAAATCCACTAAAATCATGCTCACCTACCAGGTAGCTTGCGGCTTCGGACATCGCTTCGCCATTAAGCGGCAAATGAAACCAGCCAGCTTTGGTTGCCATTAAGGCTGACGCTACTGGCGCGTTATAGAGCAAATACTGGTAACTGCGTGAAAATGCTGAAAAGCGTGCATGAAATTCCTCACCCACTTCATGCGCCCACTCCACGCGAACAGTTTCAGGCAAGTGTGCATTGACACCACGCACCCAAGCAGTCACTGGACGGATACTCGTCGTATCAAAATGAACCACCTGACAACGAGCATGCACACCGGTATCCGTGCGACCTGCAGCATGCACTCTCACTTGATGTTGAGCGATGCTTGATATTGCCTGCTCAAGGGCATCTTGAACCCCACCACCATTGGGCTGACTTTGCCAACCGCAAAAATTCGCGCCATCATAAGCTAAACCAAGTGCAATCCTCAAAGCGATACCTTAATCAAAACAAAACCTTAAAATTAAACTCTTTAAAATAAAATAGTGCAATGGTGCTAATAATCAGCAACATGACCACTAATATGTCACTCAATTTAAAGGGAATGCTCTCCAACACTATTACTTTATCTTTATGAGCTAGCTTAGTTGTTGAAAGCATATTATCCAGTTGATCAAACCTAAACTTAAACTTCCCTTTTGCTGCCAACTCCTCCACATAATCCAATGTGAGTAAGAGTCTTGCAGTAAATTTATTTGTATTCAAACCTAACAGATTGAGTGGTGAAAGTAATAAGTGCAGCCCTATCATCAATTGCTCTTTTGAGCTTGTCGTAAACAATATGCTAAGAACGGCAAGTGCAATTAATAGCTTGGCAATTTGCACAACCCCTAAGAAACATCCTTCGAATGTAGGTGCCACAGTTACTGGAAGATACTGAATATACTCGCCTGGTGTGCTAAAAGCATAAATAATAAATATCGAAATAAATAACCATTTCATACGCTTAACCACACGCAAAAAACTGCTCCGTGCTAACCATGTGGCATAAGCAAACAGAATTAGACACATGATGATTAAGTAGGTGTTACTCAGATAACTCATGAGTAGCAAAATAAATAGAAATAATAAAATTTTGACAAATGGATGCATAGCTTTTCATTAAAGTTCTGACCGATTAAATAAAAAAGCCGAGCAATACGCTCGGCTTTTTTATTTGATTCAAATTATGCCAAACTATCTAACAATTCTTTTGCACGTAATTGTTGCATAGGACCACCTTCTTTTAGAATCTCCTCTAAAAGCTCACGCGCGCCCTCTTTATCATCCATGTCAATGTAAGCCGCAACAAGATCCAACTTAATGTTAACATCCGGCGATTCAGCACCACCTGCATCTGCAACTTTCTTAGGCGCTGGTTTCTCAAGTGACAATTCAGATTCAGCATCAGCTAAATTCAAATCGATATCAGACAAATCAAACGTGTTAACTTCAAACTCATCAGGCTTTGCCGCCACCTCTTCTTTAGCAACGACGGGCTCTTCTATATTAGGAAAATCGAAGCTTATTTCTGAAGCATCCATCTGCAACGGCTCTTCTGCTGGCTTAACATCTGTGTCATCTGCGAAATCTAGGTCAAATGAAATCTCTTCAACTGAATTTGGTGTCGCCAAGTTGGGTTGAGTCAACTCGTCTGAGTCTGTGGGCAAATTGAAGTCCATGTCAAAATCAGTGGATGATACTTCAGTGCTATCGGTTAAATCAGAACTATCGGCCAAATCAACACCACCATTTAGGTTAGGGATATCTGGTGCATTGAACTCTAGGGTATTATCGGCGACTTCTGGCACAGGAGTTTCGACAATAGTTTCGTCTATCGCTGGTGCTGATTTACTAGTAAATTCACCTAAATCGAAATCCATTAAATTCGATGCAGTGTCTTTAACAGCTACTTCAGCAGGCTCTTCATCTACAAGAAAATTCACCGTACCCGCTGCCAGTTCAGCTTCGTCCACTAACGCATTATCAGTTGGCGCATCATCTAAAGAACCAAGGTCAAAAGAAATATCTGAGTCAACATTTTGCGCTTCGGCAAAACTTTGCATTACAGCTGAGCTCGCATCTTCTTCACTAGCTTTAGTATTTGTAACCGCATCATCATTAAATGAGAAGTCTAAACCTGAGTCTTCTGCAACTTCAACATCAGCAAAATCAGCTGCTGCGAGCTTTTGTTCTGCTAGATGAGGAACCACTGCAACGGTTTTAGTTACATTGTAAAGCGGATTGCTTGGTTCCATCTCAATCCCAATAGCAGCCACTTTAGCCCAAGTTGGATCATCAGCCCCTAAGGTTGTATATAGCTCGCCAGCAATCGCTTCAAATGCGGAAGTGTCCTTACGTGCACCATACATCTCTAATAATTTTAGATGTAACTCATAACGTTTCGGCTCTTTAGAAATGGCGTCTTTCAATATTTCTTCAGCTTGCGCATCACGACCATAAGCCATATACACTTCGGCTTCAGCAATAGGATCGACATCATTAGTGTCTATCATGCTGCCATCAGCACTTTGTGCAAAGTCTGTTAAGAATGAAGTATCAGACATACTGGCATTACCAGTAGTGTTGCCGAACACCGTGTTGGCGCGTAATCCGCCAGAAGTTAAAATACCACGTTCGAAACTATCTAAATCTTTTCTGCGCTTGTTGCGCAAGAACATCCAGCCCGCACCTAGTAAAGCTACACCGCCTGCACCGCCCAATACAGCCAGATCCACTGAATTCATTAGACTAGCAAGGAAACCTGGCTCTTCAGCCACAGGAAGAGGAACGATTACAGGTGTTTTTGCAACTGGTTTTTTGACTTCGGGCGTTGCAACAGGTGCCTCTACTGGTGGAGTCGCCGTTGCTTCAACTGGTTTTTCATCAGCTACTGGAGCAACTTCGGCTTTAGCAGGCTCTGCTGGCAATCCAATAGCTTCAGGTTTTTTAGCTTCAGTTTCGGCATTCTTTTGCATATCTGCCATAGACTGATTTTTCATTGCAATCAGCTTTTGCATATCTGCGATTTGTTTTTCTAATGCAGCAGTTTTAACGTTAGCCTCTTTTAAAGAGTTTTCACGTGCAGTAGTTTCTTCTTGTAGCGCAATAATTTTAGCTTCTGCTGACTTAGCCGCTGCATCCTTTGAGTTCTTTACACCTGCTTGCTCGCCTGCTGACAGCTTAACAACGTCTTTAGGACCAGTGGCTACAGGGGCAGCTTTATCTTCCGCAGTTGCAATCTTCCCTGATGTAGATTGTTTTTGTTCGGCTTCAGCCATTGCTGGAGCTGCCTCAACATTACCTGCCAATGCATTACGATAAGCATTCCAATTGACTGAATGCATCTTGATTGTTTTTTTAGCTTGCTGACCATCAACGCTAGTCAGCACTTCTTTAGATGGCACTTTAATAATTTGACCAACTTTAAGGCGGTTCATATTGCCTTTAGTGAACGCCTCTTGATTGTTTTCATACAAGCCAACCAGCATCTGATCTAGGCTAACACCTTCAATCTGCACCTCTTTTGCAACAGCAATAAGGGTGTCACCACGTTTGGTGGTTAACTCTTGGTCACCTTTAGCAACTGGCTCTGAAACAGGCTCTTGTTTAACAACTGGTGGGGCTGGTCTTTTTTGTTTTTTTGTTTTTTGTATAACTGGCTGAGTAGCATCACTTAAATTTGAAGTTGAACCTCTAGTTGTAGATTGCGTACTATTTGCGCCTGCAGCTGACGGCAAAGTTACTGGAATTGAAGCAGTACTAGTATCAGGTTTGTAACCAGGAGGGTCAAGCAATACTGTGTACTCACGTTGCAAACGTCCCGTTGCCCAGTCTACTTGTATCAGCATATCGAGATATGGATCGCTAACTGGCTGACTTGAACGTATTTTTAGAACAGGTGATCCATCGGCATTTTTTGCAATTTCCACTTTGATATTATTGTGAATACCTAGGCGTGGTATACCTTGTTGTGCGTATGCATCTTCAGAAGCGATTGAGGCAGCAAGAGTAGAAAGCTCTTCTGGTGTTACCGATAAAAGCTCGATTTCAGCTTTAAGTGGTTCACCTATCCCTGAGTTCACGTTCAGCTTACCCAGTCCTGCAGCGTAGCTAGATAACGGCAATAGTGCTAAGCACACGGCCAGAGAAATTTGCTTTATTTTAGATTTACGCACATTGAGCCCTTGATCAAACTTTATACCTAAATATTAAAATAACATCAAATAGTTAGCTATGCAAGCTGATAATGCACATTATATTCAAGGACTATATATGCGTTGTGTTTGAGTGCTATCATTTTCACAATAGCACTCAAGTCGTTCAAATTATTTCTCTATTAAAATCCGCAACATACGGCGCAATGGCTCTGCAGCGCCCCAGAGCAACTGGTCGCCCACGGTAAATGCTGATAAATAGTCATCACCCATACTTAACTTACGCAAACGACCTACTGGTGTATTCAAAGTACCAGTCACAGCGGCTGGCGTAAGCTCCCGCATACTCGCTTCACGCTCATTTGGAATCACTTTTGCCCACTGATTAGCCTCTGCCAACATTTGGTTAATTTCATCTAAAGGTACGTTTTTTGTCAGCTTAATTGTCAATGCTTGGCTATGGCAACGCATCGCACCGATGCGTACACATAGGCCATCAATAACAATAGGATTAGCTTCGCGACCTAAAATTTTATTCGTTTCAACGCCGCCTTTCCATTCCTCTTTACTTTGACCGTTACCTAGATCTTTATCGATCCAAGGAATCAAGCTACCAGCCAGTGGTACGCCAAAATTTGAAGTTGGGAATTTATCATCACGCAAAGTACCTGCGACAGTGCGATCTATATCTAAAATTGCTGAAGCTGGATCAGCCAGTAATGAACTTGCCGCAAAATGCGCCTCGCCCATTTGTTTGAGCAATTCACGCATATTTTGCGCGCCTGCACCAGACGCTGCCTGATAAGTCATTGAAGTCGCCCATTGCACTAAATTGGCTTTAAACAAGCCATTCAACGCCATCAGCATCAGTGACACTGTGCAATTGCCGCCCACCCAGTTTTTGTTACTGTGTGCATAAGCATCTTGAATCACGTGCATATTGACTGGATCAAGAATAATTACAGCATCTTTTTCCATACGTAAAGTAGAGGCCGCGTCAATCCAATGCCCAGTCCAACCTTCTGCGCGGAGCTTAGGGAATATCTCACTGGTGTAATCACCGCCTTGGCATGACACAATTGCATCCATCGCTTTTAAATCAGCAATGCTCATCGCATCTTTTAATGACTCAGAATCTTTACCTACATTCGGCGCTTTACCACCAACTTGTGAAGTTGTGAAAAATTGCGGCTCGATTAATGCAAAATCATTTTCTTCCATCATGCGCTGCATGAGGACTGAACCCACCATACCGCGCCAACCAACAAATCCAACTTTAAGCATATCAATAACCTTAATTAGTTTAGTGCCGTCACTTTATAATGCGGCAACAACAGCATCGCCCATGGCATTACAGCCCACCAAGTTACAACCTTCAGTTGCAATATCAGCGGTTCTGTAACCCTGTGCCAAAGCTTTTTTACATGCGTTTTCAATCTTAACTGCGTTAGCTTCATCATTGAAGGTGTAACGCAACATCATGGCTGCTGAAAGTATAGTCGCCAATGGATTCGCAATATCTTTACCTGCAATATCAGGCGCAGAACCATGGCTAGGCTCATACATTCCTTTGTTATTTGCATCCAATGACGCTGATGGCAACATACCGATTGAGCCTGTGAGCATTGAAGCTTCATCAGAAAGAATATCACCAAAAATATTTCCAGTTACCATCACATCAAACTGCTTAGGCGCACGAATCAATTGCATTGCCGCGTTATCCACATACATATGGCTTAACTCAACTTCTGGGTATTCTGCAGACAACTCAATCATGACTTGACGCCATAATTCGGTAGTTTCCAACACGTTGGCTTTATCTACTGAACATACCTTTTTGTTACGCTTCATAGCAATATCAAACGCCACACGACCAATGCGTTTAATTTCAGATTCGTTATAACGCATGGTGTTGATGCCTTCACGCTCACCATTTTCTAGCGTACTAATGCCACGTGGCTGACCAAAATAAATGTCACCCGTAAGTTCACGAATAATCATTAAGTCCAAACCAGAAACTACTTCAGGTTTTAATGTAGACGCACCAGCCAACTCAGGGTAAAGCAAAGCTGGACGCAAGTTAGCAAACAAATTTAGCTCTTTACGAATCCGTAACAAACCACGCTCTGGACGTAGGTGGCGCTCTAATTTGTCATATTTCCAATCGCCAACAGCACCTAGCAAAACCGCATCAGAATCTTTAGCTAATTGCAAAGTCGCATCTGGCAACGGATCGCCCGCAGCCTCATAACCAGCACCGCCAATTGGCGCTTCTGTCATAGTGAGATTCAAATTTAATGCTTTTAGCACCTTAACTGCTTGAGCTACGATTTCTGGACCAATGCCATCACCTGGCAATACTGCGATTTTCATGTAATTACTTTCTTAACTTAAAACTTATAAATTTAATAGTTGAGCAAATATTTAATTAAACAGCCATGGCTGAGCTTGTTGATGTGTTGCTTCAAATGCTTTGATTTTGTTTTGATGTTGCATAGTTAAACCAATGTCATCCAAACCATTTAACAAGCAATGCTTACGGAATGCATCAACTTCAAACTGGTAAACTTCTCCACTTGGAGTGGTGACCGTTTGAGCGCTTAAATCCACATCAAGCTTATAGCCCTCAGTTGCAAACACTTGGTTAAACAAGCTCTCTACAATTTCAGCAGACAATACAATCGGTAACATGCCGTTTTTGAAACAGTTATTAAAGAAAATATCTGCATAGCTTGAGGCGATAATCACTTTAAAACCAAAATCTTCTAAAGCCCACGGTGCGTGCTCTCTTGATGAACCGCAGCCAAAATTCTCGCGAGTTAGCAAAACGCTAGTCCCTTGATAACGTGCTTGATTCAGCACAAAATCAGGATTAATTTTGCGTTTGGAGTTATCCATACCAGGTTCACCGTGGTCTAAATAACGCCATTCATCAAATGCATTTGGTCCAAAACCACTACGCTTAATGGACTTGAGGAACTGCTTAGGGATAATGGCATCAGTATCCACGTTTGCACGGTCTAGTGGGGCGACTAAGCCATTTAACTTTGTAAAAGCTTCCATATTTTTCTTTAATACACTCTTTTAAATATTAAGTCTTTAAATAACTAAGTGGCGAAATTAGCTAGCAGATTTTTTGATGGCTTCGCCACCTTTTTCTATATCTTGGCCCATACCATGGATAGTGTTACAAGCAGTTAACACAAAACTCAAAACTAGTAAAGTTAACAATTTTTTCATTCAAAACTCCTTATAAATTAAGTTAAAGATTTACGAACATCAACAAAATGACCTGCCACCGCAGCAGCAGCAGCCATTTCAGGACTTACTAAATGCGTACGACCACCTTGACCTTGGCGCCCTTCAAAATTGCGATTCGAAGTTGAAGCACAACGTTCACCGGCTTCCAATCGGTCAGCATTCATTGCTAAACACATTGAGCAACCAGGTTCGCGCCACTCAAAGCCTGCGGCAATAAAAATCTTGTCCAAGCCCTCTTGTTCCGCTTGCGCCTTTACCAAACCTGAACCTGGCACCACTAGCGCTAATTTGACGTTAGGCGCGATATGCTTGCCCTTAGCCACAGCAGCGGCAGCACGCAAATCCTCAATACGTGAGTTAGTACAAGAACCAATAAAGACTTTGTCAATATTAATTTCATTGATAGGCGTATTTGGCGTTAAACCCATGTAGGCGTATGCACGCTCCCAATCGGCACGTTGCACTTCATTTTTGGCTGAATCCAAGCTCGGCACACGTCCATCGATACTCACGACCATTTCTGGTGAAGTGCCCCACGTGACTTGTGGCTGAATATCTTCAGCATTTAAAGCAACAACGGTATCGAACTCAGCACCTGAATCAGTGTGCAATGTTTTCCAATATGCAACAGCAGCATCCCATTGGTCAGCTTTAGGCGAGAATGGACGGCCTTTTACATATTCAATGGTTTTTTCATCTACTGCAACCAAGCCGGCGCGAGCACCCGCTTCAATCGCCATATTACACAAGGTCATGCGACCTTCCATGCTTAAGCCGCGAATCGCTGACCCAGCAAACTCAATCGCATAACCGTTACCGCCCGCGGTGCCTGTTTTACCGATGATGGCTAATGCCACATCTTTAGCAGTGACGCCCTTACCTAACTCACCATTCACTAACACCTGCATGGTTTTAGATTTCTTCTGCACCAAGCATTGTGTCGCCATCACATGTTCGACTTCTGACGTGCCAATACCGTGTGCTAATGCGCCGAAAGCGCCGTGCGTACTGGTGTGAGAATCACCACAAACTACAGTCATACCGGGCAAAGTCGCGCCCTGCTCAGGCCCAACCACATGCACGATGCCTTGGTTTTTATTCATAAACGGAAAATAAGCTTTTGCGCCAAACTCACTAATATTGCTAGTTAGAGTTTCAATCTGTAAGCGCGCTATAGGGTCAGCAATCCCCGCCAAGCCTTTATCCCAGCCATTGGTAGGTGTATTGTGGTCAGCAGTTGCCACAATAGATGAAATACGCCACGGTTTACGGCCAGCCAAACGTAAGCCTTCAAATGCTTGAGGGCTTGTGACTTCATGCACCAAATGACGGTCAATGTAAATCAGCGCTGTGCCGTTTTCTTCATGGACAACGTGGGAATCAAACAACTTATCGTATAGCGTTTTTGCCATGTTTTAACCTAAAAACTAATCCCTAAAATTACCAAACTGCAATGGAAAATCCGTCACAGATTTTTTCACAAAAGCAATCGCATCTTGCAGCAAGTCACGTTTTGCGCCATTTACACGAACAGTATCGCCTTGAATACTTGCCTGCACTTTCAAGCCTGAATCTTTAATCAACTTGCTGATACGTTTTGCTAAGTCGCTATCAATACCATCCTTGATTTTAAGCTCTTGCTTGACTTTATTGCCGCCGACTTTTTGGACATCTTTATGCTCAAGACGTTTCGTTGAATCAGGCTCTTTTTTTTCCATACCTGGCAGCAAAATATCTTTAATCTGATCCAACTGAAAGTCATTGTCACCAAACAAAGTGATGATACTGTCCTTCTCGTTCAACTCAACCTTGGCTGAAGTGCCTTTGAAATCATAACGATTGGTAATTTGCTTACCCGCTGTATCAATCGCGTTTTTCAACGCGACCATATCAACTTCAGATGAAATATCAAAACTTGGCATAATTTAATTCCCAATAAATCTATAAGCGAAGGCTATGCAAGGCATGAGTGCGAAGGCAGTACGTTTAGTACGACGAGCGCGAAATAACGCCGCAGAGTCGAGCCTTCTTTACTCGAAGTGGCAAACGTAGTCTAGAGTTTCCGTCACTTCAATATCAAAGCTTGAATTACCAGGCACAGTAAACTTCTCACCAGCGCTGTAAGTTTTCCATGACTCTTCGCCACTTAGGCGAACTTTGCATGATCCAGAATTGATTTCCATTAACTCTGGCGCAGCCGTATTGAATGTAAGTGAACTAGGGAAAATAACGCCAATTGTGCTGCGTGTACCATTTGGAAGCATCACGGTGTGGCTAACACACTTACCATCAAAGTAAATGTTAGCTTTCTTTTTTACGCTGACATTGTCAAATTGTGCCATTTGTTGCTTTCATTAATAATCAAAATAGCATTATCGCAGAAAAGGCACGTCTAACCAATATGGTGCATATAGATTAAAGCGTGCATTGGCAGATTTGAAGAGAGTAAATGACAAGAGCTCTAGTTAGAACTCTAGGATAAACTTATTAGAAATACTCCGCTTCAGCAAAAAACTTGCCTTGCTGATCTTTTGCAGACAATAACGCTGCGCCATTAATCGGCCATTTAATATCGATTTCAGGATCATTCCAAGCGATACAACGCTCGAATTCTGGCGCATAATAATCCGTCGTTTTATACAAAAACTCAGCAGTTTTAGAAAGCACTACAAACCCGTGCGCGAAGCCTTCAGGCACCCATAGCTGTTTTTTGTTTTCGGCAGATAGAATCTCACCCACCCAATGACCAAAAGTCGGCGAAGTTTTGCGAATATCCACCGCAACATCAAACACCACACCCTGCACGACCCGCACCAATTTACCTTGCGGTTGCTGAATTTGATAATGCATACCACGCAACACATTTTCAGCCGATTTAGAGTGGTTATCTTGCACAAACTCAACTGGCTTACCTATTGCAGCTTCAAACTTCGCATGATTAAAGCTCTCAAAAAAGAAGCCTCTATCATCACCGAAAACATTAGGTTCAATCACCAGCACATCTGCAATTGCTGTTGGCGTCACTATCAAGGATGTACTCCATCTTTTAGCATGCGTAGAAGATATTGACCGTAGCCATTTTTAGCTAGCGGCTGTGCGAGCTTCTCTACTTGCGCTGCATTAATAAAACCTTTGCGATAAGCGATTTCTTCTGGGCACGCCACTTTAAGACCTTGTCGCTGCTCTATAGTCTGAATAAAATTACTCGCATCAATCATGCTCTCATGGGTTCCTGTATCTAGCCACGCATAACCCCGACCCATAATTTCTACACTTAACTGATTACGCTCAAGGTAAACACGATTCAAATCTGTAATTTCCAATTCCCCTCTTGGTGAGGGTTTTAGATTGGCTGCAATATCTACGACTTGATTGTCGTAGAAATACAAACCTGTCACAGCATAATTGCTTTTAGGTTTTAATGGCTTCTCTTCCAAACTTGTTGCGCGACCATCGCCGTCAAAAGCCACCACGCCATAACGCTCAGGGTCTTGCACGTGGTAAGCAAACACTGTTGCGCCATGTTCGCGCACAGTTGCTTGCTCAAGCTGCATATGTAAGTCATGCCCATAAAAAATATTATCACCAAGCACTAATGCACTTGGGCTATTACCAACGAAGTCTTTACCAATAATAAACGCCTGCGCCAACCCGTCTGGACTTGGTTGTACGGCATACTCCAAATTCAAACCCCAATCACTGCCGTCGCCTAACAACTCCTGAAAACGCGGCGTATCCTGTGGTGTCGATATGATTAAAATATCGCGTATTCCCGCTAGCAATAAAGTGCTGAGCGGATAGTAAATCATCGGTTTATCATGAATTGGCAACAGCTGTTTTGAAACAACCTTAGTCACAGGGTAGAGTCTAGTGCCAGAACCACCTGCGAGGATAATGCCTTTACGTGTTTTCATAATTCACCTCAACTTTTTCTTTTATTTTATACTGGCTATTAATGATGTCTATTTATCTAAAATTTCAGCCAAAAAACGAGTGACGCCACTTTGCCAACTTGGCAAAACTAAGTCAAAACTATTCTGCAATTTATTTGTATTTAAACGTGAATTTAAAGGCCTTTTAGCCGGTGTAGGAAAAGATGACGTTGGCACAGCCTGAATTGCATCAGCTGCAACCTTAATCTCAACGCCAGCGCGACGCGCATGCTCAATAACAAAGCTTGCATAACCATGCCAAGAAGTTTCACCACTTGCTACAAGGTGATACAAACCGTTTACTTCGGGGCTTATTAAAGCCCTGCGAATAGCGTGAGCTGTTACATCTGCAAGTAAGTCAGCTCCTGTTGGCGCGCCTATTTGATCGTTAATCACTTTTAATGCATCTCGCTCTTGCGCAAGTTTCAGCATGGTTTTAGCAAAGTTTCCACCGCGCGCAGCAAATACCCAACTTGTACGAAATATTAAATGTTTACAGCCTGATGCAACAATAGCATTCTCACCTTCTAGCTTAGTCTGAGCATAAACGCTTAAGGGCGCAGTAGCATCCATTTCAAGCCTTGGAGCGTCACCACTGCCATCGAAGACATAATCGGTAGAATAATGTACAAGCCATGCTCCAATACGCTTAGCCTCATTCGCTAAAACTGCTGGAGCAAGCGCATTAATAGTTCGCGCCAGCTCAGGCTCACTTTCAGCTTTATCAACTGCGGTATGCGCGGCTGCATTCACAATAACATCTGGCGCAATCGCTCGAATTGTTTGAGCAAGCCCATCAAGATTTGTAAAGTCACCACAATAGTCTAAGCTTTTAGCATCCAATGCAATCACTTCACCCAAAGGAGCTAGACTGCGCTGCAACTCCCAACCAACTTGGCCGTTTTTTCCGAGCAAAAGAATTTTTATTGGATTCATATTTAACCTAAATGAAGATAGTTATTTTAGTTAAATTTTCCAAATAGAAATCAAGTAACAACACCAAAATAACCCGTCAATTATCCTATATAAACGTCGAATCTACCTATTTTTGGTCATAATTAATACAGCATACCGAGATAGCTCACCTATTTGAGCGTTTAGCAAGATGTTAGTATGTGTATAATAAATATGAGTTTTTCAATTTAACTTACCACTGCAACGTTAGGCTTAAACATGCTTCTTTAGGGAGTTATAAAATTAAGTTCTCAAGAAAGATATTAATTTCACTGGCTTATCAAACTCAATACCTATTGATTAGCGCTCTTTTTCTAGGGTCAAGCTATGCGTACCCAGCAAAAAGCTTTATTGAGGCTGGTCATGTGGTGATTATAAATGACGATGAAATCACTACCCATGCGATGACTCGCTCTCTAGAAAAAATCGCGGATAACTCGCAAATTACTAAGTCTATATCAACCAATGCACAAGGTGCTGACACAAAAACCTATAGAATCAAGCCTGCCAATGCTATCCCCAAAGTAGACAGCCATAATCAAATTAACGAGTTGAATATGAGCACAATGAAATGGGAAAGCGAGCTTAAGTCTTTGGAGTTTCCAAAATCAGGCACGCGCAACTCAATTTTAAATAACAAATTAAGGTAATCGGGTTAGGTACAAAAGCTCAATAATCGCATCGTTTAAATCACGACGATTTTGTTGAAAACTAGGCGACTTTATTCATAACTTTTCAACCAGACTCTCTATCCGCCTCGTCACATCTCAATCAAATAAAATACGTAAATCTTTTAAATTCATATACTTAGATACAACGTAGAATTTAATTAACAAAAGTTAACCTTTTGGGCATATTTTTTGCCTTTGTAAATACATATACTGCCGCGTTATTCAAGGCAGTCAATATTTACAAGACAATGAAAGGTCTATGATGAAATCTATTTTTAATCTTATATTCAATAAAAATACTAAATCAACTTTTCAAAATGCTGGTGGTATGAGCCAAGCCAGTAGAATCAGTCAAGTTGAGCCGCAATTTAGCATTTTTGATCATGCGTTAATGAACGATGACTACCAAGTGGCAGAAATTAGCTTTGACGAATTTAAAAGCTCAGCAGTTAAAGTAGAACGTAGAAAGTTCCCTCGTAAGCCAGGTGAAACTAGAAGTACATACAGCACAAAGCAATAACTCTCTACATATTAAAATAAAAAATTAAGCTAAATTAAGTATGTCAAAAGCAACGTTAAATGTGGCTTTTTTATTTGTGCTAAATTACGTGTGACCAATAAGCATAGTCATGAATAAAACTTAAACTGACGACTGCCAGCACTGCAATCTTCAAACCTTCTTAAATCTTTAATTTACTTGAAATATTCGTTAGGTAAATTACACCACACACACTATCTCCCATAGTAAGTGTCTTTAATACCGAGGCTATATATCCCCAAATATAGCTTCGGTTTTTTTTCGCAATTACAACATAAAAGTCTATCGTTATTACTGTAAATAATATCCACAGTATTGTTCACAAATCGCCAATAACATTAATTTACAATTATGATTAATTTAAATTTTCAACTTTAAATTAATTAAAAATTTTAAATTAAACTCAATATATTCAAACACATAATAAATTTTTATTTCTGAAAAAGTTATGTGGCATATCTTTTGCTGATAGTTGTTTAAAGCTACATTATATTTAAACAAGGACAGCAAAATGAAAGACCTTTTCGACTCATATTTTTATAAAATATCAAACTTACTCGGAAGAAATCAACCGATCCATGTCGATCATCATGTGGAAACAGAAACAGATGAAGATTTGGTTCATATGAGCTACAGCGACTACATAAAATTTATCAATGAGGAAGAAAGAAAGAAAGCAAGCCCACTTCAACCAGATATTTACTCAAGTTAAATACTCAACACCGTTTAGTTTCTGAGCATTTAAATCTTAAGATCCACCTTAATCGCGAATCAAAAAACGCTCTATTAATGTAACCATTTCTTCTACCAAACTCGAATAATTCAGCAATTCTGGGCGTTGGTTCGTCACTTGATGAACGATAGCCTGCATACTAATACCAACCATATAACAAGCTAATTCTGGGTCAGGTACATTTTTCATGAATGGTTGCAATAGACTTAGCATCTGCTTAAGCATCTCGCCTTTATCATCCTGAATACATCGTTGCGATAGTGGTAACTCTTCCGAAATAGCTTTGTGCACTTCAGGTGCGCTTTGATGCTCCTTCACAACCATTTTAACTATGACTTTGAGCACTCCTCTTAGTGTTGGTTGCTCGCTTATATTCTCTAAAGCTTGCGATATATCGGCATGAATAGATGTTGCGTGCCTTCGTTGCAGCTCTGCAATCACCGCCTGTTTGTTAGGGAAAAATTGGTAAAGTGAGGCAATATTAACGCCCGCACGTTCGGCAATCGCATTGGTATTCAAACCACCCCATCCAACCTCATTCAAAATGTAAGTAGAAGCTTGCATAATTGCATCTACTGTGGCGCGTGACCGCTCCTGAGATGGGCTTTTTCTGGGCTTTGTAGCGAGTTTAGCTTTAGCCATTATGTGTTTTAGGAATGTGAGTATTAAAAATTAAAGTAATAGCTTACTATTTTTACTCATTCAAATACAAGAGATTAAGCCGTAATGACACAAATTACTCAACAGAATTGGTCTGCTTTTCAAACCCTTAATCGCCACCGCAGAGCGATTCGCAAATTTAATACCACATCAATTGCTGAAGAAGATATTCAAGAGTTGCTAGCAGAAGCTATGCTTGCGCCATCCAGTGGAAACCTACAACCATATCAATTACATTGGATTCGCAGTACTGAAGTAAAAGCTGAAATTGCAAAAGCTTGTCATGGTCAACAAGCTGCGTCTACTGCCGCGGAAATCGTCGTTATCTCTGCCAGTGCTGCTATCGCAAAGCACACTGCGGCTGAACAACTTGCTTATGTTGAAGCATCTACCACGCTTGAATCAAAATCGAAGGTGTATTACCGTAAGCAATTGGGGATGTTCAATAAAGTTCTGGGCGTAGGGGCTTCTGCAATCTGGATGCCTCTTATCTATATTGCATCACTTATTCATCCAAGCCTATCTCTGCTACCCGTAGGAAGTATTGGCAGCCGAAATTGGGCCGCACGTAACGCCATATTTTCAGCACATACCATCATGCTGGCTGCTGCATCAAAAGGCATAGACTCGTGTCCTATGGAAGGATTTTCCGCATCAAAAATCGCTAAATTGCTGAATCTTCCAAGAGGAACAGTTGTTCCCATCGTCATCGCACTTGGCTATCGTGCCGCAGACGCTAGAATAGAAACGCAGTGGCGCCGTAAATTATCAGATGCTTTGATAACACATTAGTAAGAGCCAGCGACTCTAACTAGAAATATGGATATTCAGCGCTAACATTTCTTTAATACTTTTGACACTTTATTTTAATATTTGAGAGTTAAACTCACATCAAGATCAAAAACAATCTTGATGTTATTGGAGTTATAAATGTTAAATGCAATTGTTTGGAAGTCGCTTATTTGGTTACTAGAATGGGGATTTATTTTAATGATGTTCGGGTTTTATTTAGCTGCAATGTACCCTTAGTTTGACGTGTTTGATAGCTCACTCACCATTGCAGAAAAAGAAACGCTATACACAGGATAGCGTTTGTTAATTTAAGCCTCTAAATGCTATATAGCGTTTTATCTTTAAAATCTATATGTGGGTTTAAAGATAACGTAAAAATGTATCATAAATGGTTTTCATACGAGTTGGCTTCAAAATTATTTCTGCAACATTCAAGGACTTCAATTCATTTAACTTTTCTAAAGTAACCTCTTTTAACATCACAACAATAGGCACATCTTTTTGCGGCAATAAATGGTTATCTCTAATCAATTTTATAAGTGAAATTTCTTCATTACCTTCGTCTATACCTAGTAATATCAAATCAAATGAACCGCCTTCACACTTAATTTTTGCTGCTTTTATGTCTGAAGTTTCTACAACCTCACAACTTCCTATCTCTTTAGCCAAAAGTGAAAAACTACTTCTAGTCATATATTGACTGTCACATATAAGTACTGAAGGTACCAAACCAAAGTTTTTATTATTTTCTAGCGACATTATTTAAAAATCTTATAAATGCTTGTAAGTTTTGTCAGAATTATCAACAAATTCAGTAACAACCATATTCCGAAGTGTTGAGAAAATTAACATATCGGTTTTATCAAAAATTCTAGGCACTCTATCAATTAAGCATAACGTACCAATTGTTTGACCCGTTGGTAAGCTTAATTGTGCCCCAGCGTAAAAACGAATATGTGGATCACCTATGACTAATGGATTATCTGAAAATCGCTCGTCTTTAGAAGCATCTTCTACAACCAAAATTTCATCTTGTAAAATAGCATGACCACAAAAAGAAATATCGCGCGATGTACTACAAACGTCAAGCCCAACAAGCGATTTAAACCACTGTCTTTCTTCATCTACAAGTGTAATAAGCGCGATAGGTACATCAAACTCAAAACTGGCAAACTGCGTTATGCGATCAAAACGCTCCTCAGGAGGCGTATCAAGAATAAGCAAATTTCTAAGAGCTTCTAATCGCTCTTTTTCATTACTTGGTTTTGAAGGTACAATCATAATGGGCGATTTTTCATAAGATTTATTATCCGATTTTAATTTTAAGTCATCACTTTTTACAACGGTTAAAATTCAACTTAATTTAGATTTATTCATAAATTTATGCTCCGCACTTTGTGTCTTTAACTATTGTAGAGGTTCATATAGCGGTTGACGGTATCTCCGATATAAGAACTACATAACACCGTCAAAGATACCGTAGTAATTAACAGCATGTTTAGATAAACCATACAACTCTAACGGACGTAAAAAAAGCCTAGAATTTTGGATTTACTAGGCTTTTGATACCGATTGATACTTTGTGAAACACTAAAATGGTGGAGCTGGCGGGAATCGAACCCGCGTCCGCAAATCCTCCACAGACAGTTCTACATACTTAGCCTTGTTGTTTAATTTAACGTGCAACACACCAACAGACAAGCAGTTTGCACGCGAGCTACCTTAAGGTTAATGCAGTGCTAAGTAACCCAACACAACACGTATCCCGTGTATATGACACTACGTATGGGTTACCCCAATCCAACCCACGGGAGAGCTGGTGTAGCGTCCAGCAGAACTAAGCTGCTAGAGAGTAAGTTTCGTCGTTTGCGACTATACTTGTTTCAGCTGTATTTACGAGGTAATCTGAGCCTCGGTATGCCCTGCACTGCTTTGTAACCCACGTCGAAACCTGGTCAGCCCCAAATCAGTCTTACTACGACTAACAAAACCTAATTTAAGTTCTAATATATTAAGTTCTATCAAACCGAATTATACGCGTATATGTTGCATTACGCACATTGGGTTTTACAATCTAACTTATATAATATGGGTTACAGAAAGTTTTTAAGTAAGCGTTAGTTCGTATAAAAGGAATTTTGCATGACCGATGCTGTTGATAATGACGAGCAAATTAAATATAAGGCGCTATTGGAGTCAACTAAAGCTATTCCTTGGAAGCTTGATTGGGCAACTAAGCAGTTTACTTATATTGGACCGCAGATTGAAGCGTTGTTGGGTTGGACTCAAACAAGCTGGTTGCATGCTGGTGATTGGATAGACCGAATACATGCTGAAGATAGAGATAAAACTGCGAACTTCTGTATATCACAATCTGAGGATGGTGCTGACCATGAAGCTGATTATCGTGCACTAAAAACTGACGGCGGTTATGTGTGGGTGCGCGATGTAGTGCACGTCGTGAGAAAAAATGGCGTCACTACAGAGCTTGTAGGCTTTATATTTGATATTTCAGAACGAAAAATAATGGAGGATAAGCTGATTATCCTCAACAAAAAACTGGAACAACTCTCCTTTCAAGATGGCTTGACGAGCATTGCAAATCGTCGAGCATTTGACCAAAGACTCACGACAGAATGGCAACACGCCCGTCGTAACCAGCAGCCTATCTCATTAATTATTGCGGATATTGATTGCTTCAAAACGTATAACGATTATTACGGGCATCTTCAGGGCGATGATTGCTTAGTCAAAGTGGCGCATGCACTTTCTCAGGCCCCTATGCGGGTCACAGACCTTGTTGCCCGTTATGGTGGTGAGGAGTTTGTGATACTACTACCGAATACAACCACCACAGCGGCGCTAGAAATAGCAGAGAGATGCCGCAACATTGTATTTGCGCAGAAAATTGAACATGCTATGTCTAGTGTTAGTGACGTGGTTACTGTGAGCGTTGGCGTGAGCACTATCACCCCGGCGGTGGATACAGAGCAATCATTGCTTTTTGCTAGGGCTGACAAAATGCTGTATCAAGCAAAAGAGAATGGTCGCAATTGCATTGAGTTTTGTTAAATTTAAAACATCGCGAGTTAGTGTAGTAAATTTTTTACCACAAAACGTATTATCTATCTTCCAGCACCTCTAAAAACGCATCGCCATATCTCTCAAGCTTGGCTTGCCCAACACCTGTGATTTGACTCATTTCAGTGAGACTGCCCGGTTTTTGGTTGAGTATTTCTAAGAGCGTACTGTCGTGGAATATCACATACGGCGGCACGCCTTGTTCTTTGGCCAGCTCCATACGCTTGGCTTTTAGTGCGTGCCATAGCGGATCATCAGCCACTTCTTCATAGCCTTCTTTAGCACGCGTACCACGTTCTGCTTTGCTGACTTTGCGAGTGGCGACGACCTCTACATCTTGGCGTAACCAAACTTCTGCTTCGCCTTTTAGCACAGGTTTTGCAGATTCGGCTAACTTCAAGCCACCGTAAGCTTCGATATCGCTTTCCAAATAACCGCCTGCAACTAACTGACGGTAAACACTGCTCCATTGTGATTGCGTTAAGCCCTTTCCAATCCCGAATGTGCTTAGACTATGATGGTTGAATTGCTGAATTTTTGGTGTGCTTTTGCCCAACAAAACATCGATTAAATGCACGACACCAAAGCGCTGCCCTGTTCGATAGACGCATGAAAGCGCCATTCTAGAGGCTTGTGTCGCATCCCAGGTATCAACCGGGCTTAAGCAGTTATCGCATTGCTCGCAATTTCCAGGGTGTGTTTCGCCGAAGTAGCGTAGCAAGGTTTGGTGGCGGCAGCTTGTGGATTCGCAAAAACCTAGTAACGCATCTAACTTTTGCCGTTCTACCGCTTTGCGTTCTTCTGGCGCATCGCCTGAATCTAACATTTTGCGCATACTGACTACATCGCCCAAACCATAAGTCATCCAAGCGTTGGCTGGCAAACCGTCGCGTCCTGCACGGCCAGTTTCTTGATAGTAGCCTTCCATGCTTTTAGGTAAATCTAAATGCGCCACAAAGCGGACATTGGGCTTATCTATGCCCATACCGAACGCCACGGTAGCGACCATAATCACGCCTTCTTCACGTAAAAATCGGCGCTGGTTTTGGTTGCGCACACTAGCATCTAAACCTGCATGGTAAGGCAGTGCATCCCAGCCGCGTGACTTTAACCATTCGGCGGTTTCTTCTACTTTTTTACGACTTAAACAATAGATGATGCCCGCATCATTCGCATGTTCGCTATCTAAAAAAGCTTCTAATTGCTGACGTGCATTGGCTTTCTGTGTGACGCGGTATTTGATGTTTGGGCGATCGAAACTAGAAACAAACTGGCGCGCTTCTTCGAGCTTTAGCCTTTCAACAATTTCAGCACGCGTTGGCGCGTCAGCCGTTGCTGTAAGCGCAATACGTGGCACATGCGGAAAGCGCTCATGCAGCAAGGTAAGTTTGCGATATTCAGGGCGGAAATCATGCCCCCATTGCGATACGCAGTGCGCCTCATCAATGGCAAATAGCGCAATACCCGCACCCTCTTCAATCTCGTCTAATAATGATAAAAAGCTCGACATTAAAAGTCGCTCTGGCGCCACATACACAATCTGCAAATGCCCACGCATCAATTGCGCGGTGATTTCACGTGCTTCATCCGCATCTTGACTAGAATTCAAAAATGCCGCCCGCACACCTAGCTGCTTAAGTGCATCTACTTGGTCTTGCATCAACGCTATAAGTGGGGACACGACAATGCCAACCCCCTCGCGCAGTAAGGCTGGCAACTGATAACACAAAGATTTTCCGCCGCCAGTTGGCATCAACACCAACGCATCACCGCCAGTCGTAACATGCTCAACTATGGCCTGTTGCTCACCGCGAAAAGTGGAGTATCCGAAAACGTCGTGTAGGGTTTGTAATGCGGGGATATTTGACATGGGCGGTATTGTACACCGCGCAGTATTCTTGATAGCTGTCTATTCAGCCTTAATCTAATAGCAAAAAAAAGGCGGGTAACGAATTACCCACCTGATTAATTTATTGCTAGTTTTGCAGAACTTGCACTTTTTAACTAATCATAGCTATTAAGTTTTCATATTCCACACATGTGAGTTTGTATGCCATTGTCCATCTGAGCTCTGCTCCAGCACGCTCATTGTAATTCCGCCAAAAGAGGATGACTCTGCGCCATTGGCATTCCATTTAGAGACTTGGTAGATGACTTTGTCTGATCCACCGCATTCAATAATTTCTAAAGTATGATTGTGGACACCATTTTCCACAAAGCTATTAAACAGGGCTTCTATTTCGCTACGCCCTGCGAGTGTTGTTCCATTACCAGGAGATAATGTTGCATTATCTGTATAGAGACTAGCTAAAGCCTTTATATTTCCGCTGTTTAACGCTTTATTCCATGCAGAATTAGCTGTTTCGATGATTGATTTAATCTTCATTCATTTTTCCAATTTAGTAGTAAATAACAATGATAGTGATGATGCAACTCTGCCTTGCACCACCACTATCATAACTGTTAAAACTACTAATTTTAAGCGTTTACTAAAACTTAGTTACACGCAGCCTGACCTTCAACTTTATGCTGCTCTTCATCTAAAATCACAACACGGCGATTAGGCGCTAAACATGAAATCAGTTTTTTGCCTTTAACACCTTTACACTCAGCCACTGGCTCTGACTCACCTTTGCCAACCGCTTGTAGGCGACTTGCATCAATACCTTGTGAAACGATGTACTCTTTCACTTGATTAGCACGGCGTTCTGAAAGTTTTTGATTGTAAGCTTCTGAACCAATACGGTCTGTATAGCCGCTCACCATCACCAATTTAAATTCTGAATGTTCTTTTAGTTTAGCCACAACGCCATCAAGAATTGGTTTAGAACCATCTTGCAATTTAGATTTATCGAAACCAAATAGCTTTTCAGCTGAAATTGTAACTGTTTCGAATTTTGGCTTACATGGTTCAACAGCAGCTACAGGAGCTGGTGCAGGTGTTGCTTCAGCAACTGGTTCAGGTGCTGGAGCTGGCGCGGCTACTGGTTCAGCCTCTGCAACTACTGGCATAGGTGTTGGTGCACCAAAGCGGAAAATACCGCCTAAGCTTAACAAGGTATTGCTGATTGTTTCACTATGGCTAACATTCGTACCATCTAAATTATTATCTAATCCACCTTTAGCGCGACTCCATTGCTGACGGAGATCAGCTTGCAAACCAAAAGTGTCACTTACTAAATACTGTGCACCTAAACCTACATTCGCCATCCAGCCAGTTTTAGTGTCATTCAAGTTATTGTTTGGTGCAGGAATAGAATAGCGAAGTTTATTACGCGCAACGCCACCACCGATTAAGACAAACGGGCGAAACTTATCACGACTCAACATGTATAAAGCATCCAAACCCAATGTAGTCTGCTTGTATCGACCACTCGCACCAGCGATGTCGTTTTCATTTGAGGTGTTATAACCTAAACCGCCTTGTAGATCCCAACTTGGGCTTATTTCTTTACCGAACTTGATAAAAGCACCTCCGCCGTTACCAGCATTTAAATCCTTGTCGGTATCCATATAGCTAATACCTGGTAAAGCATACCAAGCACCGCGGTACATATCTTCTGCTGAAGCTGAAAGTGCAGTTAAACCTAATGCTGCTACGACTGCGATTTGAATAAGCTTATTGTTCATATTTATTGCCCCTAATTTAAAAAATTTAAATGACGTTTGCGTTTGAGCGCATGAGTAATTGGAGGCATGTTACATGCGCAAGCTTAAATACAATGTGCGGTAGCCAACATAGTGATTCATATTTTTTTAATCAGTATAAATAAGTCGCAGAACACTAGCGGAAATAGATAAAGCCTAGTCATTTCTGACTAGGCTTTATCTATCACCAAGCTCTAAATACTGATGAAAGCAGACTTACTGGAGGTTTGTCTGCTGTATACCTGCTAACAACCATTTAGCATTTTCATCATGCAAATGCTTTTGTATGTGCCACACTTCATCTATATTTTCTGGCGTGCCGTTATTTTCACTAAGCTGTCCAGTAAAGCGTACGCTAGCAACTGAGAACACGGCATCATCATTCACTTCTAATAGCTCAGCTTGAATGGCAATGACTTCAGTTTTTTGTACGGCATTGCCACGTTCCTGCATTTGCATGGTAATTTCGGCAAACACTTCTGGTGTGGTGTATTCGCGAATATCATTGCTGTCTTTGTTGTCATTAGCAGCTTGCAAACGAATAAATGAAGCTTTTGCACTGCGAATAAAACTATCTACAGGAAAGTTTGCGGGGATATTGCTATTAACAGAACTAGCTGAACCAAAACCTGATGCACCACTACGAGCCTGCGACTGCGAATCTTGTGTGTGATATGCGGACTCACCAGCATATTGCATCACAGTTGAAGGATTAAAATTATTCACTGGTTGTGGTTTTTTGAATTTTGAAATCAAAAACATGACAACGCCTGCGGCAAGCAGCGCCATTAAAATAGTGCTGAAACCACCGCCCATTCCGCCTGAGAACATCGACATTAAACCAGCGCCAATGGCCAAACCTGCTAATGGACCCATCCATCTATTGCCTGCTGGTTTAGTTGCAGGTGCAGTTTGCGCATCTTGTGTATTTTGCGCTTTACGCGGTTGTTGACTTTGCATTGAACGCTGCTTGCCAAAACTACTGCCTCCACCAAAACGCTTAGCCTCAGCTACCGTTGCTAATAAGCTCGTGGCCATGAGTGCAATCATTAAGAACGTTAAAAACTTTTTCATGGTTACCTTAAATTCGATTATTAAAAATAAATGTATGCGGATCTGATCCAGCAGTTTTACTATGGGGGCTAATGTGGTGCTATCAAGTGCTGAATCTAAGCTATTTAAAAGTATGGTTGCCATATTGTGAAACTAAGCAACCTTGACTAGATGAAGCTTATTTATTATGCGCCCGCATGATTCTGCCTTTTTCACGTTCCCAGTCACGCTCTTTTTCAGTATCCCGTTTATCGTGTTGTTTTTTACCTTTAGCTAGACCGATTTGTACTTTTACACGACCTTTTGAAAAGTGCATATCAAGTGGGACTATGGTGTAACCAGCACGCTCCACTTTGGCGATTAGCTTTAGAATTTCTTCACTGTGCAACAACAATTTACGTGTTCTAATCGCATCTGGACGGATATGTGTAGATGCTGCGCCAAGGGGTGTGACATGGCAGCCGATAATATAAATCTCGCCACGTTGAATAATGACATAGGCTTCTTTAATATTGACGCGATTTTCACGAATGGCTTTAACTTCCCACCCTTCTAAAACAACGCCTGCCTCATACTTATCTTCAATAAAGTAGTCAAAAAAAGCTTTTTTATTTTGTGCAATGCTCATAAAACTAAATATTTCTTGTCGAATGACTTAAAATAACATTTTACTCTACTTCTGCACTAGTTAGCTTTCTGCACCAGTGTAAGATTTTAATGCGTAGATTTAAATTATCGCAAAAGGAAACCATGGCGCAAGTTCAAAAATCAGTACTAATCAACCATTCTGCAAGCCGCATGTACGCGCTGGTAGATGATGTGACCAAGTATCCTGCGTTTTTGCCATGGTGCGGCGGTGTGGATTTAATCAAACAAGATGAGTCATCAACTATTGCCACCTTGCATATTGCTTATCATGGCATACACCAAAAATTCACTACCGAAAATCACAAAACCTACCCGAGCGCGATGGATATTAAACTTAAAGACGGCCCATTCAAACAGCTTGAGGGCGTATGGCGTTTTATAGAATTAAGTGAAGATGCTTGCAAAATAGAGTTCATGCTCAGCTATGAATTTGCCAATAGCTTTTTAGAAAAAATCATCGCGCCAGTGTTTAGTCATATTGCCAATACATTTGTCGACAGCTTTGTAGCGCGTGCGGATGTAGTGTATAAAAAATAAATTATATAAACTAATTACTTAGAATCAGCGCATTAGGAAACATGAGGGATTGAAATGACCGATAGTGAAATAATTGTAGAAGTTGCTTATGCGCTGCCTAAAGAGCAAATCATCGTACCAATTAAGGTTAGGGAGGGCATTACTGCTGAGCAGGCAATCAAATCATCTGGAATTATGTCAAAGTACCCAGAAATCGATTTAACTGTGAATAAAGTCGGTATTTTTGGAAAACTGACTAAATTAGATGCGCCATTGCGCCATCTAGATCGTGTTGAGATTTACCGCTCACTGATTGCCGACCCAAAAGAAGTGCGCAAACAACGCGTTGCCGATGGAAAAGTAATGAAAAAAGGCGGTGGAGATGCACCCCCTGAAGCCTGATAACGATGTTGCTAGCTATCGAACTTTAATTAAATCAAGCGCTTAATTTAAAAAGCGTGATCACTCACAGTACTTTTCTACATCCTTTTGCGCGTCAGCTTTGCCTTGACTAATATCAGCTTCACCTAAGTATTGTTTTTTACCGTTTTCATCAGTTTTTGCAATTCGACCACCATTAGTAAACGTAGCTAGATTTTGCTTTGCAGCAGTACAGTTTGCTTGTTTAGTCTCCAACTCCGCTTTCTTTTGCTCATCAGCCTGCTTTTGTTTTTCAGCATCTTGAGCTCGTTTTTGTGCGGCCTCCTCTTTACTTGGCGGCGTTTTTTCGTCTTTAGCTTTACCGTCAGCTTTAGTTTTATCAGTTACTGCTTTATCTTTGGCTGAAGTTGCTGCTTTATCACGATTTAGCGCTGTAGTCACATCACCTTCAACAGGCGCTAAAGGTGCAAGACCTGTAGGTTTAGCAATCTTTTTACCATACAAAGCCTCTTGCTTTACGTTAGAAGGTGGCGGTACATCACTATAACGAATTGTGCCATTGCTATCTTTCCATTTATAGATTTCAGCCAAAGCTAAACTCGGCAATAATGCAATACACAATAACAAAATACGCAATCTCATAGCCTGTCCTTTTAGGTAACCTTTAGCAGTTTAGCTTAGTACAATATTTGTACTACTCCATTAAAATAATAGTATTGCCAGTTATTCGTTCAAGCAAGCTTTATTTGCAGCTTGCGAGCTAAACTCAATTAGGTAAAAGAATATATTTTAATCGTACTTAACAGCTAGCTTCATATGGTGAACATACGCATCACCTCGAAACGACCCCTCAACGTACTCAATGAGTTTATTTTCACCTGTATATATACGTCGTTTTTGAAGTAAACATGGTGTACTTTCCTCAAAACCAAATGTTTTAGCCTCAACGTCTGAACTTAGCATGGCTTCCATCGACTGCTCTGCCCAGCTTAGTTTGATCTCACATACATCTTGTAGAAAAGTGTAAATAGAGCCTTTCGCATCCCAGTCCGTCAATTTAGGTGCTACAGCTAAATCATACCAAGCGACTTCTCGTGTCATAGGCACTTCATCTGCCAGCTTCACATGCACTAAACGTAAGAATGAGGCGTTAGAGGGTCGCTGAAAAATTGAGGCGATGGTTCTATCCGAAATAATTTGATGGCTTTCAAGTCGGCTTGAAGGCGTTTTGCCTATCTCAAGCATTTCTTCAGTGAAGCCTTTTAAGCGTGCTAATGGTATTTTTGCTATATATGGTTTATTAACGGACGTCCCACCTCTACCATTGGCACTCAACAAGCCAGTTTGCCTTAGCTCGTCATAACAACGTTTAATCGTGGTGCGGCTTAAGTTAAGCGCTTCAGCCAAATCTCTCTCGGATGGCAAACCCAGTCCATGAGCGATTTCTCCAGTGTCTATCAAGTGTACAATATGGCGAATCAGCTGTTTGTAATAAGGTTCTGATGTCTTATCATCAACAGTTAGCCTGTCGATAATTTCTCGTGCAGTTAATTTTTGGCGCCTATCTTTCATAGCAATCATCATTTTGTAAAATATTTCAAAATTGATGATACAAGCATTAACTAGTGATGAGTGTGCATCTAACAGTATTTAACAATTTAAGAATTTTTATAGCTAACACTCGCGCCTTTGACCTTAAATCTGTATAATTTCGTTTTGGGTACAAGGATTTTCGCATGCGTTTACTGCAACAAGCTCTTACGTTTGATGACGTTTTATTAGTGCCAGCTTACTCTAATGTGCTGCCACGCGAGGTTTCACTCGCCACTCAACTCACTCGTAACATTCAATTAAATATCCCTCTTTTATCAGCGGCCATGGACACTGTGACCGAAGCGCCTCTGGCTATTGCATTAGCACAAGAAGGCGGTTTGGGGTTTATTCATAAAAACATGACAGCTATGAAACAAGCTGCACACGTTGCACGTGTGAAGCGTTTTGAATCTGGCGTGGTAAATGATCCGATTACAATTCAAAGCCACATGACAGTGCGTGATGTGCTTGAATTAAACCACATGCATAAAATATCTGGCATTCCAGTGGTTGATAACGGCAAAATCGTTGGCATAGTGACCAATCGCGATTTACGCTTTGAAACTAATCTGGATCAGCCGATTAAAAACATCATGACACCAAGAAATAAATTGGTGACGGTGCGTGAAGGCGCTCCTAAGGATGAAGTGATTCGCTTATTGCATCAACATCGCTTAGAACGTGTTTTAGTGATTGATGCTGAAGATACACTTAAAGGCCTGATTACAGTTAAAGATATACAAAAATCAACAGATCACCCTCTCGCATGTAAAGATGCTCAAGGTAGATTGCGTGTTGGTGCAGCTGTTGGTGTGGGTGAAGGTACTGAAGAACGTGTAGCTGCTTTATCTGAAGCTGGGGTTGATGTAATTGTGGTTGATACCGCTCACGGACATTCTCAAGGCGTATTAGACCGTGTGACATGGGTTAAAAAACACTTCCCGCACATTGAAGTGATTGGCGGCAATATTGCTACAGCAAGCGCTGCATTGGCTTTAGTAGATGCTGGTGCTGATGGCGTTAAAGTAGGTATTGGCCCAGGTTCAATCTGTACAACACGTATTGTAGCTGGCGTCGGCGTTCCACAAATCAGCGCGATTGCGAACGTAGCCAAAGCACTTGAAAAATCAGGCGTGCCATTTATTGCAGATGGTGGCATTCGTTTCTCTGGTGACATCTCAAAAGCACTAGCAGCAGGCGCTTACAGCGTCATGCTAGGCGGCATGTTTGCAGGTACAGAAGAGGCGCCAGGTGAAATCGAATTATTCCAAGGCCGTTCATATAAATCATATCGCGGTATGGGCTCTATCGGCGCAATGCAAAAAGGCTCTAGCGATCGTTATTTCCAAGATACCAATAGTGGCGCTGATAAATTAGTACCAGAAGGTATTGAAGGCCGTGTACCTTACAAAGGTAGCTCACTTGCGGTGATTCATCAGCTAATGGGCGGATTACGTGCCTCTATGGGCTATGTAGGTTGCGCGACTATTGACGAAATGCGCAATAAAGCTGAGTTTGTACAAATCACTTCTGCTGGTATGCGTGAATCTCACGTGCATGATGTGCAGATTACCAAAGAAGCGCCTAACTACCGCGTTGACTAAACAACCTTGCATGAAATACGAGTGGTTTTTTAACCACTCGTATTTTTTTAACCTTCTCGATTAAACACACGCTATGCACTCAAAAATCCTCATTCTAGATTTCGGCTCTCAAGTCACTCAACTTATCGCACGTCGTGTGCGTGAAGCCCATGTGTATTGCGAAATTCATTCATGCGAAGTGTCAGACGAGTTTGTGCGAAACTTTGGCGCCGACGGCATCATCCTTTCCGGTAGCCATGCCAGTGCTTACGAAGAGGAATCTGATAGCGCTCCACAAGCTGTATTTGAACTTGGCGTGCCTGTTTTGGGCATTTGTTACGGCATGCAAACCATGGCGCAGCAACTAGGCGGCAAAGTAGAAGCTGGTCATAAGCGTGAGTTTGGTTATGCGCAAGTGCGTGCCCGCGGCCACTCTGCCCTATTCCGCGATATTCAAGACAGCACTAATGCTGAAGGTCATGGCTTCATTGACGTATGGATGAGCCACGGTGATAAAGTAACTGAAATACCTGCTGGTTTTAAAGTCATTGCCAGCAACGACACTACGCCAATTGCAGCCATGGCTGACGAGACGCGTAAATACTACGCAGTACAATTTCATCCAGAAGTCACACACACTAAGCAAGGTCAAGCCATGCTTAACCGCTTTGTGTTAGACATTTGTGGCGCTAAACCTGACTGGATTATGGGCGATTACATTGCCGAAGCTGTCGCTAAAATAAAAGCACAAGTCGGTGATGAAGAAGTGATTTTAGGCTTATCCGGCGGCGTTGATTCTAGCGTTGCAGCTGCTCTAATTCACCGCGCGATTGGCGATCAGCTTACTTGCGTATTTGTTGACCACGGTCTACTTCGCCTGAATGAAGGCGATTTGGTAATGGAGATGTTTGCTGGCCGATTACACGTAAATGTAATTCGCGTAGATGCAACAGATCAATTCATGGGACATTTAGCTGGTGTGAGCGACCCAGAAGCTAAACGTAAAATTATTGGTCGTGAATTTGTAGAAGTATTTAAAAACGAAGCCGCTAAACTCAAAGCGGGCACTGGCGGACATAAGGGTGCTACATTTCTAGCACAAGGCACTATTTACCCTGACGTAATTGAATCTGGTGGCGCAAAATCTAAAAAAGCCGTCACAATTAAAAGTCACCACAACGTAGGTGGCTTACCAGAACAATTAGGCTTAAAACTACTAGAACCGCTACGTGATTTATTTAAAGATGAAGTGCGTGAACTTGGTGTGGCACTTGGCTTGCCGGCTGACATGGTGTATCGCCACCCGTTCCCAGGGCCAGGCTTAGGTGTACGTATTTTAGGTGAAATCAAAAAAGACTTTGCTGATTTACTCCGTCGTGCCGATGCTATTTTTATCGAAGAGCTACGCAATACCAAAGACGAAGCCACAGGTAAAACTTGGTATGAACTAACTAGCCAAGCTTTTACTGTGTTCTTGCCAGTAAAATCTGTAGGTGTAATGGGTGATGGCCGTACTTATGATTATGTGGTGGCTTTGCGCGCTGTTGTGACTAGCGACTTTATGACGGCACATTGGGCAGAATTGCCCTACTCACTTTTAGGCCGCGTTTCAAACCGTATCATTAATGAAGTACGTGGTATCAACCGTGTGGTGTATGACGTTTCTGGCAAACCACCAGCGACGATCGAATGGGAGTAATGTGAGTCGCGGCTTTGTCAAAGAAGATGATGTAGAAAGAGCTGGCACCGACTTACCTGAACGTCGGGTAAGTGAGTTCCCAAACTACGTCACACCATTTGGCTTAGCACAGCTGCAAACTCAAGCCACGGCTTTAGAACAGCAGCAACAAGCGCTGTTACCAAGTAAAGACGACCCTGCCACACAACAAACCTTGGCGCCTTTAAGACGAGATTTGCGTTACTTAGAAACACGCTTGGAAAATGTAATTTTAATCGACCCAACTACGCAACCTAAAGATACGGTTTTATTTGGCGCTACAGTCAATGTTGAAGATGAAGAAGGTAACCCACATCAATTCACTATAGTGGGTGAAGATGAAGCAGACATCGCATTAAATAAAGTTAGCTGGGTTTCGCCGATTGCAAAGGCATTAATTGGACACAAAGTTGGTGAAACTGTTAACTGGCAACGCCCTGCTGGTAATTTAAGTCTAGAAATTCTAGCCATTAATTACTAAACCTCTTTAAAAGAAAGAATATTAAATGAATGTGAATACCGCGATTGAAACACGTCGCTCAGTCAAGAGCTTTGACCCGCACCATAAAATGACGCAAGCTGAAATTGATCAGTTAATGTCTTTAACCATGCTGTCACCTACAGCATTTAATATTCAAAACTGGCGCTTTGTATTGGTCACAGATGCTGTATTGCGCCATCAAATACGTTCAGTGAGTTGGAATCAAGCACAAGTTGAAGAAGCTTCTTTACTGATTGTACTTACCGCAGATTTAAAAGCATGGGAAAAGCAACCTGAACGCTATTGGAAAAATGCACCTAAAGCAGCTTCTGATATTTTAGTACCGATGATTGGTCATTATTACGCAAATAATGACCAACTACAGCGTGATGAAGGCATGCGCTCTTGCGGCATGGCTGCGATGACGATTATGTTAGCAGCAAAAGAAATGGGTTATGACACCTGCCCTATGGATGGCTTTGATTTTGATGCTGTTGGCAAATTGCTTAACCTACCTGCCGACCACACACCAGCAATGTTTGTGGTAGTAGGTAAAGCGTTAAAAGAAGCGCAGCCACGTAGCGGTCAACTCGCCATGAATGAAGTCGTGATTAGCAATACATTTTAGTTTAGAAAATTTAATTTATAAAACTATACTTTTAAGAAATACACTTAAGGATTTAACCGTGTTAATTAGCAACAATATTACCGTGCAATTTGGCGCAAAGCCGCTTTTTGAAAACGTTTCCGTTAAATTTGGAGACAACAACCGCTATGGTTTAATTGGTGCTAATGGCTGCGGAAAATCAACCTACATGAAAGTGCTGGCTGGCGTTTTAACACCTAGTGCTGGCAATATTTCAATTGATAGCCATGAGCGCATGGCGTTTTTGAAACAAGACCAATTTGCTTACGAAGATCAGCGCGTACTCGATGTTGTGATGATGGGACATGAGCAAATGTGGAATGCCAATGTAGAAAAAAATGCCATCTACGCAAACCTAGAAGCAACTGAAGATGACTACATGCGTGCAGCTGAACTAGAAGGCGTGTTTGCCGAATATGACGGCTACACTGCTGAAGCACGTGCTGGTGAGTTGTTAATGGGCGTAGGTATCCCTATTGAACAGCACAATGGCTTAATGAGCTCCGTTGCGCCAGGTTGGAAGTTACGTGTGCTTCTTGTGCAAGCGTTGTTCTCTAATCCAGATATTTTGCTGCTAGATGAGCCTACCAACAACTTGGACATTAATACGATTCGCTGGTTAGAAGATGTACTGAACAATCGTGACTGCACCATGGTAATTATTTCGCATGACCGTCACTTTTTAAACCAAGTGTGTACGCATACTTGTGATATGGACTACGGCAAAATCTCTATGTATCCAGGTAATTATGATGATTATATGGAAGCGAGCACTGCAGCCCGCGCGCAAGCTGCCAAAGACAATGATAAAGCCAAACAAATGGTGGCTGATTTACAAGACTTTGTACGCCGCTTCTCTGCTAACGCCTCTAAAGCCAAGCAAGCTACCAGCCGCGCCAAAAAAATCGATAAGATTAAAATTGAAGAGTTTAAACCTTCAAGCCGCCAATATCCGTTTATTCGCTTTGAATTTGATGAGCGTGACAAACTTTATCGCAATGCAGTTGAGTTGAAAAAACTCAGTCACGGCTTTGATAAACCACTGTTTAACGATGTTGATATGATGTTTGAAGCAGGTGAAAAAGTAGCCATTATTGGTGAAAACGGTATTGGTAAAACAACCTTCTTGCGCTGCCTAGCAGGTGATTTACAGCCTAAATTTGGTGAGGTGAAATGGGCAGAAAAAGCGAATATTGGCTACTTTGCACAAGATCATGAATACGAATTTGAAGATGGCGAAGACTTGTTTGAGTGGATGACTAAATTCAGACAAACTGGCGATGATGACCAAGTAGTACGCAGCATGCTAGGCCGCTTGCTTTTTGGTGGCGATGACACCAAAAAGTCAGTCAAAGTGTTATCTGGTGGTGAAAAAGGCCGTATGCTTTACGGCAAAATGATGCTAGCTAGAACCAACGTCATGCTGATGGATGAGCCGACCAACCATATGGACATGGAGTCTATCGAGGCGCTCAACACGGCTTTAGATAAATACAAAGGCACCCTATTCTTTGTCAGCCATGACCGTGAATTTGTCAGTTCAATCGCTACCCGCATCATTGAAATTAAAGCGGACGGTATTGTAGACTTTACCGGTAATTACGAAGATTACTTAGCGAGCCAAGGCGTAGAATAAAATGCCCAAAGGCCTTATCACGACGCTCTGGGTAATCTGGCTCGTTGTGATTTGGTTTTTATCTTTTGTCGCTCATGCTGTCGCATTTAAAGAGGGTGGTATTGAATGGCTAGCCATATTGCTAGGAGTTTTCTGGCTAATTTACTTGGCCGGCTTGTGGCTCGAGCAATCGCGTATTAGCGATACTGCTTGGGCCATGCTACTGGGATATGCAATTGGCTGCATACGCATGCTAGACATGATTCCAAATCAACAGGAATATGCGCACTGGCTACGACTCATTCCTAAGAGCATTGTTGGATTAGTAGCAATCGCTTTTATTCTAATATTTGTTGGCGTTTTACCTTTAGTCGCTAAAAATATCATTGAGTCTCACAAAGCTAAAAGTCGCGTGTTAGGCCGTGATGTTTAAGCAAAGCTTAAGCAAAAGTAGATGAGTTCATAGCGCATTAAATTCACACAACAAATAACCTAATAATAGCAAGGTTATTTGACCTGCATCAATACAAATATAGTCCTTGAGGCGCATATTAACCACTAGAAGCTAATCAATATAGCTTTGTTAACTTCAGCCGAAAGGGTATTCATCATGCAATTGCTTATCAATCTTTTTTCTACCGACTATGGCTTGCAAAGCCTAGCTGTTATTGTGTTTATTCTAGGAATGTTTGTTTGGTTTGGCTTATATTTCAAACGCCATATTGATGAAGATTCGAAAAAAGCTGGTGAGAAGTAGTGCGTAGATTCAAATATTACTTTAATGAAGCCATGATTGGTGGCTTCAAGTTGCTTGCTTTTGCTAAGCATATAATCTAACTATCCTGTCTGCACTCTTACTCATTTAGCATGTAGTTAAATGTTTAAAACAATCTTGCTTTAGTTATGGTAAAGATTCATAACAACTAGAGCATCCCCCCGCAAAATTAGTCTTTTTTTAACGAACAGTCACACATAGTCCTGATTGTTTAAACCGTTAATTTATGACTAATTGTCATTAAAATTTGATTAAACAAGTCATTTACCCATCGTTACCAACCAATTACTAAAAATTTAACTTACCAGCTTACCGTTAAATTCAATTAGCAAGTCACTGATTTTATGAATTAATTTAATTTTATTATAAAAATATTAAATTTTAGTGAAAAAACATTTTGCAACATGTTCGATAATGTGCGATTATGTTTACAAATAAAACAAAGCGCACATTTATCATTACGTGTTTAATAGCAAAATATATAACAAATCGTATTGATTAATCACATTTAAGGCATAGGGAGTTGGTAATGAAAGATCATTTAGCAGAGCGCAGATTAGAAATGATTACGGCTGTATTGCATGCACGTGGCGAATGCCGCACGAGGCAACTGGCTGAGCAATTTAATCTATCTGAAATGACCTTGCGTCGTGATTTCCATACTTTGGAAAAACGCGGCTTATTAAGACGCGTTCATGGCGGTGCAGTTTTGCTCAATAGTGATGTTAATTACTCTCAACGTCTTGAGTATGAGCAAATTCAGAAACAGGCAATTGGCAGAATGGCGACTACTTTACTTAAAAGCGGCCAAACAATCTACATTGATGCGGGTACAACAGCGTTAGAAATGGCACGTGCAATCAGACAAGGTTTGCCAAACGTCACACATCTACAAATTGTGACGCACGGTCTGACTATTGCATCTGAGTTGGCTGGTCAAACGCCGTATAACGTGCAATTGATTGGTGGTGACGTTTATCAAAATGCGCTGAGTACCGTTGGCCCAGTAGCTTTGGCTCAAATCAACAACCTGCATATTGACACGTTTTTCATGGGATCTGTTGGAGTTAGTCAAGCGCAAGGCTGGGGTAATTCAAACCATGTGGAGGCCGTGGTTAAGCGTGCTGTAATTGAACATAGCAAGCAAGTATGCGCATTAGTCGACAGTTCTAAATGGGCTCAGGAGTCTTATGCGCCGATTGTCAGCTTGGGTGCCGTTTCAAAATGGATTGTGAATCATGGCTTAAATCAAGAGGCGATTGAAGCGGCAAAAGCGGCAAAAATCACCATGATGTTTGCAAGTGGCACTTAAGCTTTATTCACTATAAAAGTAGCGAAAATAACTTTTCGCTAATGTAATAAATTAGGAGAGACCGTGATGATACAGTTAGGTATTCAAAGCATTCAGTTACGTGGGCAGGCAAGCAACAAATCAGAGGCAATTAAATTAGTTGCCAGCTTATTAGTTGCAAATGGCAATATGCAAGCCGCATACTCAGACAGCATGTTGCAGCGTGAAAAGATAGCAAATACTTATCTGGGTAATGGCATCGCAATCCCACATGGTCTACCAAAAGATAGAGAGTTAATTTTACAAACAGGTATTGCCGTTGCGCAGTTTCCTGAAGGCGTAGAGTGGAATAGCGGAGAAATCGTCTACCTAGTGGTGGGCATCGCCGCACGGTCTGACGAACATATTGAGCTATTGGCAAACTTAACCGATGTTTTGGACGACGCGGCGACCATTCAACGTCTGGCAAAAACTACTAATGCGATGGACATTATCGATTGCCTTACTAAATCACGCGATAACAATACGCAAACAAACGAATCTCACACAAACAACGTGCATATTGATGATTTTGATAAATCTATCGATGTGGAATTAAATAGTGATGGAGGCCTGCACGCCCGCCCGGCTACTGCATTTGTGGAAATTGCTAAGCAATTTCAATCAGAAGTGCGTGTGCGTCATGGCAGCAAAATTGCCAATGGTAAAAGCTTAGTTTCTCTACTTAAGTTAGGTGCTAATAAGCGCGTGACTATTCGCATTATGGTGAGTGGTAGCGATGAAGACTCTGCGCTAAAAGCCTTAGCTGACGCAGTGAGATTAGGTTTAGAAGATGAAGCTGAATCGGGACATGCCCTACCAGTCACCTCTTCACAAGTAGCATTGAATTTTTCAACCCCACCTATCGCAGGTATTGCGGGTTCAATTGGTATTGCGATTGGACCAATTTGCCATTTTCGCCATGAGAAAATTGTTGTAGCTGTGACTGCACAATCTCCAGATATAGAGGAGTCTCGCTTAAACCACGCCATTGCATCAGCAAAAGTACAATTACAAAATCTACATGATGAAGTAAAAGAGCGTAGTGGCGCAGCACATGCTGCAATTTTTTTAGCACACATAGAGTTTCTATCAGACCCTGATTTATTAGAAGCTGCAGTTTGCAATATTAAGCTTGGGCATAGCGCCGGCTGGGCTTGGCGCGATAGCTACAGCAAACGCGCATCTGAGGTAGCTAGTCTAGAGGATGCTTTATTAAAAGAGCGCGCCAATGATATTTCAGATATCGGACGTCGAGTATTACGTTTACTGGCAGATGCTTTAGAAGAAGCACCAACGGCCATGACAGAACCTGCAATATTAGTCGCGGAAGATTTATCCCCTTCTGACACCGCAAAACTTGATCCAAAAATGGTACTTGGCATTTGCACAGCTGCTGGCGGGCCAACTTCACACACGGCTATCATTGCACGTTCACTTGATATTCCTGCCATTGTTGGCGCAGGCCCAGCAGTGCTTAATTATCAAGATGGTGTCATGGGTATTTTAGATGGTCATACAGGTAATTTATATTTAAACCCAAGTGAAGGTGACCTTGTGATTGCACGCAATGCTCAGCAAGACCAACAAGCCCAGCGCATGGCTGAAAACCTTGCCTGTTATGAGCCAGCCATGACTACTGATGGTCACCGTGTAGAAGTGGTCGCCAATATTGGCGCTGCTGCTGAAGCCGAACAAGCTGTTAATGCTGGATCAGAAGGTATTGGGTTGTTGCGCACTGAGTTTTTATTTTTACAGCGCTCAGAGCCACCAAGTGAAGAAGAGCAGTACAAATCCTATTGCGTGATGACTAAAGCATTAAATGGCTTGCCGCTTATTATTAGAACGCTTGATATCGGTGGCGATAAAGAAGTGCCTTATCTGTCACTCCCTAGTGAGCAAAATCCATTTTTAGGTGTGCGTGGTATTCGCTTATGTTTAGCCAGACCAGATTTATTTAAGCCGCAATTGCGTGCTATTTATCGTGCTGGCATGACAGGTCCAGTCAAAATTATGTTTCCTATGATTGCGACCGTTGAAGAGCTGCTTGCGGCCAAAGCCATTGCAGAAGAAATACGTAAAGAGATGAATGCCAACCCAATTGAAATCGGCATCATGATAGAAGTGCCATCCGCAGTGCTGATGGCACCAGAACTAGCTCGTCATGCCGACTTTTTCTCAGTGGGTACGAATGACCTCACGCAATATGTACTAGCGATGGATAGGCTGCATCCTAGCTTATCTCGTCAAGCTGATGCATTACACCCAGCCGTACTACGCATGATAGATCTCACAGTAAAAGCCGCCAAATCTGCAGGTATTTGGGTAGGTGTTTGCGGTGGAATTGCGGGCGACCCAAAAGGTGCAGCTATTTTAACTGGGCTAGGTGTGACTGAACTCAGTATGAGCATTCCTAGCGTGGCTGCGGTTAAAGCCAAAGTAAGAAAGATGTCATATACCGAAAGTGTAGCTTTAGCCAAACGAGCGCTGGCTTGTTCTACAGCGGCAGAAGTTCGCGCACTTTAATCAATTTGCACTGAATATTACTTACAGAATACATGGAGAACAAAATGGTGCAATTAAGCAACATAGCAACAATTACTTTGAACCCTGCGATTGATAAAAGTGTAGCAATTCCAAACTTCACCGCAGGAGAAGTAAATCGTGTGAACTGGGAGCAATCTGACCCAGGTGGTAAAGGCGTGAATGTCGCCTCCTTTTTAGCGGACTTAGGTTTTAACACGTCTGTGACAGGCTTTATTGGAGTAGAAAACGCCTCAATTTTTGAGAAACTTTTTCATCAAAAGAACATGGCAGATAGCTTTGTTCGCATTCCTGGCAAAACTAGAGTCAACGTTAAGATTATCGATGAACTGCAAAAAACCATCACCGATATTAACTATCCAGGACCAGCGCCAACTGAGCAAGATATCACTGATTTAAAAAAGAAAATTCACAATCTAGTCTTTGATCATGATTGGTTTGTGTTGTCAGGCAGCCTTCCAAATGGCGTTCCTACAGAATTTTACAGCGCTGTGCTGAAATATTTAAAAGCCGCTGGTAAGTATGTTGTGCTTGATACAAGTGGTGATGCGCTGCGTGATGCGCTTGGTGAAGCTCCATATGCCATCAAGCCAAATATTGCTGAGCTTGAAGAGTTACTTGGCAGAAGCTTAACAAGCGAACAAGAAGTAATAGAGGCAGCAAAAAGTTTAGTGAATCAAGGTATTGAGTATGTGATTGTTTCAATGGGTAAGCAAGGTGCCCTGTTTGTGAGTGGCACAGAATCTGTAATAGCGGTGCCGCCGCCAATTGACGTAAAAAGTACTGTTGGTGCGGGTGATGCAATGGTTGCTGGATTTATAGCGGCCAAAATAAAGGGATTTTCACTAGAAGATTGTGCCAGATTATCTACAGCAACCGCGATGGGTGCTTTAACCCAGCTCGGTCCTAAACTGGCAGAAACTCAAGTGCTCGAATCCTATATGCAACAAATCAGTGTGCGGAAAATAGTCGGTTAGTACTATCCCACTTTTAATGTTCAATGGAGAAGCAAAATGGCTAATATTATCGCGGTAACAGCATGCCCCACAGGCATTGCGCATACCTACATGGCAGCAGAAGCATTAAAGAAAACCGCAATTGCTATGGGACACAGCATAAGAGTTGAGACACGCGGCGCAACCGGCGGTCAAAATACCTTAAGCGACGAGGAGATTAGGACTGCACAAGTCGTGATTATTGCGTCGGATGTGCATCTTGAAATGAACCGATTCGCAGGTAAAGCAATATATGCAGTCGGCACGAGTGATGCGATTAGAGATACCGAACAAGTGTTAGAAGCTGCAATTGAGTTAATTAAAACTCAAGCGGTGCAAACGGCCATAGAAGCACCGACAGTTGAAGTTGCAAACAACTCAACAACACGTAAAAAAATTGTTGCTATCACTGCCTGCCCGACAGGCATAGCGCATACCTTCATGGCTGCAGAGGCTTTGAAAAAATGGGCAAAGGCGAATAACTGCGATATTCGCGTTGAAACACAAGGCTCAGTTGGCGCTAAAAATCAATTAACGGATGAAGAGATTGCCGAAGCAGACGTCGTGGTGATTGGTGCAGACACACATGTTGATACTGCTCGTTTTGCAGGTAAATCACTTTATAAAACTTCAGTTGGTCGTGCATTAAAAGAAACCGACAAAGTTATGCAAGAAGCTTTTTCTGCACCTAAACAAACAACACAAACTACAGTAGCTGCTCCTCCCAAAAACGCACAAAAAGCTAGCGGTGTTTATAAACACTTATTAACTGGCGTTTCTTATATGCTGCCCTTGGTTGTGGCTGGCGGCTTGATTATTGCACTCTCATTTGTTTTTGGTATAGAAGCATTTAAAGAAAAAGGCACTTTAGCCGCAGCCTTAATGAGTATTGGTGGCGGCGCAGCATTCGCGCTGATGATTCCAGTGCTTGCGGGTTTCATTGCATACTCAATTGCAGATCGTCCAGGCTTAGCGCCAGGTTTGATTGGCGGCATGTTAGCTAGTCAGTTGCAAGCAGGCTTTTTAGGTGGAATTCTCGCTGGCTTTTTTGCAGGTTATGTTGCGCTTTGGATGCGTGACAACATCAAACTGCCAGTGCATTTTGAAGGGCTAAAACCTGTATTAATCATCCCGCTGTTATCAACGTTACTGGTTGGTTTGTTCATGATTTATGTAGTGGGTGAACCAGCAAAAGCGATTATGGATGGTCTTACTAGCTTTCTGAAAAATATTGGTTCAGCTAACGCAGTATTACTCGGCCTTTTATTAGGTGGCATGATGGCAATCGACATGGGTGGCCCAGTCAATAAAGCGGCGTACACTTTTGGTGTTGGTCTACTTGCCAGTAACACCTTCTTACCGATGGCTGCTGTGATGGCTGCTGGCATGGTGCCCCCTCTGGCACTGGGCTTGGCGACTTTTGTCGCTAAAAATCGCTTTACACCAGATGAACAGATTGCTGGAAAAGCATCTGCTGTATTAGGTCTATCGTTCATTACCGAAGGTGCAATTCCATTTGCTGCAAACGATCCATTACGCGTCATCCCGTCATGCGTTGCTGGGGCGGCTTTAACCGGTGCAATATCCATGTATTTTGGCTGTGAACTACATGCACCTCACGGCGGAATTTTTGTTCTCGCCATTCCTAACGCAGTCAGCCCATTGTTAGCGTATATCGCCGCTATTGTCTCGGGCACATTGCTGACGACTGTATTACTCGTTCTATTTAAGAAGCCTATTTCTCAAGTTGCTGTCGCTTAAAACTTGAATGAAAAATACTTCAATGATTAAAACTAAATAAATAGGAATTAACATCATGATTAAATATTTTTTCAGCTGCATAGCAGCTGTAGGGCTAGTGCTTGCCTCAAATAACGTAATGGCACTGGATATTTCACCTTACATTCGTGCTCAAGGTGGCGTCAATACTGAAGGTGGCTCTTCAGCTTGCTTTAAACTAGCCGGCGCAGCAGCTAAGTATCGTATGGGTAACGAATGTGAAATTTACGGTGAGTTAATGTTGGGTCAAGAGCTTAATAAGTTCTCGGATAACTCCGCAGTCAATGCGCATGTCATGCTCGCGGGATACCAACCGTTAACAAGTAAAAAAATGCTTGATGACTCCAGTAGCGACTTCCGATTTGCTCAAGCTTATTTGAGCTGGGACAAAATATCATTGTTAAATGGCGGTAATCTATGGGCGGGTCGCCGCTATTACAAACGTGAGGATGTTCATATCACTGATTTCTTCTACTGGAACCCACAAGGCTTAGGCGCTGGTATTGAGGATGTGAATGTCGGTAAACTTAAACTTAGTTATGCTTTGTTTCGCGAAGATAATCAAGATCAAAAAACTCTAACCACGCGTCACGACTTTCAGTTGCGCGGCCTTGACGTTAACCCTGACGGCCAACTGGAGTTTGGGCTAAGTATCATACCTAAAAGCAGTCACACAACAACAGGCGATGCAGGATGGGCCGTGACTGTGCAGCACAGACAAAACAATATTATGGGCGATGGTAGCAATAAGCTGGCTTTGCAATATGGCGTTGGCCCAGGCATTGGTTTAGGTGGTACTGGTTCGATTGATAACGGCTCCGATGTAAGACGTTTTCGTATAGTTGACGGCTTATATGCGCAGATTACCCCTAAGCTGGGTGGCCAACTGACTGCAGTTTATCAAAAAGACACCTCAAATACTGGTGATCAGACTTGGACATCGATGGGTGGCCGTGTAAGTTATGGCGTGACCGAGCATTTTAAGATGCAAGCCGAATTAGGTCAGGATTGGACTTCACCCGCTTTAGTAGACGTTTATTGACTTCCACTTTGTAACTTTTCAAACGCCATCGGACTCAGTTGATCAAGATGACTGTGCCGACGTTTCCTATTGTAAAACACTTCGATGTATTCAA